>Ga0157369_10000907_pt1 | contig 37855 bp, 35 predicted proteins | sample C25metaG_FD_113461 | JGI IMG/M metagenome (GOLD analysis project Ga0157369, IMG submission 113461) | Corn rhizosphere microbial communities from Kellogg Biological Station, Michigan, USA - C2-5 metaG | ecosystem: Host-associated > Plants > Roots > Rhizosphere > Soil | place: USA: Michigan... | reverse complement strand
TAAACACAAGTGCGAGCACGATAAAATCGGCGGCCATGAGTATGAGACTGTAGAATTTTGTATTTCTCGATGGCATATTGTAGGGATTAGTATACCACTGTTAGCAGGTTTTCGGTACAATGATGTCAGCATGAAGAACTTACGCTTACACCATGTAATTGGCTGGATACTGCTCCTTATTATGGGATTAATCGTCATCCACGCGCCACTTACAGTGTATTTCGGTACGCAGTTCCCACAAGTTGCTGTAGGCATCAAGGCGTGGAAAGAAGTGCTGATGCTTGTGGCATTTGTGCTACTGACCATCGACTATATGCGTCGCAAGGCTATAAAGGCAGCATTTAAAGACAATCTCCTCTGGATTATTAGGGCATATGTCGTACTGCATCTTGTATTACTAGCGGTATATCGCCTGCCTGTTAACGCGGCAGTCGCAGGGCTGATGATAGATCTTCGCTACTTTGTATACTTCCTGCTCGTATATCTATTCCTCAAAGCCTACCCAGCGTATAAAGAATCATTCCTGCGTGTTGCAATGACGGGCGCGGCAATTGTAGTCGGCTTCGCAGTATTACAACTTGTATTGCCACACAATTTCTTGGCGTACTTTGGCTATGGCGACGCAACAATCCAGCCGTACATTACCATCGATAAAAACCCAGCGTTCGTACGCGAAAACAGCACGCTCCGTGGGCCAAATCCACTCGGGGCCTATGCAATTATGGTGCTGTGTGGTGTGGCGGCCTACTGGATTGCACAGCGCAAAAAGCTGAATGATAATACACGTACGACATTTCTATTCTTTGCCGTTGCCGGGCTTATTTCGCTGGTTGTAAGTTATGCGCGCAGTGCATGGCTTGGTGCTGTTGTGGCACTTGTTGCCGTATTTGCCATCAAAAATAAGGGTGTTGTTACGTGGCGAAAAGCCGGGTATGTCGCCGTTGCAACGGTGATACTTGGCGCACTTGTCTATGGTGCACGCAATTCTAGCTTCGTGCAAAATGCTCTCATTCACAACAACCCAACAACAGGCGCATCAGTGGATTCCAATACTCAGCACCTTGATTCGCTCACGAGCGGCGTCGCATCGATGCTTGCGCATCCACTCGGGCAGGGGGTAGGCAGCACTGGCTCGGCCTCGTTATTTACGGACAATCCAACAGTTGTGGAAAACCAATTCCTATTTGTCGCGCACGAATCCGGCTGGCTTGGCCTCGCGTTGTTTGTCGCAATCACCTGGATTGTACTTGCACGGCTGTGGCGTAAGCGATCTGACTGGATGGCGCTTGCGGCGTTCGCAAGTGGTCTCGGCTTGATTGTCGTAGGACTCTTGTTGCCAGTATGGGCAGACGACACAGTATCGATTGTATGGTGGGGGCTTGCAGCAGTAATCTTGGCAAGCGGAAAGGAAACGCATGGAAAAGCGACCAACAAAAAAGCAAAAAGAGCTGCTTAATTTTATCGACGGGTTCATTAAAGGTAACGGCTATGGCCCGAGCTACCGCGAGATTATGCGCGCCCTCGACTACAAGAGCGTATCAACCGTCGCAACACATGTAGATGGGCTCATTCAACGTGGCTGGTTACGCAAACGCGACAACGAAGCCCGTACGCTAGAGGTGGTAGCACCAAATGAAGAGCGTACGCCAACAGTGGTGGTCGGCGCTATGTCTGGTGTCGAAAAAGAAATTCGCGCAAAGCTCGAAGAACTGCAGAAAAACCCCGAAGAAAACGCCGAAGATATCTCGGCTCTTTCGCGCTCGCTGGTTGTTCTTGGCTACGAGCCAAAAGCCGAAATTGCATAGCGGTAATGGTATACTAGGGATATATGCGACAGTTTGTAGCAGAGGTGCCACATCTTGTTATCGCCAAGATACAACATGTGGGCTGGAAAAAATTGCTCGGAGGTACGGCAGCGGCCATCCTCGGAGTAATGATACTCGTGCAACTATTCTACCCAGCGAATACACTGTTGCCATACACAAAAGTTGATGGCATATCGGTTGCCGGTAAAACCAAGCAGCAAGCAATCGAATTACTCAATAAGGCCTACGCCGACCACACTATTGCGATCTATATGGGCTCGGGCGCAAAGCCAGTGACCTCACCGAAATTATCTGATGTTGATGGCAAGGTGGATAATACCGCGCGTATTAACGGCATGAGCTACCCATGGTACCTGCGCCTTGTGCCGTCATCACTCTTTTGGTCTGGGCGAAAGGTCGCAAATACACCAGCGCCAAAGTTTGGCGATAAATTTACGTCGTATGTCAGCAAAAAACTGATGCCGAATTGCCAGCAGCCTCCAGTAAACGCCTCACTGAAGGCAAACAATGGTAAATTGTCACTCGTGCCCGCAATTACTGGCGGCACCTGTAGCGAGGCGGACGTAATCGCAAGTATCAAAGCCGCTCGACCAACACTTACGGCTAAGACGTCAGTAAAGGTTGCCCGCAACGAGCATAAACCAGATGTTGCCGACAGCGCTGCGACAGAGCTCGCCGGTATACTAAACGATCGATTGAAATCAGGCGCGTCGCTACAAGTAAATGATAGCCCAGTGACAGTTGCCGCAAACGATTTACTCAGTTGGCTCGATTTTGCAGCAGATGGCAATAAATTAGCAGCAAAAGTAAATGTCGATCGTGCAGGCGATTGGCTGAGTAAAAATGTAGCGGCAAAAGTCGCGGTAGCACCAGGGGTTAGTTATGTAAAAACACTCGATTTTACCGAGCTATCTCGTACAAATGGCGCATCAGGTAGAGCGCTCGATATTGCGGCAACAGTCAGCTCGCTCCAGCAAGTAGTAGACGGTGCAAGTACTGCAGCAACCGTTGCGACGAAAGCGATCCCACCCACCGAACAATATACCCGCACCTACAGTGCAGATGATACCGGCCTTTCTGCGCTCATGACAAACTACGCACACGACCACCCGGGCACATTTGGCGCGTCAATGGTAGAGCTCGATGGAAAGCATCGCCGCGCGAGCTTTAATGGCGACAAGCAATTCGTGACCGCGAGCACCTACAAGCTATTTGTAGCATACGAATTACTCAAGCAAATCGATGCTGGCAAACGCGATTGGGATAGTAACGCGACCTGTTTTAATAAAATGATCAGCCAAAGTGATAACGCCTGCGCCGAGAGCTTCCTAAAAATGCTAGGCCTTTCAACAATCACCAATGACATTCAGGCGGTTGGGCTCAAAAACTCTACATTCATGAAAAGCGGCGGTCCGTACACAACGCCAAACGACCTCACGCTCATGCTCGGCATGATTGCAACGGGGCAAAACTTCTCAAGTGTTAACCAACAGCGCCTCATCGCGGCAATGAAAGGCAATGTCTATCGCCAAGGTATCCCAGCCGGCGTGCAGGGCACAGTAGCGGATAAAGTCGGCTTCTTGAACGGACTGCTCCATGATGCGGCAATTGTATACGGCCCACACGGCACCTATGTACTTGCAATCATGACCGATGGCAGCAGCTGGGCGACAATTGCCGACCTTGCAAAACAAATCGACAATTTACGCGCCCAGTAATATTTACAGATACGGCGTGATGCTGTACAATAGCCCTTGTATTCATCCACAGGGTGACGCACCTTACATTACTATTCCGGCATAGCTCAGTGGTAGAGCGGATCGCTGTTAACGATTAGGTCGCTGGTTCGAGCCCAGCTGCCGGAGCCAAGTAAAAGCACTTTCCGAAAGGAAGGTGTTTTTACTTTGTTATATATAGATATTTTCTACTTGCTATTCCGAATATGGTTAGGATATTGTAAGTGTAATAAAGGTCTATAGGAGTTCAAACCATGCGGAAAAAGCTACCGGATGAAGAGTTAGTCGAACAAAAAAACGATGATGATGTGCATCAGAAAAACAGCAAGCAGACAGATCGGGAAATAAAAGACGAACTTGCAAAGGTAGATGAAACGGCACTGGCCTCTTTGGAGCCATCTAAGCGAAGACTCCGCCTGCCAGCAAGCAAGAAAAAGCGCTGGCTGATGTTCGCTTCTGCGATTCTTGTCATTCTCATTATTCTTGGGGCGGTACCTTATACACGCTATAAGATTCTTGGGTTGTTCGTAAAAGAGCAATACACTATTGTGGTGCTCGATAGTGTAACAAAGACGCCAGTTACAGGCGCTACAGTTCATATTGGAGATGCGAGCACAATGACAAATGCGAATGGCCAGGCAACCATGACGGTTTCTGTGGGCGATAAGACGGTGCTGATTCACAAACAATACTATCGGGATCTTCAAATTGCCACTCAAGTTGGCCTAATCCCGTCACAAAATAATCTCCATACATCTATGGTTGCTACGGGTAGGCAGGTTCCTGTAGTAGTGGTCAATAAGATAAGTGGGAAGCCTGTAGCGAATGCTAAGATCAAGTCACTCGACACAACTGCTGAAACTGATGTAAACGGTAAAGCAACGATCGTATTACCAGCGAGTACAACTACACAGCAGGCAACTGTAAGCGCAACCGGGTATAATTCACTCACTACCCCTGTAATGGTTAAAAGTAGTGTGGTACCGGAGAATACATTCTCCATCGTACCATCTGGTCACATCTACTTTCTCTCGAACCTTAGTGGAAAGATAGACGTTGTTTCAACTAACCTTGATGGATCCAACCGCACAACGGTGCTTGCTGGTACAGGTAATGAGACCGCAAATACCACAGCCCTCCTAGCTTCTAGGGACTGGAAATATCTCGCATTGCAGAGTACGCGCGATGCGGGCACGACGACCAAGATATACGTCATTAACACTGCTACGAACAGTGTGTCGGTGATGGATGAGGGGCAAGGCATTAGCTTCCAATTTGTTGGTTGGAGTGGGGATAACTTTGTATATACGGTGAATCGCCCGAACGCACTGATCAATGGTACGTATCCGCAGCAAGTTCTCAAGAGCTTCGATGCACAGAGCGGACACATCACCACTATCGATCAAACTGACGCGCAATCAGGTGGAAATAATGTAACGTTCTCTAGCAATATCCAGGCGGTACTGCTAAACGACGGCATTTTTTATACAAAATTCTGGGACCGCTCTGGATACTATGCGTCCTCGTCGTTACTCGCAGGAAAGACGCAAGTAATTGTCAAAACTAAGCCCGACGGAACAGGTGCTCGGACTCTCAAAACATTTGATGCAGCCGCGTATCAATCTATGCAGCTACGTTCTGGTGAACCTAACGAAGTTTATTATCGTCTCGGAGGATTCGACCAGTCCGGTGTTCAGAAGCCTTGGGAGTACTTTAAGTATGATAACGGCACAATTCAATCGACAACTGAAATGAATGATGCTAACTTCTATAATCCGTACTCTACGTACCTACTTTCACCAGCGAGTGACGCGACATTCTGGTCGGTGCCAACTGATGGTAAATACAACCTATTTGTTGGAAATCAGCTCGGTGACGATAAGAAAAGTGTCGGAACGTTAGGCGATTATAATACGTACGGTTGGTACACCGACAATTACCTACTTGTGTCAAAGAGTAGTAGCGAGCTGTACATTATGCCTAAAAATGGCGGGGCTGCACTTAAGATATCTGATTATTTCAAACCATCTCAATACTTCAGCGGATATGGCGGTGGGTACGGCGGGATATAGAATGCAAAAGGCCTCAAGTACTGAGGCCTTTTAGCTTAGCGGGTAGCTACTATGAGTGCTGATGCGCATGGTGTACTTCGTTAACTTCAACACCATCCCATAGGGCAACCAGGAATGTGGCGACGGCAGCTAGGACCAAGTTCCATCCTACGGCCGCGCTAACGCTGAAGATGAAAACGGATACAAGCAGCCAAACTGCGGCAGCTGCATTAACCCAGCTTGGTAGTACGTTTTCCCAGAAAATCTGTACTAAACCCGCTAGGGCTATTACTCCGCCCGCTATCAATGTGCTCGCCAGCGCCCCTCCGGTTAGTGACGTAAACATAGGTACAAGCATCACCCATGCACCAACGACAACCGCAAGTATGCTCGCAAATAATGATTGAGCTTTAGCGTTCATTGCTATCCCCTCCTTTCTACATAAAGTATGCAGGGTAAAACAGGTGGATGTCAGTGACTACAATCACATAAACATAGTGATTTTGTATTTTGATACACTTATAGTATGTCTAGAATTTCTCCTGCATACCGTGAAGACAGTTACGAAGGCCTTCCGGTAGGGGTAAAGCACTATCTTGACGAGCACTTCCTCGCAAGTGTCCCTAATCAAGAGGCTGAAAACCCAAAACTACTGATTGTTTTTTCGGGCGGAAATGCAGTTGGGAAGAGTAGCTTATCTCAGAAAATAGCTCGTGAACTACATGGGGTGGTCCTTGAGAATGATGCGGTAAAACTCAATATATTAGAGTGTATGCCGAATATTGATAGAGAAAGTCTACAGCTACTAACATGGCAATATACCATGAATCTTTACGAACGGTGTAGTGATATAAAAAATGGTTTAATCATCCGTGACGGCGTAATAGATTGGTACTACGATAGAATCCTTCCTATCTTTAGGAAGCAGGGCTACGAAGTGTTTATTGTTGGCTATGAGTTATCAAGAGAGAAGCTCATACAACTAATAAATTCACGAGGCGATAAACCAACTGTAAGTGCCAAGCGACTGATTTCACAGCTTGATGACCATGAAGTACACCAGAAGCGCTTTAGGGCCGCATATAAGCCAGACATCCTGCTTAAAGATGAAAACGTTTTCAATCACGATATGGTTATTGACGCGATTCGTTCAAAGATAAATAAGTCAAGGGATCGGTAGGTGGTTTAATATATGGAACAAGGAAAAGGCGATCGTAGTGAAGGGGGAGATAATATCCCCGATGATATCTCTGATTTGGTCGAAAGCATATATGGTCGTGACGACCAGCGCCAAAAAGCAGTTCTAATGAACCTTGAGAACGCAAGCCTTGCCGAATCGCAAGAAGAGCGGGATTATTGGCTCACCAAGGCAATGGAGATGGGTGAGATTGCCAAAGAGCTTCGAGATCAATTCCCAGAGTTGTTTCCAGAAGGCTGAGTGAATCGCCTATTTCACAGCGCTTGCTATAATAATCCTGTGAAAGTATACGTCTCTTGTATCCTCGTTTCTAAAACAGGCGAGCTGATCCTCCAATTGCGGGATGACAATCCTGCGATAAAAGATCCAAATAGTCTATCTCTATTTGCTGGCGCTGTTGAAGAGGGGGAATCACTGGATGATGCAATAGCGCGTGAAATTTGGGAGGAAACAACCCTTAAGTTTGATGATTTTGCCTATTTATTTGCATGGAATAATGGTGACGGTAGAATAAGCCATGTTTTTTACCGCGATCGCATCGATACGGCAGCTATAGACATAAGAGAAGGCCAGGGGTTCCGCTTAATACACTCCCGAGCGGATTTAGAAAAATACAAATTCGCGCCTATATCAAAGTCGATACTAACCGAATTCTTTAAGCGCGATATTGCGAAAATCTTACAACAAAACAGAGCTCGCTAAGTCATTTTTTTGTTATACAATGAGCTTATGATTAAAAATTCCTCAAAGCGAACGGGTAGCGCACACCTCATTATTATCACTATCATTGTTCTTGTGCTCCTAGGTGCGCTCGGGTTTGTATTTTGGAAAAGATTAAACACACCAAATAAACCCCACACTTCATCAGATAAAACAGCATCAACAAAACAGACCACAACCCCTGATTACATTACGCTAGCCGACTGGGGAGTCACATTTAAGGTCTCGGACGAGCTTAAATCAACTCAAGTGACGTATACGAAAAAACAATCTGCGGACGGGTCATCGTATGCATTTACAACAAAGCGAATCCATGATTTGGGCGGAAGTTGTGCGACCGAACCATTTGGCGATACGCAAATCCTAACACGATTTACAGAAAAGCCTGTCGCGACACCCGATGGTGAGCTGCTAAACAATCCAGCAATTGATGGTTATTACTATGTTTTAAGCGCGCCCGCATCTTCGTGTAGTATTGTTGATAAAAACGGGACTGCTATAGAAGGCGCCAAAGTCTCTCAGGTCGAAGAGAACGACCGTAGCGCATTGAAAAATACTCTCGAATCGATTCAGAGCAAAGATGTTGAAGTGAGTAACGGATACCTTATGCTAAAAGATTGGGGTGTGAAGTTCAAGATCCCAGCAGGTTTAAAGGATGTTAAAGCTTATAAAGATATTGCTTCTGTGGATAGTCAGGAAGCCATTGAATTTTATGAGTTTAGCACAGGAAGAGTAGAAGCAATCGGCCAATGGTGCTCAGCAAGAACCGCAGGGAGGAGTAACGTAACTCGACTTGGAATCGTTGATCGTACAAAGAAAAAGCGAGAGGAGATAGTCAGTGCTGTACCAGTTAATGGCAATAACCCCATAGGGGACTATTACTACTATATGTCTGGAGCTCAAGCTACGTGCTCCGACGAGGGAACCGACATACAAGGGCAAGACATGCGACTGATCGTCGATATGCTCCAACATCCTGAGAAAATCTAAACCGGTCACTAATAGGGAGCTGCACAAAACCGCAGCTCCCAGCAGACTAGGTTAGCTGAACGACTCTAAAAATAGAAAGCATTCCATGTATAATCTCATTTTTATGAGAGATTTTTCACATACGTATATTTTTTCTTAAGCTACAGTTAACAGTGTCATAAGAGCGCCAGAAGGGAGGGTCACCATGGCAAAGCTTGTATCGACATTGAGGTATCATCCGCTGGAAAGCGGAGGGTCGTCGAGACAACTAGGTGGTCGCATTCTGTCGTTAAAATGGGGAGCGGTAGCGCTCCTCGTTTTGTTAGCAATTATTATTGCGATCGCTGTAAATACACTGCAACATCAGGTGGCCGCCAAGCAAGATGCCGTGCCCAGCGTACCTCTCTCGCAGAAGCCCGAAGCTACGCCAGCGCCCGCTCCATCTCATACGAGCTCAGATACAGATGTTCAATCAAGCCAATCTGTCCGCACACAGGTTACTAATAACGGCTCGCATACAACTAGTGATGTCACTGTGAACGGCAAGCAGATTCCGGTGCCTTCAAATGGAACAGTACATAAAGAATTTACAGACGATGATGGCAATAAGGCTGAGGTGAATATCTCTACTAATTCGAGTCAGTCTGAGTCGTCATCCGATTCGTCAATCAGTGTAAATGTATCGAGCGAGCAGTCGATAATTGATAATTCAGAATAGTAAATAAACGGTGGTCTATCGACGGAGCTGGTCGCCACATTGTCTCCGTCGGGCGAACACCCGAAATATAAGTAATAAGGGAGGAATAGCAATATGAAAGTAGGACGAAAAGTAGCGGCGGGTGTTAGCTCACTTGGACTAGTGCTCAGCATGACTGGTGTCGCATCGGCAATGAGCGGCAGTAACACTGGAACTGGCCCTGATTCTCACAATAGCGTGACGAATAGGACTGAGACTCGTGCGCGCCTTACGAATAACAATGACGTAAGTGCAAGTAACACGAATCACCAATCGGCCCACTCAGGCCAAGCCGGGGTTTACCATAACACCACGGGTGGTGGTGCATCAACAGGTAGCGCAGCAAATGCGAATAGCCTGAGTGCGAGTGTGAAGGTAGACAACACTGGCGCGGTTAATGCCGCTGCAGATGCTGCAAGTGCGCTGCCATCAGGTAGCCAATCTGGAACCAACTCAAACACTGGTCCAGACTCGTATAATACTGTTAAGAACACAGTAGATACGCACGTATCTGTAACCAACAACAACGACTTGCATGTCTCCAACAGCAACTCGCAAACTGCGAGCAGTGGTAGTGCAACAGTTGCCGGTAACACGACTGGTGGTTCTGCCTCGACAGGCAACGCCAGCAACACTAACTCATCAACGATCAACTTTACAGTTTCTAACTAGTAGCTGATTTGATCGCAGAGTTTCTCATGTGTGTTCTCGGAGGGGAGTGAGGGTCTCCTCTCCGGGGAACACGGCAAGATATATAACGTAGGGGGAGGTGACAATATGCGCGCTGTTAGGAAAAAACTTCAATCATTACTGCTGATCGGTATGTCGGTGGTAATGCTCGGTGGCGTCCCACTTGCGGCGTATGCCGAAGACGCGCCAGTCACTGATACCGCATCAACAACGTCTTCACCTACAGATACAACAACACCGACAACCCCAGCACCAGCAACAACCACAACTCCTACCGCGGCCACAGATTCACAATCAACGAACTCATCTTCTTCAACACCAACAGCCCCTAAACCAACATACGTATATGATTCATCGACCGAGCATTGGAACACTGATCAGTGGCAATACGATACAATGTCAGGGACGTATAAGCCAATCACGCATCCAGTCGCTCCATCTACTGCTGCGCCCGATACGACTAACTCGACAAGTGCCACAACCACTACGACTAACTCTGCAATTGCTACCGCACTTAACTCAATAGCAACAAGTGGTGATGCGTCAGTACTAAGCAATGGAACTGCGGGTGACGCAACAACCGGCAGCGCGACCAGCGCAACAACAATCATGAATAACGTGAACTCAAGTATGACGAATGCCGACAATAAACAAGCGGCAACTTTTGTTTCAAATGTTATGGGTGACGTAAACGGTGACATTATGCTGCAGCCTATGCTGCTAAAGGCAATGCTTGAGGCAAATGCGACCAATGTATCAACTACAACTACCACTAACACCGGGCTGACGAACAATATATCGCTCAATGCAAATAGCGGGGATGCGACCATTTCTGGTAATACGACGGGCGGTTCTGCAACAACTGGCAGCGCGAATACTGTTGCAAATGTCGTGAATGTCATCAACTCGCTCGTCGCAGCTAATCAATCGTTTATAGGGACTATTAATATCTACGGTAATCTTAACGGCGACATTCTCATCGCACCAGATTTTATTCCTCAGCTACTCGCTACTAACGGGCAGGCGCCAACAAATAGCTCAGCTACGGTTACCGATAATTCTACACAATCAGTTGTTAATAATATCGCCTTGGCGGCAAAGACTGGCGCGGCAGTAGTATCTGGCAACACTACAGCAGGTAATGCCACAACAGGGACCGCAACAACGAACACGGTCATCTTCAATCTTACAAATCACGCAATCGTGGCAAGCGATAGCCTGCTGGTATTCATAAACGTTCTTGGCCGTTGGGTCGGTGTAATTGTCGACGCACCAACTGGTGCGACAGCTGCGGCAATTGGTGATGGTGTGACATCCAATTCGGTGAGTCCAAGTCTCACAGTAAATACAACTGATAATGCATTACTCACCAACAACATTAACCTTACCTCGCAATCCGGTGATGCAACGGTTACGCACAATACGAATGCAGGCGGTGCAACAACCGGCAATGCTACCGCATCGGCAAATATCGCAAATATCACGGGCAGCCAATTGGGACTAAGCGGATGGTTCGGCGTTCTATTCATTAACGTATTCGGTAGCTGGCTTGGTAGCTTCGGGGTTGATACTGCGGCGGGCAATCCAATTGTGCAGCCGCCAACCCAAACGCAGGGTGGTAATCAGGCGAATGCACCACTCCAGGTGATTGAGTTTGTGCCGCATAACCTACATCAAACCGCGACAGTGATTCAAGGGGTGTTCACTTCACAAACGGGCGGCTCAGATAATGCTACGCCGACATCATCGGCAAACGAAGTACTATCCGCGATGACGAATAAGCAACAAGATCCGCCAGCGAATATCACAGTCAGTAGTAGTGCGGTGCTGCAAAGCATAATTAGTGCACTCATGCTACTCGGTGCACTCTTGCTCTTCGGCGGAATTATGAATCGCTATCGTAAGGTGTTGGCATAGGGGATGTTTGTGGTTTATATAAGATCGGCGTATAGTCATAAACAGGCAACAGCGTTGTCTCTCAAAAAGGAGAACGTGAATGGAAGCATCATTTGCTGAATTCATCGAACGCTACCCGTCTGAAGTCTATCTGAAGGGCCAGACGATTCTCTTAAAAGAATATACGCCCAAATCTGTATATGTCATCGAATCCGGCATTGCGCGCGCCTATATGATTACGCCGGGCGGCGCTGAGCACTTAGTCGCAATTCATTTAAAAGGCGACGACATTCCGGCAGGCTACAGTCTCGGTCTCCGCGATACGGCCCTCTACTTTTACGAAGCATACACAAAGTGCGTTGTTCGTGCGGTGCCACGAGCTGCATTTATTAGATTTCTACGTTCTGATCCCGAAGCCCTCTTCCGCCGTCAAACGCGAATCGAAACACTGCTCATTACAACATTCTCACACATCCATGCGCTCGAGCAGCCCCGAGCAGGTGATAAGATTGCGTTCGCATTGCTTTATATGGCAGATAATATCGGCGTTAGGCTAAGGCCGCATACAACCAGGCTAAAGCTTTCGATGACCCAACAAGAAATGGCGGATACGCTTGGGTTAACGCGCGAAACAATTGGCGTCGAACTTCGTAAGCTAGAAGTAAAACAAATCATTAGCTACTCGCGGAAAAACTACATACTCTATATGGAGAAGCTCAGGAGTTATCTTGATGAACGCTCGTAGTGGTATAATAAAACTATGCAAAAGATAGCGACACGAGTATTTATCTACGCCTCAATCACTTTTGGCATTATCGGTATATTAGCAGTTCTAACGGGATCTGGACCAGATAAGCCAGACTCCGCGCTTACTGAAACGCTTATGAAGCTCCTCGCTATCAACGTCTTTATCATTCTGCCGTCATTTGCGCTCAGTATCGCTGGCAAGTATCTAAACGGCAACGGTAAATCGAAATAAATCAAAGCATCCCGACAGTCGGGATGTCTTTTTGATGCGTCGTACCCTGCGTGGTATAATTAAGGTAACCTGAATCATCCAAGAATTCTTATTTTCGTTGTTCTAAACACGCTATTCAGCTCTACAAAGTAAAGGAGTGAAATGATTTCATTCATATGGCCGCTTCGCGCGGCAATGCTCGCAGGCACGGGTGGTTCAGAGACATTTACAGCAGGTCATGTACGCGAATTGCTGCGAAGGGGAATTGAAGCACAAATAGTTATTATTGGGTCTGCCATCAAGCTCAGGCAAAGTCGGCTGAACTTTCCCGACCTGCCATTTTTAGGGTTGGCAAACGAGAAAGAAATAACTGATTTGCCGGGCATGGTAGTATTTGTAAATCAGGCGTACGACGTGCCAACCCGTAACAAAGCGGCAATTATTCTGCACTGTGTTGTCCCCCCAAAATCGCAGCAGCGCATGAGAAAGAGAGGCGCTCTTGGGAAAATTGTCATGGCGACAAGCGAATACAGTGCACAGCAGTGGGCACGGTACCTCGATATATCAAGTGACACAATTAATGTGGTCATGCCATTTGCTGATCCTGTATATGGAGAAACCCGTAGGGCGAAACCTGCGAAAAAGACACGGATACTCTACGCTGGCAGGCTACACCCCGATAAAGGCATATATACATTACTCGAAATGATGCACTTGCCAGAAATGAAAAAGCTCAGTGCCCGACTGGGTATTGTTATGGCCGGCCAGCATGTGGAGGAGGGTCGTACCATCGCCAAGATGCTAAAAGGCTACAAATATGCAAAGCTGATTGACCCGCAAAAGACAGTTGCGACGATGGCCTCGTTGCTCGCAAAAACCGATATTTTACTGATGCCATCGGTGTATGCAGAGCCATTTGGTATGCTTTCTGTCGAGGCGCAGCACAGCGGCTGTCGTGTAGTTGCGAGTGATTTAGGCGGGCTTCCCGAGACAAACTGCGGGCTGCTCACACTAGTCGAGCCCCGCAGCCCACAGGCGATGATCGCTGGCATAGCCAAAGCGATGGCGCTCGGGCTACCAACGCGCAAACAGCGTGAGCTTGCAAGCAGTGAGTTTACGCTTGCTAAATCGGTCGACTCGCTGCTCGAGTATTTACCTTATCGATAGAAGCGGTCGGGTGTCGCACAAGGCAATCATGTAATTACTCTTACATAAGCGGGTCATGGTATTTTTGCTCATTATAAGCTAAGCTAAGAGAGCAGGTTATTATTACTTATTCTATGTCTTGGTGCTCGCCTCGCCGACTCGTAAAAAAGCAGAGTATCTCGCTTAACTAATTACAACGGAAGGCACACTAATGACAACTAAAATATTTATTGGAAAACTCTCATACGATACAACGGAGAAGACACTTACGGACCTATTTGCAGAGTACGGCGAAGTGGCAAATGTGGCGGTAATTATGGATCGCGCAACCAACCGCTCAAAAGGCTTCGCATTTGTTGAAATGAGTGATATGAAAGCAGCTCAGGCCGCAATTAAGGAACTTGATGGCAAGGAAGTTGACGGCCGCAACATTGCCGTGAGTGTAGCAAAAGAGCGAGACGACAAACCGCGCAGCCAGGATTCGTACAGCCGTAGGAGCTGGTAGCCCATATGGCTACTTTATCTGGTAAACGGCAGTTTCTAGAATCCGAAGAGGCAGGCGTGCTTCGGCAAGATTTGCAGGCGATGGTTGATGACCCGAACTATAACACCAAACTAAGGTATTCTTATACGACGGCCACAACAGATGGATCAGGATTCGTCATAAAGCATATAGAATACATGAGCAATCATTTGCAAATGAACCACAAGCAATACATTCTAAATTTAAAGCTCATGACAAAGTTCACGTGCGCAGGCGCGAAATAATTTTAGGATATAATCACCAAAAAAGCGGCTTGGTACGAGCCGCCTTTTTTGCGCGCTATACTAAGATACATGAAGGATTTAGAAAAAGAAGTAAAAGACTATCTCGAAGAACGCAACTGGTATGGACTCGAGCCGGCAAATATGGCGAAGTCAGTTATGATCGAAGGGGCAGAGTTGCTCGAAATCTTCCAGTGGAAGAACTATACGGTTGAGGAAATCAACGCAGACAAAGAGCTTAAGTTGAACATTAAAAAAGAGCTCGCCGACGTGATGATTTATGCAATTGAGCTCGCGGTGCATCTGGATATTGATGTAAACGACGCAGTTCGATACAAACTTGAACACAACCGCAAAAAGTACACCGTTGAAGGTGTGACCGACAAAAAATCTGGAAGCGAGTTCATCAAATCCCAAAAGGCAAAATATCGCGAACTAGGCATATAAGTAGCAGCGGTGGTGGCTAAGGATATGATAGTGAATCACCGCCTGTAACTTGCAATAGAGCCACGCGATAATCAGATTGCGAACTCTATAGTGAATCCGACCAACGGAAAAATGGTGTCGTTTGTATTGAGTTCGAGATCATGTAACAACTATTGTCCTGGGCGCTGTCGTCACTTAGGTGCTACAATGGGAAGTAATAACGAGTGGAGGGGTAATGGGCAAATTCTTGCGATCGGTAGGCAATGGTGCGTATCGACATAAATGGCTAGTGATTGCTGGCTGGATAATTATATTAGTTGTATTAGGTATGCTCGCGAAGCACTTCTACAAACAGCCAAGCAGCGCAATCAGCATTCCGGGCACTGCTGCGCAAAAATCCCTCGATCGATTTAGCGAACTATTCCCTGATGCCGGCAAGGGCACGGGCCGAGTAGTGTTCGAAGCTAAAAATGGCGATACGATCAATCAGCACAAGGTGGATATCGAAACCGCAATCGCCGAGATTGGCAAAGTCGAGGGCGTGCGCCAAGTTACAGATCCCTTTGCAGCCACAGGCTCAATTTCAAGTGACAATACTGTTGCCTATGCTACGGTAAGCCTCACCGAAGAGGCCGCTGCGGTCAGCGAAAAGACCATTACCGATATCTCTAAAATAGGTGACAGTGTCCAGTCGAAAGACTTTGCAATGTACCGCGGTGGCGACATCATTAGTCGCGTACCAAGCGATATCTTAGGGCCGGGTGAAATCACGGGTGTCGTATTAGCGCTCATCGTACTCCTCGTAATGCTTGGCTCGCTCGTTGCGGCAGGCTTGCCAATCATTGTCGCCATCGTCACAGTTGCGAGCGGTGCCGCCGGGCTGTTCGCGCTGAGCCAAACCGTGAATATTACTTCAACCACACCAGTACTAGCGGTAATGCTCGGCCTTGCTGTGGGTATCGACTACTCACTCTTTATCGTAAATAAATACAGGCATTATTTACTTGCAGGATTTAGCTACGAGGCGGCTGCAAGCAGGGCGCTTTCAACCGCTGGCAAGGCAGTACTATTTGCTGCTACGACCGTAGTGATCGCACTTTCCGCACTTAGCGTCGTCGGCATTCCATTCATGACCAGTATGGGCCTTGCGGCTGCGGGCACGGTCGCAATCGCGGCACTTGTTGCAACAACACTACTACCTGCATTATTTGGTGTTGTTGGCTCAAAGATTTTTACACGTTCAACAAGGCGAAAGATTGCCGCTGCACAAAAACAAGGTCCACACGAATCACATCGAGCCCCTCGTGGCGTATTGTGGCGAAAAATAGCTGCTGTTTTAACAGACCATCCGCTGATGGTTGTGTTCATTGGCATAGCGGTAGCCGGCGTTATTGCGCTCCCAATTCGCTCACTGAACCTTGGCTTGCCGACCGATGAGTTTGCTGCAGAAAGTACCTCCCAGCGCCATGCATATGATGCACTCAAGCGTGGCTTTGGAGTCGGATTCAACGCGCCACTGATTGTCGTTGCCGAGAATGTACCTGCCGTTACTAATGCCGACCGCCAGGCGGCACGCGATCAACTTACAGCCGTATATAACCAACGCGTAGCTGAAGCCACGGCCGCACAAACCGCCGCGTTCCAAAAGCAAATGGCTAATGCTAAAACCTACGCACAGAGGGCGCAAGTGCAGAAGGAAATTGCGGCAACTCAAGCCGCAGGTCTACAGCAAGAGCAGCAGGCTCGCCAGCAACTCGAAATGCAAATCGAGCAGTACTCTGTACGCTACGAGCTAGCGAAAATAGCAAATAATATTGCCAAGCGAAGCGACGTACAATCTGCGACGCCGGCGCTTGTCACGAGCGACACAACTAAGGGCGTGATCCAAGTAATTCCAAAATCGGGTCCATCAGACGAAGCAACAAAAAGCTTAATTAATGACCTGCGTGATAACAGCACTGTCGCAAGCCTTGCTGGTAATGATACGACAACATTCAGCATCACAGGCTCTGCCGCCTTGCAGATGGATATCAACGACAAGCTCGCGAGCGTGTTGCCGACATACCTAGCAATCGTCGTCGGACTCTCATTCATACTCCTGGTCCTCGTCTTCCGCTCCCTGCTTATTCCACTCAAGGCGACCCTCGGATTCTTGCTGTCAGTTGGCGCAATGTTCGGCGCGATGGTGATGGCATTCCAGTGGGGATGGTTTGGCATTTCTGAGGCGCCTGGTCCAATCGTGAGCTTTCTGCCAATTATCGCAATCGGGGTACTATTCGGCCTTGCAATGGACTACGAATTCTTCCTTGTATCGAGCATTCACGAAGAATACGAGCGCACGCACGACGCTCAAGAAGCGGTTATCAATGGATATACAATTGGCAGTCGCGTCGTCTTTGCGGCTGCTGTGATCATGGTTTCAGTCTTTGCAGGGTTTATTTCTAACAAAGATCAAGTCATTCAGTCGATGGGCTTTGGCTTAGCGGTGGGTATATTTGTCGATGCATTCATCGTACGTCTACTCATTGTGCCGTCAATTATGTCACTCGTCGGTCGCGCTGCTTGGTGGATTCCAAAACGGCTCGAGCGCGTATTGCCGCATATTGATATCGAAGGTAAGTAGATGCTCCCGCCTATGCGGTATGTTACGCTAGCATAAGTGAACTATATTGGGTCAAAAGTCTCACTACTCGATTTTATCGATAGTGTTGTTGATGAATTTGCCGATAGCTACAACAGGCGGCTAATTATTTGTGACGCCTTTGCGGGCACGGGTACAGTGGGATTCTTCTTTCGCCAGCAGGGTCACAAGGTAATCGCAAACGACATACAGTATTATAGCTACATTATCAACAAGAATTTGATTGAAAATCCCGTCCAGAGCCTCGATAAACTTGATTATCTTAACAACCTTGAGCCCGTCGAAGGGTTTATTTACCAAAACTACTGCGCCGGATCGGGTAGTGGTCGTGTCTATTTCTCAGATGAAAACGGCAAGCGTTGTGATGCAATTCGCCAAGAAATCGAGCGGTTAAAGGTCAATGGCGAAATTAGCCAGAACGAATACTTCGCATATCTTGCTGCGCTAATCGAGGCAATCGATAAGGTCGCGAACACCACCGCAATATACGGATCGTTCCTCAAAAAACTCAAACGAGCAGCCCAGAGGCCTCTTAAGCTGAAGCAAATCCGAACAAGTAACGAAATTGCAGGCGAAGTGTATAACAGCGACAGTAACAGATTAATCAATAGCATTAGTGGTGACGTCTTATATCTTGATCCACCATACAATCTACGGCAATATTCATCGAACTATCACATACTCGAGACAATTGCTCGGTACGATAACCCCAAAATCCGCGGTAAAACTGGCCTACGTGAAACCGTGAGCCAAAACAGTAAATATGCGTCAAGCCGTACGGTGACTGCAGAGTTTGAAGACCTTATTAAAAACGCCAAATTCAACGTAATAATTCTAAGCTACAACAATGAAGGCCTAATGTCGGAACGTGAAATACGCGAAATCATGAGCAAATACGGTACCTACTATTTGCGTGTGCGAGAACGCCCTAGATTCCGAGCGGATCGTGCTCACAAAGCTACAGTAACGAACGAGCATCTCCACGTGTTAGTAAAGCATAGGTAACGACATACGCTTGCTGGGTGTAAAATAGTAATGTAATAACGCGGAGGGAAGCATGGAGCCATTTATCGTACCAACAGTAGTAATGAGTATCGTGCTACTCCTTGCGCGCGTGATACTTTCGGTAACGTTCTTTAATGAATGTTATGTAAAATTCAAAGATCTCAAAGGCTTTGCCAAGCGTGACGGCGTGCCAGTTCAAGTTGGCGCATTTGTCGCTACGGCGGAATTGTGCGCTGCACTCGGTATGCTCAGCGGTGTGATTGCACGATGGGCTGGTGTCGGCGTGGTGTTATTAATGGTATCGACAATAAGCCTCCACTTATTCAAGTGGCACAGCCCATATTGGGCGGCAAAACGAGGCTGGGAATATGATCTGATTATGCTGACACTCGCATCGGTTGTCGCGGTTTTTGGCCCCGGTCAATTTGCACTCATGCCGTGGTAGTTTGAAGCGCCATTACGCATATGCTATGATGAAACAAGTTATATAAGCGAGGGAGAATAACACATGGACTCAGGTCCTTTTAGTGCACCACAGCCGTCTGGAAGGCCTGCCGCAAGGCCTGAACAAGCATATCGTCCGAAAGAGCCACAGCCGCAGCCGGTAATGCAAGCTCAGCCTCAGCCACATGTCGCACACCACACATCGGGGCGCCGTGATACGTCAGACAAAAAATCTCCTAAAAAATGGCTCATTGCCCTTATTATCGCAGTCGTTGTAATCATCCTTGGCGGTATTGGCTGCTGGATGTGGATGGCGAAATCTCATAATGTCGACACGGGCATTAACAGCAGCGAGTATCAGGCGGTATTTACAACTAACGGCCAGGTATATCTTGGTAAACTTTCGCCATACAACAGCACATACCTTCGCCTCACCAATGCATTTATCGTTGTGTCTCCTACAACAGGGCAGAGCGGATCAGACGCAACGAAGACTGACAGTACGGATGCGCTCAACCAAACTGATACCCAACTTGTGAAGATAACGAGCGGTATCCTCGAGCCGCAAGATGAAATGTTTGTGGCACGCAGCCAAGTATTGTTTTATGAAAATCTCAAACCAGACGGAAAAGCCGCAAAGCTAATCCAGCAAAACAACAGCTAGTATACAAAAGGAGGTGCAAAAACCTCCTTTTTCTTTAGTTCAATGAACTGACGTAATCAGTCCACGAACTATTATCAATCTGACTCTTCGACTTTATGAGAATAAGCAGGTTGTGCTTGGTAAGAATTGTTGATTGTGGACCCTTTGCCGATGTGCCAACGTATACCGCTGTGTCGCCAGCCTTCAATTTAACGGTAGCATTGTATTGCTTTGCAAGATCAGCAACGGCACTTGGAATGTCACGCTTGAATGCGTCGGGGAGTGGCTGTTCACTCACGCTAATGGGAATGCTATCAAGCGTATCACTATAAGCAAATACCGGGTCTTGGCCTGGTGGGGTTACGCGGTGCCATCCGCCAAGCGAGGTGATAGATTGCCCAGATGGCAGAATAGTCTGGAAGCTTGGATCCGAAGCATCGCGTTGTGCAAGAATCTGCGAAATAATAGCAATAACAACGACTATCGTGATAAGCGAGCCAAATCCAATTGCGATACCCCTGACATTATTAAGGGCTTTGTCTCGCAAGCTTTCTTTCGTTTCTTCCACAGGAGCAGGAGCCACCTCGTGGGTGACTGGCTTAGCATAGGGATTTGGTCGAGTTCGCCGTTTAAATTCCACGATAGTTACCTAGTACTTACTAGTGTAGCATATGGTGGTTATGCCTATTGATTGCTAAAGGCGAAGTTTAGGTTACTGACGTAGGCATTTGCGCTGTTACTAGAGGTAAGGTTAATACGGATCAGAATACTATCTCCTGCAGCAAAGCTACAGCCCGATGGGTCATTGCCTCCACTCGCCGTAGATTGCTGCCAGGTAGTCTGTGATCCTGTTGAGGCAGTGATTTCCGAGCCACAGGCAGTGAGTGCCGAGCCGCCATGTGAACGATAGATTTGGTAAGAAGTCGTCGCATCGCTACCGTCGGTGCGTGCCATCAGCGAAGTCGACCCAGCAACGAAGTTCTTGAAGTTGCTTGGTAGCTGGTAGGTGACGTAGATGCTGCGCGTCTGTGCGCTTGTCTGTGTTGATTTCCAGTCGTAGAAGTTGTAGGTTTCGTTGGTGCCACAAACTGTTGGCTGGCCTGAGCTTCCATCATTGATGTTAAGTGAGTCCGAGCAAAGGTCAGAGGTGATCGTCCCCGTGCCAGCGCCGTTCATGACGGCGTTGCTGTATTCTGGGCTCAACGTTACGAAGCTGTCTGGGCTGTCGCCACAAGCTCCCCAACCATTTGATTGGTAACACTGCACCTTTCCGAGGCTAGTGTCATAGTACATGCTGCCATAGGCCGCACTTGATGGGTTCGAGCTTGATTTATCAAGAGTCAAGAGCGTTGGTGAGCCGGCGCCACTGCCGCTACCAACCTGTACGCCCGTGTCGCTAAGCGACAAGCTTGAGGTGCCACCAGTTAGGCTGAGGCCATTTGAACCTTGAATTGATGCAGCGCCTGCACCGGTGAAGGTAAGCGCCGAGTCGGTCAATACGGTAGCCCCGCCAATGTTATAGCCGGTGCTTGAGTTAACGCCGCCGGTTACATCAAGGGCAGCGCCCACAGTATTTGCGTTACCAACATTCACCTGACTCGTCGAGGTATTAACGGTTAGCACCTGGTTATTCTGCGAGTTGGTGACATTGAAGGCGCTTGTTGAATCAGTAGCCTGCTTGACTGAGGTTGGGCCGTTAATAGTCACTTGTGTATTGTTGGTGCTGCTGCCGAGGTTGATAGCAGATGCATGATCAGCACCGAGGGAAATAACTCCGTCGGTACCTGAGCCGTTAGCGGCACCACTGTCGATGGCTACGTTGCCACCGTCTCCATTGGTGCCGCCGGCTGATCCACCCTGAAGCACGAGATTTCCTCCCGTGCTCCCGGTTCCAGTTCCTCCGCCGCCTGCAACGACAGTTAAGCTATTACCAGCCGTGTTGGCCGTTGCAGTCGAAATAGAAATGGTTTTGTCGGCATTGCTGCCCAACGTCAAATCGCCGGAATTCCCGACGGTGAAAATATCAGTTGAATTGTTCTGGAGTTGAATCAGGTCGCCGCTGGCGGTCTTGTTGATGTAAATGCTGCTTGAAGTATTTACATCGGTCTGTACGCCCTGGCCAAGTTGTAGGAACTTATCTGCAGTCTTGCCACCCAGCATTCCTGAATTGAGTGCATATGGCGATGAGGTGATGCGCTTCATTGGGAGCATCTCGCCGTCGCCGACACATCCCGTGCCGCCAAACGTCGAACAGCTGGCGCTAGAGCCAGCTATATTCATCGAGAGCCATAATGTATCTTGATTCCAATCAACGCTACTGAGTGGGCTGTTCGATCCGAGCTCTACCGAGAAGAACCCATTCTTTACCTGCACTCCGGCATTGGCATTGTTGTTGACGTAACTTTCAGTCCATTTCAGTGTTCCACCAGTGTCGCCAGCCGTTGTTCCGTCGCCATCCTGGTAGATCTTAAATTGCATATTGTAATAACCATCCGGTACAACAGCACCGGCGCTAGTTTGGAGTCGTCCCTGAAAACTCAGAGTTTGATTTACCCCGGCTACCGCATGGGTAGTCGTGCTGAACAATAGCGTTGTAATAAATGCAACGCATAGGGTAATCAGTCCTGCCATTTGCAGAATACGATACCGTTTAAAAATGGTGGGGAGGTGACACCACACTGTCATTTTGAATGTTTTTCTTTATTTTTTACTCTGTTTTTGTGAGTAGAAAATATTTATTTCACTCGGACGTGTGGTGGTCCATCAAAGCTTGTGTTTATTCTACCATCATGGCGTATAGTCAACAAGTATTTGTAAAATATCCATGTGGATAAATCAACCGACTTTTGCAGCGCATTTTTGGCGACCCGCTTATGCTATAATAACCTCAAGCTCATTAGAGCTCCGGAGTGAAATAAACAGTGAAGGCTTTCCGCATTATCCTTACTCTTTCTGCCATCGTCGCCTTTGGTTTTTTTAGTATTGCGCCAGCATTCGCAGCGGATAACACGAATGTCAGTGCTCAGGGGTATGCAGCGCCTACTCCAGTAGACATCGGTACCATCGTTACGCTTAATAAAGACACGCAATCTGTTGTGCCGTCAAAGCAAGCGCAAGTACAGAATATGTTTGGTGTGGCAGTGGATCGCAATCAACTCGCGCTCGCTGTATCTAACTCATCGATTCAGAACGAAACCTATGTTGCAGTATCAGGCACATATAATGTGCTTGTCAGTACCCAGGGCGGAGCTATCGAAAGTGGAGACTATGTAACCCTCTCATCACTCGATGGCATTGGCATGAAAGCAAGTACCGAACAAAAAACGGTGTTTGGGCGTGCAGCCGCCGGATTTGATGGAAAATCTCTTACACTTGGCACAACGCAGCTCAAAGATTCAAGTGGAACAGCTAAAACAGTCACGCTGGGCACTATCCCCGTAACAATCAACATTCAGCGCAACCCTAATATCAAAAGTACAAAGGTGAACGTCCCAAACTGGCTCGAGCGCCTTGGCGTGCAAATTGCCGAAAAGCAGATCAGTCCAATTCGCATTTACCTTAGTATGGGCATCACGGCAGTCAGTCTTATCACGGCAATCGTTATGCTCTACGCGGGGGTGCGCAATGCAATTATTGCTATCGGGCGCAACCCAATGACTAAGCGCTCAATCTTCCGCGCACTTCTCGAGGTCATTTTAACAAGTATATTGATTTTAGTTATTGGGCTTTTTGCGGTATATTTACTATTGAAGCTATAGCGGAATAAGAAGTGGGCTAGGATGGGATTATTTCATAAACAAACAGATACGGATGACGAATCGCTCGAAGAGGCGAAGCTCAAGCAAGAGCAATTTTTTGACGATTACTTCCGCGAAGAGCTCCGCAACCACGGCCGCTGGTATTTCGACAAAGTCATTAAAGAAAATGGCAACTTGTTCAAAAAAGACCTCGAGGCAGTTATCTCGCAGGTTAACACCGATCTTAAAGAACATGTTACAAAGCAGCTCGATGGCGCCGTCGCCACGCTCAATGCCTCACTAAAAGAGCAAGTCACTGTGCAGTTAAACGAGCAGTTCTCGACCTATAGCAAAACCATGCAAGAAGCGCAGGACCAAGCGCTCAAAAACATGACTGAAGGTTCAGACGAGCTCCGTCAGCAGTACCATGAGCTCAGTAGCCTGCTTAAGGACAATATTGCCGAGCAGAACTCCATGATGCACCATGCATTCGAGGATCACAAGTCTCAACTACAAGCGATGGACGAGGCGCAAACGGCAGCCCTTAAATGGCTCAACCAAAGCGCCGAAAAACTCCAAGATCAGTACCAAGAAATCAACACCATGCTCGAAAAGCAGGTCACCGAGCAACACGATCGGCTCATCAAAGCCTTCGAAGGCAACATGGCTCGCACGGTCGAACATTACATTCTCGAGGCTTTGGGTGACCAGTTCGATATGAAAGCACAAATGCCCGGCATTATTAAGCAACTCGAAGATAACAAACAAGCCATGGTGGATGATATCAAATTATGACCGAGCGCCAAGATCTTGATTACAAATCATTTAGCCTGCCTGCAGGCGTTGTTTCTCGTCGTGATTTAGCGCGGCTCGTTACCGAGGCAGAGCACATCGATGACGAAATGACATCTGCAGATGTTCGCGCCCGTAAAACAAACCATGCAGCAGAAACACCAGCATTTTCTGGGCAGTTTACAGATTTTCTCACCGACAACAAGCTTGATTTCAGTGAGAGCAAAGTCCGCACCGATATTATCAAAGAACTTCGCCTACTCAAAACAAAAGCCCCAGTTGTGCATACAACGTTTGCCGTTCCTGCAGATATCGAAAGCCTGCAAACGCTCGCCGCATGGTTCCGTAAGTCGGTACATCCGCAGGTATTACTCGAAATCGGCTTACAACCAGCACTCGTTGCAGGCGTGTATATTCGCACTCCAAACCATGTGCATGACATGAGCCTGCGTTCAGCCTTAGCAGGCAAGCGTGAAGTGCTCGTGAAAGATCTGGAGGAGCTACGTCATGGCAAGTAAATTCGATAAACTTGTAGAGGGCGGCAACCCAGTCGGTGAAATCATCGGCATTGATTCATTCATGGTGAGTGTCAAGGGTCTGCAACCAACTAATGTCCATGCAACCGTCCGGTTCGACGACGACACCCGTGGCTATGTCCATCAGGTCCTCGAAGATTACGTAGTTGTAATGAAGCTCGATCCATCGCCACTGCACATCGGCGCCGTTTGTGTCATCGAAGGCCCCGACATCATGACGCCAGTGGGTAAAAACTTCATCGGCCGTGTCGTAAACGTGTTCGGTGAGCCAATTGACGGCAAGGGCGATATCGAACCAGACCAAGAATGGGATGTGTTCCATAGCGCGCCAATGCTTTACGAGCGCGAATTGCTCGATAAGCCGGTTGAGACAGGCATTACAATTCTCGACCTTGAGTACTCGCTTGCTCGTGGCCAGCGTATGGCAATGCTTGGCGACAGCAAGGTAGGTAAAACCGCACTTGCGGCATCCGTTGCAATCAACCAGAAAAACACCGACCTTACCGTAATTTACGTACTAATTGCCAAACGTCAGCACGATGTTGCTGAACTTGTCAGTAACCTCGAAAAAAACGATGCACTTAAAAAAGCAGTGGTTGTGGTGTCAAACTCATTCGAGTCACTGATCCTTACCTATCTCGTGCCATATGTTGGTGCGGCGCACGGTGAATATTTCTGGCACCAGTGTAATATGGACACTTTGGTGATCTACGATGACCTGACTGCACACGCTCAGGCCTACCGTGAAATCTCGCTGATAGCCGGCGTGAGCCCAGGTCGCGACTCGTACCCAGGCGACATGTTCTATACACACTCAAGCCTGCTCGAGCGTGGTGGTAAAACTGAATCAAACCACGCAAGCCAAACACTAATCCCAATCGTGTACGCGCCAGGTGCAGATATCACGGCATATCTCCCAACAAACATCATGTCTATTACTGATGGTCAGTGGATTCTCGATGGCCAGATTTTTAAAGACACTATGCGCCCAGCGGTGAGCACCGGCCTGTCAGTAACGCGCGTGGGTGGTGTTGGTCAAAACAAACGCCAGAAAGGCTTAGCCGACCAGCTAAACCGTACACTCTCGGGTTACCGTACGGCCGAAGAATACGCTCACTTTGGTACCGAGCTCAGCCCGCAGGCTCAGGCCGATTACGACAAAGGTAAAGTGCTGTTCAAGCTGATGAACCAAGCAATCGGTGAAACCTACAGCTTTGCCGAACAACAATTCTTAATGAGCATCGTACTCGGCAGCGCGCCCGAAGAAATCATTGATATTGCCGCAATGAAAGAAAAGGTCCACGACTACGCAGCAAAATTAAAAGAAGACAAAGACATGAACGGCAATTTCGATGAGCTTGCTGCGGCACTCAAAGCTGAAGTGATGAGTATCGACCCAGTCAAAAAGGCGGCAATCGAAAAGGCAGCGAAAGCTGAGGCGGAAAAGAAGCGTCAAGCCGAAGAGGCCGCAGCGGCTGCCGCAGCGGCGAACGCTCCAGCCCAACCTGCCGCCGAAGGGAAGAAGTAGCATGCGTCGGCCACTAGAGATCAAAGCCGAAGAAGCTTCAGTCCGCTCTGTCGTGAGTCTTACGTCTGCACTCGAAAGCCTCAGTAGTATGCAAATTGCAAAAACGAAGAACAAGGTGCTCATCAGCAACCAGTTTTTCGATGAAGTCTGGAATATCTACAAGCAGATCCGCGTTGATGTGCTCTTTAACTTTGGTCGCTCACCAGAAGAAAAACCAATCAACAAAGAGCTCCTTATTCTCATCACCGCAAAGGGTGGCCTTAGCGGTGACATCGACCAGCGTCTCATCCGCAGCTGCGTCGAGCATTACGATAGCGCACTCAACGATGTGCTCGTCATTGGTCACCATGGCGCCCTCAAACTCAAGCAAGCACACATCGACTACCAGTTCTACTTTGACTTGCCAGAAAAAGACTACATTAACGTCGACCCACTCATGGATATTATTCGTCGCTACGCACGCAGTCGCATTTTCTACCAGGACTACATCTCACTATCACAGCAAGAAATCAAAGACGTTGACCTCAGTGAAGTGGTCTCAAGCAAGGGTCGCGTTGCCGACCTCGATGTCATCGATAAAAACCTTGTGAGCGAAAAGACCTACATCTTTGAGCCAAGCTCATACCAGGTTGCGGCGTATCTCGAAAACTCCATTTTGCGCTTAACAATCTCACAGTTCATCTACGATAGCCGCCTCGCGCAGGTGGCAAGCCGCTTTAAAGCGATGTCGGCAGCCAAAGAGCGATCCATTGGTACGGCGACCGAGCTTCATACAGAATTTAACCGATCAAAACGAAACCAGGTCGACACGCGTCTGAAAGAAAGTTTGGCGGGTCTTAAAAAAATACGTGCGGCGGAGGCAGAATAATGAGCGAGCAAACAGCATTCAAAAAAGGTACAGTCAGGAGCCTCAAAGGTCTTGTTATTAAAATTCAGTTTGATGACGGCATGCCCGACATCAATGAAATGCTCTATGTCGATAACGAGAAAAAGTCGCCACTCCTCGTGAGCAGCCTTGCGCATGGCGACACTGCGGTCTGCCTCAATATTGGTGGTGATTACGGCATTATGAAGGGCGACAAAGTAAGCCGCAGCGGCCACAGCCTCGAAATTCCTGTTGGTGAAGCAATGATCGGTCGTGTGTGGGATGCGATGGGGCGCCCAATTGACGGTAAGCCACAACTCGATGATGCTACGCTCGAAAAAATGCCAAAACGCGCAATATTTTCGCCTGCTTTCCAAGAAACTAGCCTAAAAAACCGCCCAGATGATGTGCTCGAAACCGGCCTTAAGGTGCTGGACTTCTTCACGCCGTTCGTGAAAGGTCGCAAGATTGGTATCGTCGGTGGTGCCGGTGTGGGCAAGACAGTCCTCACGATGGAAATTATCAACAACGTTGCTCAAGGTTCTGGCGCGATTAGTATGTTTGCTGGTATTGGTGAGCGTATTCGTGAGGGTCACGAGCTTTATAAAACCCTCGATGATAACGATCTCCTCAAAAACACAGCCATGTTCTTTGGCCAGATGAACGAAAACCCCGTGCAGCGTTCGCTGATTGGCTTGTCTGCAATCACGCTTGCCGAATATTTCCGCGACGACCAAAAGAAAGACGTGCTACTCTTTGCCGACAACATGTATCGTTACATTCAGGCCAAAAACGAGGTCTCAACTATCATCGACCAGACCCCAGCCGAAGGTGGCTACCAGCCAACCGTGTTCTCGGATGTAAAAACCTTCCAGGACCGCCTCGCAACTAACGACAATGGTTCTATCACTGCACTGCAAACAATCTACGTGCCAGCCGACGACCTTTCCGACCCTGCCGTGCAGATGATCCAGCACGAACTCGACTCAACCATTGTGCTCAGTCGTGCCGTCGCTGCGCAGGGTATTCGCCCAGCGGTAGACATCTTGGCCTCAAAATCCAGCCTGCTTACTCCAGAAGTCGTGGGCGAGCGTCACTACGATCTCGCCACGCGCGCAACCGCAATCTTGCAGAAGTACGAATCTCTTAAGGGTATCATCGCCATCATTGGTGAGTCCGAGCTTTCTGCAGAGGATCGCGACGACTACACCAAAGCCAAGCAGCTGATCGAATTCTTCAAACAGCGCTTTAACGTGATGGAGAAGGTAACAGGTGTCCCGGGTGAGCACATGACGCGCGAAGACACGCTGAATGGTGTCGAAGAAATCATCGGCAAGATGGAACCAAAAGGCGGCAAGAAGACTGACGAAGAAAAGAAGCCCGAAGCGCCAGTAGAGAAGCCCGCTGAAAATAGCGAAGAAAAGCCGGCAGGCGACAAGCCTACCGATGAAAAACACGAGGACAAATAATGGCCGACGAAGTAGCCCCTACTCCTCAGCCAGACCAAGAGCAAGCTGTTGTTAAGCCAAGTGGCAAGCCAACCATGGCAGTAAAGGTGTATGCACCATTCCAGGTGTATTTCGAAGGCGACGCATTTAGTGTGAGTGCAGTAAATGCCACTGGCCCGTTCGATATCCTACCGAAGCACCACAACTTCCTGTGTATGCTCGAGCCATGCATGCTTGCGATTAAAGCGCCACAGGGTGATAAAAACATCAAAATCCACCGCGCACTTATGCACGTCAAAGCCGACCGCGTTGTTGTCTTTATGGATGTATAACTACTGGCCGCTTACAAAGTAGTCGTAAGCAAATGGTTGGTTTGCAGGCGGCACATTCGCGGTACACACACTAAACCCACTCGTGTCGCGTGTCACATAGTACTGTGCTTGGCCAGCACCAACGCCCACAGGTGATATCAGTACATGCGGCTGCTTATCAAACGATTTGCTAAAGGTGACATGGATAAAGCATCCGGCAGTCGGGTTATTACCCGTATTTACGTTCACAGTGCCGCTTGTGTCTGATCCGTTCACCGACGCTGATCCACCGTTCCCAAGTACACTCTGGGTGACAGATCTGTCCATATTAGTAGCAGGGAAGCTCAGGTGGTTTGGCACACTTAATGTGCCATTGCCACTAATCGTAAGACTAGTAACGGTAAGATTAGATGCAGTCACCGCACCGCTCAGTGTAGTAGTACCAGACACACTTAAATCGCGAAGCGTTGTATTGCCCTGGATTGCCGTCGTACCTGCTACCTGTAGCGTGTTGATCTGCGCGGTGCCGAGGTTTGATGTGCCAGATATCGTAATGCTTGGGCCTGTAATGCTGCCCCCAGTCTGGAAGTTCCCAGCAACCTGCAAGTTACCCCGTGCTAAGGTTTGCCCAGCAATCACTGCATTACCCTGGATTGTCAGTGTCTGTGAATTATTACCGACAGATACGTCAGTGTTAGCAAGCTGCTTTAATGCACTGTTCGAAAGCGTTTGCCCGGCAATCGTCGGTGATGCAGTCGGTTTTTGGCTATTAAAGTAGTTAACAGCAACAATCACACCTACAACAACGAGCATCAATACAAATATCAATAGATATACATTTACCTTGCGAAAGAACTTCTTAATAGGCGAAAGCTTCTGCTCGGTTGGCTCGGCTGCGACATGTTGCTGGCCGAGTTCTTTTTCTTCTTCGGCAACTTCATCTGGCGTCAGGCTCAGTGCATCGGCCGGAGCCTGTTGGGGCTCGCCGGCGTGACTATCCGCGGGCGCGGCGTCTTTTTGCTCTTCTTCGCTTTTATCTTCTGCCATATATAAACTAGGTGGTTATGCTTAGCTTTATAGTACTATACTTGCCTCACGCGTGCTAGTAGGCGATAATAGGCCATAACGCATATGGTAACGGGGAGATGGCGACAATTTGTGGTGCTAGGGCTAGCGGCAATAGCTATATTGTCGGGTATTCAGTCTGCCTACGCAGTTTCGCCATCATCTAGTTCTGCGCATTACCAAGTTACAGATACTCAATTTGGCTCAAGCTCAACCAGTCAAACCTGTTCATCGCAATACTGTGCATCAGCTGGCGTTGGCGGGTCGACGGCTGGCGGTGATTCCGCGAGTGCTTCATACGGTGCTAAATTCGGGCCAATTACTAGTAGCGACCCATTACTAGAGGTGATTGTCGATCCAGGCCAGTCCGACCTTGGCAACTTCGACTCTTCCCACGCGAGTACTAAAACCATGGCGGTAAAAGTGCGCAACTATTTAAGTAGCGGATATATTGTACAAATTACGGGTACACCTCCACACACATACAGCCATACTATTGGCGCACTTTCATCGCCAACCTCATCACAACCGGGCACCGAGCAATTTGGTATTAATGCCGTAGCCAATACCACACCAAATGTTGGCGCCGACCCGCTACAGGTCCCATCAGGCACGTTCAGCTTCGGCGAAGCAGCCACTGGCTACGATACCGCTAACAAATTCCAGTACAAAAGCGGCGATACGGTCGCACATAGCACTAAAGCCTCAGGCGAGACCGATTTCACCATCACAATGCTCGTAAATGTCTCCAACACAACCCCAGCCGGGCAATACTCAAGCGACTTCTCGGCTGTCGTGATTCCATCGTACTAAGCTTATAGATAAGTTAAATATAGGTAGTATGAGTGACAAAATGTTATTATTTTTCATGTATCTAAGCATATTCTAAAGCGAGAATTCATAAAAGGGAGGGGAATAAAAGGACAGCCACACTGGACTGTCTAGGACCCAAACAGGCAGTTATGCCTATTCTTTTTACGTAACTGCCCATTTTACGGCACAGCCACGCGAACTGGTCGCGTTTAACGAATTGGCTGATACGGTACGGCTAGAAGATCTCTCCACCGTACCTTCTCATCTATAATGAGTTGGTATTTTCGCCCACTTGGAGCATCAATTAAGGTTTATAGATTACAGCATTCCGACGGGATTGCTTCTGTTGATTGAGTTGAGTGTAAATCCCATTTGGTAAATTACAGGTGATTTTGATTACAATATGTTGTAATCAACCCTTTTGCCGCGCTATGATTAAATTATAAACATAAGCAAAGGGGTGTGGGCGTGAAAAGACGTGGGTCCATTAGCGAGATAAAGAATGTGTCGCATAAGATTCGGTACGTATTATCCAGCGTAGCATTGGTAGGGGCGACTTTATTTATGCTGACCTTTAACTCTGCTTTAGTATCGGCCTCGCCAGGGGTGACTGAATATCCTCTAGCGACTGGCCAGGCTGCTACGGCAATGGTAACCGCCGGGGGCTCTACATGGTACCTGAGTAGTCGCACTACCTTAAGTAGTATGACAACCTCTGGGGTAACGACGGATTACAATATATTACCTGCTGGTGAAACCGGGAGTAATATAACTATTCAACATGGCGCTCTCGCGGCCGACGCTTCCGGTAACGTTTGGTTTACAGGTTGCGACTACAATGTGTTACCGGCCTATATGGTTATGGGCTATGTTAACGCTTATACCGGAGCTCACTCAACTCTTAAATATAGTAACTATACGTGTGCATATAATCCCATAACCATGGGCGTGGGCCGACCGACTGTAGACGCTGCTGGTAATATCTGGGTAGATATGTATGATAGCTATGATCATATGAGCACACTGGCGCAATTTAACTCTTCGGGCGTGCAGATAGGCGGCTGGTCGCTGTCAGGTGGTACGCAGCAATGGAAGGCTATCACAGCCGGCCCAAACAACAGTTTATGGGCTGTTGATATCAATAACAATAAAATCGATCAGCTTACGTTATCTTCGACCACTGACCAAGTTACTGGCATGATTGCACATAGCCCTTCCGGTACCCTGAGTAATCTAGCGAGCATTACTGTTGGTCCCGACGGCAATCTTTGGTTTGGCGAGAATGGGGCTATCGGCAAGATGACACCTGCTGGAGCAGCTATGGATTATAGTCTACCCACCGGGAGTTCCCTCGATAGTATTACTTCTGGGCCTGATGGTGCGTTGTGGTTTACGGATTCTGGTAATAATCAGATTGGGCGTATAACGACTACAGGCAGTGTCACGGAATATTCTATACCCACGTCAAGCGCTTCTCTAGTAGGTATTACAGCCGGCACTGATAATGCACTCTGGTTTGCTGAATCTAGTGTAGGTAAAGTTGGAAGAATTTCTGCTGCTCCATTTGTTACCGAATATCCGCTGTCATCGGGCCATGCCGGCCCAACGGCAATTGTTAATTCGGGCGGTTCCGCATGGTATATAAATAGTCGCAACTCTCTTAGCAGTGTTACCCCCGCTGGAGTGACGACTGACTATAATATCAATCCTCCAGGTGAAACGGGCACCAACTTGACTATCAAGAGTAACGCTCTCGCGGCCGACGCTTCCGGTAACGTTTGGTTTACAGGTTGCGACTACAATGTGTTACCGGCCTATATGGTTATGGGCTATGTTAATTCGTCTACTCATGCGCAATCGACCCTAAAGTACACTAACTATACGTGTGCATATAATCCCATAACTATGAGCGTGGGCCGACCTGTTGTAGATGCCGTCGGCAATATTTGGGTGGACCTGTATAGTAGCTATAATCACTCCAGCTCCTTGGCGCAATTTAACTCTTCGGGCGTGCAGATAGGCGGCTGGTCACTGTCAGGTGGTACGCAGCAATGGAATAGCCTTGCATTTGGTCCGAACAACAGCTTATGGGCGGTAGATGTTCACAACAACGCGATAGACCAGCTTACTATTTCCCCGACGACGGACAAAGTTACGAGTATGACGGCGTATACACCAACTGGTGTTCCTAATAATATTACTGTCGGTTCAGATGGCAACCTTTGGTTTACCGAGAGCGCCGGGGTAATCGCGAGCATGACGCCGAGCGGTACGTTTACGTACTACACCCTACCTTCTGGAAGTGGAGCTAGCGGTGCGATCGCTTCGGGGTCCGATGGAAAACTCTGGTTCGTTGATTCGGCCTCTAATAGCATAGGAAGTATTACGACGTCGGGTATTGTTACGAAATATAGCATACCAACCGCGAGCGCAGCTCCTGTCGGTGTCACTGTTGGCCCTGATAATGTTCCATGGTTCACCGAGTCCACGGCTAGTAAAATTGGAAGGATAGGGTACTAATAAATAGAATAGGACCCAGGAGGGTATACGTATTCGTTCACCCTCCTTCTTGATGATGCAACTCCCGCTTCTTATTTACTAAGCAAGTGCTCTTGATACGGAACTGCCAAAATATCCCTCCATCGCACTATCCCATCTCTAGTGAGTTGTTGGTATTTTTACCCACTTACAACAATCACACGGCATCCAATACAGTGTGAAATCAGAAAATACTCCGACTATTAACGGAGTATTTTCTATGCATAATACCGTCAAATTAATCCCGCCTGAATATCTGTGGAAAACTTCACAACACCGCTATTGCTTTTGCATTCTCGCTAATGGTAATATGTGCTTGTAACCCTATAGGAAGGGCATAATAATAAAACAAAAACTAAGGAGATATACAAATATGTATACACTTAAGTCAATCGCTAAGCGCGGGGCTACCCTCAGCGCGGCGTTTGTACTAGTGGTTTCATCTCTTGCAGCGTCGGCAGCGCCGGCATTTGCAGATGAATTGAATCCACTAACAGAGCGCAGCTTGACGCTGTCAAGTTCATCCCCTGGATGGGCAAATACTGATGGCTCGGGCAACAGTACCTATGCACCACCAAATAGCGGTGCAAACGGGCAAAAGTCGGGTAACTACTTTAGCTTTAAAGTAAGCTCTTCGGCGACCGTAAATACATTCTCGCTTCAGTACTGTACGACTTCTGCGGGTTCATGTGAAATTCCTGGTAACGACGCAACACCAGGGGTTGACACTGCAACTACCTCAGACCTAAACGTTAACTATCCTTCAGCTTCAGAGGTTGGATCTAGTGACTTCAGTACAGTTATTGATACAGGTAGCGGCGCAACAGCTGGAAGTGTAAAGGCTGTGCCCGGTTATACTAACAGTAACCCTAAGTACCAAACACAGGGCGGTACGGGCGATCCAGCCGAAGCCGCAAAGAACGTTGCCGGTAACTTTATTGTCATGTACTACAGCTCAAGCGCTAATGCGGGTGCTGGTGGATGGGTGCAAAGTACTGGCTGGACTGCAGCAGCCCACAAGGTAACTGACGGTACTCGTACAACGAATAACTATATCACCCTTACAAATGCTACTGGACAGGCGTTTACGGCTGGCCAGGCAGTAAAAGTGCTGCTCTTTGCAAACGACACCAACTACATTACAAACCCTGGGGCAGATGCATTCTTTGTTAAGATCAATACATACAACAAAGAATTTAACGCAAGTCCTACAGGTTCACAGGTTGACCTCTCTGGCCTCGCTCCTGCGACCAGTGCGAATATTATCGATGGCGGTGTGACTGTTGCCAACGTAATGAACCAATCAATCCAGATTACTACTAAGGTGTTGGAAACGATGCAGTTCTCAGTTGGCACAGTAGATCCAAACACACTAACTGACGCAGAACTAGGTAAAGCTGACGACGGCAGCGCCGGAGCTCCTAAGCAGCACACACCTTGCGACACGATTAAGACAGCAATGGTTAAAGGTGACCCCGAAAATGTGCTACAGCTAGGTAACCAAGGTGCCGAAAGCTCACTGGAAACAGCTAAAGCATACGCTACTCACTCTTACTGGCGACTCAGTTCAAACTCTAGTGCTGGTGCAACAGTATACTACTCTGGCCACACACTAGCGAACACTTCTGGTGACGAGATTAAGGCTATCGGCACGACTGCTAAGCACTCAGCACCAGGTTCAGAGCAATTTGGCCTTGCTATCGCCACTGCGTCTTTGAGCGGTGACCCATTCAATACGGCTAGCTACGGTGTAAATTACGCACAAGACCGTGCAACCAGCAAGAACTGGGAAAACGCCGCTGACAATGACAAGGTTGCAGTTGATAACTCTGTACTCACCGACCTTGGTGCGGATCTATCGGGTACACCTGACTACACTAACCTTAACAAGAGCTACCACACGCCTCGGCTTGATCCACTCACGCCAAATGCCAACTATGGCGGCGGTTCAGGTAAGATCAACGGTAGTGATAGTTTGACTACTCTAGGTACTAACGATGAGCTCAGTCCTGGCGATACTAATGCATCATTCGCATTTGATTCAATGTCCGACACGATCCCTGCGGCAATCGCAACGGAAAGTTCACAGGTTGTTGACTGTGTGACGGCTAAGATGCGCTACATTGGTAACATTGCAGCGACCACTCCAGCTGGTATCTACACAACCAAAATTAACTACATTGCAGCTCCTCAGTACTAGGATTTAGCAAATATAGTTACATTACAAGACCGACCCTTCACTGGGTCGGTTTTCTTGTAGCTAAGCACTAACAGTATTACTGTAGCTATAGTACAATAACAGGTATGGGGCGTATGAGGCACTTATTGTTTTGGGCACACACGTTTTTTCACTCGTGGCGATATATTTGCACCGAGGAATTTGTGGCGCTACTGCTTGCGCTGTTTGTATTTATGATGCCAGTCGCTGCAACTACACGCTTTGAGACTCGCGGGCTGTTTATGCATACGACCGAACCAGGGGCGACGACCTCGTACACAGTTACGCTTAGATTTATGAGTCCAGAGCAGGTTGGGTCTGTGGATTTGCTATTCTGCAACGACCCAATCCCGTACATGCCGTGTGCGATACCTACGGGGTTGGATGTCTCGCAGGCTACGCTCACGAGTCAATCTGGCGAGACGGGCTTTTCGATTTATTCAAAAACCCAGAATCACATAATCTTGACGCGTACGCCAACATCGCCAACATTCCCATCAGAATCGAGCTATACGTTTAGCGGAATAAAAAACCCAACAGACACGAGCCAGGCATTCTCTATTCGTATGAAGAGCCTTACGTCGACTGATGGCACGGGGCCATTAATCGATTTTGGCTCGGTCCGCGGGCAAGTCGAGACAGGGATTATGATTCAAACTCAGGTGCCACCTATGCTAATATTCTGCGCAGCGCAGCAAGTTGATGATAATTGCAGCGGTACAGATGAGACGTACTATCGTGATATGGGCACCTTGAGTCCAAATGATACACTGACTGCACAATCACAAATGGCAGTCGGTACGAATGCGAGCCAGGGATTTGTAGTTACGGCCAATGGTCCGCCGATGGCTGCCGGTACAAGTGTCATTAACTCGCCAAGGCTGCCTACCGAAAGCCAACCTGGCACAAACCAGTTCGGGATTAACCTAGTCGAAAATACCGTACCCGCAGTTGGTGGTAATCCTGAGGGCACATGGGCGAATGCCATACCAGCGGCAGACTACTCAATCCCAAATAAATATAAGTTTGTATCAGGTGATGTAGTGGCATACTCGCCAAATGTGAGCTTGATGCGCAAATTCACCGTAAGCTATATTTTAAACTCAAGCAAAGATTTGCGAGCCGGTGTGTATACGACAACGGTTACACTCATAGCCAGCGGCCGTTTTTAATGCTACAATACAGCTTATACTTACAATACTACGAACATGAGGAGTTATTAGAGGGACAATGAAACATCTAAAAAGCCTAGTGCTGGCCGCATTTGCTGTATTACTTAGTGCAAGTTATATATTGCCCGCTACGTCAGCTGCGGCTGCATCATCATCCGCCCTAAGTATTGCGCCCAAAAAGAATTACGTTATCGAGCCAGGAAACAGTGTCCAAGATAAGCTGACTATTAGCAACCTTGATCAAACCGCTGCATTGAATCTTACTCTTCGCGTGATTGACTTTAGCTTTACAGGTAATGGCGGTACCCCAAAACTATTCCTAGATACAAGTACGCCACAAACGACGTGGTCACTCCGATCTTACCTAAAGGTCCCACAAACAGTAACAATCGAGCCAGGTAAGACTGAGCAGCTTGACCTTAACGTCGCAATTCCTAAGGGTCACGGGGCTGGCAGCTATTACAGTGCTATTGTCTACTCGTCGGGCAGTGGGCAAGGAGGGAACATTGGCCTAAATGCATCTGGTGTAACTTTGGTTTTTGTAAATATCCCGGGCAAGGTAAAAGAAGACCTTCAGTTTACGCACCTTGGCGCATATGATCGGTCGGCGCAGGGCGATCTATCAGGATACCACTACTTAAACACTAAAGCGCCAGACACTATTGCATATACATTGAAGAACAACGGTAACGTTGTTGAGGCTCCTGCTGGCAATATTACATTACGAGATATTTTTGGTCGTACAACAACGATTAATGAACTTAATCCGTCTGACTCACTAGCTCTGATCGGTCAAGAGCGAACATTCATGACATGTATAAAGCTAAAACCTGAAGACATAAAGCTTGGTGATACGACCACAAAATCTACAACTTGTGACAATTCCGGGTTATGGCCTGGCTACTACAGTGTGTCTGCAGACCTATTTTACGGCCAAAACGGCAATCTCACTCAAGAGGTAACTAAAGTAGGTGGATTCTGG
>Ga0157369_10000906_pt1 | contig 37865 bp, 50 predicted proteins | sample C25metaG_FD_113461 | JGI IMG/M metagenome (GOLD analysis project Ga0157369, IMG submission 113461) | Corn rhizosphere microbial communities from Kellogg Biological Station, Michigan, USA - C2-5 metaG | ecosystem: Host-associated > Plants > Roots > Rhizosphere > Soil | place: USA: Michigan... | reverse complement strand
TGCTGGGCTTGCTGGGCTTGCTGGGCTTGCTGGGCTTGCTGGGCTTGCTGGGCTTGCTGGGCTTGCTGGGCTTGCTGGGCTTGGTCGCCTTGGCGGTCTTGGGCGCCTTCTGCGCCTTGGTCTTGCTGGTCATGGCTTCCTCCCTGCCCTGGTGGGGCGGTGGGGAGGAGTAAATCATCATTGACCGACAGAGTCAACAACAATTTACCTAGGAATTATTCCTAGGCCATGGTCGGCAACGTGAAATCGCGAAGAAATGCCCTTTACGCTAGGGAATCTAGGTGTTTGCGGACACTTGAAGCGCAGCCAGGGCATCGGCCCGTCAATAGCTTGCAGGCCGAGAAGAAGACGAGGGAGGGGACGCCGGAAACGATCCAAGCGATCACCACAAACCAGATCCCTACAACATCGTGAGGGCTTTGCTTGACTGCATTCCATGCAACCACGGCAAAAAAAACAAGGATCACGCCCAATCTGATCCATCCCCAGCCCGCTAGAAGGATTCCACAGAAATCGGAAAGACGGTTAGCAAGGCGGTCAGAGCTCAGGCGACCTGTGAGCCATCGAACGAATTCTGGTTTTCCTTCCGCTGTGTTGATGGCGTCCACTTGAATGCCAAGCTCAACCGATGCCTCAGCGATCATTTGGTCAAGAGCTCGACGGTAGGCCCGAGCAGTTAGAAGTCCTTCCGCCGTCATCAGAAAGAAAAGCGCCGCACCAGCTCCCGCAATGCTGAACCATGTTGCTAAGGCAGACATCGACTTCTCTCCTTTGCGCGCCTTCCATCAATCGACCCAGCCAGCCACCCAGCGTATGCGTCCGGCGATCTCGATGCCCTTGGCAGGGTCGAGCTTGCGCGGCTTGCGCCACTTGGGGTCAGTATCGTTGTCGCTGACTGCATACCAGGCGCCGTCCAGCTCCATGAGTCGCTTCGCCAACAGATCCCCGTCGTAAGTGATGACGTAGAGCTTGCCATCCTTCGGCGTCTTGTCGCTCGTGTCGATCAGGATTGCGTCACCGTCATTGATCGTCGGCTGCATCGACTCGCCCTTGCCGTAGATGACGGCCAGCTTGTCGGCCTTCAGCCGTTTCCGGCGCAGGCTCTCGGCCCGGAACTTCAGCTTGTGCGTCTCTGCATACTCATCGACGACCTGGCCATCGCCAAGCGCGGCCGCTTGGCGAACGCCCATGATGTCGGACCAGTCGGATGCGTCATCCGCAGGGATGGGGGCGTTTTTCGGGCCCGTGCCAGACACCAGCCACCGCAAATTCACGCGGAAATGACGCGCCCAGCCTTCCAGGAACTCGGCGTTCGGCTTCTGGTTCTTCCCGCCCTCCAGTTGCGACACGAACTGCTTGGTGGTGCCGACGATGGCGGCGAACTCCGGCTGGTTCATGCCGGCATCGATGCGTAGCTGCTTCAGGCGGTCTCCGATCATGTCAAGAATCATTGACCGGCGCTCGTAAATATCGGTTGACGCGCGGGGTAAACGATGATTTACTGCCGCCATGAACATCACCAAGCGACTGCTCAAGGATCGTCTGAACTTCTCGTCGGATGGGCAGCTTGCCGATTGGTTTGGCGTCAGCAAGCAAGCCGTTAGCCAGTGGGGAAGCGACGACGCTGTCATTCCCGAAGGAAAGCAGTGGCAGGCCCGCGCCCTGCGCCCCGACATCTTCGGCCCCGCGCCCACGGAAGGGGAGGCTGACCGTGCAGCCTGAGCGCAGCCCGTTCGCTACTGGTTTTCCGGATCTTCGTCCAGAAGAAATTGAGCAAGTCGCCCGAGAGTGGTGTTCATGCCGCTGCTGTATGACTGGCTCTGCGCGTAGATCGGGCTTTCCATCGCTGCTTCGATCAATTCGACGCAGCGTTGCCGCCAAATGGCAGCAAGCTTTTTCGCATCGGTATGCGTCGCAATGAGCACCTTGATCGCGAACTCGTATGCCATGCAGCGGCCGGCCGTCTCTAGCAAGAGGTCGTGTGTCGTGTTGATGGATCGCGGTGCATCGCCAGGTGTCGGGGCATCTTTCGCTTCCATGAAGCTCTCCGCGTGGCTGTGGTGTGTGGTCGCACTCACATCCTACTGCGCGGAGAGCTTCACCTTGCTGCTGTCCACGGAATGGGAGGCGGCCTGAGATGGACACGGACTTCCCCATCGAGCCGCTGAGCTGGCCCGAGTTCTCGCAGCGCCTGTTTGAACAATGCCTCAGCTTGGCATCGTGCGAACAGCTTCGCGAACCATCCCCACGTACGCCTGAAACACCTGCTGCACCTGTGCCGAAGCTTCCGGTGACAGCACTCCGTCGCCAAGAGCCTGCGGAATGTGCAGGTGCGCCTGTCGAAGCGTGTTTAGCACCGCTTCCTGGTTCGGATGGTGACGAATGAGCGCGGCAAGGATTACCACCTGCGCCACATCCTTCGCGGCCTGCCCGTGGTTGGCCAACGGTGTCGAGCTGTTCATGGACTTCCTCCGGTGTGTGGACGGTTGCTTGGCAGCGCCAGCCTATCACCGGGGGGAGTCCGCCTTTTCGCGTCGTGGTCATGGTGTTTTTTTTGCCACGGCGAGGTCCGTCCAATGAAGTCCAATGTCTTGCCGGCGATGGACGGACCGCAGATTCCGCTGCGCCTGGCGCGCGCTGCGCAAGCCGTCGACCCGGTTCTGGTGATCGCCCAGCCGTCACTGCTGGCGGCGATCAAGCTCTGCATCTCGCTGGGCGGCTTCGAGGCTGACAAGCAGGTCTACGGCGCGCTGAACATCGACCCGAGCCACTGGACGCGGATCACCCGCGGCGACGCGCATTTCCCGGTCGACAAGCTCACCGAGCTAATGGATCTGTGCGGGAACGAGGCGCCGCTGATCTGGCTGGCGCACTCCCGTGGCTACGACGCCAACAGCCTGCGCAAGCGCGAAACAGAAACTGAACGCGCGCTGCGCGAAGCCCGCGAAGCACTCGACGCCGAGCGCGTGAAGGTGCGCGTGCTCACCGAGGCGCTGCACGGAAGGGCCGCATGACCCACACCACCCTCGACCTGCGCGAGCCGATCCAGCACCCCGCCGAGGGCGCCCTGGAGTACACCGGCCACGAGCAGCTGGCCGAGCAGTTCCGCGCCGCGCTTGAGGCGAAGAAGGCCGACCCGGAGCCGTCCGATGCGTGACGCCCTCCCGCCCACCCAGTGGCTCGTCTTCACCCCGCACGCCGTCGCCGGCACGCACTGGCACAAGCTCGCCACGCGCAAGCTCCAGCGCGAGTTCGCCCAGGCCAACGGCGGCTACTGCTACGACCTGCGACGCAGGAGGCACTGATGCGTATCGAGACCATCGACAATGCGACGCTGTACCTGGGCGACTGCCGCGAAGTCCTTCCGACGTTGCCGAAAGTGGACGCGGTGATTACCGATCCGCCGTATGGGATCGGCGCAAACAAGCAAACGCTCGGCAAGGGCAAGAAGGAGTTTGATCGCGGCGGGGATTGGGACGAGTCAGCGCCCGATCTGTCCATCTGCATGATGGCCCCGCTGCTGTGTTTTTGGGGGGGCAACTACTTCGCCAGCCAGTTACCAGTCACGAACGACTGGCTGATCTGGCACAAGGTCAATGATGGCCGCAGCTTTTCCGAATGCGAGATGGCGTGGACGAATTTCGGTCGGCAAATCCGCCACCTTTCGCATCACTGGGCTGGCGAGGAAAAGGAGCACCCAACCCAGAAGCCGCTGCCGGTAATGCTGTGGTGCATAGGGCAGGCAGGAGACGCGGCGCAAGTAATCGCTGACCCATACATGGGGTCGGGGACGACCGGAGTTGCTTGCGTGATCCTTGGTCGCCACTTCATCGGCGTCGAGCGCGAACCCAAATACTTCGACATCGCGTGCCGCCGCATCGAGGACGCCCAGCGCCAGGGGAGGTTGATCGCATGAACGCCGTCAACCTCGACCTGTTCGCCAAGCCGTCGATGCGCCGCATCGAGACGCCGGCAGCGCGAAACACCGACCCCAGCACCTCGCACGAAGCCGCAGCAGAGATCACCGCCAGCGGACTGCTCGCCCTCCAGCAAGCGCAGACCGTCTACGCGATCCGCGCCTACCCGGGCCACACGATGCAGGAGCTGGCCGACCTAACGGGCCTGGATCGCTACATGCTCGGTCGCCGCGTCAGCGAGTGCGAGACCGCTGGCCTCGTCGTCCGCGGCATCAAACGCAAGTGCTCGGTCACCGGGCGCAGTGCGGAGCCGTGGTGGCCGGCAGGCGAGGGAAGGCTGCGCGCGTGAACTACTTCGAGCTCTATCCAGGCGACTACCTGCGCGACACCACGCGCCTCACACTCATCGAGCATGGCGCCTACTTGCGCCTGCTGATGGCGTACTACGCGGAGGAGACACCACTGCCGGCCGATCCGGTGGAGCTGTATGTCATTGCCGGCGCCATCAGTGCAGCGGACAAAGCCGCGGTGCGCAAGGTCGTCGATCGTTTCTTCCCTGTTGGCGACGACGGCATGCGCCATAACGGCCGGGCCGACGGCGAGCTGTCGAAGTTCGGTACACGCTCCGCAGGCGCCCACGAGAAGCGCAGCAATGAGGCTGAACGCCAGCGTCGCACTCGCGAACGACGCACGCAGATGTTCGCTGAGCTCCGCGAGGTCGGAATCGTCCCTGACGGCATGATCACGATGGCCGAGCTCCGTGACTTGCATACCGCCAATGTCACGTGTGACATAGCCGTGACGTCACGCGTGACTGACCGTGACAAGTCACGCCATGTCACGGGTGTGAACACGGCTACCACTAGCCACAAGCCACAAGCCAATAGCTCCGTAGGTAGATCTGAGGCAAGCACAGAGATCTCCCCACGCGACCCGACCGGCCCAGGGCGCGCGTGCCTGCTGATGCGTCAGGCCGGCTGCGCCCAGGTCAACCCCAGCCACCCGGACCTCCTCGCCGCACTGGCCGAAGGCGTGAGCCCCGAAGCACTGCGCGACACCGTCGCCGAGGCCATCGGAGCCGGCAAGGCCAAACCCTTCGCCTGGGCCATCCAGACCGCCCGAAGTCGACACGCCGAGGGTGTCACGCCCCTCGCCGCCGGGCCGCCGCGCAACGCGCCGCGCCGCTCGACCCCCAGCAAGACCCTCCAAGGGCTTCAAGCACTCCAGGAACTAGGCCATGGCTACTCCCGACTGGATTCTCCACGAGATCACGAACGGCTTGACGCGCCTCGCGACGCTGAGCCTTGACCGCACCCCGGCGATGGACGTGATCCAGGCCACCGCACTGACCTGGCACGACGCCATCCGGCAGGGCAAGGACTGGCAGCAGGAACGCGACCGGCCGCGCTTCCAGGCCGCCTTCCGCACGCTGGTGCAGGCCTGCACGCAATGGCCGTCGCCGCGGCAGTTCCTCGACGCGCTTCCGGCCATCCCGCGACCCGAGGAAGTGCAGCGGATCGAGCACGAGGAGCGACGCGTGCGCGGCCTCGAACACCTGCGCGAGATCGGCAAGTCGATGGGCTGGAGCTCGGACGAGGAGGGTGGTAATGCGACCGCAACCGCTCCGTGACCGGATCGTCGCCGCGCTGCGTCTGCAGCCGATGACGATCCAGCAACTGGCGACGTGCCTCACGCAGGCATATGGCGCCATCCATCGCGAACTTTCGTTGCTGCACGACGAAGGACTGGTTAGCGGCGCGGGCATGTGGCATCGCCAGCAACTGCATGGGCTTGCCGCATGACCCACCCCGACCTTGCCCGCTTCGCGCGCGCGCAAAACGAAGTCCATGGTGTCGAGGTTTTCGCATGAGAGGACGCAAAGACGGCACGCACGACGCGATTGTGCGCAGGTTCCGGCAGTTGGGTTGCAGCGTGATCGAGCTACACGCGACGGGCATTCCTGGCTGTCCTGACCTGGGCGTGGGCCTGCTTGGCCGCACCGAGCTGGTCGAGTGCAAGGACCCTAAGACCGCATACGGTCGGCGTGGCTTCAACGGCAACCAGACGGCCTTCGCCCGCGACTGGCGCGGCGGCAAGGTCTGGCTGTGCAGCAGCGAGGACGAGGCGACGGCGCTGGTGCAGAACTGGAGGCGATCATGACTATCTTCGGCTATTTCGATGATTCCAATCAGGCGGCACCGGCTTTCGATCCTGGCTTGGATGCGCTCTGTCCGCATTGCCTGCGCACCCTACGGTTGCCTGTCATGACCATCAGTCTTATGCGTGTAGGAAGTCGACGAAGCTACTTTTACCGCGTGCACCGGCATTGCCAGTTGCATGCAAGTTCCGCGGATATTCATCGCGTCGAGTCGGCGCTGATTGATTCAGATATCGCATGAACGTCCTGACCGACCTCGACCGCTCCGCGCTGCGCATTTCCCTAGCCGCCATGACCGACGTCGAATTGGCGCATGTCGAGAAGGTCTCGCGCACCTGGCAGGGCATCGGTGACAAAGCGCGCCGGGAACAGCGGAAGCGGAAGCGCGCTCGGGACAAGTCGGAGCAAGGGTGGGGCGTCCTGTGACCTGGCACACTGACACTCCGCCACGCCAGGACGAGTACCTGGTCATCGACAACTGGACCAAGCGCGAAGTTGCCGTCTGGCGTCCCGATGTGGGCTGGTGCGTGCGCGGCAAGTGGGTCGGCCATGACGGCGTGATGGGCTGGATGGAGTTGCCGGGCGTGCCGGTGGCCATGATGCGGGAGAGGTGGTGATGAGCAACGACTTCTGGGGCAAAGACCGGCCGATGCTGCTGGAGCGGCTGGGTCGCCTGCTTGGCTCGACAACCTATCGCGACCAGGACTCGGGAGGCGGCACGCCATTCTCGGCGCGCAAGCTGACGGCGGAGGCGAAGCTGCTGCTATCGATCAAGTTCGCCCAGGCGCATGTCGGCGACGTCGGTCCGTGGATCGTCTACAGCATCGCCCTGCTGGTGGACGACCGCCAGCGCGAGATCTGCACCTGGCTGGCCGACAAGCTGATCGCCGGCACTGGACCGACCGGCAAGCGCAACCGCGACCGCATGCTGCCGATTGCTTTGGCTGCGTATCAGTTGGCCGTGCACGGCATCGAGGTCGAGCCGCCAGTGCATGCCAACCATCGCGACTTCACGCTGCTAGCGAACATCGGCGCCGGCTGGATCTGGACGAAAGCCGACGGCGTGATCACGCGGCTGGAGGATGCCGACGAAACCCGGCGCATGGATGCGCAAGACCAGGTACTTGCTGTCAAGGGGTGAATCGGATAGTTTTGGATATAGGTCAAGTTGTCACCAAGCCCTACCCATCTCCAAGCCTCGCCCTCAACGGCGGGGCTTTTTGCATTCTGCGCCGCTGGTCTAACGGCAAGGCACGGCCCTTCCAAGGCCGAAGATGCCGGTTCAAATCCGGCGCGGCGCTCCACATCGAGGATTCACCCATGCGCGACGACGACTTGAACGCGGCGCGCGGGTGTGTCTTTGCCGTTCTGTCGTCGCTGGCACTGCTGGTGCTCGTCGCCCTGTGCTACGGAATCGCCCGATGATCGACCTTCCCGCTACGCCACAGATCGTGCTCGGGAAGGTGATCGTGCCGGCGCTGGAATTGTTGCCGGCGCAAATGGACAGTCCGCAGGCGCGGGTGATGCTGGTGGCGATCATGTTGCAAGAGTCTGGGCTGCGGACGCGCCAGCAACAGAATGGTCCTGCCCATGGCCTGGCGCAGTGCGAGCAGCCCGTGATGCAGCTGCTGCTGGACAACCCTGCCAGCGCCAAGCTGGTCCGCGAACTGTGCCATTCCCGCGCCGTCGCCCCGGTGGCTTCGGACATGTACTGGGCGGTGCTGACCGACGACATCTTCGCAGCAGCTATCGCCCGTCTGATCCTGTGGTGCGATCCGGCGCCGTTGCCAGCCGTAGGCGATGCAGACGAGGCGTGGGCTTGCTACCTGCACGTATGGGGGCCAGGGAAACCACGTCCGCAGGACTGGCCAAACAATTACCGCGCCGCGCTGTCGGCCGTCACTGGAGGCAACGCGTGAGCATCAAAACCGAACTTGCATCGGGCGTCATGAAGATTTCGCCGCCCGTCGCGGTCATCTGGGCGGAACTCGCTGGATGGGGTCCTCAGGAATGGATGTACGCCCTGACTTCAGTGTACGTGGTCCTGCAGATCGTGCATCTGTCGTGGCGATGGATCCGCGAAGCGCGGCGCACGAGTTCGGAATGAAGCTCGTCAACGACGCCGCCAACTGGTGGAAATGGCACAGCACGCGCGTGTTCGCCGTGTTGGCAGTCGCGCCCGTCGTCTGGGCATCTTCGACCGATTTGCAAGCCATGATCCCGCCGAAATGGGCAGCCAGCATCGGCGCCGTGATTTCCGTGGTTGGTTTGGTGGGCCGCGTGCTCAAGCAGGGCGCCGACCCGATAGCTCCGACCGTCCCGCAGCCCTTCGACTCCAACGCACCCGACAAGGGGTAATCCATGAACATCCGTCACGCTCTGCTGGCGCTCGCCGCGCTGGCCATCTTCGCCGTGGGCGCCATCCTGACCGGCTGCGCCGGCAACGCCCCGAAGCCGCTAGCGCCGGCGCAGATCGCCGCGATTGCCTGTCCGCAGCTCAACCTGGTGCATACTCAGCTCGTCGCCTTCAATGCCGCGCTGGAGGCTGATCCGTCCACCGCCGCCACCGGCAAGCAGGCGCAGGCGCAGCTGGACGCGATCCACCCCATCGTGCAGTCAGTCTGCAACGGCGCATCCGCCGCGCCGACCGTCAACCTGTCGAGCATCCAGGCGCTGATAACCACGGGCTTGCCGGCGCTGGGCCATCTGGCCGGAACGCTACCGCTGCCGCCCGCCCAGCAGGCGCAGGTGCAAGCCGCGCTGGTGGTGGCCGAGACCGCGGCCGGCGTCGCCGGTGTGGTCGAGCAGCAGATCAAGGCGGCGCAGAGCGCGCCGGCCAGTGCAGCGAGTACGGGCAAGCCGTGAACCCCATCGACTACGCCCTCCTCGCCAAGCGCGCCTACCTGGATGCGCCTACCGTGGGGAAGGCGGACAGCGCCTCGCGGATGTGCGTGTACGGCGACGTGCATGCCTTCCGTGGCAGCGATGACGTGTCCTCGTTCCTCGCCGACGCCGACTGCGACACGATCCCGGTCGAGGGCTTGGGCAAGCTGCACAAGGGGTTCTACGGCGCGCTCGCCGCGATCCTGCCGGACTGCCTGGCGCTGCCACGGCCGGTGGCGGTCACCGGCCACAGCCTCGGCGCAGCCATGGCGATCATCTACGCCGCGGTGCTGGCGCAGCTGGGCCATGTCGTGCCGGTGTACGCCTTCGAGCCGCCGCGGCTCTGCGGTGACGACACGCTAGCGCACGTCTACCGCGACTTCGCCATCCCGTTCTACGGCTCGCGCAACGGCAACGACATTGTGACGCAGGTGCCACCGGAGCTGAGCTGCCCGCGCGTCCTCACCTGCATCGGCAAGCCGGCCATGCCCTTCGATAACACCATCGATCACAGCATCGGGCGCGTGATCGAGGCGCTATCGCCACCGAGGAAACCTCAATGACCCTCACCGAACGCTCTGCCCAGGCGCTGGCCGAACTCGACGCTGGCCGCATCAACCACTCCCTGCAGCTGGAACTCGCCAGTCTGGTGCGCGAGTACCACGCGCAGGCGACGAAGGCGGCCGAATCCGAGCGGCTGTCCATCAAGGTTCCCGGCAAGGACGCTGGCGCCGATTTGGAGAATGCGTGATGGCCATCAAGATCAAGCCAAGCCACAAGGGGCTGCTGCACAAGAAGCTCGGCGTGCCGCAGGGTAAGAAGATCCCGAAGGCGAAGCTCGTCAAGGCCGCGAAATCCAAGTCGCCAGCCCTGCGCAAGGAAGCCAACTTCGCCAAGAACGCGAAGGACTGGGGCTGATCGCCTCGGCTCTGTAACCCGCATCTACCGATAGGCGATGCAACCATGGCAGCACGCACACTACGACCAAAACACTCGGAAGAGATCCGGGTGAAGATCCAAGCCAGTCAGCTAGTAAACCGTCTGACCGATCATGTACTTAAGGGTACAGCAATGTCAGCAACGCAGGTTCAGGCGGCCAAGGTCCTACTGGCTAAGGCAGTTCCGGATCTGAAGGCTATCGAGCATGGTCTGGACGAGGGCACACGCGCTGCTTTCATGCTGTACGTGCCCGAAAAGCAATAACGCATGGACGAGTGGCGTCCGAGCGCGAAGCAAGCCGAGTTCCTGGCCGCTTCGGAGGACGAGGTGTTGTTCGGAGGGGCGGCGGGCGGTGGCAAGTCCGATGCGCTGATCGTCGACGCGCTCGGGCTGCAGCACAACGCCATCCTGTGGCCGAAATATCGCGGGCTGCTGATCCGCCAGACGACGCCGCAGCTGCGCGAGCTGATCGACCGTACGAGGGCCATGTACCCGCGCGTCTATCCGGGCGCGCAGTACAGCGAGCAGGCGAAGGAGTGGCGCTTTCCGAGTGGCGCGAAGGTGATCTTCGGCTATGCCGAGCGCGACGCGGACGCGATGCAGTACCAGGGGCAGGAATACCAGTGGATCGGTATCGACGAGCTCGGCCACTTCCATACGCCCTACGTGTGGGAATACCTCTCGTCGCGCCTACGCAGCACGAACAAGGCGATCCCTTGCTACATGCGTGCCACCTGCAACCCTGGTCCGAAATGGATTCGGGAGCGCTGGGGCTTCAGCGTGGATGGCGAAGCGGCGCGGATGGAAATTCCTGTCGGTGAGCGCATCTTCACGCGGCGATTCATCCCGTCTCGCATTGAGGACAACGCGCACCTTTCGGGGACTGGCTACCGCGAACGGCTGATGCAGCTCGCGCCGCAGGAACGCGCTGCGCTCCTGGAAGGCCGATGGGATGTAGTCGACGTGCCTGGGTCGATCTATGGCGCCCAGCTGGACGAGGCCACGCTGGGAGGTCGCGTTGGCCGCGTGCCATATGACCCGAGCGTTCCAGTGCATACCTACTGGGATCTCGGCGTCGGCGATGCCACGTCGATATGGTTCATGCAGCACGTGGCCAAGGAATGGCGAGCGATTGACTTCTACGAGGCGAGCGGGGAAGGCCTGCCGCACTACGCGCAGGTGCTGAAAGACCGCGGCTACAGCTACGGCGACCACTGGGCGCCGCATGACATCCAGGTGCGCGAGCTGGGAAGCGGCAAGAGCCGTCTGGAAGTGGCTGGAAGCTACGGCATCAAGTTCCGTGTCACGCCGAACATCGGCGTCGAGGACGGGATCCACGCCGCACGCATGCTGTTCCCCCAAGTGTGGTTTGACGCCACGCGGTGCGAGAAAGGACTGGAAGCGCTGCGCTACTACCGCCGCGACTACAACTCGCGCCTCGGCGAGTTCAAGGCAACACCCGTTCACGACTGGGCATCGCATGCAGCCGATGCCTTCAGGTATTTCGCCGTCGCTTCCAGCAAGCACGAACGGAAGTGGGGCGACATCCAGCAACCCAAGATGGCCATCGTATGAGCATCGCCGAACAGCTGAAACTACAAGACGCCTTGGAGCGCCTCGCTGCGCTCGAAAAGCGTATCGACGAGCTCGAAGCCGCCAAGAGCAGCAACACGCTGCACCTCAAGGAAAAGGCTGATGGCAAGCGCCAATAAGCCCGCGATGGACAGCCGCACGCTGCTCAACCTGGTCAACGCGCATGAGCGTGCGTCCATTGGTTCCAGCGCGGGCGCAGGCGCGGCGAACATCGCCACCACGGGCACGACAACGCAGTACGGCTCGGTCGAGGTGGAGCGCGCCCAGGCGCTGGACTACTACCACGGTCGAGCGCTGGGCAACGAAGTAGTTGGGCGCTCGCAGGTCGTCAGTCAGGAGCTGCGCGACACGGTCGAATGGGCCATGCCGCAGATAATGCGCATGTTCGTTTCGTCGAAGGATATCATTCGCTTCCAGCCCGAGAACCCGAACGACGAGCAGCAGTCGAAGCAGGCGACCGATGCGGTCAATTACCTGCTGATGGAGCAGAACAACGGCGTACTGCTGCTGCACGATTTCTTCAAGGACGCGCTGATCCTGAAGAACGGGTACATCAAGGCATGGTACGAGGAAGTCGAACGCGAGAGCTACGAGTCCTATACCGGGCTTGACGATCCGACGCTGACTTTCGTCATCCAGCAGATCGAGCAGCGCGGAGAGGAGGCTGAGATCGTCGCGCAGGAGGAAAAACAGGGCTTCACGCAAGACCCGATGACCGGGCAAATGGTGCCTAACATCACCTTCGATGTGCGTATCAAATGCACGCGTAAGGAAGGGCAATACGTCGCGGAGTGCATCCCGACCGAAGACATGCGGATCTCGCCCAATACGACGCACGACCTGCAGAAGTCGCCATTCGTGGGTCATGTGGTGCGCAAGACGCGCAGCGAGTGGAAGGAACTCGGCTACGACGTGGCCGACGAGCCCACGGACAACGGCCCGCGCATCGGCATCCAGTCCATTGCGCGCTCCGACACCATGGACGAGCTGGCCGCAGACGACCCTGGCAGCGACAAGTCCATGGAGATCGTGGAAGGTCTCGAATGCTACATGCGCGTGGACTACGACGGCGACGGCTATGCCGAGCTACGCCGCATCCTCAAGGCTCCGGGCAAGATCGTCGAGAACGAACCCATCGAGGAAATCCCGATTGCGCATTGCGTGCCAATCCGCATGCCGCACCGTCACCTTGGGATCAGCTACTTCGACTTGCTGAAGGACTTGCAGGACATCAAGACCACGCTGATTCGGCAGACGCTGGACAACGTGTACCGCATCAACCAAGGGCGGCTGGCGGTCAATTCGCAGATCGTCAACATGGAAGACCTGAGCGTGTCGCAGCCGGGCGGCTTCGTGCGCGTGGATGGTCCGACCGCTGGCGCGATTCAAGCCATAGACATGCCGTCGATTGCCGGCGAACTACTCCCGATCATCAACTACACCGACGAGATGAAGGCCCAGCGCACGGGCATCTCGGCCACCACATCGGGCCTTGACCCGGACACGCTGCAGGAGACCACGGCCAAGGCCTACACCAACGCCATGAACGCGGCGACGGCCAAGGTGGAGCTGATCTGCCGCATGCTGGCCGAGGGAGTGAAGGATGCCGCTATCCTGATGCACAACCTGCTGATTCGGCACCAGGACAAGCCGATGATGATGAAGCTGCGCAACGAGTGGGTGCAGATCGACCCGACTTCGTGGCGCAAGCGCTACACCTGCTCGGTGAATGTCGGCCTCGGCACAGGCTCGCGCGACGAGATGCGCGGTAACCTGATGCTGATTGGGCAGATGCAGCAGCAGGCGGCGCAGGTGGGCATTGTGCAGCCGGAAAACGTCTACAACCTCGTTTCCGAGATGGCCGAAATCCTAGGCTTTCCGGTGCCGGGGAAGTACTTCACCGACCCCAGCTCGCCTCAGTACCAGCAGGCGATGCAGCAGAAGCAGCAACAGCCGCCGAACCCAGCCGTACAGGTTGCGCAGATCCGTGGCCAGTCCGACATCCAGAAGGCGCAGATCAGCGCGCAAAGCGACCTCGCGCAAATCCAGGCGGAAGCGCAGATGCACCGCATGGACATGATGAACAAGATGATGGTCGAGAAGCAGCGCGCCGATGCTGCGCTCGCCAAGGCGCAGGCGGACGGCGACTCCAAGGCCGTTACCGCCTACCTCACCGCTTCGCAAAAGCACAGCGAAGCCATCATGGGGCTGATTCAGGGCATGAACCAGACCGAATCCCAGGAGCGGCAGAATTTCGTCAACGCGCTTGGCGCATCCGCAGGAATGGCCCATGGACAGTAAGCAGGCGGCACGCCGCGCCGACAAGGCGCGGATGATCCTCGACAATGAGTTGTTCGCCGAGGCGATGAACGCGCTGGACGAATCGCTGAAGCGGCAGCGCTTGCAGGTCAAGCCGACCGACACCGAGGGCCAGACGAAGCTGATCCTGGCCGAACAGATCCGACACCAGTTTGAAGGCTTTCTGCGCCGCGCAATTCAGGACGCGCAGGTCGCCGAGATGCAGCTGATCCAGCAACAGAGGCGATCCATCTTCGCCCGATAGAGCTACCGCCAAGTTATCCCCGAGCCCGCCCTGTGCGGGCTTTTTTTTGGCCCAACGCGAGGCAAACCACCATGACCACCGAAACCACCCAGGACCTGGGCGTTTCATCCGACTTCGACGAGAACACGCTGGCGTCGGCGTTGGAAGGAGTGCTGCCCGAAGGCGGCGAAGCAGCGCAGGCCGATCCGCAGCAAGCCGATGCGGGAACGACCACCCAAACGGAGACACCGGAAGCAGGCGACGGCGATCAGGGCGGCGAAAGCAGCATCCAGTACCTCGACGATCTCATCCAGCAGATGGAGGCCGATCCCGAGGCCTTCATGGGCCTCAAGGTCAAGCTGAAGATCGACGGCGAGGAAAAGGAAGCGACGCTTGCCGACCTGATCAAGGTCAACCAGCTCGAAGGGCACGTCAACCGGAAAAGCATCGAACTTTCGGAGAAGCAGAAGGCATGGGAAGCCGAGCAGACACAGGCCCGGCAGGTATGGCAGGAGCGTGTCGCTCTCGCCTCGCAGTCGCTGGACGCGCAAGAAATCGGCGTCCGGCAACAGCACGCGCAGTTGCAGCAGCAGTACCAGTCGATCAACTGGGCGGGACTCGCCCAGCAGGATCCGACGCAGTACGCATCGCTGCACGCGCAGTACCAGCAGGCATTTCAGCAGCTTGAGGGCACGTTCCAGGGCCTGCAGCAGCACAAGCAACAGCTCACACAGAGCTACCAGCAGACGCTGCAGCAGGTGAAGGAACAGGCACGCCCCAAGACCGTGGAAGCCATCAAGGCCCAGCTGCCCGAACTGGCAGACCCCGTCAACTACCAGAACGCGTTGAACGAGGGTCGCGCGTACCTCAAGAGCATTGGCGCCGACGAGAAGAACATCGATGCGATCGAACTCGATCCCGTCGTGTTCCGCGTCGTCCGCGATGCCGCGAAGTACCACCAGATCGCCCAGAAGCAGCCCAACGTGAGCCAGCGCGTCCGTGAGGCGCCGAGGCTCCAGCGGCCTTCCCCGAAAGACAGTCTCGGCGCCCCGGCCCAACGCCTCCAGAACCTCCGCGCCCGTGTGGCGAAGGGGGACGAGGACGCGATGGCCGCCCTTCTCGAACAATCCTGATCCCGGAGCATCCCCATGTCCGTTCCTTCGAATACCTATCAGTCGGTTTCCGTCGTCGGCAACCGCGAAGACCTCGTCAATATGGTCTTCAACGTCGACCCGGAGGCCACCGTCCTTCAGAGCGCCATCAAGAAGACCAAGGCCAGCAACACCTTGCACGAGTGGCTGACCGACACGCTGGCGACCGCATCCTCGTCCAATGCCGCCATCCAGGGCGACGATGCCACCGCGCTGGCCGTGACGCCGGCCTCGCGCCTGGGCAACTACACGCAGATCAGCACCAAGACCGCCGCGGTCGCCGGCACGAACCAGGCCGTCAATTCCGCGGCCAGCGTCGGCAAGATGGGCTACCAGCTGCTGAAGCGCACCAAGGAACTGAAGCGCGACGTGGAAGCCACCCTGTTCGCCAACCAGGCCAAGGTGGCACCGACCACCAGCGTGGCGGGCGTGACCGCAGGCATCCCGGCATGGCTGAAGTCGAACATCAGTTTCGGCGCGACCGGTGCAGCGCCGACCGGCGACGGCACCAACACCACCACCGTGGGCACGGCGCGTGCCTTCACGCAGTCCCTGCTCGACGGCGTGTTGCTTACTGCCTTCGAAAACACCGGCATGATCCCGAAGCTGGGTTTCGCGCATCCGAAGCAGAAGCAGGCGATCTCGCAGATCAGCCCGACCGGTGCGACGCGCTTCATCGACACCACCAACGGCAAGAAGCTCTCCACGGCGTTCGACATCTACGAGGGCGACTTCGGCGAGGTGACGCTGATCCCGTCGATCTTCCAGCTGTCGGGCACCGTGACGCTGATCAATCCGGACTACGTGAAGCTGGCCTACTTGCGTCCGTTCCAGAAGACGCCACTGGCGAAGACCGGCGACAGCGACCGCGTGCAGATCCTGCAGGAGTACGCGCTGGAGATGAGCAACGAGAAGGCGCACGGCGCGATCTACGCGCTGAGCTAATCCACCGGCAAGTGGTGACTGAGCGGGGCGTCTTCGGGCGTCCCGCTCTTTTTTTGGAGAAGTCGTGATGACTTATCGCTTCCAGCAACCGCAGGCCACGCAAGCCCTCGCCTTGGGCGCCGCTTCGGTCGCGTCCACCAATGCGTTCGGCGCGCAGACGTGGGCGATTCGCGTGGTTTCCTCGGGCAACTGCCATATCGACATCGGGCAAGCCCCCACGGCCACGGCGACGAGCGCCTATATCGCCGCCAACCAGAAACCCGAGTACATCAAGGTGAATCCGGGCGACAAGATCGCCGTGATTCAGGACGGCAGTGCGACCGGCACGCTGTACGTGACGGAACTCTCGCAATGAGTGCCGTGGAACGGTATCGCTTCGACCCGGATGGCAACCTGGTCATCAAGCGCGAAACCGTCCTCGACGATGTATTCGACGCCTGCCACGAGATCAGCACGCGCACGCCCGAATTTGGCAAGTTCAAGGGTGACAGTGCGCTGGGCCATCACGTCGCGTCCGTGCCGTGTGATGTGTTGATGGGCCTGAAGGCATCGCACGGCATCGACATCTTCAACATGACCCCGGAGATGGGCCGCAAGCTGAAGCGCTGGCTCAACACCGAGGCGCCGCGGTTCAAGACGATCAACGCCCGTCTATGATCACCGATTACGCCAGTCTCCAGAGTGCGCTGACCGACTACGCGGCGCGCGACGACCTGTCGACCGTCGTCACGACGTTCATTGCGCAGGGTGAGTCGCGGATCTACCGCGATGTACGCGTGATCGACATGGAAGTGTCGGCCAGTGAAACGATCACCAACGGCGCTTTTGCGCTCCCCAGCGACTACCTGGAGATGCGCAACCTGTACGTCACGGATTCGACGGGTGCGCTCCTGTACGAACTCCAGCGCCGGACACCGTTCTGGCTGCGCTCCAACTACCAGCAGCAATCAGCGCAGGGAACGCCGCAGTTCTACGCGCGCGAGGGCCAGAACATCATCGTCGGACCGTACCCGGATGCGACCTATCCGGTGACGATGCTGTACTACTCGCGTCTCGCGTCGCTGAGCAACACGAACACCACCAACTGGCTGATCACCAAGAATCCCGATCTGATCTTTGCGGCGGCGATGGTCGAGCTTGCGATCTACACGCAGGACCAGGCCGCCATCCAATACTGGGAAGGCAAATACGGCCAGCTGTCGGCGGCAGTGCAGGGCGCTGACAAGCGCGAGCGCATGAGCGGATCCGCTCCGGTAATGAGTCCGGGCTGATGGACCAGAACACGACCGTCGAGTTCGGCGAATGGTTGCCGGACGATGACCGGAACATCCGTCCCGGCACGCCGACGATGTGGCTCGCTGGGTCGCCGGTTCCGCTGGACTCGGCGAAGAACATGGTCTTCACCGGCTCGGCATGGCGCCTCTACAAGCCTCTTGCTGCCGCAACAGGCACTTTGGCGACGACGCCCGAGGATGCCGTCACCATCGATGATGCCGGGACGCTGGAGACCTACGTCGCCGGGTCGAATGGCCACCTGTACCAGATCAAGGCAGGCGTGGTCACGGACGTTTCCAAGGCTGGCGATTACACGACCAATCAGAGCTGGTCGTTTACGCAGTTCGGTGACTGCCTCATTGCCACGAATGGCACCGACAACGTGCAGGACTGGAATGTCGGCACGAGTTCAGCTTTTGCGGATCTCGCCGGCTCGCCACCGAAGGGACGTTGTGTCGGCGTCGTGCGCGACTTCATCGTCCTTGGCTACACCTCAGGCTATTCCTACCCGGACGGATCGACGGGATCGAACCTGCGCGTGCACTGGTCCGCCATCGCGAACCCGACGAACTGGCCCACGCCGGACACCACGGCCGCCTGGGCGGCGCAGTCAGGCTCACAGGACTGCTATGCCGAATACGGCGACGTGATGTTCATCGCCGAGGGTGAAGAAGTCGGCATGATCTTCCAGCAGCGCGGCATCGTGCGCATGCAATACGTCGGCGGCAACACGGTGTTCGAGTTCTACACGTTCGAACGCAATCGCGGCCTTCTTGCTCGCGCGGCCGCGGTGCAGGGCGGCAAGACGGTCTATTTCCTCGCTGCGGACGGCTTCTATTCGACGGATGGAAGCTCTGTGTTGCCGATCGGCTTCGGTCGCGTGAACCGGTGGTTCTTCGCCAACTGCGCCGATACTTCGGCGGTGCGCGCATCGATCGACACGAACGCGCAGTGCGTTTACTGGTCTTTCCCGAGCGTGGCCGGCCAGCCTAACGATCACGTCATCGTCTACAACTTCGCTGAGGACAAGTGGAGCTACGCGGTCGACACGACCATTTGCCTGTTCAAGAGCCTACAGAGCGGGAACCAGATCGGCGCGCATATCCCGCAAGCCTTCAACACCAGCAACGTGCTCGGTACGTTCTCCGGCGCGCAAGCCGATGGCGAGATCCAGACGAAAGCCTTTGTGCTGCAGCCTGGCGTGCGGGCACTCGTTACAAGCGCGAAGGTTCTCGCCGATGACGCGGCTCAGGTCGCTATCGCGGCCACGGTCTCGGACGACGATGCGCAGGTGTTCTCGTCCTTCGTGACGCGCAACACGCGCACGCGCAAGTCGTGTCTGCGCGCCAATGGAACCGCACACGCGCTCGATGTGAAGTTTGGGCAGAACACGAGTTACGCGCAGGGTGTCGAACTGGAATACACGTTCCGGGGCGCGGCATGATGCCCATCGCGGCTCCGCTGATCCCTGCGCATTGGCCGCGCATCTGGGGACTGATCGAGCCCGCAGTTTTAGCGGGTGGCGAGCACACGGAACGCAGCGTGTTGACGGGATTGCTGCACGGCGGTTTCGTGTTGTGGAGCGACTGCGCCGATATCGCGCAGGCTCGCGCTTGCGTGATGACGGCGTGGTGCGACTACCCGGCCGGACGCATTGGCTTCGTGCAATTCGCTGGCGGCATTGATGCGGATGCATGGTTGCCCGACGCGATCGCCGACTTCTGCGCATGGGCAAAGTCCATGGGCTGCAAAGAGCTGCGCGTCATTGGGCGAAAAGGGTGGGCGCGAAAGATTCATCGCACGCCCACGTCGTACGTCTACGTCGAGTCACTGGTCGGAGAGTAAACGCCATGCTTCCCGCGCCGCCCGGTGCCATCAATCCCTACCTGTCGACCTTCCAAGGAAACGGTCTTTCGTACGGTTCCGCTATCGCGCCTTGGGCCGCTGGTTGGGTCGGACCAGATTCGTCGCAATATCAGTCACCATCGCCGTCCATGCAAGGCGTGGCTGCGCTGTATGGCGGTGGCGCCCCTGGGGTGAATCCGACTGCGAACCAAGAGGGAAATAGTGGCTCGTTTGATCCTGTAGGCGCAGGGGCGCCGGCAAGCCAAGCAACGGTCAATGCGCTGAACGCCATGCGTGCCAGCACGCTCGGTGGCGTGACAGTGAGTGCCTATACGCCGTCGTTGCCTCCGATGGGCCTGTTCAATTCCGGAAATGCGGGCGGTGGAGCATCGAGCGTCACCGATCTCCCTGCGGTGCCTGTTTCAGCCAACAAGCCGACCATTCAAGGCGTGAACTCGGTACTCAATTCGCCGGGAAGCGCATTGCGGGTTCCGGGCATGGATGTGACCAATCTTGCGCCGGTTCAAGTAGCAGCTGCGCATGCCACCAATCCTCTGCAGTGGTTGGCGAATTTCAAAACCGATCACCCCACGCTTTATCAGTTGGGCATGACGGGCGCCAACATCCTCACGGGCGGCGCAACAGCGCTTCCTGGAATGGTTGTCAACGCCGCGGTGGATCACACCAACGGGCAAAGCGCACTCAAGTCCCTGCTTCCTTCCTTTCCGAATCTATCGGGCGTGTTCAGTTCGATAGAGAACAGCGGCCCAGCCTCCTACAGCGACGCCAGCAACGCACTGACGTCTCTACTCGGCACGACGGCACCTCCCCAAGGTTCGGGCGACACGAGTGGCGGATCTGCGCCAGCACCAGGTTCGATCGCTACGGGTGGACCGCTCCCTGATTACGCGGGCCTCAGCGCGCTTGCTGGCTTCGGAAATGCCCCTGTCGGCGGCTACTGGAACCGGCAGGCCTTGAAGATGGCGAATCCCGCCTATGGCCCGTATGCAGGCTTCGGAGGCGCAACTCCGCAGCCCATCAACTACGCCAACCCCTACGCCCCGAGCGGCATCACCACGGCGGGATACTGATATGAGCGGCGGATCGTCCCCTAGCAACGTCACCACGACGCAGAACACCACTCTTCCTAGCTGGCTCAACAACGCCAACCAATACGGTGTTGGGCAGGCGCAACAGCTGTATCAGAAAGGCGGCCCGCAGTATTACCCCGGTTCGACGGTGGCGCCGCTGTCGTCGATCCAGGAACAGTACCTGACGAGTGCCAACAACCTCGGCGCGAACGGTAATCCGGCCCTGGGCGCGGCGACCGACTACACGAAGAGCGTATTGGGCGGAAGCTACCTCAACCCGAACAGCAATCCCTATCTTGACGCTACCTTCAACCAGGCGGCGAACGCGGTGCAGAACCGGGTCGGGTCGGAGTTCGCGGGCGCGGGCCGGAATATCGAGTCGTCCATCCCCGTGCAGAACGACCAGATGAATCAGCTGGCGACCTCGATCTATGGCGGCAACTACCAGAACGAGCGCAACCTGCAGCAGCAGGCTGCTGCGAACGCGCCAAATCTCAATGCTGCCAACCTATCCAACCTTGGGGCCACGGCGAATGCCGGCGCGCTAGAGCAGCAGCAGGCGCAGAACTACATCACGGGCGCGCAGAACGCGTGGAACTATAACCAGCAGCTGCCGTACAACAACCTTAGTCAGTACATGACACTGGCTAACTCGCTCGCGCACGGAAACACGAGCACATCGACACAGCCGGTTTTCCAGAACACCGCAGGAAATATGGTTGGAGGCGCGCTGGCAGGTAGCCAAATCGGAAGCGGTATGGGTCAGTACGGTAGTTTGATCGGCGCGGGTCTCGGCGCGCTGGGAGGGTATTTCTCGTGAGCCTGGCAGACCTGAGTAGCACCCTTTCCAATCTGCAATACAACCCGACGTTCAATATGGGCCTCGGCATCATGGCGGCCTCGGGTCCGTCTCTGATGCCCCACAGTCTCGGACAATCTCTCGCCAGTGGCATACAGAGTGCGCAGGCGGCGCGCGAAAAGGCCATGCAAGCGCAACTGATGAACTACCAACTGCAGCAGGCTGGGCTGATGAATGGCATCCTGCAGCGCGCCACGGGAATGGGACAGTCCAACGCGCAGCCTTCCAATCTCAACGCGCCCAGCACCAATGCGGGCGATGCGCCGATGCTGGCCAGCGCCAACGGGACGCCGGGGCAGAGCTACGTGACGCCGGGAATGCAGACCAGCGGGCAGAGCAGCGTCGATCCCGTGTCTTCGGCACTGCAGACGCCTGGCGGCGCGCTGCAATTCGTGCTCGACAAACAGGGTTTTTTCAACCGCACGATGCCGGCCCCCACCGACTTCGTGAAGAACCTGCAGGCGGCCGGCATTAGCCCTTCGTCGACGATTGGGCGCCAACTGATCCAGGCCAACATTGCCAAGCAGAACTACATGACGCCGACGCGAATCACATCGGGTGGCGGACTGTACGATCCAGCGACTGGGCGCATCATGATGACGCCGGCCGCTGCTTCGCCCGGCACGCAGAACATCCAGCTTGCGGACGGCTCGTGGGCCAACGTCCCGGTTCAGGGCGGATTGCAGGGCGTGCAGAACGCGGCAACGGCACAAGCCAGCGGGCGCGCGGCGTTCGCTCCGATGACGTACACCACGCCGGACGGCGTGACGCACACCACCACGCAAGCACAATTTGCCGGCGCAACGGGGGCTTCTGCACCACCGGCGCCTACGCCAGACCAACAGGTGCAGGCGCTAGCCGCACAGGCCACTGACATGGCAAAGAACGGCGTGCCGCAGGACGTGGCGCAAGCGTGGCTGCAGAACAAGGTGAAGGCACTCGGCATCGGCTACCAGCCGGCCCAACCACAAGGTGCGCAAGCCCCCGGCGTGGCCGGCCCGTCACCTGGTTTCGTCGCCGGCCAAGGCGATCTGGCCAAGAACAACGTGCAGGACTTCGCCGAGACACAGGACAACGGCAAGGAAGCGGCATTGCGCATGAACGTGCTCGACAACGTGATCAACCTGTCGCAGCAAGGTATCAAGACAGGCCCCGGTTCTGATTGGCAAAACCACGTGCTCGGCATGGCGGCGAATATTCCCGGGCTCAGCATGGCGCTGTCCGGCGTGCAGGGCAACGTGGCCAAGTTCCAGGAGATGCAGAAATTCCTGAATCAGGCCGGCATGCGTTCCTGGCAAGCCGCTGGCGGCACGCAGACCGATTCGCAGCTCAACGCGGCCCAACATGCCAACCCGAATAGCGCGCAGTTCCCACAGGCGCTGCAGACGGTGGCGCGCTGGGTGAAGGCTGGCGATCTTGCCTCGCAGTCGAAGGCGAACGCCCAAGCCCAGTGGATGCAGGCCAATGGGCGCGACATATCGAAGCTGGATCAGTTCGAGAGCGAATGGCGCCAGCATTACGACCCACTTGTGTTCCAGCTGCAGACCATGGCGCCGGAAGATGCGGCGGCGAAGATCAAGTCGCTGTCTCCGCGTGAGGCGAAGTCCCTGATCGCTGATCGGCAGTGGATGATGCCCTACATGCAGGCGAACCCGTAATGGCCCAACAGACCGACAGCATCGATGCGCTGCTGCAGGCGCAGGCCAACCAGTCGCAGCCGGCGCAAGCATCCTCGATAGCGCCTGCGCCACCTGACCCGATCGGGGACATGCTTTCAGCCCACGCCGCGGGAAAGCCTATTCCAGCCGTAGCCTCTACAAGTGGATCGGTCGACTCCTCGTCCCCAGGCATCAACCCTGCGTCGCGCGTGGCCGCGCTGACGGCTGTCAAGGTTCCGCAACTGCAGCAGACCGCGATGGGTGCCGCAGAGCTTCAAAGCGCCATCGACTCGCATCTCGCGCCTGATTCGTGGCTGCGCCGTGGCGCGGATGCGTTGCTTGGCAATACTTCGGACGCGGCCGCGGCTTTGGATCAGCACATCGGCAACTTCCCGCTGTCGGTTGGGCAGCTGGCTGCGCATGGCGTGGCCGCTGTCGCTCCGTCGCTTGCGGGTGGCGCCGCGCAATCGATCGATAAATACGCGAGCGACCGCGCCCAGACGTACCAGGGCGGCATCCCGAACGATGTGGGCAGCTATGCCGGAGCAACGGCGGGCGAAGTGGCGCCACTCCTTGCGGGCGGTGAAGCGGGCCTCGGTGCGCGCTTCGCGAGCTTGGCAGACCGTGGCACGGCATTTGCCAAGGGGCTGCCGGTCTTGCAGAAGGTCTTGTCGGGTGCCGCGCAGGGTGCCCTGTATGGGTCACTTAACCCCGTCACCGATACCGGCACCGGGCAGTCCTTTGCCGGCCAGAAGCTTAGCCAGACGGGGACGGGTGCCGCGCTTGGTGGCGCGATTCCGGCCATCGGCAATACGCTGGGTGGCGCATACAACGTCCTGAAGCCACTGGCGAACCCGGGCGCCGTGGTGCGCGACTATCTCGGCAACTTGGTGGGCGACCAAGCCGGGGCCGTCGCTGCGCGCCTCAGGAGCGCGCCGTCCTATGTCACTGGCTCTGTGCCAACCGCAGCACAAGCGGGCGGCTCCGTGGCGCTCGTGCAGGCAGAGAAGGCCTTGGCCAACCAGTCTCCGGCCTTCAAGACCGCCCTTGCCGAGCGCGACATCGCGAACAATGCGGCGCGCTGGCAGCCGCTCAACCAGCTTGCCGGCGATCCTGCGACCATGGCAGCTGCCAAGGACGCCCGGACATCGGCCATTGATCCGTTCGTATCGCAGCACCTTCCGAGTGGCGGACATCTTGCCGCGAATCGCTGGCAGGGCGCTCAGGATGCATTCCAGAGCGTGCTGGACAATCCCTCGCGCATGCCGTCGACCGATTTCGACGCCATCAAGTCGGCGAACAAGGTTGTGCAGCAGGTGCGCAGCGGCGCCATGCAGGAAGACGATGGCTTGACCGCGCTTCAGGAACTTGGCGACAGCGCTGGCACGAAAAAGGCGCAAGGAGCGTTCCAGGCCGCGCAGGACGCCATCAACCAGAACATGGTTGACCCCAGCGGCGTTCAGCGCGTGCTGGCCACAGTTCGCAATGGCCCCCTCGGGCTCAACCCGGATCGCGCCGCAAAGCTTGACGCGCTTGCGGCTGGCCTCAAGAGCGCCACGAACATCAACGGGCTGGCGCACACCACCATGCTCGACGCCGTGCGGCAGGAAGCGAGTAAGATACTCGGCAATGCAGATGCCCAAGGAGCGCTGGCGTATGCGCCTGCTCGGAATGCACTTGTCCAAGCTATCGACCGGGTCGCGCCGGGGTATTCTGATTACCTGGCCAACTATGCGCGTCTCTCTCAGCCGCTTACGGACATGGGTGCCGCCTCAGACATGGTGGATCGTCTCGGCGGTGGCGCTCGCAATAGCGCTGGAAGCCCGACACTGACACTGCCGGCGTTCAATTCGCAGCTTCGCCAGCTTGGCAACCTACGCTATCCCGTTTCGCCGCAGATGCAGAGCAGCCTGACTGGCATCCAGCAGGACCTGCAGCGCGCCAGCATTTCCAATTCCGTGCGCGCCCCGGGCTCGGACACTGCCTACAACCTCAACACGCCGGGTTGGCTGGCTTCGAAGGTATACGGCACCACAATGGGCAACAGCGGACCCGTGGCCGACATGGTGCGGAAGCTGCCACTTGGCATCGGGCCCTTCCTGACGAGCATCAAGGATACGGGTGCAAACCGCGTGCTCAATGCCGCGCAAAGCACCATGCTCAATCCGGAAGCGATGGCCAAGGAACTGGAAAAGCTGCGCGCTACCAGCCCGCGGCTACTGCGGCTGCTTGGTCCTTCGTTCCAGGGTGCTGCGGCCATTCAAGCGCCGCAGCCTCCCTCCCGCACGCCGTAGCAATCCCTAATTACAGGGATGTCCCGCGTACATGGAACTCACCAGGATGGCGAGTGACGCCTTGTTGTGCTCCTCCGGGTGCGCCGTCCAGTAGTCGGCGTACTTTCGCGCAACGTCAACCAGCGTGAGCTGTTGCAGGTGACTTAGGCAGCGACTTCCACGTGGCGTTTTGTCGAACGTCTCGACGGCACCCATGGCCTGCGCCGCTCCGGTCAGCCAGCCTGATGTCATCTTGAACAGCGTGGACTGCTCAGGCGTGAACGTGCCGGCGTTTCCATCGGCATAGGCAAGGATCAGGGTTGCGCCCTGATACACGTTTTCGCCGGTCCACTGATTGTTGTTCGGTAGGTAGACCTGCGCTGAAGCGGCGCGTGCCGGCGCACTCGCAAGCGCAATCCACATCGAGAAGAACACTGTGCCTATTCCAAGGTGCAGCTTCGCCGTGCGCATAAAACCTCCTTCGGATAGATATGCCTTGCCAGACTCAAAGCAGCCAGACGCCGCAGCAGCCTACCACTGTCCTGCCGCAGAATCTGCCGCAGACGCAGGCGGACTGGCAACGCTTCCTGCAGCGGATGAACGAGCTGCTCGGCTCGATCAACAATGCGCAGTACACCACGGGCGTCAATGCTGTCCCAACGGAATACGCGGTCTACGACGGCACTGCGCTTCCGTCGCTGCGCATCACTGGTGCTACGTCGGCTTTCGACACGTCGCATGTGCAGTTTGGCGCGGGCAGCCTCAAGCTCACGGCCACGGCATCCACGGTAACCGTAGAGCTGGCCGCATCGGGATACCCGATCACACTTCATCCGAACTGGAAGTGGATCGCGTCCCTTTTCCTGCTCACGTCGGCCAGTACGATCGCCGGCAAGCTGTCGGTGGTCACGCCCGCTCAGCAGTACGATGTGGATATCAGCGGGACGCCTGGCGCTTCGTGGTCACGCCTCTATGGCGACTACGACCTGACAGCTGATGCCAGCACGTCCTGCACGCTACTGTTGACGCTGACCGGCGTCACGGTAGGCCAGGTCTTCAACCTCGAAGGTTGGATGCTGGAGCCCTCTCAGGGCGCCGTGTTGCCGTCGCCGTTCATCATGACCTCCGGGCCGAGGACGTGGACGCAGGTTGTCAACGACGGCACGAAGCCCGACAACAACGCGAACTATGTAGCTGGCGTCATCAATAGCTACATCACGGAGCTTTCGTTCGCTGCTGGCATTGGTCCGGTGAACATTGTTTCCTCCCTCCCGGCACTTCCCAATGGCAGCTATCCGGATGGATCACTTGTCGTCCTAACCACGGACCACAAGCTGTACCGGAACAGCTCTAGCGCATGGACGAAAGCCGTTGACGGCGCCGACATCATCGCCAACAGCATCACGGCAGGCTCTATCTCGGCTGGCGCCATCAATGCCTCTGCCATTGCCGCTGGAGCTGTCACGGCGAATGCCATTGCAGCGGGCGCCGTGCAGGCATCCGCGATCAGTGTGACAACGCTATCGGCGATCAGCGCGAATCTTGGCACGGTAACGGCGGGCACACTGCAGGACAGTGCCGGCAAATTTGTTGTCAACCTCTCCAGCCAGACGCAGACCATCAAGGATGGAAGCAACACTACCCGCCTCCTGATCGGCAACCTCGGGAGCGACTACGGAATACAGGTCTTCAGCGCATCCGGAGCCAAGATATTCGATGCGTCCCAAGGCGCTTGGGATGCGACGAACAACCAGCCCGTCGTGACGACGGCAAACAACGCGCAAAGCACCGCCAACACGGCCAACACCACGGCCAACACCGCGATCACTTCGGTAGTTGTGCAGAACGCCAATTTCACCAACGGAACATCGTATTGGACTCTGACACCCTCGAGCGATTTCTATCAAGAAACTGGAACCAACAACCCTAACCCGAATGGGAACACATACCTGGTCCACCAAGGTGTCAGCGGTGAATCCTACGCAAACGCTGTGAGCCAAAGCATGGCGCCCGTCGTGCCAGGTCAAACCGTCACGGCCATCATGTGCCTTGAAGAATTTTCGGCCAACAGCGGCGCAGCAGCTAACACAGCCATCTTCTGGTACACAGCAAGCGGAGGCTACGTCGGAGAATCTGCCTCGACAATGACATGCGGTCCCACGGGCACTGCAACGCGACTCAATAGCAAGGTTGTTGCACAAGCACCCGCCACGGCTGCTTTCGCTTGTGCCGGCGTTGAGTATCACAACCACACTAGCGGATATATCAACGCCACCACTGCATCGCTTACTCTGCAGCCAGCATCAGTCGATGAAACGCCGGACGGCACGAATTATCGGCGCACGGTCCAGAATTCGGGATCGGCAATCGTGATAGGGAATGGAAACTTCGAGTCGCCAGCCAACCCCGATGGAAGCATTCCGGGATGGAGTGCAGTCAACGGAGCGACCATTTCAAATTCAACGACATCCCCTTACTCGGGGTCGCAGTGCTTAGAAGTGGTGGGATCTGGCACCGCGAACTTCGGAGCTCGATCGCCCGCCTATCAATGCGCCGCCGGGGACACGATTTATGCCCAGGCCAAGGGCTACGCCAGCACGGGTAACGGAGCGACGCTCGGCATCTTGTTCTACGGAGCATCGGGTGTAATTTCCACGCCGAACGTGGCCACGGGAAGTTACGGGGCGTGGTTGCCACTTGCGCTATCTGCAGTAGCTCCCGCAGGAGTCACGCACTTTTATCTGCAGCTCTATAACAGCGCAACTTCGGGTCTATCGCGATTCGATGAATTTCACGCTACACGCGTTGTATCGCTAGACAACGAAGTTGCTGATGGGACTACCTACGCACGCATCTATGGCTCGGAACTGTCCAGCGGCACGCACCGCATCGGCGTCGCTGGCAGCGGCTACCGCGTCGGCGACCAGCGCAACCTGCTACAGCGCACCGTCACAAATTACCCATCGAAAGTCTCGCCGGGCATCAGTTACTCCGCGTCGGCGGGATCGCCTGCCACGGCGACAATCACGGCTGCGGCCTTCACCGCGCTATTGGGGTCGGTCAGTGTCGCCTACAACGCCTCGTCGGCCAGCGTGACCGGAACCAGCGGCACGAACGCCAACTACTACCTCTACTTCAACGACCCGAGCTATTCGGGCGGAACGAAAACACTGGTCGCCACGACCAACCAGAACGACCTATATTCGGGCGATGGCTATGTCTACGTCGGCTACGTGACGGTGGCCTTCCCCTCCAGCGGATCAGGCAGCGGTGGCGGCACGGGCTGTCCAGAGGTCGAGGAGCCGGTAATCCGTCGCCTCCCGGATGGATCGCATCAGGTTGTTCGCGCGGGCGACATCGACGTGGGCGACGACTTGCTGCTGTTCGATGGGCGGTGGGGGCGCGTGTCGTATTCGGAGCGCAAGTCGCAGCCTGGGGTCCACGTGATCGGTGAGGACGACTCCTCTATCACCTGTTCCGAAAGCGCGCCGCTGGAAACCGACGACGGCCCCTGTGTGCGCGCCGCCGATGTCGAAGGTCTGTCGCTTCGCCATCGCCGCGCCGGCTCCATGCGTATCAAGGCTGTCATCCCGCTCGGCCCGATCTGGGTCCAGCACATCACCTGCGAGGACGCCTGCTTCGTCGTCGGCGACTATTCCCACCACAATGCCAAGCCACCGTGAGGAACGCGCCATGTCCTACACCGTGATGAATCCGCAGCCCAGCGGCCTGCAGCCGAACGAAACCGCCGTCACGCTCGACACCGGCGACATGGTGGCGCTGAACGCCGTTTGTGGCGTCGAGTCGAATACGGGCAATCCGTCTATCGTCGGCGCGGCCCGCGTCATCAACGCCGACGGTGCCGACAAGTTGGACGCCGTCGGGCAACCCATCGTGTCGGGCTTCAGCCACGTCACCAACGCGACGGAGATCGCTCAGGTCGGCACCATGGCCGGCGTCCAGAAGTGCGTCCTTCTGGCCATGCTCGGGGAATCAACCGCGCCGCTGTGGCAGGACGCCATCCACCAGACGATCCTGCAGAACGCGAGCATTCGGACCAACCTCGCTAGCGCGGCGCATGCCGGGCCGGTGAATGCGGGGAGCCTGCTGTGATGACCCACTGCGCGAGGCACTGGCGGACGGTATAGGGTGGCGGGGACTGCACAAAAATTCCCCACAATCCCGCGCAAATGGCGCCGTTGAGCCATCCTCGACTCCTGTTTCCGGCACCAGATCACTACAGAGGCCCGCAGCGATGCGGGCCTTTTGTCGTCCGGCTGCCGCGCGGGTTTTCGTGTGCAGGGAAGGGGCAACAGGGATCGGAGCGGTTGGCAAAGTCCCTGGACGCCATCCGCGGCACGGCCTCCCCTCCCGGGTCGGATGCGTGACGACGATCAGGTTTCGCAACGCCGGTTTGCCGCCTGTCGGCAAGTTCTTGCCGTTCGTAACCGCAATTACTTGACGCAATAATTTGCGTGGCTAACCTTCGGGGCCATCGAGCCGGGAGTGTGGCCATGCAAGTCCTGTCGCGACAGCGGGGCGTTTCATTGATCGAGGTGCTGGTTGCCGTACTGATCTTCAGTGTCGGCCTGGTTGGCCTGGCCGGGTTGCTGGTGATGGCCACGCGCTCCAACCACGCGGCCTACCTGCGCACCCAGGTCACCTTCCTGGCCGGCAACATGGCTGACCGGATGCGCGCCAATCCGGCTGGCGTGTGGAGCGGGGCCTACGACGCCTCCAGCTACGGAGCGATCAGCGGGAGTACCACGTGCGACAAGAGCGCGGCCTGCAATGCCGCCAACGTGGCCAGCCGCGATCAACAGGAGTGGAGCCGCATGCTTGCCACCCTGTTGCCTGGTGCAGACGCAGCGATTGCCTGTGATCGCAGCAGTGTGGGCTACGACCCAATCGGCCAGATCAACCGCCGGCCGCCTTACGGCGGTCATTGCGAGATGACGATCAGCTGGAGCGAGCGCCGCGCTGGCGATGCCGCTCACCGCGACGCCGCCACGCAGACCTTCGCATGGGGATTCCAGCCATGAATTCGGCATTGCGCGGGCGTCGCGTGTCCGGTCTCAGCCTGATCGAATTGATGGTGGCCATGGTGCTGGGCCTGTTGGTGGCTGCCGGCATCATCACCGTGTTCCTCTCCACCTCCAGCAGCAACAAGGTGCAGACGCAGTTGGCGCAATTGCAGGAAGAGGGGCGTTTCGCGATCACCCGCCTGGTTGGCGATCTGCGCATGGCCAACGGCCAGTACTGCAGCAACACTGGCGGTACCGCCAGCCAGGGTGGGTCCGGGGTATTCATGGACGGCCTGCGCGCGCCCCGCATCCATGCCACCAACATCGAGGACGCGCTGAGCGATCTCACCACGGCCTGGGGCGCCACGCCGTATCCGGCCAAGCCCGCCGAGCCGTACTACTTGCCCGCGTATTTCTCCATGCGCGGCTACGACTGCGACAAGAACGGCTGCGCTCCCACCGCGCCGGCGGCCTTGCCGGCGCCCGGCAAGGCCGTGAACAGCCGCGTGGTGGGCACCAGCATCCTCACCTTGCGCTACCTCGATGCCGGCGGCGGCTGGTCGCTGGAGGGCGCAAGTGCGGTGGTGCCGGGCGCCGGCGGCCTCGTCGATCACGTCGTCGTGGTGCCTGCGGCGGGCGAACCGAAGATCGCCGACCACTACGCCGCTGGTGACCTGATGATGCTGGCGGACTGTTCCAACGCCAGCGTCTTCGCGGCCAGCCTGCAGAACGGCAACGCGTTCTATCCGCAGGATGCCGGTGCCGGCAACTACAGCAAGCCCAAGGCGCAGCTACCGCAATCCGCGCCGCGACTGTTCAACTTCAGCCGCGACTACAAGTCGGTGACCTGGTACCTGCAGGTGGTCGACAACGGCAATGGAGGCACCACCGGCGCGCTGATGCGTCGCGAGAACGGCATTGCCGAGGAGATGGTGCGCGGCGTGGAGCGGCTGGACTTCCTCTATGGCATCGAAGACGGCAACGGCAACACCCGCTATCTCGGTGCCAGCGATGTGGACAGCCGCGCCGGCGGCAGCATCGCCTGCCCGCCTTCCTGGCAGAACCCCTTGGGCGGCAACGTCGGCTGCCTGTGGCGCGGCGTCAAGAGCATCGAGGTGCGGCTGCTGATGGACGGCCAGCAAACCCTGGCCACGCTGGGCACGGCCGAGCGCAACTACACGTACGCCGGCGACGGCATCACCACGCCGGCGGCTCCTGGCGCTGCCGGGCGCAAGGTGACGCCGGCCGAGCAGGGCTTTGCCGACGCGATGCTGCGGCGCGAATTCAGCGCGCTGGTTTCCGTGCGCAACTACAACCCCTGAGGAGCCGCATTCCATGGCCTCGCATTCCCGCATCCCAGGCGCGCGCATCGCCAGCGGCATCGGTGTCGGTGCCCAGCGCGGCGCCGTGCTGGTGGTCGCACTGATCTTCCTGCTGCTGATGACCATGCTGGCGATCAGCGCCAGCGGCCGTTCGCTGCTGCAGGAGCGCATGGTCGGCGGCCTGCGCAACGCGCAGCTGGCCGAGATGGGCGCGGAGGCCGCGTTGCGTGGCGCCGAGTGGAAGCTCTGGAGCGCCGCAGGCAACAGCGCAGGCGTGGCCTGCGGCACCACGGTGATCACCGAGTGCTACATCCACGATCCGCAGAGCCCGGTCGCCAACGTCACCGCATTCCGCGGCGACAACGGCTGGGCCACCGCCGGTGCCGTCGAATACAAGGGCAGCGGCGACAGTTTTGCCCTCAAGGACATGGGCGGCAGCACCCTGATCGGCGCCGAACAGCGCGAGCTGGCGAAGCTGGCGGAAAACCCTCGCTACCTGATCGAGGATCTCGGGCCCGAGCAGCCACTGGGCGGCGGCAGCGCGCACGAGTCGGGCGTCACCAGCTCCACCGACAGCGGCCCCGGCAACATCAGCAAGCACATCTACCGGATCACCGCGCGCTCCACCGGTGGCAGCGCAAACACCGTGCGCGTGCTGGAAAGCACGTTCGCGGCCAAGAGCAACTGAGCACCGGCAAGGACACGACCATGCGCCTCGTCCCCCCTCTTCGTCAGCGCCTGCCTTCCGGCCTCGGCGGCCTGCTGCTCAGCCTGGTCGCGGGTTTTTCCGCCAGCTCGATGGCCGGCACCGTCGAACTCAGCCCCGGTCCGCCGGCCGCCACCACCACGGTGGCTCCGAACCTGGTGCTGACCTTCGACGATTCCGGCTCGATGGACAATGACTACGTGGGCGATTACCGACCCTACGAATTCAACGGCAAAGGCGAACCGTCGAATACCGGCTGGGGAAGCAACAGTGACGCCAAGAGTCCGTGGCGGTGTTCCGGGGTCATCGATCCCACCAACATGGATGCGACGGACCCGCGTTCGTGGGTGATGAACGGTGTCTATTTCAATCCCAACAACACCTATGCGCCCCCGTTGACCAAGGACGGCGCCACCACCTTGGGAGATGCCACCTACGCCAGCGCTTGGAATGACGGCATCGCCTACAACCGCCCCAAATCGAAAGACACCAAAGGCGGTACCCAGTCCCTGGCCAAGGCGACTTTCTGCGGGCACACGGGCGCCGGCTATTACCGATGGAACGGTGGCGCGCTGGCGACGGGAAGCGATGGAAGACTGACGTCGGCCAGCCAGACCGCGCTCTACACGGCTGCGAACTGGATCTGGATCGCGTTGCCGACGAACAAGCAGCAGGATTTCGCCAACTGGTACTCGTACTACCGGACGCGGCGCATGGCCGCGATCAGCGCCATTTCCCGGGCCTTTGCGCCGTTCGGCGAAAACGTGCGCGTGGCGTGGCAGAACATCAACTCGAACAGCCTGACGAACAGCACCGGCATCTACAAGTTCGTCGACGGCACCGCCACCGCCAATGCCCGCACGAATTTCTACGACTGGCTGTTTGCCATCAATGCCAGCGGCTACACGCCCAACCGTTCGGCGGCCGATCGCGTGGGCAAGTACTTCACCAACCGCACGGGTGCGACGGCAAGCAACCCCTATTACGACCAGGACGTCAGCAAGGAACTGGTCTGCAGGCAGAACTATCACATCCAGATGACGGACGGGCTGTGGAACCAGGATTCGGGTTTCACGGCGCCCGGCAAGGACACGACCGCGATCAGTGCCATGCCTGACGGCATCGGCACATTCTCGACCTCCGACGCGGAGAGCAAGGTTGTCTGGAACGAGGCGAGCAACAGCGTCGCCACCATGGCCGATATTGCCTTCCACTACTGGGCTACCGACCTGCAGGCTGGCGTGACCGGCGGCAGCCTGTTCGCGGTCCAGGCCAACCGGCGCAAGGTGCCCCCGTACATTGCCGACCAGACCACCAGCCTGTTCGGCACGGCGCTGACCGCGAATGCCGATCCGCGCAGCAACAAGGAGATCTACTGGAATCCGGCGAATGATCCGGCGACCTGGCCGCACCTGGTGCAATACATGATCGGATTCGGCGCGGCGGGTACCCTGGTCGACAACGACGCCACCTATCTGAGTCTGCGCAAGGGCAATACGGCGTGGCCGGTACCGGCGACGGGTACCGACGACGGCCGGAAGATCGACGACATGTGGCATGCGGCGCTGAACAGCCGCGGCAAGTATTTCGGCGTCAGCGATCCTGCCGCGCTGATCAATGTGCTGACGAAGATCCTCAACAGCATCATCGCCCGCAACACCACGGCCGTGGCCGGCAGCCTCAGTGCCTCGGTGCTGGGCACCAGCACGGTGGTCTACCAGGCGGGTTACGACACCAACGACTGGAGCGGCACGGTGCAGGCCAGGCGCGTGGGCGCGGACGGCAGCATCGGCACCTCGGTGCTGTGGGACGGGCGCGCCCTGCTCGATGCGCGGGCCCAGGCCGGCGACACCCGGGTGATCCTCACCAGCACCGGCACGGGCAGCGGCAAGGCGGCGGCGTTCCGTGGCAGCACGGTGGTGGACGCGATCAATGCGCTCGATCCGAACTTCGGCACGGCCGGCGGCACGCCGAACGGCAGCGACCGGCTGGCGTGGCTGCGCGGCGACCAGAGCAAGGACGGCAAGGGCTTTCGCCAGCGCAACTCGGTGTTCGGGGCGGTGATCAACGCACAGGCGCTGTACGTGGCCCGGCCCACCGGCGGCTATCGCGACAGCTGGCCGGCAAGCAGCCCCGAGGCGGACGCCGCGACGAACGGCAAGAGCTACGAGCAGTTCCGCTTCGACCACGCCAAACGCGCACCCACGGTCTACGTGGCCGCCAATGACGGCATGTTGCACGCGTTCGATGCGACCACCAGCGATACCGATGCGACGACAGTGGACGTGGCGCCGGACCCGGGCAGGGAACGCTGGGCCTATGTGCCGTACTCGGCCTGGGGCCGCCTGGCCGGCTGGAGTTCGCAGAACAACTTCGAATTCATGCCCTCGGTGGACGGCACGCCGGTGAGCCGGGACGTGTTCTTCAGTGCGGGCACCACGGGTTGGCACACCATCCTCGTCGGCGGCCTGCGCCTGGGCGGGCGCGGCGTGTACGCACTGGACATCAGCGATGCCGGCGCCAGCGAGGGCAGCCCCGGCGCCAAGGTGCTGTGGGAGTTCCAGCACGACAACCTCGGCTACACCTATGGCCGCCCGAACATCGGCCGGCTGGCGAACGGCAAGTGGGTCGTGCTGGTGCCGGGCGGCTATTTCCCCAGCACGATGGCGGTGGACTGCACGAAAGCCGCGAACAGCGGCAATCCGGTGTGCAGCACCTACAGCTCGCTGTTCGTGCTCGACGCGCAGAGCGGCGCGCTGCTCAAGGAACTGAAGACGCCCGGTGGCACCGTCAGCTACGGCCTTTCCACGCCGGTGCTGGGCGACTACGAGAACGACCAGGTCGACGACGTGGCCTTCGCGGGCGACCTGCAGGGCAACGTGTGGCGCTACGACCTTGCCGATGTGAGCCCCGACAACTGGAAGGTGGAACTGTTCTTCAAACCCAAGGTGGCCGGCGATCGTCCGGTGACGGTGATGCCGCGGTTGTTCTCGGATCCCACCTCGGGCGGCTTCATGGTGGTGTTCGGCACCGGCAAGTACCTGGCGGGAGAGGACAACAAAATCGACACCAGCACCAAGGTGCAGGCCGTCTACGGTATCCGCGACAGCGGCAAATCGGGGCAGGCCACGGTGGTGGACGGTGGCGCCGCCACGCCGCTGGTGGCGCAGACGCTTACCGAGGTGGACAGCATCCGTGGCCTCACCACCAATCCCGTGCCGGCGGCAAGTGGCGCGGGTACGCCGATCCGCGGCTGGTACATCGAGCTGTTCATCTCAGGTGCCGGCAGCGGTTCGCAGCTCAACAAGGGTGAACGGGTGGTGGTGGACGCCACCGCCCTGTTCGACACCAACCGCGCAATCATCACCACGCTCATCCCGCAGGACAACGATCCCTGCGATCCCGCTCCGCAAGGTGCGGTACTGCTGGTGGACGCAGCTACCGGTGGCGCCGCCCAGGGCGTGAGCTTTGGCGCGATTGCGGGTTGGCCGACGGGCTATGCGCAGGCCGGCGCCTTGGTGCGCAATCCGCCCACCGGTGGTTTCCTGCCCGCGGCGACCACGATGGGTGGTGGCCAGATCTACCTGCCCGGCGTGAGCCTCAAGAAGGACGGCTCCACGGTTGGCTTCGGCGATACGTACTGGCGACGCCGTTCGTGGCGCTCGCTGGGCAGTGGACAGTAATGCAGAGGCTCGCCATGCAACGCACACGCGGTTTCACCCTGATCGAACTCCTGGTAGTGGTGGCGATCATCGCCATCCTTGCGGCGATCGCGGTACCGGCCTACGGGCGCTATGCGTTTCGGGCGCGGCGCGTCGATGGCAAGGAACTGCTGCTGCGCATCGCCAACGCGCAGGAGCGTTACTACGCCACCTACAACAGGTACGGGGCGCTCACCGAGATTGGCTTCGCCAACCCGGCAATATCGGAAAAGCGTTATTACAGCGCCGCCGTGGACATCCCTGCCGCCAGCGGAGGGCAGGCCTTCACCGCCACCGCCAATGCGGAGGGTGTGCAGCAGGCGGATGCCTGCGGCGCGTTGACCATCGACAACACCGGCACGAAGACGCCGGGGCCGGACGACGCCGGCAACAGCAACGGCAGCTGCTGGTGATGGCGATGACGCATGCACCGAGAACCACGCGTGGCTTCACCTTGGTGGAACTGATGGTGACGCTGGCGGTGCTCGCGATCCTGACCATGGTCGCGGTGCCCAGCTTCCGCGACACGATCCGTCGCAATCGCGTCAGCGCAGCCAGCAATGCGCTGCTGGCCGACCTGCGCTACGCCCGCACCGAGGCGATCAACCGCGGCCAGCTGGTTTCGCTGTGCCCCAGCAGCGACGGCAGCAGCTGCACTGCGGATGGCACGGCCTGGGACGCGGGCTGGCTGGTCTACACCTATCCGGCAGGCGCGGCTTCGGCCAACGCGGCCTATGCCGCGGGCAACATCCTGCTGCGTGCCGGCGAGGCTCGCCCCGGCGTGGCGATCAATGCCAGTACGGCGGACGTGGTCAGTTTCGGTCAGCAAGGCCAGTTGCGGCCCGGCGCGGCGCTGAGCTTCCGCACCTGCATTCGCGCCAGCGGCGGCGATGCAGGCGAGAACAGCGCTGCCGTACCGGGGGCGCGGCTGGACATGAGCGGATCGGGCAGCCTCGCGAACAAGGCACTTGCTGCCGGCGATGCCTGCACGCCCTGAGGCAGCTCAGCCCTGCAGCCGCGCCGCCAACCCCGAGTGGCGCTGTGTGCGCCGGGCGATCATCTGCCCGACGATCGCCGCGCTGCCGACGAGGCTGAAGCAGCGGCGGGCGCGGGTGATGCCGGTGTAGAGCAGTTCGCGCGTCAGCACGGCGTTCGGCTCGGGCGGCAGCAGCAGGGCGGTGTGTTCGAACTCCGAGCCCTGCGACTTGTGCACGGTGAGCGCCCAGGCGGTTTCCGTGTCGGCGAGCCTTGAAGGCGCGACGAAGCGCAGCCGCGTGCCGCCCGCGTGATCCGCGGCAGCGGCGAGGAAGGCTACGGCCAATCGCGTGCCGCTGCCGTCGGCGGCGGGCAGGCGCAGGCACAGGCCGATGTCGCCGTTCATCAGGCCCAGGCTGTAGTCGTTGCGGGTGAGCAGCACCGGGCGGCCTTCGTACCAGCCATGTTCGTTCTCGATCAGCCCGCGCGCGCGCAACGCCGTGGCGAGTTGCCGGTTCAGGCCTTCCACGCCTTGCGGGCCGCGGCGCAGCGCGCACAGCAGCTGAAAGCGGTTGAACGCGTCCAGCGCGCCGCGCGCCCAGGCTTCGTGCGCCTCCATGTTGGCGTCGGCGGCGGGGCGATGGGCGTGCAACCATTCGAGGTAGTGGCGATAACCGCAAGGCGCGTCGCCGAGCTGGCGCGAAGCCGTGATGCCGTCGATCGCCAGCGCTTCCAGCGCCACGGCATCTGCATTCGGCAGCCAGGCGAGATCCTCCGGCGGCGCAGCCAGCAGGTCTTGCACGGCGAACGCATCGCCCGCGTTTGCCGCGTGCGCCAGCTGGCCGATGCCGCTGGCCGCACCGAAGCGGTGGCTCACGCGCAGCATGGCGATGCGCTGGTCCAGTGGTTGCGCGTCGGGCTGCACGAAGCTGGCGATGTCGTCGCCGGTGGTGGCTTCGATCCATTGCGCGGTGGCGTCGTCGTAGTGGCCGGCTTCGGCGCGGCGGC
>Ga0157369_10000905_pt1 | contig 37874 bp, 31 predicted proteins | sample C25metaG_FD_113461 | JGI IMG/M metagenome (GOLD analysis project Ga0157369, IMG submission 113461) | Corn rhizosphere microbial communities from Kellogg Biological Station, Michigan, USA - C2-5 metaG | ecosystem: Host-associated > Plants > Roots > Rhizosphere > Soil | place: USA: Michigan... | reverse complement strand
GCCAACTCGCCCGAGAAGCTGATCCGCATGATGCGAGCGGGAACTTCGGCTACGGTGCCTTCGCGGAACGTCATGAACGGGAATGCTTCGTTCGAGAAATCGATGTCGCGGCATACCTTGCGCAGCACCTTGCGGCTATTCGGGCCGACCACAGCGAAGGTCGCGAAGTGATCGGTGACGGAAGTCATCCGCACCTTCATATCGGGCCATTCGGTCTGCACCCAGCGTTCGAGCCAGGTCAGCACGCGCGCGGCGCCGCCCGATGTCGTCGACATCAGATAGTGCTGATCGCTAAGCCGCACCGTCACGCCATCGTCGAACACCATGCCGTTCTCGTCGAGCATGAGGCCGTAGCGGCACTTGCCCACTTCGAGCTTCGACCACGGGTTCGTGTAGACCCAGTTCAGCAGCTTCGCGGCGTCGGGGCCTTGGACGTCGATCTTCCCGAGCGTCGACGCATCCATGATGCCGACGCTGGTTCGTACCGCTAAGCATTCGCGCGCGACCGCGGCGTGCATATCCTCGCCGGCCTTCGGGAAGTACCAGGGGCGCTTCCAATTGCCGACGTCTTCGAACAACGCGCCGTGCTCGACGTGCCATTCATGGATGCAGGTTTTGCGGATCGGATCGATGAAATCGCCGATCTCGCGGCCGGCGATGGCGCCGAATGTCACGGGCGTGTAGTTCGGGCGGAACGTCGTCGTGCCCGTTTCGGGAATCGTCTTGCCGAGCGCTTGCGCAAGGATCGCCATGCCGTTGATGTTGCCGAGCTTGCCTTGATCGGTGCCGAAGCCCATCGCCGTGTAACGCTTGACGTGCTCGACCGATTCGAAGCCTTCGCGCGCCGCCAGCAAGATATCGGCCGCCGACACGTCGTTTTGGAAATCGACGAATTGCTTGGGCCCGCGCGAGGCGAGCTCGCGGCTGCCAACGAGCCACAGCGGCAAAATCTTCGATTCTTTGATCTCGGCCACTTGCGGCGAAGCGGGGCGCGTGGCGGATTTGAACCCCAGCGAATGCGCGGCTTCGATGCCCGCGTCGATCGCAAAGCGCAGCCCACGCGCCAAGCTGAATTCGCCTGCCGCCGCGCCCACGCTGACTTCGGCCTGCATGCCCTTGCCCGGGACGAAGCATGCCTTTTCGTCATGCCAGTGCGCTTTGCCGCCCGACTGTGCGAACAGATGCAGCACGGGGCTCCATCCACCCGACATCGCCACGACATCGCACGATAGGCTACCCTGCGACGCGCCGACCGCACCGTTCGCATACGAGGCGACCTCGACCGACGTGACTTGCCGCTTGCCGGACGCTTGCGTGATGACGGCGCCGTTCATGACCGCAACCCCATGCCGACGGGCTGCGGCCGGCAACGAGCCGTCGCTTTGTGCGCGCGGATCGACCACCGTTACTTTCGCTCCGCTCGACTTGAGATCGAGCGCGCATTGATAGCCGTCGTCGTTATTCGTGAAGACCACGGCCTCCTTGCCCGGCAATACACCGTAGCGATGAATGTAGGTCGACACGGCCGACGCCAGCATGATGCCCGGCAGATCGTTGTTGCCGAACACGAGCGGCCGCTCATGCGCGCCCGTGGCCAGAATCACGCGTTTGGCGCGAACTTTCCAAACCAATTCACGCGTGCCCTTGCGCATGGATACCGGCAAGTGATCGGTCAAACGCTGCACGACCGTCACGAGGTTGTGGTCTTGATAACCGAACGCCGTACTGCGCGACAGGATCTTGACATCGGGCATGTGCGACAACGCTTGCTCCACCTGCTCGACCCATTGCGACGCGCTCTTGCCGTCGATCTGCGCGCGGCACGAGAGCAGCGAGCCGCCCAGCTCGCGCTGATCGTCCACCAGGATCACGCGGGCTCCCGCACTGCCGGCCGCGTGGGCGGCGGCCAGCCCGGCGGGGCCGCCGCCGATCACGAGTACGTCGCAATGCGCGAAGCATTTGTCGTAACGATCGGCATCGCGCGTATCGGGCGCTTTGCCGAGACCGGCTGCTTCGCGGATCTTCTCTTCATACTTCGGCCACCATTTACGCGGCCACATGAAGGTCTTGTAATAGAACCCGGCGGGAATGAAGCGCGCGATTTTTTGATTGACTGCGAGCTTGTCGTTCTCGAGCGAAGGCTCGGCATTCACGCTTCGCGCCACGAGGCCTTGATAGAGATCGATTTCCGTTGCCCGCGCGTTGGGCACGGCGTAACCGCCGCTTTCGAGCTGAACGATCGCGTTCGGCTCTTCCACCCCCGCCGTGACGATGCCGCGGGGCCGATGGTACTTCCAACTGCGCGCGACGAAGCGCACGCCGTTGGCCAGCAGCGCCGAGGCCAACGTATCGCCTTGATAGCCCTGATACGTGCGGCCGTTAAACGTGAACGTTAGCGGAATCGCGCGATTGATCCGCCCACCCGCGCCGAGGCGGTCTTTCTGGTTGCTCATCTCACTTGCCCCCTTGCGTGCTCTTGTGCGCGGCCGGTTTCTGCTCGCTCGCACCCGGCGCCGTCGCGCCTCCGAACGTTTCGTAGCTCTGGAACGCGTAGCTGTTCGTATCGCGCGTCGCCATGAACCAGCGCCGGCAGCCTTGCGTATGCAGCCACTGCTCGCGATGGACGCCCCGCGGATTCTTCCGCATGAAGAGATAATCGCCCCACTCGCGATCGGTCAGTTTCTCGGGCTCCAGCGGACGCGCGATGTCCGCCTCTCCCCCGCAGGTAAATTCGCTTTCGGCGCGCGGCCCGCACCAAGGGCATTCGATCAATAGCATGTCAGTCTCCTCGTGAGGTGCGGCGGGTTAGTGCGCGACGGCGGCTGCGCCGTGCTCGTCGATCAAATGGCCCGTATAGAAGCGATCCAATGAGAACGGCGCATTGAGCGGATGCGGTGCATCGTTGGCGATCGTATGGGCGAAGACCCAGCCCGAACCCGGCGTCGCCTTGAAGCCGCCTGTGCCCCATCCGCAATTGAAATAGAGGCCTTTCACATCGGTCTTGCTGATGATCGGGCAAGCATCGGGCGAAACATCGACGATGCCGCCCCACTGCCGGTTCATGCGCACGCGCGAGAACACGGGGAACATTTCGACGATCGCCTGCAGCGTGCCTTCAATCACATGGAAGCTGCCGCGTTGGCCGAACCCCGTGTATTGATCGATGCCCGCCCCGATGACGAGATCGCCCTTATCGGATTGGCTGATGTAGGCATGCACGGCGTTCGACATCACCACCGTGTTGACCACGGGCTTGATCGGCTCCGACACCAGCGCTTGCAGCGGATGGCTTTCGAGCGGCAAGCGCACGCCGGCCATATCGGCGAGCGTCGTCGTGTTGCCGGCGGCCACCACCGCCACCTTCTTCGCTTTGATGAAACCCTTCACCGTATCCACACCGACCACCGCGCCGCCTTCGCGGCGAATGCCCGTGACCTGACAGTTCTGAATGATGTCGACGCCGTGCGCATCGGCGCCGCGCGCGAAGCCCCAGGCCACCGCGTCGTGCCGCGCCACGCCGCCACGGCGCTGGAACGACGCGCCGAGCACGGGATAGCGTGCATTGAGATTGATCGTGGGCTCGATTTCCTTGATTTGTTCGGGCGTCAGGAATTCCGCATCGACGCCATTGAGCCGGTTCGCATTGACGCGGCGCATCGTATCGCGCACGTCTTGCAGCGTATGCGCGAGATTCATCACGCCGCGCTGGCTGAACATGACGTTGTAGTTGACGTCCTGCGAGAGCCCTTCCCACAGCTTCATCGCTTTTTCGTAGAGCGCCGCCGATTCGTCCCAGAGGTAGTTCGAGCGAATGATCGTCGTATTGCGCGCCGTATTGCCGCCGCCGATCCACCCTTTTTCGAGCACGGCGATGTTGCGCACGCCGTGTTCCTTGGCCAGGTAGTAAGCCGTGGCGAGGCCATGCCCGCCGCCGCCGACGATCACGACGTCGTACTCGCGTTTAGGCTCCGGGCTGCGCCATTGGCGCTCCCAGTTCTCGTGGTACGACAGCCCATTGCGCACCAAACTGAATATCGAAAAGCGGCTCATAGCGGTGGTGTCCCGAAGGGTCGGTTAGCATTCGATGACGTTCACGGCCAACCCGCCGCGAGACGTCTCCTTGTATTTGGTCTTCATATCGGCGCCCGTCTCGCGCATCGTTTTGATGACCGAATCGAGCGAAACATAGTGTTGCCCATCGCCTTTCAGCGCCATGCGCGAAGCGTTCAGCGCCTTGATTGCGCCCATCGCGTTGCGTTCGATGCACGGGATCTGCACCAGACCGCCGACGGGATCGCACGTCATGCCCAGGTTGTGTTCCATGCCGATTTCGGCGGCGTTCTCGACTTGGCGCGCCGTACCGCCCATGACGGCGGCCAGCGCAGCGGCCGCCATCGAGCAGGCCACGCCCACTTCGCCTTGGCAGCCCACTTCCGCGCCCGAGATCGAGGCCGTCTCCTTGTAGATGATCCCGATCGCGGCGGCCGTCAGCAGGAAATCGACGATACCGTTCTCATTCGCACCCGGTACGAACTTGACGTAGTAGTGCAAGACGGCCGGGATCACGCCAGCCGCGCCGTTCGTCGGTGCGGTGACGACACGGCCGCCCGCGGCGTTCTCCTCGTTGACGGCCATCGCGTATAGATTGACCCAGTCGAGCATCGAGAGCGGATCGCGCAGCGATTCTTCGGAACGAGCACGAAGATGCTTGGATAGTTCGGCCGCGCGGCGTTTGACGCGCATCGGCCCGGGCAGCTCGCCCTCGGCGCGGCAGCCGCGCTCGACGCAGCTCGCCATCGTGCGCCAAATGGCCAGCAGCCCTTCTCTCACCTCGGCGGGCGACCGCGAGGCGCATTCATTTTCAAAGGCGACTTGCGCGATCGATAGCCCGCTGTCGTTGCAGGCGCGCAGCAGATCGGCGCCCGTGCGAAACGGATGCGGCACTTCCGCCCCGGCGCGCACGCCGTTGACGCGATCGCCTTCGCGATTGACGACGAAGCCGCCGCCCACTGAGTAATACTCTTTTTCGACGAGCAGTTGCCCGTTTTCGTCGAAGGCTTGGAACCGCATGCCGTTCGGATGGACGATCGTCGTGCCGCTCATCAAGCGGCGGTAGAACGAGAGATCCTCTTTTTCGTCGAAGCGGATCTCGGTGTTTCCCATCAGCTTGAGCGACTTGGTCGACCGAATCGCGGCCAGTCGGGGCTCGATCGAATCGGGATCGATGACGTCAGGCAGGTTGCCTTCCAGGCCCAGCAAAACCGCTTTATCGGTGCCGTGGCCCTTACCGGTAGCGCCAAGCGATCCGTAGAGCTCGATTTTGACGCGGCGCACATAAGCGAGCAGATTGGCGTCTTCCACATGAGAGACGAAGCGGCAAGCAGCGATCATCGGGCCGACCGTGTGCGAACTCGACGGGCCGATGCCGATCTTGAACAGATCGAAGACGCTGACGTTCATGGGGCTGCCTCGCAAATGGGTTCGTTGGACGGGGGCGTTTCAAGCGGCCGATAAGGACATACCGACATACGGACCGCCACGCATGGACGCTAGTACACCAAAGCGTAAAATCGGCCGATAGAACAAAAACGGCATCGCCGTGGGATGCCGTCGCCAAATGCCCGTCCTGTATGCCCTGGCGTGCGTTTGAACTATGATTGGCGGCGGAAAAAGACAAGTACACGGCGTCGCGATGGGCGACGCTGAGCATGTGCGTCCGGCGTCGTGTGGTTGCGTTGGCTTTGTTGTACTGTTGCACCCGCGCTTAGTCGCGCCCCCATATTCTTCACTTTGCATGAACGCCGTCGATCCGTCACCGCTCGCATCACCCGTTTCCCGAGAGCGCATCCGCTTCGGGATCCTCCTCTTGCCCAATTTCACGCTGACGGCGTTTTCCGGGTTCGTCGATATGCTGCGGCTTTCCGCCGACGATAGCGATTTCAGCAAACCGGTGCGGTGTGCGTGGAGCGTGGTCGGCAAAACGCTCGCGCCCGTGCGCGCGAGTTGCGGGATACAGATCACGCCGTGGGAGACGTTCGAGGAAGCCGAGCCGTTTGATTATGTGGTGGTGGTGGGCGGGCTGCTGCATTCGGGGCCGCAAGCTGACGATGAAACATTGGCGTTCATTCGTCGCGCAGCGAGCGACGGCGCCAACATCGTCGGCATCTGCACGGGTGTGTTCACGTTGATGCGGGCGGGCGTGCTCGACGGCCATCGCGTGTGCGTGAGTTGGTTTCACTACTGGGATTTCATCGAACGATTCCCGCAGGCGAATGCCGATATGCTCGTGGCCGATCGGCTCTTCGTCATTGATCGGCGGCGAATCACCTGTTCGGGTGGGCGCGCTTCGATTGATGTGGCTGCAGCGATTTTGCTCAGGCACTTCGATCACGCGACGGTGCAAAAGGCGCTAAGAATTTTGCTCGTCGGGGAAATGCAGAAAGGCAACGCGCCGCAGCCGCATCCGCCTGGGCTGGAGCCTGCCACGCATCCGAAGATCAAGCGTGCGATTTTGTTGATGGAGCAGCATGTCGGGCGAGCGTTGCCGTTGGAAGAGCTTGCTTGCAAGCTTGATCTCTCGCCGCGTCAGCTCGAGCGTTTGTTCAAGGCGCAGACGGGAAAGACACCACAGACGTTCGCCAAGCATGTGCGGCTGCGTACGGCGGCTTGGTTGTTGACTAGTTCGGATCGAACCGTTGCCGATATCGCGTCGAGTTGTGGGTTCTCCGATGCTTCGCATCTAGGCCGCGAGTTTCGTAAGCAGTATGGGATGCCGCCGGTGGCGTTTCGCGAGCAGAGGGCGGGCACAGAATCGGACGATAAGGAGTACGAAGAATATTTCTCGGCGTCGGGGGCGATGTCTTGACGGCGTAACGCCGCGCGCGACGGGGAGCGTCAATAGTGCGCTTTAAACCGCAAATTTTCGTTTCTTTTCCGCGTGTCCCATACGGCCAAGCTACATTAGCAGCTGATCAACCATGACGCGAGATTTGCAATATGATCCCAGGGCAACACACGTCGCAGTATTCAGGCACCCGCCCCCTCGCTTTAAATGCGGACAGCAGCGAATTTCATCGGGTGATACGAGATGTGGGCGCTGCAATCACAGTAGAGCTCGAAGCCCGAAATAAGCTGGCATTGGAACTGACCGGGCTGCAAGGAAATGATCGTCGTCCAGCAGTCTATCGGACCACGCAGGTCCGGCAGATGACGGTCGCCGAGTGGGACCAACGCTTGAACGACGCATGGGAGGACATTCGTCACCGCGTTCTTCGATCGGCCGGCCAAATGTCCCCACCCCAACCGGCAAGAAAAGAAGAATAAGACTTCGATGGTGAGTGCATCGAACAACTGGCCGGCATTCGCGCCGCGCTGACATTACGGCGGCGCGCGTGCTCGGAGGAAACCGGCATCGCCAGCCGCGCTGTGCGGCGCGGCGACGAAACATTAATGCGCCGCAATATACGACTTCACCGCGGCCAGCCCATCCTTGCCGTCGATCGTCGTCACCCCCGCGAGCCACTTGTCGAGCACCTGCGGGTTTTTCTTCAGCCACTGCGCGGCCGCCTTGTTCGGATCTTCCTTGTCCATGATCGGCATCATCACGTGGTTTTCGATGTCCGTCGTGAAGTGAAGATTGGACACGAGCTTCGCCGCATTGGGGCAGCGCGCCGAATAATCGGGCGGCGTGGCCGTAAACACCTTCGCCTCACCATAGTTCGGACCGAATACATCGTCGCCGCCGGTCAGATAATCGATCTTCATCTGCACGTTCATCGGATGCGGCTCCCAGCCCAGGAACACGATCCACTGCTTCTCCCGGATGGCCTTCTGCACCTGAACCAGCATGCCGGCTTCGCTCGATTCGACGAGCTTGAACTTGCCGAGGCCGAACTGATTGCCGTCGATCATCTTCTTGATCAACGCATTGCCGTCGTTACCCGGCTCGATACCGTAGATGCGGCCGTCGAGCTTATCGGCGAACTTTTGAATATCCGCGAACGATTTGAGGCCGCCGTTATAGACATAATCAGGCACCGCCAGCGTGTATTTCGCCCCGGTCAGGTTCGGCGTCGACAGCACTTCGATTTGCTTGGCTTTGACGAACGGCTCGATCATCGGATCCATCGTCGGCGACCAATATCCGAGGAACACGTCGATTTGCTTGCTCTTGATGCCGGCGAAGGTAATCGGCACCGAAGCGATCGTTTTCGTCGGGTTGTAGCCGAGCCCCTGGAAGACGGTGGAAGCAATGCCGGTCGTCGCCGCGATATCGGTCCAGCCCACATCCGCAAAGCGCACGTTACGGCACGCAGCCGGATCGGCCGCGTACGCGCTCGTCGTGACCAGGGCCGCGGCGGCCAGCGCCCAGCCGGCTTTCATCAAGCGTTCGTTCATTAGACTCTCCTCATTCGCAATTATGTCGGCTCGTCGCCGCCGTTTTCGACTACTTTTTTAAAGCGCAGGCACTGCTCAATCAATAACCTATTGAATTAATTCGCTTGCCGGCGTTCGCGGCTTGGCGCATAGCCGAATTGCGCGCGATAAGCCTTGCTGAAGTGGCAAGGCGATTGAAACCCGCACACTGACGTCACGCGCGCGATCGAGGCGTCGGTCGTGCGCAGCAGATCGCGCGCGCGGCGCAGACGAAGCGAGAGATAGTAATGCGTCGGCGAAACATCCAGGTACACCTTGAACATGCGCTGTAAATGCCGTTGCGATAGGCGGACCAGCCGCGCCAACTCTTCGAGCGAGAGGGGCTCTTCGATATTGGCTTCCATCAATCGCACCACTTCGATGAGCTCCGCTCGCGAGAATCCGATGCGGGCATCGACGGGAATCGGTTGATGATCGGATGAGCTGCGAATGCGCTCCAGAATGAACTGCGCCGAGACCTGCGCGGCGAGGTTGCGCCCAAGCCGATCGCCCACCAGATGCAGCATCAGATCGAGTGGCGCCGTGCCGCCCGTACAAGTCAACCGATCGCGATCGATCACGAAGAGTTCGTCCGTGAATTTCACGCGTGGAAATTCGGCATGCAATGCCGACATATCTTCCCAATGCACGGTGCAGCGGTAATCGTCAAGCAAGCCGGCGCTCATGAGCGCATACGCTCCGGTGCATAGCGCACCGAGCGATACGCCGCGCTCGCCGAGATCGGCCAGCAACGCCTTCACGCGGGTATCGACGGCGCTGCGAATCTGCGTACCACCGCAGACGATGAGGACATCGGGTACGCCCGCCTCCTCGATCGTTCTCGTCGGCGTGACGGTGACGCCGTTGCTGGCTCGCACCGGCACACCATCGGCGGATACGACCGACCACCGATAGTGCGCGGCCCGGCTCACATAGTTGGTCATCCTAAGTACCTCGACGGCGCTCGTGAAAGCGATCATCGAGAAGTTCGGCAGCGTCAGAAAGCCGAAATGCGTGGGCTTGAGCTGCGCGGCGTCGGGCTGCATCACGGTGGCCGGCGTCATGCGTGCCTCGCTGTGCTTAGCTTTGCGTCACGGGTTCTTGGGCGCCGCCGCGCATCCGCATCACGCTGCGCAAGCCCTTGAAGCGAGGAGCGGTGGCCGCGCCCGGCATACGGCCGAAGCTTTCGGTAATGCGATCGAGGATGATGGCGAGCAACACCACCGACAAGCCGCTTTCGAAGCCCAGCCCGATATCGAGCCGCTGAATACTGGCGAGCACGTCGTTGCCCAGGCCCCCTGCGCCGACCATCGAGGCGATGATCACCATCGACAGCGCCATCATGATCGTCTGGTTCACGCCCTGCATGATCGAAGGCAACGCGTTCGGAAATTGCACCTTATAGAGCAGCTGCCACGGCGTGCAGCCGAACGCCTGCCCCGCTTCGACGATCTCCCGGTTGACATGCCGAATCCCCAAGCTCGTCAGGCGCACCGCGGGCGGCATCGCAAAGATCACCGTCGACAAAATGCCAGGCACGCGACCGAGGCCGAACAGCATCGCGGCCGGAATCAGATAGACGAAGGCGGGCATCGTCTGCATCAAATCGAGAATCGGCCGAACCACGAGCGCCACATGCTTATTCTTGGCTGTCCAAATGCCGAGCGGAATGCCGAACAAGAGGCTGATCAAGGTCGACGATAACGTCAGCCCGAGCGTGATGACGGTTTGATCCCAGAACCCCGTGGCGTAGATCAGCAACAGCGAAAGCGTCGTGAACAAGGCAAAACGCCAACCCACGCGCCACAGCCCGAAGGCGATGAAGAACGCCATCAACGCCCACATCGGAACGATCTGCAGCCCGTGCTCGACGAGCGCGGCCAAGCTCTCGATCCCACGGCCGACCATATCGAACCCGTGGCTGTCATGATCGAGCAGATAGTGAACGGATTGATCGACCCAAGTGCCGAGCGGAATGAGTTCAGACATGGGAGCCTCGCGTACGAGTAATGGCTTGAAGAACGTTGGCGCGATCGACCGAACCGCAATAGCAGCCGTCGTCGTCGACAACAGGCAACGCGCGCGCATGGGCGACGACACGCGAAACGACATGATCGAGCGGGGCACTGCGCGCGATGCACTCGACTTGCGCGAGGCTGGGTACGCCGGCGCCCAACGCATCGCGCGTCACGAACCCGCGGATCTTGTGCTGGGCGTCGAGCACGAACGCGTATTCCGCGCTGCCGTTCAGCGAGGCGGCCACACCCGCCGCATCGAATTGACGCACGAGCGGCACGACATCCGTCTGCATCAGATCGCCGGCCGTCAAGTAGCGGCTCGTATCGACGCCCTCGAAGAACGCACGCACGTAATCGTTCGACGGGTTGTTGATGATCTCTTGCGGCGTGCCGAGCTGCACGAGGCAACCGCCCTCCATGATCGCGATCCGATTGCCGATCCGCAGCGCTTCTTCCAAATCGTGCGAGACGAACATGATCGTGCGGCGCTGCTCTTTTTGCAGTTGCAGCAACACGTTCTGCATCTCTTTGCGTTTGAGCGGGTCGAGCGCGGAAAACGCCTCGTCCATGATCATCAGCGAAGGATTCACAGCGAGCGCACGCGCCAGGCCGACCCGCTGCTGCATGCCGCCAGAGAGCTCGGAAGGCAGTTTCTGCGCAAACGGCGCGAGCCCCACCTGCTCGAGCACCTTCATGGCGCGCGCCTCGCGCTCTTTGCGGCCCACGCCGGCCACTTCGAGGCCGAACGAGGCATTGGCGAGCACCGTGCGCTGCGGCATCAGCGCGAACGATTGAAACACCATGCTCATGTCTTTGCGACGCAGCGCGGTCAGCTCGCTGCGTCGCGCGGAGGCGATGTCGCGCCCGTCGATCAGGACTTTGCCGCCGGTCGGATCGACGAGGCGGTTGATCAGTCGAATCAGCGTCGATTTGCCGGAGCCGGACAGGCCCATGAGGACGAAGATTTCGCCCTCCTGCACATCGAACGACACGTCGTGTACGCCGACCACCTGCCCGGTGCGAGCGAAGATTTCGTCCTTCGTCGCGCCGGTCGCCAGCATGTCGAGCGCTTGCTTGGGGTTCGTGCCGAATACCTTGCAGAGCCCTTGCACCCTTACCTTCGGTGAACTCATCTCTTCCGTCTCCTTGCGGCAGGCCGACGCCTGCACAGTCTGCCTACATGGTTGCTAGAAAAATCCCCGGGTAGCCGACGAATTCCGACGCACGCTTGCGAAAATGCGACACGGGCGACATCGCCCCTCCGGCGGTTTTTCTCGCTAAGCGCCGTAGCATAAGGCCCTCCGCCTCGAATGCAATGCGGGTGTGCGGCCGCCATGTCGGGAAACCACAAATCCACGTCCAAAAACGCGTGCGCAGTGCGCATATCGGCTGGCAATACTCAGCCAACCGGATCCGTACCCGATTGGCATCCGGATAAGCCGAGCCGGGCCAAAGCACCGGCCGAAAGCGAATACAACGACGACGGAGCGCACCATGACCCACCCGAAGACGCAGTCATTTCTGACGTCCGCCGCCATTGGCGGCGCCGCGCTATTGATCGGCTCGCTCGCCGCGCCGGCGGCGCTGGCGCAAACGGCCGAACCAAGCAGCGCGGCGGCCAGCGCACCGGCGGCCGATCCCGCGTCCTCCACGGCGGCGGCTCAACCGGCCGCGGCGGCTGCCCCGGCCGCGCCCGCGGCTTCGCCGTTCACGGCGAACGTCACGCTCGCCTCCCAATACGTTTCGCGCGGCTTCCGGCAAACCTGGGGCAAACCCGCAATTCAAGGCGGCTTCGATTACACGCATTCGAGCGGCCTCTTTGCCGGCACCTGGCTCTCCAGCGTGAGCAGCAAATTCATCGAAGGCGGCACGGTCGAATGGGATTTGTACGGCGGCTACGGCGGTGCGCTCGGCGATCTGTCGTACACGGGCACGATCTATTACTACGTGTACCCCGGTGCGCGGATGTCGGCAAGCAATACGAGCTACAACTACGGCGAATTCGTGGCGGCGCTCACGTACAAGTGGTTCACGGCTAAGTATTGGCTGACTTACACGCCGAATTACTTCGGTTATGACAGCCAATCGCTCGGGATCGGCAACGGCAAGGGCAGCCGCGGTTCCGGCTATCTCGACTTGAACACCAACGTCGATCTGACGCACGGGTTCTCGCTGCTGCTGCATTACGGCTGGGAGCGCGTGCAGAACTTCTCGGCTTATAACTGGCAAGACGGGAAGATCGCCGTTTCGAAGACGTTCGACGGTGGCTGGACGCTCACGGGCGCGGTGACGAAGGCCTGGGGCGCCACCAACGTCTATAACAACTACACGACCGGTGCGCCGGATTCGTCGGGCAATATCGCAGTGTCGAACCCGCTGAAGACGACGTTCTTTGCTACGTTGACGAAGGTGTTTTAAGCACGAGAGCGCCGCGGTTGATGGCGGCGGATAGCGGACGGCGCACGCCTGACCCAAGCGCCGTCCGTTTGCGTTTCATGACAGAATGGCCGCGTCTTTTCTCCGCCGATACGCGAAAGTCATGTCAGATTCGCCACCGTTCGAAGCGCCAAAGCCCGCGCATGCTCGGCGTAGATACCATCGATTGACCGAATTCGTTCGCAAAGCCGGAAAGCGGCGCGGCACCTCACTTATCGTCGCAGCCTTCGCTGCCCTCGGCGCGGCCGGCTGCTCCGTGCTCGCCGCGGCAGATCCCAATGCACTCTGGCAAATCGTTAACTTCGATTGCGTGCCCGCCGCGCAGACGAAGGGCAACGCCGGCATCTGCGCGAGCGTCGATCTACCTAAACACTTTGCGATTTTGCGCGATCGCGTTGGCGTCGCGCAGCATCTTCTGATTCCGACCGATCGTATTTCCGGCATCGAGAGCCCGGCGCTGCTCGCGCCCAATGCGCCGAATTACTGGGCCGATGCCTGGGACGCCCGGCGTTATGTGGAAGCGGCATTAAAGAAAGCGAATCATGCCGAACTCGCCGATAACGAGATCGGATTGGAGATCAACTCGGCCATGCGCCGTTCGCAAGAGCAGTTGCATATTCATATCGATTGTATGCGCGCCGATGCGGCGTCTACTTTGGCCGCGCATCGAAGCGATCCGCCGCATATATGGACGCCTGCCACGATCGATGGCGCGCGCTACCGGGTCATGCGCGTTCCCGGGCCGACGTTCGATTTCAATCCGTTCGATATCGTCGCCGCCGCTCAGAAAAGCCCCGAGACGATGGCGGCGCAGACGATCCTCGTCACGGGCGCCGCGCCGTCGACAACGGACGCGGGCTGGCTGATCGTCAGCAGTGGCCTCGATATGGAAGGCGGAACGGGCTCCGCCGAATCGCTGCTCGATCATCGCTGCGAAACCGCGCGCTGACACTCAGTGCGTCGTCAGCCGCAACGAAGGCTTCGTGCGTTCGCGTAGGCAAAAACGCCATTTCCCATTTGCAATTTTTTGCAATTTTCAAGTGTCAATCTTCAGTCCAATCCTTCAAAATGCCCGCGCGATGCGCGGTCGGCGCGCGGTCGGCGCGACCGACAGGCGCGAGTCCGTGGGGATTTGAACGGCATATGCCAAGGCCTGCTTCCTGCTGAGGGCACGGCGGAGCGGGAGCTGGAAGCTAAAGACACGAGATAAGAGACAGGGAAATGCAAAGAACATTGCGATGGATTGCGGCCGCGGCGCTCACTGCGGCGAGCGTCGCCAATCTGAGCGGCTGCAGTTCGCTATATGGCGAGAGCGCCACGGCGGGTGCGGGTATCGCCGGCGCGGCGGTCGCGGCTAAAGTCACACGCAATGCGGCCGTCGCCACGGGCATCGGGCTTGGCGCCGTCGCCGCCGCGAAAGCAGGCGTGCAAGCCACCGAACGCGTGGTCCATCGCAACACGCAGGACATGATTGCGGCCACGGCCGGTCCGCTCGCCGTGGGCGGCGTGGCGCCGTGGAGCGTCAAGCATTCCGTTCCGATCGAAAACGACGAGCACGGCCGCGTGACCGTGAGCCGCACCATCAGCTCCGGCGCGCTCGACTGCAAGGAAATCGTGTTCTCGGTCGATGAGGATGCGACGAAGGACAAGCCGGCTTCGAGTGCGTTCTACGTCGCCTCGATCTGTCGCGACGGCAACGCGTGGAAGTGGGCCTCGGCCGAGCCCGCCACCGAACGATGGGGTGCGCTGCAATGAGCGCGCGCATGATGCTGATGGCGCTCGCGTGTGCGGGCGCGAGCGTGGCGATGAGCGGCTGCGCTTCGATCGGCGCGGCTAGCGGTGCGGTCGCGGGGGTAGCGACAGGCGCGGTGACGGCGAACCCGGCCGTCGGGATCGGCGTCGGCATCGCCGTGCAGTCGGCCACCGACGAAGCCGTCAATCGTTACATGCGCGGCATGCATCGCGATCAACAGGATGCGATCGCAGCGCTGGTGGGCGATTTGCCGGTCGGCGCGTCGAAACCTTGGCGAGTCAAGCACACGCTGCCGATCGAAAACGGTCACGGCGAGGTGCGCGTGACGCGGGAAATCGACAATGCGTTGGCCACCTGTAAAGAGTTCGCGTTCTCGATCGTCGACGGCGATCGGCCGGACTCGCAGGCGGATTGGTTCACAGCCAGCGCCTGCCAGCAGGGCGCGCGATGGAAATGGGCGTCGGCGGAGCCGGCTGTGGAGCGCTGGGGGACGTTGCAGTAGTCGCTTGGAATGTGTGGGCGAAACTCGTACGCGCGCCCTCCTGTCCGCCCTAGGCAGACCCTAACCTCGCCCCAACCGCTAGCCCGCCGTCAACCCCCGCTCGGCCAGCCAAGCGCGATTGAACAGCCGCGCAAAATAAAGACTGCCACGATCGCACAGCAGCGTCACGATCGTGTGCCCGGGCCCCATCTCGCGCGCCAGCTCCACCGCAGCCGCGACGTTGATACCCGTCGAACCGCCGACATACAAACCCTCCTCCCGCAGCAGGCGATACACCATCGTCACGCAGGTTTGATCGTCGATGCGTATGGCATCGTCGATCGGCGTACCCTCCAGGTTGGCCGTCACGCGGGTCGAGCCGATCCCTTCCGTGATCGAATTGCCCTCGGCCTTGATCTCGCCCGTTTTGACGAAGCTATAGAGGCCGCTACCGTTCGGATCGGCCAATACGGTTTTGATCGACGGGTTCTGCTCCTTCAAATACCGCGCCACGCCCGCTAACGTACCGCCCGTGCCGGTGGCGCAGACGAACGCGTCGATCGTGCCCTGCGTATCGCGCCAAATCTCCGGCCCGGTCGTTTCATAGTGCGCCTGCCGGTTGACGATGTTGTCGAACTGGTTCGCCCAAATCGCATTCTCGGTTGCTTGCGCGAGACGGCCCGCGATCTTCTGATAATTGTCCGGGTCTTTATAGGGCTTGGCCGGTACGGGCCGAACCTCGGCGCCTAGCACGCGCAGCAAGTCCATCTTTTCCTGCGATTGCGTCTCGGGAATGACGATCACACAGCGGTAACCGCGTGCGGCGCAGATATGTGCAAGGCCGATGCCGGTGTTGCCGGCCGTGCCTTCCACGACTGTGCCGCCCGGTGTCAATACGCCGCGCTGCTCGGCGTCGCGGATGATATAGAGCGCGGCGCGATCCTTGACCGAGCCGCCGGGATTCATGAACTCGGCCTTGCCGAGAATGTTGCAGCCAGTTTCTTCGCTCAAACGGGCAAGACGAATCAGTGGCGTGCCGCCGACCGCGCCGACAAAGCCATCGCGTACAGGCATAGTGGCCCCCAATAGATGACCCGATGCAGACGCTACAAGCATAGGCCACAGGCTACGCCATGGCGATGATTGCGTCGGCCTCGGCCGCTACTGCGCTTCCATGACCAACAACTGCGCGCCGTCGGTCACTTGATCGCCTACGCCGTACAGCACTTCGGCCACCTTGCCCGCCGTCGGCGCGCCAATGGTGTGTTCCATCTTCATCGCCTCCATCACGATGAGCGGCGCCCCCTTTTCCACGACGGCGCCCGGCTCGACAAGCACCGCGATGACCTTGCCCGGCATCGGCGCGGTCAATCGCCCTTCGCCATGCTCGGCGTCAGCTGCGTGCGCGAGCAAGTTTTGCCATTCGAACGTGACAGCGGCGCCATGGCAAAACACATGGAACATGTCGCCATCGATAAACACCCGCCCTGTCACGCGCCGTTCGCCCAGGCACGCGCCGAACGCATGCGGTTCGCTGCCGCGCCACCAATCGAACGCTTGCGTCTCGCCGTCATGCTCCAACCTGCGCGCGCCACCATCGCGCGCAAAGACAACCTTCAAGGCCGCGTCGTTTTCCACGTCGCGCCATTCGATCGTTTGCCGGTAGCTGCCGTTCAAGCGCCAGTGCGATAGCGCATCCCATGGCGAGGCGCCATGCGCCACCCCGCCCTCGCGCGTGAGCAGCGCGGCGCAGGCCAGCGCCAACGCTTCTTTGAACGGCCTATCGCCGACGGCGAACAACTCGTCGTGATGGCGTTCGATGAGCCCGGTATCGAGATCGGCCAAAGCAAACGGCTTGCTCTTGACGATGCGCCGCAAGAACGCGACGTTCGTGTGCGGACCAACCGCTTCGCACGCTTGCAAGGCGCGGCTCATGCGGGCCAGCGCTTCATCGCGATTGGCGCCATGGACGATCAGCTTGGCGATCATCGGATCGTAGAACGGCGTAATCGTATCGCCTTCGCGCACGCCGCTGTCGATTCGCACTGGCGCGCGCGACGGCATACCGATCGAGAATTCGACACCCTCGGGCATCCGCAGATACTTCAGCGTACCCGTGGAGGGCAGGAAGCCGCGCGCCGGATTCTCGGCATAGACGCGCGCCTCGATCGCGTGCCCATCGATACGCAGTTGCTCTTGCGTTAGCGGCAACGGTTCGCCGGCCGCCACGCGCAGTTGCCACTCGACGAGATCCTGGCCTGTGATCATCTCCGTGACCGGATGTTCGACCTGCAATCGCGTGTTCATCTCCATGAAGTAGAACGCGCTCTCGGTCATGATGAATTCGACCGTGCCCGCGCCGACATAGGAGACGGCGCGCGCGGCCGCCACGGCCGCCTCGCCCATCGCGCGGCGCACGCTGTCGGACAGCCCCGGCGCGGGCGCCTCCTCAAGCACCTTTTGGTGGCGGCGCTGCACCGAGCAATCGCGATCGAACAAATACACGGCGCCGCCGTGTTGATCGGCGAACACTTGCACTTCGACGTGGCGCGGGCGCGTCAGATACTTTTCGATCAGGACGCGATCGTTGCCGAAGCTGCTCGCGGCCTCGCGTTTGCACGAGGCCAACGCGGCCGCGAAGTCTTCACGTTTCTCGACGACGCGCATGCCTTTGCCGCCCCCGCCCGCGCTCGCTTTGAGCAGGACCGGGTAGCCGATCTCGTCGGCCTCGCGCTGCAGCAGTTCGGCATCTTGCTCATCGCCGTGGTAGCCCGGCACGAGCGGCACGGCCGCCGTTTGCATGAGCGCCTTGGCCGCGGCCTTGGATCCCATCGCGGCGATGGCCGAGACGGGCGGGCCGATGAAGACTAACCCCGCCGCTTCGCAAGCCTGCGCGAATGCTTCGTTCTCCGAAAGAAAGCCGTAGCCCGGGTGGATGGCCTGAGCCCCCGTGCTCAACGCGGCGTCGATGATGCGTTCGATGCGCAAATAGCTTTCGCTCGCCGCGGCGCTGCCGATATGCACGGCTTCATCGCAAGCGGCGACGTGCTTGGCGTTCGCATCGGCATCGGAATAGACGGCGACGCTCGCTATCCCGAGCCGCTTGCAGGTCGCGGCCACACGGCAAGCGATCTCGCCTCGGTTCGCAATCAGAATCTTATTGAACATGAAAAGTCTCGCAGTGAGGCGGCAATGAGCAATCGGGTTCGGGTCATGCGCGCCAGGCGGGCGCGCGCTTTTCGAGGAAGGACGCCACGCCTTCGCGGCCTTCCTCGCTCGCACGGATGTGCGCGATACGGCGCGCGGTTTCGTCGATCAGTGCTTCGTCGAGCAAGCGGCCCGCGACGTCTTGCACGAGGCGCTTCGATTCGCGCACGGCTTCGGGGCCGTTGGCGCACAGCGCCGCGGTGAATTGCCGAACCGTGCTGTCGAGCGCCTCAGCGGCGACGACCTCATGCACGAGGCCCAATCGCTGCGCGGTGGCCGCGTCGAACGGCTCGGCCGTCGTGAAGTAGCGGCGCGAGGCGCGTTCGCCGAGCGCACGGATGACATAGGGGGCGATCGTCGCCGCAATGAGGCCGAGACGCGCTTCCGAAAGACAGAACCGCGCAGAATCGACGGCGACCACGATGTCGCACGCCGCGACGAGGCCCACGCCTCCGGCGAATGCATCGCCCGAGACGCGCGCGACGACGGGCTTCGATACACGATAGATAGCCGCCAGCATATCGGCGAGTTGCCGCGCATCGAGACGGTTCTCTTCAAAAGAGAACGTCGCCATGCGCTTCATCCAGTTCAGATCCGCGCCCGCGCAAAACGCGGGGCCATTGGCGGCCAGCACGATCGCGCGGACATCGCCGCGCGTATCGAGTTGGCGAAACGCATCGGTCAATTCAGCGATCGTCGTCTCGTTGAACGCGTTTCGAACTTCGGGGCGGTTGAGCGTGACCGTCGCCACGTGCCCCTCGACCGCGATTTCCAGCATGCTGTATTGCATTGATCGTCTCCTCGGCGCCTGGCCTGCCTCGCCCTTCGTTACATCCGGAACACGCCGAAGCGCGTTTCTTCGATCGGCGCGTTCATGGCGGCCGACAGCCCCAGACCGAGCACGTCGCGCGTTTGCGCGGGATCGATGACACCATCGTCCCAGAGCCGCGCGCTAGCGTAGTAAGGATGCCCTTGATGCTCGTATTGCTCGCGGATCGGCTGTTTGAACGCTTCTTCCTCTTCCGCGCTCCACGCACCGCCCTTCGCTTCGATGCCGTCGCGTTTCACGGTGGCCAAGACCGATGCGGCTTGCTCGCCGCCCATCACGGAGATCCGCGCATTGGGCCACATCCACAGGAAACGCGGCGAATAGGCGCGGCCGCACATGCCATAGTTGCCGGCGCCGAACGACCCGCCGATGATCACGGTGAACTTGGGCACCTTAGCGGTGGCGACAGCCGTCACCATCTTCGCGCCGTTGCGCGCGATGCCTTCGTTTTCGTATTTGCGGCCCACCATGAAGCCGGTGATGTTCTGCAGGAACACGAGCGGAATCTTGCGTTGGCAGCACAGCTCGATGAAGTGCGCGCCCTTCACGGCCGATTCGGAAAACAAGATGCCGTTGTTGGCGATGATGCCGACGGGATGCCCCCAAATGTGCGCGAAACCCGTCACGAGCGTCGTGCCGAAGCGCGCCTTGAATTCGTCGAATTCGGAATCGTCGACGATGCGCGCGATCACTTCGCGCACGTCGAACGGCTTGCGCGTATCGACGGGGATCACGCCGTACAGGCTCGATGCCTCATAGCGCGGCGGCTTGACCTCGCGCATCGCCACCGGCGGCTCTTTCCTGCGGTTGAGCTTGCCGACGATGCCGCGCGCGAGCGCGAGCGCGTGAGCGTCGTTCTGCGCGAGGTGATCGGCCACGCCCGACAGCCGCGTATGGACATCGCCGCCGCCCAGATCCTCGGCGCTGACTTCTTCGCCGGTCGCCGCCTTCACGAGCGGCGGGCCGCCCAGAAAGATCGTGCCTTGATTTTTGACGATGATGGACTCGTCGCTCATGGCCGGCACATAGGCGCCGCCTGCCGTGCAGGAACCCATGACGACGGCGATCTGCGCGATGCCCGTGGCCGACATGTTCGCTTGATTGAAGAAGATACGGCCGAAGTGATCGCGATCGGGGAACACGTCGTCCTGATTCGGCAGGTTCGCGCCACCCGAATCGACGAGATAGACGCAAGGCAGCCGATTTTCCGCGGCGATTTCTTGCGCCCGCACGTGCTTCTTCACCGTCATCGGGTAGTAGGTGCCGCCCTTGACCGTCGCATCGTTGCAGACGATCACGCACTCCTGCCCCGCGATGCGGCCGATACCCGTGATGACGCCGGCGCCGGGCGCCGCGTCGTGATACATGCCGAACGCCGCCAGTTGCGAGAACTCGAGGAACGGCGTACCGGGATCGAGCAATTGCGCGATGCGATCGCGCGGCAGCAGCTTGCCGCGCGAGACGTGTTTATCGCGCGCGGCAGGCCCGCCGCCGAGCGCCAGATGGGCCACCTTCGCGCGCAAATCGGCGACAACCGCTTCGAGCGCGGCGGCGTTGGCTCGAAAATCGTCCGAGCGGGGGTTCAATTTGCTTTCGATGATCGGCATAAGCTCGATGCTCCGTCTCGCAGCTGGCGTCTTAAGGGTGAATCGACTTGGGCGCGGCGTTCGCGTCAGATCGTTTCGGCGAACAACTCGCGGCCGATCAGCATGCGGCGCACTTCGCTCGTGCCCGCGCCGATTTCGTACAGCTTGGCGTCGCGCCACAAGCGACCGACCGGGTATTCGTTGATGTAGCCGTTCCCGCCGAGAATCTGGATCGCTTCGCCGGCCATCCACGTGGCCTTTTCCGCGGTGTAGAGGATGACGCCCGCGCAATCCTTGCGCACTTGGCGCACATGTTCCTTGCCGAGCGTATCGAGCTGGCGGCCGACGGCATACAGATACGCGCGGCAGGCCTGCAGCGTCGTGTACATATCGGCGACCTTGCCTTGAATCAGTTGGAACTCGCCGATCGCTTGGCCGAATTGTTTGCGATCGTGGATGTAAGGCACGACGGCGTCCATGCATGCGAGCATGATGCCGGTCGGGCCGCCGGCCAGCACCGCGCGTTCGTAATCGAGGCCGCTCATCAGCACTTTCACGCCGCCGTTCAGCGCGCCGAGGATGTTTTCTTCGGGCACTTCGACGTCTTGGAATACGAGCTCGCCCGTATGCGAGCCGCGCATGCCGAGCTTATCGAGCTTTTGCGCCACCGAGAAACCCTTCATCCCTTTCTCGACGATGAACGCCGTAATGCCACGCGCGCCGGCTTCGACATCCGTCTTGGCATAGACCACCAGCGTGTCGCAATCAGGGCCGTTCGTGATCCACATCTTCGTGCCGTTCAGCACATAGCGATCGCCGCGCTTATCGGCGCGCAGCTTCATGCTGACGACATCGGAGCCCGCGTTGGGCTCGCTCATCGCCAATGCGCCGACATGTTCGCCCGATACGAGCTTCGGCAAGTACTTGCTCTTTTGCGCGGCGGTGCCGTTGCGATGGATTTGATTGACGCACAGGTTCGAATGCGCGCCGTACGACAAGCCGACCGACGCCGACGCGCGCGAGATCTCCTCCATCGCCACCATATGCGCCGTATAGCCCATGTTCGCGCCGCCGTATTCCTCCGAGACGGTCATGCCGAGCACGCCGAGTTCGCCGAACTTGCGCCAGAGGTCCATCGGGAATTGGTCGGTGCGGTCGATCTCGCCGGCGCGCGGTGCGATTTCCTTGGCGGCGAAATTGGCGAGCGTATCGCGCAGCATGTCGATGTCTTCGCCGAGCGCGAACTGCAAACCGGGCACATTGCTCATGGATGTCTCCTCGAATTCGGATGGCGGCCGTCACCGGCCCTGTGAGCGGCAAGTGCGCTCGATCACCGCGCATTTCACGCCAGATTGACGTATGCGTCAATAGTTTTCTTGAGGAATACTCAATTTTATCTGCGGGCGCCGCTCAGGATGGCGCGCGGTGCTAATATCCTCCGCAGCAAACGCGCGGGATCGATAAAGTTGAACATGACTCAAACCCTGGAAGAATCGAAGCCGGACTCGGCTGGCGCCCGCCGTCAGCCGGCCGGACGCAAATCGCAGCAGCGCGTGAAGGACATTCTTCAGGCGGGGCGCGAGGTGTTTTCGGAAAAGGGTTACGAACGCGCGACGACGGCTGAGATCGCCCAACGGCTCGGCGTATCCGAAGCCACGGTTTTTAGTTACTTCCGCGGCAAACGCGAGTTGTGCGCGCGTGTGATCGCCGATTGGTACGACGAAATCATCGCTGCGATCGAAACAGGGCTCCCGCGCGAGGGCAGCGCACGTCAGCAATTCGCTTTTATCGTGCGTACCCATTTGCGCTTGATGCTTGTGCATGGGACGGGGATGTGCTCGCTCGTGCTATCCGAAGGGCGCGCCAAGCATCACGAGCTCAGCGCCGAGCTCACCGCATTGCAACGGCGCTATACGGCGCCGCTGATGCGAGTGCTGTCGCAAGCGCAGCAAGCGGGGCAGATCCGCACCGATCTACCGCTGCGATTGATGCGCTCGATGGTGTTCGGGCCGATGGAGCATGTGCTGTGGGACGCGACGCTCGCGCATCGCACGCCCGACATCGACACCACCGCCGATCGCCTGAGCGACGTCCTCTGGGCTGCCCTACAGCCGCCAGCGCCCGAGATCGCTTCGCTCGTTCGCTTGAAAGACGATGTGGCCGAGGCGATGCGTCGATATGAGGCAGGCTTGCCGTAAGCCTCGCCCGCAGCTATCGTTAGCCCACTCAACCTAACGCAGCTTCGATGACTACCCGACTCACGCCCGCCATCGCGGCGAAGTTCGCCGACCTCGCGCTATCGCATCTCACACGCGAATACCCGAACAAGCTCACGCACTCGCTTGCCGGCCCCCAAGACGTACGCTCGCCGCGCGAGTTGCATCCGATTTTCTACGGTAGCTATGACTGGCATTCCTGTGTGCATGGATACTGGCTGCTGTTGCGCCTGCTCGATCGCTATCCCGCCCTGCCGCAAGCCCAGGCGATACGCGATGTCGTCGATGCGCACTTCATCGAAACCCATGTCGCCGGCGAGCTCGCCTATCTGAGCCTTCCTCACAATCGCGGGTTCGAACGGCCGTATGGGTGGGCTTGGCTGCTCGCGCTCGCGGGCCAGATCGACGCCATGCGCTCTGCCGAAGGCATCCGCTGGGGGGTGACGCTCGCCCCGCTCACCGAGCTGATTGTCGAGCGCTTCATGGAGTTTCTGCCGAAGGCGACGTATCCGCTGCGCGTCGGGACGCACTTCAATACCGCCTTTGCGCTCGCGCTCGCACTGGAATTCGCGCGCAATACGGGCCGATCGGAATTGGCGACGCTCATCGAAGAAACGGCGTGGCGCTGGTACAGGCGCGACACGGATTGCCAAGCATGGGAGCCCGGCGGCGACGAGTTTCTTTCACCGGCGCTCATGGAGGCCGAGCTGATGCGCCGAGCGCTGCCCCTCGATGCATTCAATCTCTGGTTCGAACGATTCCTGCCGCGGTTGGCGCAGCGGGAGCCGGCCACGCTGTTCGTGCCGGCCACCGTCACGGATCGCACGGACGGGAAGATCGCACATCTGGACGGGCTCAATCTGAGCCGCGCTTGGTGTCAGCGCTCGATTGCCGCGGCGCTGCCCGACAGCGACGTGCGCAAGTTAGAACTGCAGGACGCGGCGGAGCTGCATCTAAGCGCAGCGCTCGATCACGTCGCCGGCGATTATATGGGCGAGCATTGGCTCGCGACGTTCGCTTTGCTGGCGCTCGAGGCTTGAAGAAGGCGGCGCCGATTTCTTAAGCTATTTTTAAGCGTCGCTGCCTAGATTTCAGGCGCATCGGCGGATAGCCACGGATCTCATAGGCCCGTCGGCCTGTCGCTCGATGCCGCCGCCGCTTCCACCGCGACGGGCGTTCTTTCACACTTACGACGATGAGGTCCAGCCATGTCTCATCCAATCATTGCATCGCTTGGCGTCGCCTGCGTAGTCGGCCTAGTTCCCCTCGCCGCCCATGCGGCTGACGACACCGTGTTGTCCACTCCGAACCCACTGCTTTCCGCCAAGGGGCTCGCACCGGGCAATTTCTCCGTCTTGCGCGTGAAATCCGGGCTCAATCATTCGGGCGCGCATATGGCGCCGATCATCTACGGGCCCGACTTCGTGCCGAAGTGGCAGATGCGCGCCCTGTCGCACGACACCGGCGCATCGAAGCTCGAAGGCGAGCGCTTCCGGTTTCGTTGAGCGCAACGCGGCGCGCGGCCGCTACAGCATCGCCACGACGCGCACGTCGCCGTTGTCCGTCGACGGCACGACCTTCTCGCCGACGCGGCGGAACGTAATCGACACCGTGCCTTCGCCCACGCGCAGGTTGCGCAGTTCGAGCCAGTCAATCCCCTCGGGCAGCGCCGGTTGATCGATGCGTACTTCGCCGCGCACGGCATCGACGGTCACGCCCAGACAGGCCTCGAGCATCATGAACGGCGCGCCCGCCGCCCAAGCTTGCGGCAAGCAAGCGACCGGATAGGCGGTGGGCGGCTCCCCGCTGCGGCGCGCGAAGCCGCAGAACAGCTCGGGCAAACGCATGTCGAAGCTGACCGCCGCTTCGAACAGCGCCTGCAGCAAATGCACGGCGGCTTGCTTATTACCGTAGCGCGCCAGGCCGCGTGCGCATAGCGCGTTATCGTGCGGCCATACCGAGCCGTTGTGGTAGGCCATCGGATTGAACCGCGCCTGTCCGGCCGCGAGCGTGCGCACGCCCCAGCCCGTATGAAACAGCGTCGACTGCAATTGGCGCGCAACGGCCTCGCCGCGCGCACGCGTCGGCAAACCGAACGCGAGCAAGTGCCCGGCGTTCGATGCGAGCACGCGGCACAACTCGCCGTGGCCATCGAGCGCGATCCCGTAAAAATCGAACTCGGGCATCCAGTACAGCGCCTCTACGCGCTCGCGCAAGGCCACGGCGCGCGCCGCATAGCGGGCCGCCTCTTCCGCCAGCCCGCGCTGCGTCGCAAACTCGGCCATGGTGTCGAACGCCGCGCACGCGTACGCCTGCACCTCGACCAGCGCAATCGGCCCTTCGGGCATGCGGCCATCGGCATGAAACACCGAATCGTGGCTGTCCTTCCACCCTTGATTGGCCAAGCCGCGATCCGACTCGCACCGATAATCGACGAGACCGTGGAGGTTCTTGTCGCACACGTTCGATACCCACTTCGCTGCCCGTTCGAGCGCCGGCCAGAGCTCGGCGATGAATGCAAAATCGCCCGTGCGCGACGCATAGGCGCCCGCCAGCACGATGAACAGCGGCGTGGTGTCGACGCCGCCGTAGTACAGCGCGAACGGCACTTCGCCGGTGGCCGCCATTTCGCTCTTGCGCATTTCGTGCATGATCTTGCCCGTCGCGGCGTCGCGAAACTTCGAATCTTCGCGCGCTTGATGTTCGGCAAGAAATCGCAATACGCCGCGCGCAAGCCACGGCTGCAGCCATAACGTCTGCAACGACGTGACGACGGCATCGCGCCCGAACGGCGTCGAGAACCACGGGATGCCGGCGTACGGATAGGGGCCGGTGGGCAGATCCGTCGTCAGCAGGCTGAGATCGGCGAACGAGCGATCGAGCCAAGCGTTGAACAGCGGATTGCTCGAGTGCAGCCGCGCCGTGGCGCGCTTGCGTTCGCGCATCGACAAGTGCGTATTGGCCAGCGCCGCTCTGACCGCCGCTCGGCCGACGCGCGGCCGCACGGCATCGATTTGCGTCAGGTGTGCGGGGTGCGAACTATGCGGGGGCTGCGCGATTTGCGCGCCGGGGGGCTCGGCGCCCGTCGCGGCCGTCAACGCATGCGTATGCGCGGCCACCGACAGATAAACCGACACGCAAGCGTGCGCGGACAGTTCGATGGTGTAATCGGCGCGATCGGCGAAGAGATGATCGGGCGCGGGCGCGAATGCGATGTCGACGCGCCGCTGGACTTGATCGAGCCCGAGGTAGGCGAGCGTCACCTCGTCGCCTCTGACGCTCGGCGCTTCGGTCGTCCCATGCTGGGTGCGCTTGAGCCCCCGCACTTCGAACATGTCCTTGAAATCGGCGGCGAACGAGATCGATAGGGGCACGACCGCATCGCTGAAGCCGTAATTGGTCAACGTGATCGCTTCATACAGGACCGACCCGCATAAAACACGTAGACGTTCGACGTGGATCACGCCTTCGGGGGTGCCGGCGCCGCCGAGCGGCGGCAACGGACGATTCGTGAGATGGGCGGTAAACGAGGCGTTGTCGTTGCTGACGTTGCCCGACAACAGCGAAGGCGCGCGGCCTCCGAATGTCAGCCGCAATTGCGACAACATCCGCGTGTCGTTCACGAATAGGCCGTCGTCGACGCCGTTGATGTCCCCAAGCGGATCGTGGACAACGAAGGTATCGCCCGATTTGAGTACATATTGGCTCGTCCGCGCGATGTAGGGGTGCTCCGGCGCGATAAACGCGCCGTCCGCTTCGCCGCGCAACGGCGCGCCCGGTTGCGTTGGGGTGTCGCTGAGCGCTTCAGTGTCAAGCATCGTCTAGCTCCTTTGCTCCATGCCCATGCGTGGCAGCCACTGGCCCGGGCCTTCGGCCTGCCTCGATTGTAGGAAGCGACGCGAGAATTAGACAGCCGGCGCGCGAAACCCGCGCCGCCGGCTCGGTCGCCGCAAACGCGATGCCCGTGCCCACGATGTTCGCTGGCGTCACGCTTGCTCGCGCAAAAATTCGTCGATATGGCGATTGAACGCACTCGGGTGGGCAAGGTTCATCCCATGCGATGCGCCGCGTATCGTCTGCCGTCTAACATCGGGCAGCCAGCCCTCGAGTATGTTGACATTGCGTCGAAAGAGTTCCGGGCTTTTCTCGCCGTCGATCAACAGCGCCGGACACCGCAAGCTCCAGGCGGCTTCGCGCAGATAAGCGGGCAGCGGATCTTGAAACTGCAACGGCAGCGTCGGTGCGTTATCGAGCGCCATCGTCCGGAACGCTTGTGTGCTCTTCGCCCATGAGCCTACCCGGCTCACCGAATCCACGAACAGCTGCAGGCCGGCCTCGGTGTCGCCCCCTTCGATCAGCTTCGCCGCCCTCGCGCGCAGCGCATTGACGGTGTCGGGCAGCACCGCGTGCGGCTGCCCCGGCGCCGACAGCGGCCCGCCCGGATCGGCGAGCGTCAGCGTGCGCAGATACTGCGGGTGCCGCACGGCGAACTGGAACGCCACGGCGCCGCCGCGCGAATGGGCCACCACATGCGCGGGCTCGCCGCCGAGCGCCTGCAGGAATTGCGCGAGCTCATCGGCATGGCTGCTCCAGCTGAAGGGGATCGTGCGCGGTAGATCCGCCAACGGCCAATAATGCGTCAAGCTGACGGCAATACACCGATAGCTGGCGGATAGGCCCGCCAACTGCGGCTGCCAGTATCGGTAGTCGCACAGCGAGCCATGCACGAATAGCACAAGCGGCCCGGCCCCGCGCTCGACGTAAGGCATCCGTAGCCCGTTGCCGAGTTGAACGAAGCGCACTTCATCGTCGAGCACAGCGGCCGCCCGGCCCAGGGCGCCAGAGGGCGAAGTCGTCAATTCGGCCTCGCTCAAGCGTCGAAACGCAACTCGGCGTCGACTGTTTGACCCACTGCGAGCGTGTCGCCCGCGCCGCCGACAATGATCGCGTTTTGCCCGAAGGTGATGCCCCCGCCCACTCGGCTGTCGGCACGGTAGGTGCTCATGGTCTCGGTCGGCTCGGCCGGCCAGCGCGGATCGGGCGCACCGCGCGCCTGATCGATCGTCGGTATCGGGCAGCGCGTGCAGGGCTTGACGATGCGCAGCTCGACTTCGCCCTGCTTGGCTGCGATGCGCAGCGTCTCGGTGTAGTCCTCTTCGTAAGCGTCGATGCCACTCAGCACCAGATTCGGCCTAAAGCGATTCAACGGGATGGGATCGACGCCCTTGCCCGCCAAGCGCGCGTTGAGATCGTCGAGCGAGGCGGAGCCGAGTACGAGCAACGGGAAGCCGTCGGCGAACCGGACCTGCGCCGTCGCGTCGCCGGTCCATTTGCGGCTCGCGATTCGTTCTTGACCGGGGTCGAACCGCACGAGCCGCAGGCGCTCGTTCAAGCATTCGGAAAACCAACGTGCGGCTGCTTCGCCGGCGTCCAGCGCGGCCACGGTATCGCCCCACACGGTGGCGGCGATGGCCGGTGCGCCCTCGAGCGCAGCGGGATCGACCGGAATTTCGAGCGAGGCCATGCCCGGCGTGCCGACGACGAGCGTGTCGCCGTGCAAGGCAGGCTGCACGAGCGCTAGGCGAGGATGGGTGCGTTGCGTGACAAAGCGGCCTTCGCCATCGATCACCATCCAGTTGCGATCGTGTTCGAGGCCGTATGCGGTCAGACGGACGGTATCGCGCGCGATGCCGGCGCACGACTTAATCGGGTAGACGTTGAGTTGGCTAATCGAGGGCATGGGCGGCCGGCGCTATTTGAAGCGAAAAGCTAAACGGGGATGGTACCACCGGCCCGAGCCGCCGATCGGTCGCGCCGTGCGCCGGCGCCGCCGCGGCGGGTGGCTGGCCGAACGGCGCTAGAAGGACGCTCCGAAGCCGCACGCGGCCGTTCGCATGCGGATCGGAAAATTCCGAATTACTGCAGAAACGATGCCGAATCGATGCAATCCGCCGCGGCGCCGGCGCCGCGCACCGCGCAGGTGAGCGGTTCGTCCGCGATGCAAACGGAGAGTCCCGTCTCCGCGGCGAGCCGCTTGTCGAGATGCGCCAAAAGCGCACCGCCGCCCGTCAATACGATGCCCGTATCGGCAATGTCGGTGACGAGTTCGGGCGGGGCGTTCTCCAACGCGTTCTTCACCGCGCCGATGACAGTCTTGAGCGGGGCCGCCAACGCCTCGGCCACATCGTGGTTGGACAATTCGACGTTGCGGGGCAGGCCGTCAGCCAAGCTACGGCCGACCGCACACATACGCTGGCGCGGCACGTTGAGGGTTGCCGAGCCGATCGTCTTCTTGACGAGTTCCGCCGTCTGATCCCCCAGCACGACGCCGAACGTGTTGCGCACATGGCCGATGATCGCGGCGTCGAACTGGTCGCCGCCGACGCGCACCGACGTTTGATAAGCCATGCCGCCGAGCGAAACGATGCCGACTTCCGTGGTGCCGCCGCCGATATCGACGACCATAGAGCCACGGGCTTCGGCCACAGGCAGCCCGGCGCCGACTGCTGCGGCGAGCGATTCCCCGATCAGCGTTACTTTAGCCGCGCCCGCAGCCAACGCAGCCTCGCGAATCGCGCGCCGCTCGACGGCGGTCGCATTCGAAGGCACACAAATGGTGAACTCGGCGCGGCGTCCGAACATCGAACGCAGTTGCGCCATATCGACGAATTCGCGAAACATGCGCTCGGCGGCGGAGAAATTAGCAATCACGCCGTGCCGCATCGGCCGCACCGTTTCGACGTTGCCCGGCGAGCGCCCGAGCAGTTGCTTCGCTTGATCGCCCACGGCCGTCACGCGGCCTTTGCACACATCGTCGGCTTTTTGAAAGCAGACCACCGACGGCTGATTGAGGACGATGCCCTTGCCGCGGGTATAAATGAGCGTGTTCGCCGTGCCGAGATCGACCGCGACGCTTTGCGGAAACAGTCGATTGAAGAATGCATGATGCGACATCGTTGACTCTCTTATGGATGACAACAACGACATGCGACCCGTCACTGGGGCGAGGCGCACGTTGTGCTCGTTTTGGGTAGCACGGTCGGGCCGATGCCCCCATTACGGCACCGGTCCCATCGAACTTTAGGGGTCGGTTGATTTTTTCTCGTTGTGCATCGCGGCAAACTCGGCCGCGGCATCGTGGCATTCTTCTAGTGGCATCCGTTCAACCTGTTGGGGCTTTCTAACCTTACATGCGCACTACGTTCCGGCGGCTGCTTTTATTGTTCTGTTTGCTGCGCTACGGCACGCGGCTGCTCTGGGCCGTGGCCCCGCCGGGGCGCAAGCTGCATTGGATAGCGGCCGTCGCCGCCCAGTCGCATGCGTCGGCGGACGCACGAGAAGCGTTGCATAGAGCGCTCCCGCAGTTGGGGCCGCTCGCCAGCGCGTTCGCCAGTCAATCGGTTCAGCACCCGGAGGCATTCGCCCGCTCCCTGCATGACGCGTTCGCGTTGATCGCGCGGACCGAGACCGCGCTCGCGGCTCCCCTTCCACCGCCCGAAGTTATCCCCGCCCTGCGCGCGGCCCTTCCGCAGAGCGCCGAGCCGGCGTTCGCGTCGATCGATACCGTTGCACGCGAAAGCGCCATCGCCGAGCAGGTGCATGCCGCGCGGCTGGCCGCGCCCGAACACGCGTCCCGCGGCGACGGCGGGTATGTCGATGTCGCGGTCAAGCTGCTGCGGACCCGCGAAGTCGAGCGGATCGGCGACGACGTCGCGGTGTTAGGTTGGGTGGCCCGGCTAGTGGAACGCTTTGTGCCGGCGGCGCGCAGGCTCGAACTGCATGCCCTGGCGCAGACGCTCGCCGCCGAGATTCAGCAACACTTCGATTTGCGCGCGGAAGCCGCCAACCTGTCGCAGATGGGACAGCATTTCAGCCGTGACGAACGCGTCGTCGTGCCGGAAGTCGTGTGGCGGCTCAGCACCGATCATGCGCTCGTCATCGAGCACATCGAAACGCTGGCCGTGACCGATCTCGAAGCGCTGCGTCGTCGCGGCGTGGACTTGGAGGCGTTGGCCGAGCGGATCGTCGAAGTCGTCGTCGAACAGGCGTTCTCGCACGGCTTTTTTCATGCGGCGCTCGATGCCGAGCGCTTACGCGTCAGCGTCGAGCCGCGCACCCTCGGCAAGCTCGTCTTCGGCGATGGCAAGACAATGACGACCTTGCCCGAGCCCGAGCGCGAATTTTTCATCCACGGCGCGCGTGCGTTGTTCGAACAAGACTACAGCCGGCTGGCTCAGATGCATCGCGAGGCCGGCCATGTGGCGGCGGATACGCGCGATGAGGTGCTGCAAGCGGAGCTCCGCACGCGGGCAGAGCCGCATTTTGCCGCGCCGGCCGAGCGGCGCTCTCCAGGCGCGCTGCTGCAGCAGTTGCTGACGGCCATCGAGCCGTTCGACGGCGGCGTTTCGCCGGGGCTCTCGCTCGCGCATCAGGCGCTGACGCGAGCCGAATCGCTGGCGCGGCGCTTGGCGCCGACCGTCGATACATGGAGCGTCGTTAAAGGAACGCTCAAGGCACTGGCGCGCGAGGACATCGACCACCGAGGCTGGATCAAGCGCCTTGCGCGCGAATTGCCGCATCTGGCGATGATGCCGCGCGTGCCGACGTTGGTCGTGCAACGGCTGCAGCACATGTACGACGCCCGTGAGCATCGCGTATTCCCCGCCTCGGCCGCCTGGCTTGCCGAAATACGCAAAGAACAACGCGTGACGCGGCGTCTGCTTTGGGCCTGCGCGCTGTGCGGCGCCTTGCTCGGCGCCGGTGCGATCTGGTTCGGCGGATAGCGGCCAATTGCGCAACGTGGGCATCAATCTGCCGTATCGGCGTTGCCTCCCATCTTCGCGCGCCATTCGGGACGAGGCAGCGGGGACCAAGCCGGCCGTGCTTTCGCCTCGGAGTCGATCACGACCAGGTAGCGGCCCGCCCATGGCGCCGGGTGACATCGCTTTCGAAGTGCCCGTTCGGCTCCCCTAATCAAAAGGCATGCTCAAGATCCCTTCCCGGACTCCGGCAGTGACGACATTCGACGGTCAAAAAAGCGGCAGCGCCGCATAGCCTCGGCACTGCCGTTTTCGACCCGCGAGCCGCTCAAGCGCTACGCGCGATGCCGCTGCTGCAGCGTCCGCACGCGCGCCATCGCAGGCGCATCCGCACCGACGGTGTCGTACATCTTCGCCAGATCGGCCTTGAGCGCGGTGCGCGAGCCGCCGTCGAGGTAGACCATATGGCCCGACGGATAGAACCGCGCGGACAAATTGTTACGCACCGACTGCTCGATGAGCGGCATTTGCTGAAGATCGAGCACCGTTTGATAGAACGGCGTCACGAAATCGTAAAGGCCGTTGGCCGACAACACTTTGAGATCGACGTTCAGCGCCATGACGGCCGCCAAATCGCCCGCCGTATACAAAACGATGTTCCCCTGCGCGTCCTTACCCTTTTCCGCGCCCGTCGGATCGGTATGACTGAAATCCCAATACTTGAACGCTTGATCGTTCAAATCGGTGAACGACGACGTCGACGTGTACTTCAACTGCTCGTTCAGATATTCGTTCCACATCGTCGTGTATACGCCCGAGACGGCGGTCATCGTCGGATCGTTGCCGCCCGAGTTCGGATCGATTTGCCCGGCGATACCGGTATCGATCGCCGTCACCCGCCCGTCGTAGGCGCCTAGCGCGACGCCTTTCGACTTTAGCAACGTCGTCAAGAACAGAGAATTGCCGCGGCTATCGTAGCCGGCGATGTCGAGACTCCAGGCCAGCAGCGTGGTTTTATCGATGCCCGTGTACTGCGACAGCTTCTCGACCACCGAATCTTCCGTTTGCGGAAATTTCCGCAACGCAGTGAGGTAATCGGTGCGGGCGAACTGCGCTACTTCCTCGACGAATGCGCCAAGATCGGTGGGCGTCGGCGCCACGCCGAGCCGCTTGTGGTACCAGGCGTCGGCGGCGGCGGTCGGCAACGCGCCGACGGGGTTGCCCGCCTGCCCATAATCGAGAATCGACGACTGCAGCGTGACGCCGTTCAGATCGATGCCGTCTTCGTGAAGCAAATACGCCAGCACGCAGCTGCGCGCGGTACCGTACGACTCCCCGAACAAATACTTCGGCGAATTCCAGCGATTGTTTTTCGTCAAGAAGCGCTTGATGAATTGCTTGATCGAACGCGCATCCTGATCCACACCCCAGAAATCGCGATTCTTGTTCGGTGAAATGGCGGCCGAATAGCCGGTCCCCACCGGGTTGATGAACACCAGATCGCTGCGGTCGAGCAAGCTGTCGGGATTGTCCTCGAGCGCATAGGGAGCGGGCGGAGTGAAGCTCGGCATCGACGTCTTGATGCGTTTGGGCGCGAACGAGCCAAGCAGGACGAACACCGACGAAGAGCCCGGGCCGCCGTTGTAGAAAAACGTAACGGGCCGCGCCTGCTCCTGCTGGTTATCCTCCGTGAACGCGACGTAGAACATCTTCGCGTTCGGCTTCGAGCTCGATTCGTCGACGGTGACGAGGTGCCCCGCCGTGGCCGTGTAATTGATCTTTCGCCCGCCGATCACGATCGTGTGGTGCGTCACCGCCGCCGTCTCGCTGGCATCGGTCACGGAATCGTCGGGGCCCTTCCCGTAGGCCACTTCATCGTAAAAGGGCTGGTCGTCCTGCTGGCGCCCGAGAAAAACGTGCGGCATCGACGCTCTGCCTGGCGTTGGCGCATGAGCATTGTGAGTCGATGATTGCGGGCTGCCCGTATCGGAATTCATCGTAATCGCTCCATCAGTTATGGCCGGCGCGCGAGTCCGAGCGCATGCACCGGCTGCGTTGGCGAACTGCTTTTGCTTGCCCGCGCGACTCGACTCAGCCGCGCGGACGATAAGACTCCTGGCTTCGGGGGACTATTGCGGCCCGCCCCCCGCCCCCTTATGCACGCCGGCGGCCCCCGCCCGGGGCCCCGCTAACGCCGCCGCGATGCTCCGGCCCTTGGGACTGCCCAAGCCCGTGCATGCGTCCCAACCCGGCGCCGCCGCATAGCTTCCGTTGTTGCCCGAGGTGATGTCGTTGAAAGCGCTTGCCGCTCGATAAAGCGTCGCATTGACAAAACCCGCCGGCTTGCTCGCTTGCGCATTGATTCGGGCGATGAGCCCGGCGAACAGTGGCGCGACCGCGCTGGTGCCGCCCACCGGCGCGGCTTGGCCATCGATCAGCACTTCGTAGCCGGACCCTGGCGACGCATCGGCGGCGACATCGGGCACGCCGCGATTCGAAAGCGGCGCGACCGATCCGTCGGCGCGCGTGGCCTGGAGCCCCTCCTGCCACGGGGGCAACGCGAACCGGGCGCTGACGCCGCCACCGGTCGCGCCGCCATTCGCGCCGTCGTTCCACACCACTTCGCGAGAAATGGCCTTGCCGCCGGCCGCGGCTGTTAGATGCGTCCCACCGCAGGCAAGCACATAGGGGCTCGCCGCCGGAAAATCGACGCTATCGCCGCCGTCGTACGCGCCGTCGCTCGAGCCGCTATCGCCCGACGCGGCGCATACGGTAACGCCCAATGCGACAGCCGAGCGTAAGGTGTCGTTGAAGCTCGTGATGGCCTGCTCCGTCCACGAGGCCTCTGGCCCGCCCCAACTAATCGACAGCACCGAAGGACGATTCGATGCGTCGTGCAGCGCTTGCGACACCGCATCGATAAAACCGGCATCGCTGTTCGGCGCGAAATAGACGGCGATCTTCGCCTTCGGAGCAATCGCGCCCGCGATTTCGATATCGAGCGTGACCTCCCCGTCGGGGCCGCTCGGATCGCCCGTCGGGCTATTACGGGCCCCGTCGACCGGGACTGACACAACCTGCGGGGCCGGCACACCCAGGTTGCCGAAGTACGTCGATAAATCCGACGGCCGGTAGCCGCCGCCCAGTTCGATCAGGCCGATGCATTGACCCGCGCCGTCGCCATCGGGAAAGTCGTATAACGTCGCGAGTTGGACAGGCGTGAAGGCCCGGGCCGCCGCATGAGCCGTCACCGGCCCCGATACGGGCAGCAACCGAAAATGCGGCCGCGCTTGCGGACGATCGTCGAGGCCCAGCACAGCTGTCACGACTTCGGCGAGTTCCTCGGGAATCGTCACGCAACCCGTCCGGCCACGGAATTGGCCGAGCTTCGGATGCTCGTAGCGGAAAAGCTCGACGCCGAAAGCCGCTTGCATGTGTTCGGCGGCGCCGGCGAGCACGGCCTTGGCCGCAAGGGGATCTTGCCGTTCGATCGTGAGCTGGTATTCGCGGGCAAACGCTTCGAGCTTCGCGAAATCTTCGGGCGCAACAGCAAAGCTTTTCGCGAACTGCTCTCGCGAAAGCGGCGCCGCCTGATCGTGCGTAATACGCTGGGCCAGTTCTTCGAGCTCGCGCGCGCCCCGCCGGCGGAGGGTCACCACCACGCGCAGGATTTCTTTCGGATCGATGGGGCCGAGGCGCTTCGACTGCTCAACGGGCGCACGGTCGCTGCCGGCCAACCGCTGTCTCGCTTTAGACATGTGTGACGCTCCTTACGTAAGTAGGTACGTCGAAGCTCCGACATGCGCGCGGGCCTTGCGGTTCCTGACGCGCGACGGCCGCGCCTCGGCGGGCGCCAACCGGCGCATGCGAGAGGAACAGGCATTCGTCGGACAACACCTCAAAGTGTAGTGCAATCGATGGCGATACGAGCAGGCGTCGCAGTCATGTTAGCCATTCGGTCTACGCACGCTCGTCCGCCACAGCACCCGGCCGCACCTGGCGGCCCACGCCGAGCAGACATTGCGGCAACGGACTATGATGGCCGCGCAGCGAGCCGCGAGCGCGCTGCCGGGTCCGCCCCACGCGGCCCGACCGTTCGGACACGCAAAATAGAAAGGAAGACCTTCTAAATGACTCTGTCTGTTTATCAAGCGTCGGTACCCGTGTTCGCGCGCGGGCTGACCAATCTTCGCGCCGTGCTGCAAAAGGCGCACGATCATGCGTTGACGAAACACTTCGAGCCCTCGATCCTGCTGTCGAGCCGGCTCTATCCCGACATGCATCCCCTCACGCGGCAAGTGCAGATCGCATCGGATGCGGCGAAGTTCGGCATCGCGCGGCTGGCCGGCGTCGAGCCGCCCAAGTACGAAGACGTGGAAACGACGTTCGACGAACTGTACGCCCGCATCGACAAGACGCTCGCCTACCTGCAAGGGTTCGACGCCGCCCAACTCGAGGGCAGCGAATCGCGCACGGTGACGCTCACGGTGCCGAGCGGCAAGCATGAATTTAAAGGGGAGGTTTACCTCCTTCATTTCGCCCTGCCGAACTTCTTCTTTCACTTGACGACGGCATACGCCATCTTGCGTCACAACGGCGTCGAACTCGGGAAGTTCGATTATCTGGGCCGCATGTCGTAGCGGGATCGACGGCTTGCCACCGCGCTCGTGGCAAGCCGTCATAAAAGCGGGTGGGATGAGAGAGCCGGAAGACAGGAACTTCCGCTGCTCGTTGCTTAGTCGAGCGACAACCGCAGCGCGAAACCGAGCAACGCGGCCGAGAACGTCCATCGCTGCACGGTCTGGGCAAGCGGATACTTGCGCAGCACCATGGAAATACGCGCGGCGCCGACCGCATAAAGCGTATCGAACAGCATACCGACGACGAGCAAGATGACGCCCAACTCGGTAACTTGAAGCGCCACGGGGCCGGCCGTCGGCCGAATGAACTGCGGCAGCAACACCGAGCAGAAGAGCAGCGCCTTGGGATTGAGCAGGTTCGTCAGCAGGCCTTTGACGAACGCCTGCCGCGGTACACCGCTTTCCTCTTGGGGGGCAGCCGCCTGCGCACCCGCCTGCAACGCAAATACAGGCGAGCGGAATATTTGAACCGCGATGTAGGCCAGATAAACGGCGCCGCCGTATCGAACGATTTCATAGAGCCAAGGCGCCGCCTTTAGCAGCGCGGCCACGCCGCAAGCCGAAAGCGTCACATGCGTGGCGCGCGAGACAGCCAGCCCGCCGGCTGCGGTCAAGCCGGTTCGAGTGCCGCGGGCGATGCTCGTTTGGAGGATCAGCGCCATGTCGGGGCCAGGAATCGCATACACGACGATGAGCGCGACGATAAAGGCGATAAGCAAATCGGCGGAAATCACGGCAACCTCGATGGATCGAATCGTTATTGGGATAGCGATATTTTGCCGGCGAGCGGGGAGGGATTTTTGGCTTCTTTCGGCTCAGTCGGCTAGCCTTTTAGCTGATTCCACTATCTACCTGATCCTCGTCGCCATTTATTCTTCATCCGCGCGCCAATCGGACAAAGGGGTCTCGACACCGGCCGAACATCGAATTGAGCAACGAAGTAGGATATTTTCGATTTATCCTACTTTGTTGCTCAATTTAACTTGACGTCGATTGAGCAGCAAAGTAGGATTTCTCACAAAAATCCTACTTTGCTGCGCATGAAAACCCTTTCAGAGATCGCGAGCTTCCTTCGGGGGCGAATGAAAGCCACCAGCCTGACCCAGAGCGAGATGTCCGCGGCGGCCGGCCTCTCGCGACGAACGCTGACAGCAGTCCTCAGCGGCGAAGCGGATTACCGAGTCACCACACTCATAGCGGTGTTGGACCGTCTCGATTACGAACTGGTGTTCGTGCCTAAAGGCGCCACGGCCGGCTTAACTGACGAGTCTCGTGCGCCAACGAAGCCAATGATCAAGACGCGCGTCGAGCGAGCGCAAGAGGTCGTCAAAGCGCCGGAAGCTTCATCGGGCGGGAACCGCGGAAAGCCCCGCTCGCACGACGACGATTAACGACCGGCCAAGCCAAGGCCAGCAACTGTCCACAACCGGCCTTCAGGCCGGTTTGGCAAGACCCTTTTGGAAGGGGTTTGCACCCCTCCCAAAGAATCGCCGAAACCCCGGCCTTCAGGCCGGGGTCCCGGCTCACCGGCCTG
>Ga0157369_10000904_pt1 | contig 37886 bp, 34 predicted proteins | sample C25metaG_FD_113461 | JGI IMG/M metagenome (GOLD analysis project Ga0157369, IMG submission 113461) | Corn rhizosphere microbial communities from Kellogg Biological Station, Michigan, USA - C2-5 metaG | ecosystem: Host-associated > Plants > Roots > Rhizosphere > Soil | place: USA: Michigan... | reverse complement strand
GGTGCACTTGACGTCGTAAATGATCGTCGCGCCCGGATTGCGCGTCAGCACATCGCGCGCGAACAGCATCAGCAAGCGATCCGGATAGATGATTTCGCCGCTCGGCGTCACCACGCCGAGCCGGTCGCCGTCGCCGTCGAAGGCGAGGCCCACCTCCGCGTCGCTGGTCGCGAGCGTGCGCTGGATGTCCTCGAGGTTCTCGGGCTTCGAGGGATCCGGGTGGTGGTTCGGGAAGTGGCCGTCGACCTCGCAGAAGAGCTCGATCACCTTGCAGCCCAGGCGCTTGAAGAGCTCGGGGGCCACCGAGCCCGGCGAGCCGTTGCCGCAGTCGATCGCGATCGTCATCGGGCGCGCCAGCTTCACGTCCGAGGTGATGCGGTCGAGATACGCCGCGCGAATGTCCTGCGACTCCGTCTTGCCGCTGCCGGACGGAAAATCGCCGGCCTCGGCGACCTTGCGCACTTCCTGGATCGCTTCCGCGGCGAGCGTCTCGCCCGCGATCATGATCTTGAGGCCGTTGTACTCGGGCGGATTGTGGCTGCCCGTGACCATGGCACCGCTGCCGGTCTTGAACTGGTGCGTCGCGAAATAAACCATCGGGGTGGCGACCACGCCCACGTCGATCACGTCGATGCCGGTGCTGTTGAGTCCCCTCGCGAGCGCCTGCGCGAGCCTGGGTCCCGAAAGGCGCCCGTCGCGCCCCACGACGAACTTCGTGACGCCCTTCCGGCGCGCCATCGCGCCCAGCGCCTTGCCGATCAGCTCGGCGGCCTCCACGGTGAGCGTCTTGTCGACGATGCCCCGGATGTCGTAAGCCTTGAAGATCTCGGGGGCGACGGTTGCGGCGATGGTGTTCATTCGGCGTGCTCGAAGAAGTGGAGGAGTCGGTCGGGAAGCCACTCGATGTGGCCGGGGAAGGGGCCGCTCACGAACCCGACGTGGCCTCCCCTCGCCGGGAATTCTAGCTTGACCATGGGCGCGACCTGCCGTTCCGTCGGAAGCGCGCTTTCGGGAAGGAAAGGGTCGTCACGTGCGTTCACCACGAGCGTGGGCACGGCGATGCGGGCGAGCCACGGCTTGGCGCTCGAGCGCGCGTAGTAATCGGCGGCGTCGCGGAAGCCGTGCAGTGGTGCGGTCACCGCATCGTCGAACTCGCGCAGCGTGCGCGAGCGCTGCATCGCCGCGCCGTCGAACGTGCCGGGGAATGCGGCGAGCCGCTGGGCCGAGCTCACCTTGAGCGTGCGCAGGAAATGCCACGCGTACGCGCGGGCAAGGCCGTGCTCGAGCGCATCGGCCGCGGCGGCGAGGTCGAGGGGGGCGCACACGCTCGCCGCTCGCGTGACGACCGCTCGCGCCTCCGCGCCGCGCTCGCCCAGCCACTTGCAGAGCGCATTGCCGCCGAGGGAGACGCCGGCCGCGAAGAGGGGGGCGCCCTTCGTGCGCGCTGCCAGCCGCCGCAGCACCCAGTCCACTTCCTCCGAATCGCCCGAGTGGTACGCGCGCGGCAGGCGGTTCATCTCGCCGGAGAGCCCGCGGTAGATCATCACGCTGCCGCGCCAGCCGCGATCGCGCGCGTGGCGCATGAGCATGCGCGCGTAGGGCGAGTGCGACGAGCCTTCGAGACCGTGGAACAGGTGGACCCACGGGGCGTCGTCGGCGCCGTCGACGAAATCCACGTCGACGAAATCGCCGTCGGGGGTCTCCCAGCGCTCGCGGCGATAGCCGACGTGGGGCGCGGGGGCGCACCTGGAACCGAAGACGGTCTGCGAATGCGGGCCGGGCAGCCAGCGCGCGGGGACGAAACGGGGCGGCATCCTTTCCATGATAATGGCGCGATGGAATCGAACGATACGGGTGCCTGGCGCGCGTGGTTGCGCACCGAGGAGGTCGCCGACGCCCGCGTGGATGCGGGCGAGCTTTTCCGCCGCAGCTTCGGGCACGACATCCCGGCTTATCCGCGGCATTTCGTGCTGCTCTACGCGCCGCCGGATGATCCCGGCACGCGGCAAGTCGTCGCCTACGTGCACCAACTGCCCTACAAGGAGGTCTACCTCGGCGGCGGCATGTGCGTGGACGAGCGGGCGTATCGCACCTTTCCGCGCTGGCTCTTTCGCCAGGTGCGCGAGCAGGGCGGGCTCGCGACCATCGTCACGCGCGACAGCCTTTCCATGCTCGACGACGCTCCCGCGGCCTTCGGCCACGTGGGGGAGCCGCGCGCGCGCCAGGCGGACCTGCGCACGGGCTATGTCGATACGGGGCGCCCCCACCTGATGGTGTTCTGGCGCAAGGGCCTGAGCGAGGCGGAGAAGCAGCGCCTCATCGAGGTCGCCGAATCGCACGGCCCGTTCTGACGCGATGAAGGTGCCCGTTCTCACCTACCATTCGATGAGGATCCACGGCAATGCGTATGCCGACAACGATCTCGTGGCCCTCGCTTCGGACCTGGAGACGATCCATGCGCGCGGCTTTCGCATCGTGCCGCTCGCGCACGTCGTGGCCGAGTGGCGGCGCTGGCCGTCGGCGTGGGATGGGCAGCGCATCGTGGCGCTCACGTGCGACGACGGCGGCGATTTCGACTTCACCGACCTGCCGCATCCGACCGCGGGCGTGCAACGCAGCGTGCTCAACGTCCTGCGCGACTTCCACGTGCGCCATCCCGACGCGAGCCCGCACATCACGAGCTTCGTGATCGTGTCGCCCGAGGCGCGGCGCGAGCTCGACAAGAGCTGCATGATCGGGCGCGGCTGGTGGAACGACACGTGGTGGCGCGAAGCGGCGGCGAGCGGCTTCATGGACATCGCCAACCACAGCTGGGACCACAACCACGATGCGCTGCCGGAGCGGTTCTCGCACGGCGTCGCACGCGGAACCTTCCATTCGATCGGCACGCGCGCGCTCGCCGATGCCGAGGTCCGCGTGGCGCAGGACTTCCTCGTGCGCCATGCGCCGAATCCCGGCAACGCCCTCTTCGCCTATCCGTACGGCGAGTCGAGCGCGTATCTCGTGGACGAGTACTTCCCGCGCTTCGCGCCGGAGCTGTCGCTCGCCGCCGCCTTCAGCTCCGGCCCCGGCTACTTCGAGGCGGATGCGCATCCGTGGATGATTCCGCGCTTCGTCTTCGGGCGCGACTGGAAATCGACCGCGGGCCTCGCGCGGCTGCTGGCCGACTGAAACCGGGGACGCAGTCCAATTGCGGATGTTGAAATCCGGGACGCAGTCCGAATTCATGTGCGGCCTCTTCAGGGTCGTGCCGGGCTTCCGGGCGCGGATTCGTCGAGACGACGACACTCCAACACGCAGACCGCATCGGGTGGTCGCAATGGCCGAACGGGGCGGCCAGAAATAGGACTGCGTCCCGGATTTCAACATCCGCAATTGGACTGCGTCCCCGGTTTTAGGGTCCCCGGTTTCAGGGGAAGCGCAGCGCGCGCGAGCCGTCGGGCCGGCGAGGGCCGAAGAGGTCGAGGACGGGCATGAGAGCCGAGGCCTGGGGGCCTTCGGCCCGGGCTTCGCCGGTGAAGGCGATGCGTTGCAGGCCTTCGAGGGTGCCGTCGCCCGAAAGCCGGAGCGCGCCCTGCGGAGTCGTGAGCGCGAGGTGGGCCGGTCCGCCGGCGCCATCGAGGCGCAGGACGTAGGTCCCAAGCGGACGCACGGAAGAGATCGCCAGCGCGGCGTCGCTCCACTGCGCCTGGGCGCGCCCCGCCAGCTCGCGGCCGTTCCACGTGAGCGACGGCGCGGTCAGGTCGACGCGCCCCGCCGGTTGCCACGCCGATGCGAGCGGAATGGTCGTGGCGACCGAAGCGGCGTCCGCGTGCAACTCGAGGCCTTCCACGCTCGAGGACGTGATGCCCCGTGCCACGCGTGCGCGCGCATCGATGCCTTTGCCGTGTGCCTCCACGTCATAGGCCACGCGTGCCGACATCAGCGCCAGCGGCCGCCAGCGCCATTGCACCGTGTCGAGCACGAGGGTCGATCCGCCCGAGGACCACGACGCCGCGGCGCTCCCGCTCCACACGGTTCCGTCGACCTCGCGCAGGGCAAGCCCCGGCGGCAGCGCGATGCGCGCGACGACGAATCGCGCGGGCAGCAGCGCCACCATGAACACGGCATAGGCGCCGATGCCGAGGACGGCGAGCGCCGTGACGCGCCGTCTCACGACCGTGCCAGCGTGAGCTCGGCGCGGACCCGTCCGGCCGTGGGCAGCGCCTCGATGTGCGCGCGCTCGACGTGAAGGCCCTGCGCCGCCTCGGCCGCCGCGAGCCAGTCGAGAAGCGCCGAGAATGCGACGTCGCCTGCCGCGAGCCGCACGCGTCCCGGCGCCGGGATCGACACCTGCGCGCCGGCGAGCGTCGGCAGCGACCCTGCGGCGGCGCCGGATGCCTGCGCCGCGGGCACGGCGCGCAATCGTTGCACTTCCTGTGCCTGCCGCGAAAGCGTCTCGAGCGATGCGCGCAACGCGGGCAGCTCCTGCTCCAGTCGTGCGTGCGTGCGTGCGACCGGGAGCCACACCAGCCCCACGAAGAGCAGCGCCGCGACGACCCCCGCGCCCACCGCGAGCACGCGCCGCTCGTGCGAAGGCCGATTGCGCCACCACGCGGGCGCGTTCACCGCGAGCCTCCCGCGCGCCGCACGTCGAGCTTGCCCTGCGCGTAATCGACGCTCACGGCCGGCGCGTCCGATGCGCGCGCGGCGGCGGTGAGCTTCACGAGGAAATCGTCGCCCGACGCCATGCCGCGCGCGGCGCGCAGCTGGGCGAGGTTACGCTGCATCTGCAGGTCCGGATCCACGACGACCCGAGCCTCGGGAAAGGCCGCGCGGAAGATCCCCTCGCGCTCGGCGGCGAGGCGCGCACGCTCGCGTTGCAGGCGCCAGGCATCGGCGAGCGTGAAGCCGAATTGCAGCAACGCGAGCGCGGCCACGAGCGCCAGCGCCGCGCGCGAAAGGCGAAGCCGGGCGAGCCCCGTGCGCCGCGTCGTGAAGTCGCCCGAGAAGAGGTCGATGGCGCCCGGTGCGATGGGCGCAGGCTCCATCTCGTGCGATGCAGGCCCGGGCTCGAAGCGCACGCCGGAATCGGCGGACCAGCGCGCGAGGTCCGGCGCGACAGCGCCTGGCGCGGCATGCACGACGATCCGCGCGGGGCGATCGCCGCGCGCGGCCGCTTCGTCGAGCGCGATGCGCACCGCGAGCGGCGGCGCCGCCTCGCCGTGCCAGTCGAACGTCGAGGCGACGCCCGCGTCGTCCACCAGCATGCCATCGGGCCGCAGCACGAGATGCCACTCGCTCGTATCGCGCGGCAGCAGCGCGCTCTCGCACCAGGCATGACGCGCCTGGCGTCCCTCGGCGGCGAGGCCCTCGAGCGCGCGGCGCAGCCACTCCCGATCGACGACCGCGACCAGGGTCTCGCCGCGCGCATCGGTGGCTCCGGCGACCGCGTGGATTTGTGCGGGGTCGGCCAGGAGCCGGTCCTCCACCGCGAAGGGCAGCAACTCGCGAATCGTGGTGTCGCTCACGCGCGGTAGTGCCAGTCGCGCGAAGAGCACGCGCGAGGCGGGCAGGATCGCTTCGACCGTGTCGGCGCCGGGCATCTCGCCGGGCAGGGTCTCGCCCTCGCTCACGACGCCCTTCCGGTCGAGCAGGAGCCAGCGCATGGGCTCGCGTGCATCGACGCGCTCCACGGCCGGCAGGAAGATGCGCAGCACGCTCATGTGCGCGTGCGCCTCCACACGACCCACGCCCCCGGCGTGCCGCCCGTGGCGGCCGCGGTGCGCTTCACCAGCGCCTCGATCGAGAGCTGCACGTCGTCCTGGTTCACCTGCACCAGCACCGAATAGAAGCCGCTCTTCACGTCGAGCATCTGCAGCGCCGGCCCCACGTCGGCGCCCACGATCGTCGCGACCTCGGACGTCGTGCGCAACGCCTGCGCCTTCCGGCGCGCGACGAGCCGCGCCACCTGGTCGGCGCCCACCTTGTCGCCCAGGACGGCGGCAAGCACGGGGGCGGGCGCGGTATTCACGTTCACCAGCGTGCCGCGATCGAGCGCCGTGACATAGGGCTTCAGCTTGGCGATCGTTGCCGCGTCGAAGCCGCGCACGCGGTAGAGCTCCTCGACCTGCGCCATCGGGGCATTCGCCGCGCGATAGGGCCGCGGCAGCCCGAGGTAATACGCGTCCTCCGCGCCGGCGTTGCCCGAGAGTTCGTCGTCGGCATCGATCCAGTCGAGCACCGCCTGGGCGAGCTCGGGGCTCACCCCGAGCGAGGCGAGGAGCCGCTGGAACACGAGGAAGTCCGCGTCGCTTTTCTGGCCCGCCGCGTTCACCAGGTTGTTGAGGTTGAACTTGCCCTGCTCGTCCGCGATCGCGCCGGCAACCATCGCGCGCTCGACGGGCAATCCCACGATGGGCTGCGCCCATCCCTCGTCGAGGGAGTCGACGGAGCCCGCGCTCTGCAGGTCCTGCAGCAGCACGCCGCGCGCCCAGTCGAGCCCCGCGAGCGCGTATTGGTCCGCTTGCGCACGAGACGCGATGAGCCGCGCCTGGTCCAGGGTCGCCGATTGCTGCGCCAGCATGACGGCCGCCGCGGAGGCCGCGACCGCGACGATCAGCACCGCGGTGATCGCCGCGATGCCGGATTGCCGTGTGCGCGCGGCGCGCATCATGGCACCGGCGGCAGGTCGACGAGGCGCACGATGCGCTCGCCGCTTGCGAGCTCGACGCTCGCCTCGACCGCCGCGGGCAAGGGCTGCGAGCTGCCGGGCGGTGCCCACGCGAGGCGCCACTCGCCGGTCTTGGGGTCGAGGAAACGGAAGGCGAGGCTGCGCACGTCGCCCAGGATCGGCACGGCGCTGGGCTCCTCGCGCGGCGCGGCGTCGAGCGCGGCCCACGAGAGCCTCTCCACGCGGCCCTCGCGCAGGCGATAGGCCACGCGCTGCGGCGCGGCGAGCGCGTTTTCCATCAGCGGGCTTCCCGAGCGCGTGATGGCAAGCCCCTCGCCCTCGTCCTGCGTCGCGAGCGAGGAGGAGACCGGCGAGAGCAGCGTGCCCGACGGCCCGCGCGCGAGGCGCGGCACGATCGAGCCCAGGTCGCGCTCGAGGCGGCTCACGAAGACGGCCACGTCGCGCCACTTGCGCGCATCGTCGCGCAGCCTCTCGCGCGCGTCGAGCATCGCGCCGAGCGCGCGGTACGCGAAGCCCGAGAGCAGCGCGAAGATCGCGAGCGCGACCAGCAGCTCGACGAGCGTGAAGCCGCGGGTGCGCGAGTCAGCGCGCGACATAGGCGGTGAGGCGCGTGAGCACGCGCTGCTTGTCGCGCGCATCGGAGATGGCGAGGTCGATCCGCTCGAGGGTCGGGTTGGGCGTCGTGCTGATCGTTTCCTCGACCTGCAGCGCGAGGCCGCCTTCCTCCGTGCTGAACGTGTTCGTGCCCGCCGAGGGAAATACGCGGCGCGCGCGCAGCTCCGCGACCCGGTTCTCGCCCGCCCACGTGGCGAGCAGGCGATGGCGCGTCTCGAGCGTGCCGTCGGTGGCGAGGCTCGCGGCGCGCGTCGTGGCGGCGAGCGCGATCGCGAGGATCGCCACGGCGACGAGCACCTCGATCAACGTGAAGCCGCGAGGTCTCGACCGCATCGTCATCATCGCGGGCTCGTCGTGATGGCGCCGGCGGCGTCGCCCTCGACGCTCCAGCCGATGCCGCGCAGGCGCAGCGACACCGCGAACGGGCTGCCCAGCCCGTCGGCGAGGAAGAGCAGGCGCTCGCCGGGCTTGAGCTCCTGCCCGTCGACCGAGACGCGCTCCACAGCGAGCTCCGTCGAGAGCGGAGTCGTGCGCGCGTCGTCGTCCGGCTGCCACGACGTGCTCCCGAGATGCCATTCGCGCAGGCGCCCCGGCTCGAAGGTCACCGCCGTGGGACGCCCGCCGAACCACGCCTCGTCGCGCGCGCGCTCGAGGGCGAGCGCCACGTTGGAAGTCTCGCGGCGCGCGATCTCGGCGTCGGTGGGGAAGAGATTCGGCGCGGCCACGACCAGCACGATGCCGACGATCGCGACGACGACGAGGATCTCGACGAGGGTGAACGCGCCTTGCCGCCCCCGTGCAGGCGGGGGCCCGGTTTCACTGCCAGTTCCCAATGTCGGCTCCGTTGCCTTCGCCGCCGCTCGCGTGGTCGGCGCCGAGGCTGAACACGTCGATCTCCCCATGCACGCCGGGGCTCAGGAACTGGTAGTCGCCGCCCCACGGATCCTTCGGCACGCGCTCGAGGTAGCCGCCCTGCTTCCAGTTCGACGGCACCGGCTGCGTGGTCGGCCGCTGCACGAGCGCGCCGAGCCCCTGGTCGGTCGTGGGATAGAAGCCGTTGTCGAGGCGGTAGAGCTTGAGCGCCTGCACGATCGCGCCGATGTCCGCCTTGGCGGCGACGCGCTTCGCCTCGTCGGGACGGTCCATGATGCGCGGCACGACGATGGCGGCCAGGATGCCGAGGATCGCCACCACGACGAGGACCTCGATGAGGGTGAAGCCTCGCTGGGTGATTGGATCCCCGCCTGCGCGGGGATGACGATCGGGTTTCACGTTACTTTCCTATCAACGAATTCAGCTGGAAGATCGGCAGCAGGATCGCCAGCACGATCACGAGCACCACGCCGCCCATGGCGAGGATCATCGCGGGCTCGAAGAGCGCGGCGAAGGCCTGCAGGCGCGTGGCGATGTCGTTCTGCTGCGTGCGCGCGGCGCGCTCGAGCGCCTCGTCGAGGCGCCCGCTGGTCTCGCCGCTCGCGATGAGGTGCACCATCACCGGCGGAAAGGCCGCGGTCGCCTGCAAGGCACGCGCGAGCGGCATGCCCTCGCGCACGCCGCGCGCGGCGGTGGCGAGCGCGTCGCGCATCGGGGTGAGCGTCATCACGCCGCCGCCCGCTTCCAGCGCCTGCAGGATCGGCACGCGGCTGCCGACGAGGATCGAGAGCGTCGCGGCAAGCCGTGACGCGTCCAGCGCACGCAGCATGCGTCCCACCATCGGGGCACGCCAGAGGAGTCCGTGGATGCGCGCCCGCGACGAGGCACGCCCGAGCGCCCAGCGCAGCGCGGCGACGGCAAGGCCGGTCAACACGAGCCAGCCGATCCATGTTGCCTGCAGGAAGAGCGACAGCGCGATCAGCATGCGCGTGAGGACCGGCAGCTGCTGGTGCGCGTGCTGGAAGACCTGCACGACCTGCGGCAGCACGTAGACGAGGAGCGCGCCCACGACGACGATCGCCACCACGCTCACGATCATGGGATAGATCAGCGCGAGCGCGAGCCGCGAGCGCATCTGCTGGCGGTCGTCGAGGTAGTCGGCGAGCTTCGAGAGCACGCGCGGCAGCTGGCCCGAGGCTTCGCCGGCCGCGACGAGGGTGCGGTAGAGCTCGGAGAACACGGACGGAAACGCGGCCATCGCCTTCGCGATCGTGTTGCCGGCGAGCACCTCGCCGCGCAGCGCCGCCAGCACCTGGCGCACGCGTTCGGTCTCCGCCTGCTCGATCAGCGCGTTGAACGCCTGCTCGATGGTGAGCCCGGCTTCGAGGAGGGAAGCGAGGCCGCGGGTGAGGGCGAGGAGCTGCGGCCCCGGCAGCGACACCGCGCGCACGCGCATGCCGCCGGACGCGTCGTTCGCCGCGATGACCTCGACGCGATAGGGGGTGAGGCCCTGGTCGCGCAGCAGGGACCGCGCCTGGCGCGCGCTGTCCGCCTCGAGCACGCCCTTCGCGAGCTTTCCCTCGAGCGAATAAGCCTGGTACCGGAAGCCGGGCATCGGTTATTCGGGCAAGAAGACGTGTTTATCCGTGGACAATCTTCATGTCCGCGTCACTCGCAACACTTCATCGAGCGAGGTCGCGCCCTCGCGCACCCAGCGCAGCCCGTCCTCGCGCAGCCGGGCCATGCCCGTCTTCACCGCGTGCGCGCGGATGTCGCTCTCGGCCGCGGTGTCGTGGATGAGGTGGCGCGCCTCGTCGTCGGTCACGAAGAGCTCGTAGATGCCGGTGCGGCCCTTGTAGCCGGAGAAGTTGCAGGCGCCGCAGCCCACGGCCTTGTACAAGCGATCGGGTGCGTTGCGGCCGAAGGCCGACCGCTCGGCCGCATCGGGCTCGTACGGCGCGCGGCATTCCCTGCAGAGGCGGCGCACGAGGCGCTGGGCCAGCACGCCATTGAGCGTCGAGGCGAGCAGGTAGGGCTCGATCCCCATGTCGATGAGGCGCGTGACGGCACCCGGCGCGTCGTTGGTGTGCAGTGTCGCGAGCACGAGGTGGCCGGTGAGCGAGGCCTGCACCGCGATCTGGGCCGTCTCGAGGTCGCGGATCTCGCCGATCATCACGACGTCCGGGTCCTGGCGCAGGATCGCGCGCAGCGCCCGCCCGAAGGTCATCTCGATGCGCGGGTTCACCTGCGTCTGCCCCACGCCGTCGAGCTCGTATTCGATGGGATCCTCGACCGTCAGGATGTTGCGCGTCTTGCGATCGAGCCGCGAGAGCGCCGAATAGAGCGTCGTGGTCTTGCCCGAGCCCGTGGGGCCGGTGACGAGGAAGATGCCGTGCGGCGCGTGGATCAGCTCGTCGATCGCGTCGCGGGTCGGCGGCGCCATGCCGAGCGCGTCCAGCGTGAGGCGGCCGGCCTGCTTGTCGAGCAGGCGCAGCACCACGCGCTCGCCGTTGGCGGTCGGGATGGTGGAGACGCGCACGTCGATCGGGCGGCCCGCCACGCGCAGCGCGATGCGGCCGTCCTGCGGCAGGCGCTTCTCCGCGATGTCGAGGGAGGCCATCACCTTGATGCGCGACACCATCGCCGGATGCAGCCCGCGGCGCGGCTCCACCACGTCGCGCAAGGCGCCATCGACGCGGAAGCGCACGAGCGCGCGCGACTCGAAGATCTCCAGGTGGATGTCGGAGGCGCCCTCGCGCACCGCCTGGGTCAGCAGCGCGTTGATGAGCCGGATGATCGGCGCATCGTTCTCGGTCTCGAGGAGATCGGCGACCTCCGGCAGCTGCTCGGTGAGCTTGGCCAGGTCCACGGACTCGCCGAGGTCCTCGACGATCGTCTCCGCCGCGGACGGCTCGCGCGTGTACGCGAGGGCGAGGCAATGCTCGAATTCCTCGGCGGTGACGAGCACCTCGCGCAGCGGCTTGCCCGCGATGCGGCGCACCTCCGCGAGGGTCGCCGCCTGCGGGTACGGGCGGATCCAGACCTCGAGGGCACCGGACACCACCCGCGCCGCGATGACCCCCTTCGATTTCGCGAACGGGTACGGCAGCAGCCGCACCGTCTGCGGGTCGAGCTCCTGCGGATTCACGGTGCGCTCGAGGGGCTTCATTTGCCGAGCGGCGCCAGCGGGCTGGAGGAGGGCTGCGCCGGCAACGGCTTGATCGGCACGTCGGGCAGCAACATCGAGGGCGGAACGGTCATCTCGCTTTGCAGGCCGCGGATGTACTGGTAACGGTCGTTGGTCACCTCGGCCGTCGTCTTCTCGTCCTTCAGCACGATGGGCCGCAGGAAGATCATGAGATTCGTGCGGCGATGCGTGCGCGTCTGGTAGCGGAAGAGCGAGCCCAGGTACGGGATGTCGCCCAGCAGCGGCACCTTGTCCACGGAGGCTTCCTGGTCGTCCTGGATGAGGCCGGCGAGCACCGCGACGTGCTGGTCGTCGACGAGCACGGTCGACTCGAGCGAGCGCTTGTTGGTGATGATGTCCGCCGACTGCACGATCGTCTTGTCGTTGGTGACGCTCGAGATCTCCTGGTAGAGCTTGAGCTTCACGGCACCGGCCTCGGAGACCGTGGGCAGCACCTTGAGCGTGAGGCCGATGTCCTTGCGCTCGATCGTCTGGAACGGGTTGTTCGCGCTTCCGGCGGTGGGCGTGTAGGTTCCCGTGATGAACGGCACGTTCTGGCCCACGACGATCTGGGCGGGCTCGTTGTCGAGGGTCAGGATGTTCGGCGTCGAGAGCACGTTCGAGTTCGAGTCGCTCTCGAGCGCCCGCGCGAGGAGCTGCAGGTTCGCGATCTGGATGTTGGTGCCGGGCACGGTGAGCGAGCCCTGGATGAGGCCGACGTTGAGTCCCGGCCCGACGCTCGTGGGATTGGCCATCAGCCCCAGGATGTTGTTGCCGATGCTGGTCGAGAAGTTGGTGCCGCCGAAGACGCTCTGGTTGCCGCCCACGTTGCGCGCCGCGTTGAACTGCACGCCCACCTCGCCGCCTTTGGACGCGTTCACCTCGACGATGAGCGCCTCGATGAAGACCTGGGCGCGGCGCTGGTCGAGCTGGTCGATCACCGCGCGCAGGGCCCGGTACACCGGCTCGCTCGCGGTGATGATGATCGAGTTGGTCGGCGGATAGGCCTGGATGATGGAGCTGGGTGCCGCGGCGGACCCCGCGGCCTGGAAGCCGCCGCCGCCCGTGCTCGCCGAGTTCGCGCCCGTGCTCTGCGTCGACGTCGTGAGCGACTGCGTGTTGCCCGCGGGTGTCGTGCTGGTGGTCGTCGTGCGCGACGACTCGCTGCCCGAGAGGAGCCCGCGCAGCGTATCCGCGATGCGGGTCGCCTCGGCGTTGCGCAGGAACACCGTGTAGATGTTGTTGTTGCCGGCGCCGGGCGCATCGAGCCCGAGGGCGAGCGTCTTGATGCGGTTCATGAGGCCGGCGTTGTCGGCGCGCACGATGAGGCTGTTGGTGCGCTGGTCGATCGCGATCGCCACCTTGGCCGTGCCGCCGGGGGCGTTGGGCGTCGCGGCGGTCTCGGGGACGACGGTGCGGATCGTCTGCGCCACGTCGACCGCGGATGCGTTCTGCAGCTTGAGGATCTGCACGTCGGTCGCCGTCGCGTGGTCGATCGAATCGATGATGCGGCGGATGCGCTCGACGTTGCTCGCGTAGTCGGTGATGACGATCGCGTTGTTGTTGGGATACGCCGCGATGAAGTTGTTGGCCGTGACGAGGGGGCGCAGCACGGGCACGAGCTGCACCGCGTTCTCGTTCTGCAGCACGAACACCTGCGTCACGATCTTGTCGCCGGGCGCATGGCGTGCGGCTTCCCCCATCGGGGTCGCGCTCGTCTTCGCCTCGGCCTCGGGCACGATCTTCACGAAGCCGTCGCCCTCGACCGCCGCATAACCCTGCACGCGCAGCGTCGAGAGCAGGATCTGGTAGAGCATGTCCTTCGACACGGGCTTGTCGGACACGATGTTGACGGTGCCCGTGACGCGCGGGTCGAGGATGAAGTTGCGGCCGGTGTGCTGGCCCACGACCTTGATCACGGACTGGATGTCCGCGTTCACGAAGTTGACCGTGATGCGCTCATCGCCGGAAGCCGTCGACGCGGCGCTTGCAGCCGGCGCCGTTGCGGGTGCCTGCGCATGCACCGGAAGCGCGCTTGCCGCGCACAGCGCAAGACAGCCCGCGGCGCTCAGCGCCGCGCGTTCGAAAATGGATTTCAAGTGAGGCTTTATCTTTGATTTAACGGCGTTTTCGCTGCCGGAAGTATATACCGGCGGGGCCGTTTCTAGTGGATTTGATACGACAGCCGCACGACCTGCCCGCCGCGCTCGATCTCGGCCTGGATGGTGTTGGTCGTGGCGAACGTCTGGTAGAGGCGGGCCAGGTCGCCCTGCGAGGCGATGGGCTGCCCGTTCACGCGCCGGATCACGTCGCCGGATTGCAGGCCGAGCTTCGAGGCGAGGCTGCCTGCCGGGGCCGCGCTCAGTTGCACCCCGCCCCCGGGCGCGGTGCCGATCTGGCCGAGGTAGTTCAGCTGGTTCGGGTCGCGCAGCGCCTGGTCCAGGTCGCGCCGGGCGAACGCGTAATCGTTCTGCCCGGTGCGCGCGACGTCGAGGTGGAAGCCGCGCGTCGCCGCACCATTCTTGCTCGCGGGCGTCGTGGCCTTCGGCGCCTCGAGGTCGATGCGCTCGCGCACCCCGTCGCGCGTCACGACGACGTAATCGGGATAGACCTCCGCGAGGCGCACTCCCGCCTGCGGCTCGCCGCCCGGGAGCACCGCGACGTCGCGCCCGTTGGCACCCGCGAAGATCGCGCCCGCCGTCGTGCCGGGTGTCGGGGCGATCACGCCCTTCAGGCGCAGCGATGCGACGCTCGCGCCCGCGGCGTGCGTGGCGCCGAAGAGGCGCGCGATCGCGTCGAGATCCACCTCCGCGGCGGGGCCTTGCGCGGCCGCCACGTTCGCCGGAGGTGCGACGAAGCGCCATGTCCAGTACGCGAGCTGCCACGCGAGCACGAGGACGAGCGCCGCGACGATGAGCGTATCGAGCGGGCGGCGCGGGGATTCGGCGGGAAGCGCAGCCATGACCGCCATCATAAGGGCTGCGCGGGCCGCCACGAAAAAAGACGGCCCGGAAATTTTCCGGGCCGTCATGGTGACGCGGAGGTGCTTACGGGTTGAGCACGGTGCTGGCGATCGCCTGGTTGATGAGGTTGTCCGCATCCGCCTGCAGCAGGAAGCCCGCGGCGACGGCCTTGGCCGCGGCCACGCGCACGGCGGCGACGTAGCCGTCATGCGTGCCATAGCGCTCCTGCAGCGACAGGCGCGGGTCCCCCGTCCCCATGCGCGCGGCCTTGTCGTGCGCGAACGGGATCATGCCGCCCACGTAGTCGCAGAGCTGGTCCTTGTGGAAGCCCGCGGCGGTCACGTTCCATCCGAGGTACGTGCCGAGCGGTGCGAGTCCCAGCACGACCGGCACGCCGCCGAGCTCGTTGCCGTCGGCATCGGTGCGCGGCACGAGCATGCGGATCACCTGCTTGATCGGCGGCGGGACGTTCGTCGGGACGCCCGTGGCATCGGTCGGGTTGAACTGCGGGCCCCAGTCGTAATCGAGCACCGGGTTGATGAAGCCCGCCTCGGGCAGGGTCGTGCGCCAGGAGCTCGTGCCCACGGCCGCGACCGGGATCGCGGGGAAGCCCATCGCGGCCTGGTTGGCGTCGACGAGGTTGCGATCGTTCTTCGCGCCGCGCAGCGTCGGGTACACGCTGTCCGGGGGCGCGATGTCCTGCATCACCCAGCGGCGCATGTGATAGCGCAGCGCGTTGACGGTTTCCGTATGCGGCAGCGGATTCGCCCGGAGGATGCCAGTGCCGTAGTTGTTGCCCGGGCAGCTGGCGCCGATGTTGGGCGGGTTCGGATTGAATCCGCCGCCGCCACCGCCGTGCGTGCTGCTGGCGATGTAGTAGCGCCGCACGTTCTGCGGCAGCGGGATGTCGCTTTGCGCATCGGTGCCCACCCACTCGGGCGTGAGCTTGAGCGCCCAGACCTCGGCGCTGCCGAAATGCTCGATCACCTTGGGACAGGTGCTGGTCGCCTCGCAGCGATCGAGGATGCCGGCGGGCGGGAGCCCTCGCTGGTGGTCGGGGAACTTGTGCCACCACTGCGGGCCCTCGCTGCCCGCCTGGTAGAGCTCGAGCACGCCGTCGGGCTGCGCCCAGCGGAAATCGGTCGCGACGCGCCGGCCCGCGATGATCGGCCACGCGCCATCGTTCACCTGCCGTCCCGCCTCATCCTGGTTGAAGCCCAGGTGCAGGAAGGCGCGCACGAAATTGCCCGACTGCGACACGCCGCGGATGATGCTCCACTTGACCAGGCCCGCGACCGGGTTCGGGGTGCCGAAGTCGTCGGTCTGCGCGTTGCGCAGGAACGAGTTCAGGTCGCGGAAGGCGGCGGGCCCGGTGCCCAGGACGTACGGATTGTTGGCGGTGTAGACGACCTGGTAGAGCTTGGACGGGTCGTAGCCGTTCTTCAGGCAGATCTCCGCGGTGTCGGTCGGCGCGAGCGGCGTCTGCGCGGCCCATGACGTGCACTTCGCCCAGGCCCAGTCTCCCGACGCCACCGGCTGCTCGTTCGTGACCACGCCTTCCATCGTCTCGTGGTCGCGCGTCACGAGCCGCGCCTGCGTGGTGTCGAGCGTGGCGGGGCGATAGGGGATCTGGTTGCCCTGCACGAAGATCTGCTGCGAGCCCGTACCGGACCGGTTCACGATGCGGCCGAAGACCTGGCCGGTGAGCGGATTGCCGTTCGCATCGTGCGCGATCGGCGCCTTCACCCAGTCGCGGGTCGAAGCCGGAATGGCGGAGGTCGACGTCGCGTTGGCCGGAACGGTGGTGTTGCCGGAGTTGTCGGCCTGCCACCCGCTGTTCAGCTGCATGTCGCCGGCGACGCGGCTGTCGGCCGGGATCCCCACGCGGTTGCCGCGATTGGGGACGTCGTGCCAGATGAGCCCGCTGTTGAGCGTGCGGTCGCTCGGATAGACGAGCTGGAACGAGGCGTAGTAACGCACGACGCCGTCCGCGTCGCGCGCCGCCTCGATGTCCTGGATGATCGCGTTCTGCGCCAGGTGCGGATCGAGCTCGCCGAACGCACGCCCGCGCAGTTGCGTGTATTCGGGCATGGCTCCCGACGCGGGCAGCGTCGTCGTCGAGTCGATCACGATGCGCGTGACGCGCGCCTCGGCGGTGCCTGCCAACCCCAGCGCCGCCGCGACGGCGACCGGCAGCAATCTCGTTGTCGGATATCTCATGGTTCTCCTCCTCTGGTGGGAAGACGAGTATCGCCATGGCGGCGCCGCGATCCTGCGGCGGCATTCGATTTCCTGCGGAATTCAGCCGCGCGCCTTGCGGTCGAGGTCGATGTCGAGGTAGCGGAATTGCTCGTGCGCGAAGGGATGTTTCTTGTACCCGAGGAGCCACGGGTGGATGAGGATGGTCCCGCGCATGAGCGAGTTGACGCGCCAGGGCGCATATACCCAGATCATGTGCACCATCTGCCGGTAGATCTCGGTGCGCGCGGGAGAGTCGGGCATGCTCTTGACGCGTTCGTAGAGCCGGTCGTACTCGGCGTCGCGGAACAGCGCGTAGTTGGCGCCGCCGATCGACTTGCTCCAGAAGAGCTGCAGGAAGTTTTCGCCATCGGGATAGTCCGCGATCCAGCCGTAGGTCATGGATTGCACCTTGCCGAGCTGGGCCTGCTTTCGCAGGTCGGGCAGCTGCTCCACCTTGTCGAAGGTCATGCGGATGCCGATGTCGGCCATGGCGCGGCTCCAGAGGCGATTGCGCTCGCGATCGCGCTGCTTGGGCACGGAGGCCTGGTCGATCACGAGGGGCGAGCCGTCGGGCATCTCGCGGAAGCCGTCGCCGTCGCGATCGACATAGCCGTACATGTCGAGCAGCGCCTTGGCGCGCGCCGGGTCGTATTCGAGCGTGGGGCTCTTCTCGTCGACGTAGCCCGCCATGCCGGGCGCGATCGGCGAGTCGGCCTTCACGGCCTGGTACTGGTAGATCGTCGCGATTTCCTCCTGGATCGGGTAGCCGAGGCAGATCGCGCGCCGCAGCGCGATCTTCTCGGGCGTATAGCCGCCGACGGTCGGGTCGTCCATGTTGAACGTGGTGTAGGTGATCCACGCCACCTCGTCGGGGCGCACCTCGACGCCCTCGCGCGCGAGGTTCGGCGCGAGCTTGCCGCCCGGCATCGCCTTGTCGATGAACTCCGCGGGCACGGGACGGATGTAGTCGTGCTCGCGGCCGAGGAAGGCGAGCCAGCGCGGCTGGTCCTCGTTGATCACGTAGATCTCGACGCGGCCGGCGAGCGGCAGCCGCTTGCCCTCCAGGTGCGCGGCGATCGCGGCATCGCGCGGATCGTCCCCGCCGGCCGAGCTGAATTCGTCGTCCCGATACCCGGGATTCGCCTCCAGCACGATGCGCTGGGAGCGCACCCATTGCGCGAGCTTGTAGGGGCCCGTGCCGACCGGATGCTCGGCGAAGCCCGGGCCGTAGCGCTCGGCCACTTCGCGCGCCACCGCGGCGGTCGCGGGCATCGTGAGGATGTACGGCAGCTTGTAGTCGGGCTCCTTCAGCCGGATGCGCAGGGTGTAGCGATCGAGCGCGCGCAGGCCCTCGATCGGCCGGTCGTAGTCGAAGCGTCCCGTCTTCTTCGCGTCCGCGACGATGGCATCGGCGCCCTCGATCCTGCCCTCGAGCAGGAAGCTCCATTGGGCCATCAGCTTCGGGTCGAGGATGCGCTTCAGGCTGTAGACGTAGTCCGCCGCCACCAGCTCGCGCGGCTTGCCGCCGAACGCGGGATCCGGCGTGAAGTAGATGCCGGGCTTGACGTGCAGCGTGTAGGTGCGGCCGCCGTCGGCGACCTCGGGCAGCCCCGCCGCGGTGCGCGGCTGCACCTTCACGGGGCGCGCGAGGTAGTCGTACTGCAGGAGCGTCTCGAAGATGCTGTCGCAAAGCGTGCCGGTGAACTCGTCGGACTCGACGGCGCAGTCGAAGCCGCGCTCGGCGCTCGGGTACGCGGTGCGGATGACCTTGCGCGGGTCCGCCGCGCCCGCCGCGGTGGCGGCGAGCAGAAGTACTACGAGCAGGAACCGGCTCAATGCAGCGTAGGCGCGGGCGCCTGCCGCTCCTCCGCCGCGGGCACCGTGGCGCTGGCACTCGCGTGGTGGATCACCATGCGCCAGCCGGCGTCGGTGAGCTCGTAGACGTTCGTCGCGTACGCGATGCCGGTGGTGCCCGGCTGGCCGCGCGGCGAGATCTCCTCGATCACGTGCCGCACCTCGATGCCCTGGCCCTCGAAGCGGCGCACGTCGAGCGTGCGTACGCGCAGCTGCGGCGCGCCCGCGAAGACCTGCACCCAGCTCTCGCGCACGCCGTCGAAGCCGGTGATGCGCGCCCCCGACGGATGCACGCAGGAGATGTCGTCGCTCTCGGCCCATACCGCCATCATCGCCTTGATGTCGCCGCGCTCGAAGGCGTCGTAGAAGGCCGATTCGCACTCTTCCGCCGTGGGGAAGAGGCGCGCGCGGCGGCGCGAGGGCACGTGGCTCACTTGGCGAGCACCACGCGGCGGGAGCGCGCGCGCACCGTGCCGTCGGTGCGAAGCGCCGGCCGCCTTGCATGGCGCTCGCCCCACTCGCACAGCGCCTGCAAGGCCGCCTCGAGCGTGCGGCCGCGGCGCGTGAGCCGGTAGACGACGCGGGGAGGCACTTCGTGGAACGACTCGCGCTCCACCAGCCCGTCGGCCTCGAGGCCGCGCAGCGAGGCGATCAGGACCTTCTCCGAGATGCCGGCGATGGCGCGCCTCAGCTCCGCGTAGCGCTTCTCGCCCGCGAGCAGCTCGTAGAGCAGCGTGATCTTCCACTTCCCGCCGATCATGTCGAGCGTGTCCATGATGGGGCAGCGTTCCTGTCGTCCCTGCGCCATGAATTCTTCTCCGGAGGGCCGCAAGCTTACCGCAATCCTCCTGCTCACCCAACGGTAAGTTCTTGCGCCGGGGGCAGTCGGCTCCTTATAGTCGCAATCCCCCCGCATCTCCTCCCGGTTTCCCATGGCGAAATTCTTCGTGAACGGCGAGCAGGTCGATTTCCGCGCCGCCCCCGACACACCGCTGCTCTGGGCGCTGCGCGACCAGCTCGGCCTCACCGGCACCAAGTTCGGCTGCGGCATGGCCCAGTGCGGCGCGTGCACCGTGCACCTCGACGGCGCGCCGATCCGCTCGTGCGTCACGCCGGTTTCCGCCATCGAGGGCAAGCGCGTCGTGACGATCGAATTCATCGGCCACACTTCCCAGGGCCGCGTGGCGCACGCGGTGCAGGCCGCGTGGGTCGACAAGGACGTCGTGCAATGCGGCTACTGCCAGTCGGGCCAGGTGATGTCGGCGGTGGCGCTCCTGCGCGAGAACCCGAAGCCTTCCGACGCGGACATCGACCGCGCGATGGCGGGCAACATCTGCCGCTGCGGCACGTACCAGCGCGTGCGCGAGGCGATCCACGCCGCCGCGGCGAGCCTGAAGAAAGCGTGAGGCGCGCGATGCACACGAAAGCGAAATCCGTTTCCCGCCGCCGCTTCCTCAAGTCGTCGTCCGCGCTCGCGGGCGCGCTCGTGATCGGCTTCTGGCTGCCCGAGACGCGCGGCAGGTTCGAAGCGCACGCGCAGCCGCAGGCGAAGACGCCGATCCCGCCGAACGCGTTCCTGCGCATCGGCAGGGACGGCTCGGTCACCGTGCTCGTGAAGCACCTCGAGTTCGGCCAGGGCGTGAACACTTCGCTGCCGATGCTCGTGGCCGAGGAGCTCGACTGCGACTGGTCCAGGGTGCGCGGGGAGCTGGCACCCGCCGGTCCCGAATACGCGCACACCGCGTTCGGCATGCAGATGACGGGCGGCTCCTCGAGCGTCTGGAATTCGTACGAGCAGTTGCGCACGGCCGGCGCGCAGGGCCGGCGCATGCTGATGCAGGCGGCGGCGAGCCAGTGGAAGGTCGGCATCGACAAGGTGCGCACCGCGAAGGGCTTCGTGATCGGCCCGGGCGGGCGCAAGCTCTCCTACGGGCAGCTCGCGGAAGCGGCCTCGAAGCTGCCCGTGCCGCAGGACGTGGCGCTCAAGAAGCCCGAGGCGTTCACGCTCATCGGCAAGCCCACGCGCCGGCTCGACTCGTGGGACAAGGTTTCCGGCAAGGCGCAGTTCGGCCTCGACGTGAAGCGCCCGAACCTGCACACCGCGGTGGTCGCCCACGCGCCGGTGTTCGGCGCGAAGGTGCGCGGCTTCAACGCCGACAAGGTGAAAAGCGTCGCCGGCGTGACGCACGTGATCGAGACGGCGCACGGCGTGGCGGTCGTCGCGACGAATTTCTGGTCGGCGAAGAAGGGCCGCGATGCGCTCGAGGTCGATTGGGACCTGGGGCCGGTCGCGTCGCTGTCGACCGAAGGAATGCGCGCGCAATACCGGCAGGTGGCGGCCCAGCCGGCCGCCGATGCGAAGGTCGCGAAGAAGGCGGACCGGCCCGATGCCATCAAGGCCGCGGCGCGCACGATCGTGGCCGAATACGAGGTGCCGTTCCTCGCCCATGCCGCGATGGAGCCGCTCAACTGCACCGTCGAGGTGCGCGACGACGGCGCGGAGCTCTGGGTCGGGTCGCAGTTCCAGACCGTGGACCAGGCGGCGGCCGCGAAGGTGCTGGGCCTGCAGCCGTCCCGGGTGAAGCTCAACACGATGCTCGCGGGCGGCGGCTTCGGCCGGCGCGCGAACCCCGTGTCCGATTACGTGGTCGAGGCGTGCGAGATCGCGAAGAAGGCGAAAGTGCCGGTGAAGATGGTGTGGACGCGCGAGGACGACATCCGCGGCGGCTTCTACCGCCCGATGTACGTGCACCGCGTCGAGGTGGGCCTCGATGCGGCGAACGCGATCGCCGCGTGGAACCATGTCATCGTCGGCTCGTCCATCATCGGCGGCACGCCCTTCGAGGCGATGATGGTGAAGGACGGCATCGATCCCACCTCCGTCGAGGGCGTCGCCGACACGCCCTATGCGATCCCGAACATGCAGGTCACGCTCGAGACGACGAAGCCCGGCGTGCCGGTGCTCTGGTGGCGCTCGGTGGGCCACTCGCACACCGCATTCGTGATGGAGACGATGATGGATGAGCTGGCCGCGGCCGCGAAGAAGGATCCGGTCGCTTATCGCCGCGAGCTCCTCGCGAAGAACCCGAAGATGCTCGGCGTGCTCGAGCTCGCCGCGGCGAAATCCGGCTGGGGCTCGGCGCTTCCGGCGGGGCGTGCGCGCGGCATCGCGGTGCACGAGTCCTTCGGCAGTGCCTGCGCGCAGGTGGCCGAGGTGTCGCTCGAAGGCGACGCGATCCGCGTGCATCGCGTGGTCGCCGCGTTCGATTGTGGCCGCGTGGTGAACCCGATGACGGTGGAAGCGCAGGTGCAGGGCGCCATCGCCTTCGGCCTCTCGGGGGCGCTCTTCGGCGAGATCACCTTGAAGGACGGGCGCGTGCAGCAGTCCAACTTCCACGACTATCGCGTGCTGCGCATTCCCGACATGCCGCGCATCGAGGTGTACCTCGTTCCGGGAGGTGAAAAGCCGACGGGCGTGGGCGAGCCCGCGACACCGCCCATCGCGCCGGCGGTCGCCAACGCGCTCTTCGCGCTCAACGGCAAGCGCGTGCGCAAGTTGCCGCTCGCGGGATCGCAAACGGCGTAAGCTCGGCATTGAAATTGCATGAATCGACCCGGTGTCGGCACGGGGAGAGCGACGATGCATCTCAGGCGTTCGGGTCACGAGTGGCAAAGGGCGATCTGGAAGGTCGTGACCAATCCTGCCGTCGAGGTGCTGGCGGCGATCGTGGCCGTGTTGCTGGCCGCTTGGCTGGTGATCCAGACCGACATGGAGCGCCCGCGGCACAATCCCTTCCCGCTGCCCGTGCGCGTCCGCTGAAAGCGGGGACGCTGAAACCGGGGACGCAGTCCTATTTCGGCGGTTGCAATTCGGGACGCAGTCGGATTTCCAGGAGCGCTTCGCGGAGCGGAATCTGGACTCCGTCGTGCCATCGAGTGATCCAACGCGGCCCTATAATGGGCCGGAGCGACCCATTTCTCTCCGTCGGGAAATGCGACTGCGTCCCGAATTGCAACCGCCGAAATAGGACTGCGTCCCCGGTTTCAGAGAATGCAAAGTCTTGACCTCGATGTCCTCGAGCGCGCGCTCGAGTGGCGCCGCAACGGCCGGCGCGTGTGGCTGCTCACGGTCGCACAGACCTTCGGCGCCAGTCCGCGCCCGCCCGGGTCGCTCGCGGCGATTCGCGACGACGGCATCCTCGTGGGCTCCGTCTCCGGCGGCTGCATCGAGGACGACCTCGTGGCGCGCCGGACCGAGTACGCCGGGCGCAAGCCCTCGTTCGCCGCGTATGGCGTGACGGCCGAGGAAGCGCGCCGCTTCGGCCTTCCGTGCGGCGGCGAGCTCGAGGTCATCATCGAGGCGGACGTCCACGCCGGCGAATTGCAGCAGTTGCTCGACCACGTCTCGCGCGGCGAGATCGTCGCGCGCAGCGTCGACCTCGCGAGCGGCGACTGGTCCTTCGCCCGCGCGGGCGCCACCGACGAGTGCGAGCGCACCGCGACGCGCTTCACCAGTGTGCACGGGCCCCGCTGGCGCATGCTCATCATCGGTGCGAGCGAGATCGCGCACTACCTCGCCGAGGTGGCCTCGACCGTCGATTTCCAGGTCTTCGTCTGCGACCCGCGCGAGGAGTACCGGGCGGCGTGGCGCGCGCGCTCCGGCCAGTTCATCGCCGGCATGCCCGACGACGCGGTGGTCGCGTTCAAGCCCGATGGCCACAGCGTGATCCTCACCGTGTCGCACGATCCGAAGCTCGACGACATGGCGCTGCTCGAGGCGTTGAAGAGCGACGCGTTCTACGTGGGCGCCGTGGGCTCCAGGCGCACCAGCGCCGAGCGCCGCAAGCGCCTCGCCGACTTCGATCTCGCGCCGCAGCAGATCGCGCGCCTGCACGGGCCGGCGGGGCTCGGCATCGGCTCGCGCACGCCGCCCGAGATCGCGCTCTCGATCCTCGCCGACCTCGTCGCGACGCGCAACGGCATCGTGCTCGAGAAGGCGCAGCGCGACGGCGCGCGCCTTCGCGCGTAGACTGCGCCGTTCCCAAGGAGAACGCAGGAGGAAGGATGAAGCACTTGCTGCACGCCGCGGCCGCCTTCGCCGCGAGCGCTCTCGCCGCGGCCGCCTTCGCCCAGGCCGGCACCTACCCCGAGCACAGCGTGACGATCGTCGTGCCCTATTCGCCCGGCGGCCTGCCGGATACGGTCGCGCGCGTCGTGGGCCAGAAGCTCTCCGAGAAGTGGAAGCAGCCGGTGGTGATCGAGAACAAGCCGGGCGGCAACGGCGCGGTCTCGGCGCAATACCTGTCGGGCAAGGCGCCCGACGGCTACACGCTGCAGGTCACGGACGGCACGATGTTCTCGGTCAATCCGTGGATCTACAAGTCGCTCTCGTACGACCCGATCCGGGACTTCACCTTCATCTCGCTCACCGCGCGCGCGCCGCTCTTCCTCGCCGTGCACCCGTCGTTCCCCGCGAGCGACTTCCCCGGCTTCGTGAAGGAAGTGAAGGCCCATCCGGGCAAGTACAGCTACGGCTCGTCCGGCATCGGCAGCATCCATCACCTCACCACCGAGGCGATGAAGCACGCGCTCGGGCTGGACATCCTGCACGTGCCGTTCAAGGGAACCGGCCAGTCGGTGCCGGCGGTGGTGAGCGGGCAGGTGAGCGCGGTGTTCTCCGCGATCCCGTCGCTCGCGGGCTTCGTGAAGAACGGCAGCCTCAAGCTGATCGCGGTGAACACCCTCACGCGCTCGGAGCTCGCGCCGGAGGTCCAGACCATCGCGGAGAACGGCGTGCCGGGCTTCGACTTCGCGCCCAACATCGGCTTCACCGGACCCGCGGGCATGCCGCCCGCGCTCGTCGAGAGAATCAGCCGCGACGTGGCCGAGGTCGTGCGCGACCCCTCGATGAAGGAGAGGCTGAGGGCGCTGGGCATCGACGTCGTGGCCGGCTCGCCCAAGGATTACGCCGACCTCATCGCGAACGACAAGGCGCGGTTCGAGGAGGTCGTCAAGGTCGCGGGCGCCAGGGCGGAGTAGCCTCGTGGCCGACATCCGCGGCGTGCTGCTCTGCGCCGGCGCCTCGAGCCGCTTCGGCGCGCCCAAGCTCCTGGCACCCGTTCGCGATCCGGCGAGCGGGCGCGAGCAGCCGGTCGCGGTGCTCGCCGCGAGGCACCTGCTGGAAGGCTGCGGCAACGCGCTCGCCGTGATCAAGCCAGGCGACGGCAACCTGCGCGAGGCGCTCGCCGCGTGCGGCTGCGACATCGTCGAATCCGCGCGCAGCCGCAACGGCATGGGCGAGAGCCTCGCCGATGCGATCGAGCGCGCGCGCGGCGCCGATGGCTGGATCGTGGCGCTCGGCGACATGCCCTTCGTGTCGCCGCGCACGGTGGCCCTGGTGCGCGCGCAGCTCGAGATCGGCGCGCTCATCGCGGCACCCGTCGATGCCTCCGGCCGGCGCGGCCATCCGGTGGGTTTCGGCTCGACGCTCCGCGACGAGCTGCTGCGGCTGCGCGGCGATACCGGCGCGCGCCTCGTCATCTCGCATCACCACGAGGAGCTGGTGCCCGTGCCGGTGGACGATGAAGGCATCTTCCTCGACATCGATACGCCGGAGGCGCTCGCGAAGGCGGGCGCGCCGCGCGAGCGTTAGCGCGGCACGAACTGGCCGGTCCTGGGATCGACGTAGCCGCCCGGAACGGCGTGCAGCGTATGTCCGCTCAGCGGGTCGACGGCGAAGCCGGGCGTCGCGGGCGACGTCGGCACGGCCACCGTACCCTTGCCGGGAATCGCGACGGCTTTCGGCGGTTGGATCACCTCGACGTGCGCGACCTCGGAGGGCGGCACGAGGTTTTTCCCGGGCGCCAGCGGCTGCACCACGCTCGGGAACGGGATGATCGCCGCGCGTGCCGGCCGCGCGGGCTTCTCCTCGCCGGCGGGGCGCTGGCCCGCGGGGCTGCGCAGCAGGTTCGCGAGCTCCTCGCGCGCCGCCTCGCGCTCGGGCGCGGTCGACTGCGGGTCGATGATCACCTGCTGCAGTGCATGCATGCGCTCCTGCACCGGCCCGGGCGGCGGCCACGCGGCGGTCTCGAGGGCTTGCGCGGACGACGCGGCGAGTGCCAGCAAGGCGGCCGCGAGCGCGCGCACGATCAACCCTTCTTGAGCGGCGGGTACTTCTCGCCCGCTTCGATGGAGACGTCGAGGATGTTCTGCTTCGGCGGCAGCGGGCACGTCGTGTACTCGCTGAACGCGCATGGCGGGTTGTAGGCGCGGTTGAAGTCGAGGCGGAAGGGCTTGCCCGGGTCCGGCATCTTGTCGATGTACATGAAGCGCCCGGAGCCGTAGGTCGTGTCGCCCGCGGTCTTGTCCTTGAAGATGATGAAGAGGCCGTCGTCCTCCGCGAGCGCGTCCAGCCGATGCGGGTGGCCATCGACGTCGAACTCGACGTAGCCCGCGACCGGCTCCTCGGAAACCTCGTCGATCACGTTGACGATCGGGATCTTGCGTCCGGGCGGATAGGGCACGTAGCGCGCGTTGTCGATGCGGTAGTTCCGGTCGACCGCGAACCACACGCGATGCGCGAACCTCTCGCGCACGGGACTCTGCTTGTCGGCGAGGCGCAGGATGTACTTGCCGTCGCGCTCGATGATGTGGAAGGTCGCGCGCGGGCTCACCTGGACCCAGTCGGGCAGGTCCGTGCCCGTCTCCATCTCGCGCTCCTGGTACTTGATGCCATCCTTGTCGAGCTGCAGGCCCTCGACCATCTTCACGACGACCTTGCCGGGCTCGACGAACACGCTGCCCATGCCCGCCGGGCCCAGCCCGGGCGGGAAGACCACGTCGTTGCCCGGGCCGGTGCCGAAGGTGTTCTCGCCCATCTTGAGCGGATAGCGCCCGGCGAGCGTGAGCCAGCCGTTGTCGCGCTTCAACCCTTCCTCGGCCTGCGCGCGCCACTTCTGCACGGATTGCACGTAGGCGGGGTCGACGGCCGCGGGCGGCGTCTTCACGGCTGCGGCGGGATCGGCGGCGGGCGCGGGGAGGGCGCCGAAGGCCACCGCGGCGCAGAGCAGGGCATGGGAAAGTCTCATGGGCAAATTTTATCTCCGCTACAATCCCGGCGTGATGAGTCGAACAACACTAAGCATTTCGGCGGCCGCCCTCGTCGCCGCGGCGTTCCTGGGTGCAAACGATGCTAAAGCCGTGCGGCTCGACCCGGAAGCGGGCGGCCAGGCGCTCATCTATCCGTACTACACCGTGCGCTCCCGCGGCACGGACCCCTTCAACACCTACCTCTCGATCGTCAACACCAGCGCCGACGGCAAGGCGCTGCGCGTGCGCTTCCGCGAGGGCAGGCAGGGCCTCGAGACGCTCGGATTCAACCTCTTCCTCTCGCCGAATGACACCTGGACGGGGGCGCTCGTTCCTTCGGCAGACGGCGGCACGCAGCTCGTCACGACCGATCGCAGCTGTGCGACGTACGCGGCGCCGTTCGATGCCTCGGGCATGAACCGCGAGCCGCTGAGCGCCGCGTCCTTCGCGGCCGACGGCCCCGACCGCACCCGCGAGGGCTACGTCGAGGTGCTCGAGATGGGCACCGTGAAGGGGGCCACGCTCGCCGCGATCACCCAGGACGCCGGCGGCACGCCGCACGACTGCGGCTTCGTGCAGTCGAGGCTCGTCGACCGCGCCGATATCGCCGCGCCGAGCGGCGGCCTGCAGGGCACGCTCACGCTCATCAACGTGGCGAGCGGAATGGACATGACCGTGAATGCCGAGGCGCTGGCGGACCTGGCGACGACGCCGTACTACCGCGACCCTCTCGATGGCTATCCCGATTTCAGCGCGTCCGAGATCGCGCCGGTGAGCTCGATCCAGACGGTGACGCATGTCTATCGCCTGCTGTGGTCGAACGGAGTCGACGCGGTGAGCTCGGTGCTCATGCGCGACGCCGTGATCAACGAATACATCCTCGATTCGGCGACGACCTCGCTCTCGGACTGGGTGATGGCCTTCCCGACGCGGCGCCTGCTGGTGTCCGCTGCCGGCACGACCGCGGCGCGCGCGCCGTTCGCGGCGAGCGCCGCGCCTTCCAAGCCGGGATGCGAGACGTTCTCCAATACCGGGTTCAACCGGGAGACGCAGGGTCCGGTGGCCGGCGGAAGCGACTATCCCGAGCATCCACCGGAGCCGCCGCCGCCGGCCGTGTGTTACGCGTCTACGGTGTTCGCAGTCGGCAACGGCCAGACCGTCGCCCCGGGCTTGTTCGGCTCCGTGAACACGATTACAAGCGCTCCCCTGGTGACGTACGTCTTCCAGAACGGCTGGTCCCTCCTGCAATTCACGGGTGCGGGAGCCTCGCAGGGGCTCGTGAGCCTGCCCGGTTCCTCGCGCGTCGACCTGCGCACCGGTAGCGTGACGACGGGCGCCGTGCGCGTTCAGGGGTTGCCCGTGACCGGATTCCTTGCGCGGTCGTTCTACAACGGCCTGCTCACGTGCTCGGGCGGAACGTGCCAGGGCTCGTACGGCAGCGCCTTTCCCCACCGCTCCACGCGCGCGGTCTCGCTCGTCCCATGAAGAACACGATTCTCGGCGCGGCGGTCGCCGGACTCTTCGCCACGGGCGCGGGTGCGGTCGAATGGAATCCCGACGGCGTCGGGCAGGCATTGATCTACCCGTACTACACGGTGCAGAAGAGCGACGGCGGCAATTCGTGGAACACGTACCTCAGCGTGGTGAATCCCACCGCGGACGCCAAGGCGCTGCGGGTCCATGTGCGCGAAGGCCGAAATGGGCGCGCGGCACTCGATTTCAACCTGTACCTCGCACCCAATGACGTATGGACCGGCGCGATCATTCCGAGCACGACGGCCCCGGACAGTCCGGCCTTGCTCATCTCGGCCGACATCTCGTGCACCGATCCCTTCATCGGCTTGAAGGGGGTGGTGCTGTCGACCGCGGATTTCACCGGGTCCCGCGCGGACGCATACGGCGCGGGCCTCGACCGGACGCGCGAGGGCTACGTCGAGATGCTCGAGATGGCGACGCTCACGGGCACGACGGGCGCGAACGTCGATTTCAAGCCCTACTGGGTCCCGGCGAACTGCGCCGCGGTGAGGGCCCCGGGCGGCGTGGCGAGCGCCGATGTACGGGCGCCCTCGGGCGGGCTCTCCGGCACGGAGACGCTCATCAACGTGAACAGCGGCATGGACATGGGCATGAACGCGGAGGCGCTCGCGAACCTCTCGCAACAGGCCTTCTTCCGCCCGCCTTCCGACCCGTATCCGGACTTCGACGCAGCCGAGGTCGATCCGGTCACCCACGTCGAGGCGAACGGCAGGCACTATCGCCTGCTGTGGTCGCGCGGCGTGGACGCGGTGAGCGCGTCGCTCATGCGCCAGGAGATCGACAACGAGTACGTGCTGGACGCGACCACGCAGTCCTCGAGCGCGTGGATCCTGACGTTCCCGACGCGGCGCTTCTACGCAACGAACGCGGCGCCGTTCGAGGGCGCGAACGGCTGCGTCGACGTCCCGCTGGTCCCGTACGACCGCGAAAGCCGCGTGCAGGCGCTCGGCGCCAGGCCGACGGCATGTTACGCGGCGAGCGACCTCGACTGGAGCGGCGCATCCCTCTTCGGGTCTGCGAGCAACTTCGCGATCACGCAGGCGATCGCGAGCGCGGGTTGGGCGCGCGCATCCCTCGACCGGCGCGCCGACGGCGCGTCGCGAAGCAACCTGCGCAGCCTGCCGGGATCGACCGCATGGGATCTCGCGACGGGCGCGGTCACCACGGCGGCCTTCGACGTGCACGGCCTACCCGTCCTGGGCTTTGCCGCGCGCAGCTTCAAGAACGGCACGCTGCAGTGCAAGTGGGGATCGGGCACCCAGGCTTGCCAGGGCAACTACGGCGGCAACTTCATGCACCGCTACAAGCGATCGGTCACGCCGGCGCAGTAAGCCTTCACGCGAGCGCGTCGAGCACGCGCGCCGGCTCGATGAGCTTGAGGCAGTTCGTATGGGCCAGCGGGCATTCGCGCTGGAAGCACGGGCTGCACGCGAGATTCAGCCGCACGACGCGCGCCTTCGCCGAGAGGGGCGGCGTATAAGCCGGGCTCGAGGAGCCGAAGATCGCCGCCATCGGACGATCCAGCGCCGCGGCGATGTGCATGAGGCCCGAGTCGTTGCTCACGACGCGCGATGCGAGCGACATCAGGTCGATCGCCTCGTCGAGCGACGTGCGGCCGGTGAGGTCGACGGCGTGTGCTCCGATCGACGCGGCGATCTCGCGCGCGATGGGCGAGTCCTTGGCCGAGCCGAAGAGCCACACCTGCTCGCCGCGATCCACGAGCATGCGTCCGAGCGCGGCGAAGTGCGAAGCGGGCCAGCGCTTTGCCGGACCGTATTCGGCGCCGGGCGCGAAGGCGGCGACAGGACGCGCAAGGTCGAGTCCCAGTCGCGCGACCGCTGCATTGCGCTTCGCCGCGTCGATGGCGAGGCGGGGCTCGGGCAACGGACGCCGCAACGCCTCGCCGCTCGGCTGCGCGAGCGCCGCATAGCGTTCGACCTGCAACGGCAGCGATGCCTTGTCCAGCACGCGCGCGTCATTGATCAAGCCGAAGCGCATTTCGCCGCGGAAGCCCACGCGCTCGGGGATGCCCGCGTGCCACGGGATCAGTGCGGACTTGAAGCTGTTGGGAAGGATGTATGCGCGATCGTACGCGCCGAGCGATTGCGCGAAGCGGCGCCGCGCGCCGAGGCGCAGCGCGCCATGGCCGAAGGGGTTCTCGATCGTGTTCGACACCTGCATGCGCCGATACACCGGCAGGACCCAGGGAGGCGCGAGCACGTCGATGGCGCCGATGGGATCGGCTTCCTTCAGCCGGGCGAGCAGCGGATGCGAGAGGACCGCGTCGCCGATCCAGGAGGGAGCGACGACGAGCGTACGGCTCATGCGAGATCGGACCCCGGCCGGCGCCGGGGTGACATCAATGGCCGTGCCCGCCGACCGGGCCGGTCAACTTGTACAGCGTGCTGCAGTAGGGGCAGCGCGCTTCTCCCGTCATCTCGATCGGCAGGAAGACGCGCGGGTGCTTGTTCCACAGCGCCTGCGAGGGCAGCGGGCAATGCAGCGGGAGGTCCGCCGCCGTCACCTCGACGAACTTCTGGTTCTGCGCGTTGAGGTGCTCAGGCACGGACGGCTGCGACATTTTCGGTCTGCACGGGATAGAGCCAATGGCGGTACTTGGGATTGCGTCCGTTCACGATGTCGAAGAACGCATTCTGGATCTTCTCGGTCACCGGGCCGCGGGCGCCCGCGCCGATCACGCGGCGGTCGACCTCGCGGATGGGTGTCACTTCCGCCGCGGTGCCCGTGAAGAAGCACTCGTCGGCGATGTAGATGTCGTCGCGCGTGAGGCGCGTCTTCTCCACCACGATGCCGAGGTCGGCGCAGATCGACTGCACGCTGCGCCAGGTGATGCCGTCGAGCGCGGTGGTGAGCTCCGGCGTGTACACGCGGCCGTCCTTCACGATGAAGATGTTCTCGCCCGCGCCCTCGGCGACGAAGCCGTCGGTGTCGAGCAGCAGCCCCTCGTCGTAGCCGTGCTGGGTCGCCTCGAGGTTGGCGAGGATGGAGTTGGCGTAAGTGGTCGACACCTTCGCGCGCGCCATGGTGACGTTCACGTGATGGCGTGCGTACGAGGCGGTCTTCACGCGAATGCCTTTCTTGAGCGCCTCTTCGCCCAGGTACGCACCCCACGGCCACGCGGCGATCGAGACGTGCACCTTGTTGCCGATCGGCGAGACGCCCATCTTCTCCGAGCCGTAGAAGGCCAACGGGCGCAGGTAGCAGCTCTCCAGCTTGTTGGCGCGCACGACCTCGCGCTGCGCGTCCATGAGCTGCTCCTTCGAATACGGCAGCTCCATCATGTAGATCTTGGCCGAGTTGAAGAGGCGGTCGGTGTGCTCCTTCAGGCGGAAGATGGCGGTGCCCACCTCGGTCTCGTACGCGCGCACGCCCTCGAATACGGCGAGCCCGTAGTGGAGCGAGTGGGTGAGGACGTGGGTGGTGGCTTCACGCCAGGGCACGAGCTTGCCGTCGTACCAGATGAAGCCGTCGCGGTCGGCCATCGACATGGGGATTCCGTGACAAACGTAAAGGGACCGTCGATTTTACCACTCGGGAGCCGGCCGCTCCCTGTGCCATAATCCGCGGCGAAGCCGTCGAAGACGAAGAGGCGGGCCGGGGACCCCCTTAAGCATGCGCGACGATTCGAACCGGGAAGCTGAAACGAAACCTTCCGCCGCCGCGGAAGCGCCCCTCCTCACGCCGGAAGAGAAGCTCTCCGGCGACATGCTGATGCTCACCACGGGCGCCATGATGGTCGCGGCGATGCTGTGGCTCGCGATCTACTGGAGCATGGGCTACCAGTACTCGACCGCGATCCCCCTCATCTTCCAGGGCCTGTCGATGGTCACGATGGTGCTGTACTGGAAGTACCGGCGGCTGCACGAGTTCGCGGTCATCCAGCTCGCCCTCATCCTCTTCACGCCCTTCGCCATGCAGTGGACGATCGGCAACTTCGTGACCGCCTCCGGCGTGAGCCTCTGGGGCCTCATGGCGCCGGTGGGTGCCATCACGGTGCTGGGCACGCGCCGGTCCACGCCGTGGTTCTTCGCGTGGCTCTTCATGACCGTGCTGGCGGGCGTCTTCGACTTCCTCCTCGCCGGCGGCGGCCAGCGCATCGACCTGCAGACCGTCTCGGTCTTCTTCGTGCTCAACTTCGCCGCGATCTCGGTGATGATCTACGCGCTCCTCTGGTACTTCGTGCAGGAGAAGGCGAAGCTGCGCGCGGAGGTGGACCGCACCCACGCCCAGGTGCTCGTCGAGAAGGAACGGGCCGACAAGCTCCTGCTCAACATCCTGCCTCCCGCCATCGCCGAGCGGCTCAAGAACAGCGAGTCCAACATCGCCCAGGGCCACGCGGACGTGTCGGTCATGTTCGCGGACATCGTGGGCTTCACGCGCCTCACCGAGGAGCTCTCGCCCGCGGAGACCGTGAAGATGCTGAACGAGATCTTCAGCGTCTTCGACGACATCGCCGACAAGTACGGCGTGGAGAAGATCAAGACCATCGGCGACGCCTACATGGCGGCCGCCGGCCTCGACACCACGAGCCAGGTCCAGTACGCCGATGCGATGGCGCACATGGCGCTCGAGATGATCGAGGAGGTCGAGGGCTATCGCCGGCGCACGGGCCAGCGCGTGGACCTGCGCATCGGCATCGGCACCGGGCCCGTCATCGCCGGCGTGATCGGCAAGAAGAAGTTCATCTACGACATGTGGGGCGACACGGTGAACGTGGCCTTCCGCATGGCCGCCGACGCGTACTCGGGCGCGATCCAGTGCGACCAGATGACGCATCGGCGCCTGCAGCATCGCTTCCGCTTCGACGACATGCACGAGGTGGACATCAAGGGCAAGGGCCGCATGCAGGTCTACCACCTGATCGGCGTGCAGGATCCCGCCGCGCAGGCGGCGGCCGAGTAGCTCAGTTACCGAAGACCGCCTTCCAGAGCGCCTTCACCGCCTCGCGCTCGCCCGCGAGCTCTCCCTCGGCCAGGATCACCTTCTCGACGTCGTTCAACGCGGCCTCGTGTGCGCGGCCGCGCAGCGCGAGGTACGCGTCGGCGGCGGGCACCGCGACAGCGGGATCGATGATCCCGGCCTCGGCCGCGCGCTTGAGGAGCGTGTGGTTGCCCTTGTTCTCGCGCAGCCCCGGGTGCGACGGGCCGTGGGCGAGCACGATCGCCTGCACGCAGAACTCGAGGTCGATGATGCCGCCCTCCACGTGCTTGATCTCGCGCGCTTCCTTGCGATGCTCGTTGCGCATGCGTTGCCGCATGGCGACGATCTCCTCGAGGAGCTTCGCGCGATCGCGCGGCATCGAGAGCACCTCCTCGCGCAGCTGCTCGAAGCGAACGCCCACCGCGCGGTCGCCCGCTGCCGCGCGCGCCCGCGTGATGGCCTGGTGCTCCCACGTCCATGCGCGGCCGAGCTCGTAGTCGCGAAAGGCCGCCACCGAGCTCACGAGAAGCCCCTTCGCGCCATCGGGCCGCAGGCGCAGGTCGGTCTCGTACAGCACTCCCGCCGGCGTGAGCGTCGTCATCCACGTGATCACGCGCTGCGCCACGCGCGCGAGGGACTCGAACGGCGCGGCCGTGGCCTCGTCGTAGAGGAACACGATGTCGAGGTCCGACGCATAACCGAGCTCCTTGCCGCCGAGCTTGCCGTAGCCCACCACCGCGAGCGGCGGCGCCTCGCGCGGCAAGCCCAGGCTGGCAGCCGCCTCGGCGAGCGTCACGTCGAGCAGGAGGTCGGCGAGCGCGGAGAGCTCGTCGGAGAGGGCCATCACCGGGAGCTCGCCCTCGACGTCCGCCAGCGTGAAGCGCAGCACCTGGCGCTGCTTGTAGTGGCGCAGGTGGTCGAGCAGGCGCTCGACGTCGCCCGCGAGCGCCTCGCATTCGCGCCCGAGCTGGCGCCGCTCGGCCGCCCAGTCGGTCGCGGCGAAGCTCGCCGCCGAGCGCGTGAGCTCGTCGAGGAGGATCGGGTGGCGCGCGAGGAGCCGCGCGGCCCAGAGGCTGCGCGCCACGAGCCGCGCGGTGCGCGCGAGCACCTGGGGGAACTCGACCAGCAGCGCGAAGTACGACTCGCGCCCCGAGATCGCTTCCACCAGGTCCATCAAGCGGATCGCCGTCGTCGGCGGATCGCTCTCGCCGGCTGCCGCCGCGACGATGGCCGGCAGCAGCCGCTCGACCTTCGCGCGGGAGCTGGCGGAAAGCGCGCGGAAGCGGCGCGAGCGGGTGTACTCGATGAGGCGGCGCGCCAGCTCGCCGCCGCCGGCGATGCCCGCGTCCCCAAGCTGCTCGGCGACGAGGTCGGCGTCGGGCGTGGCCTGCGGGTCGAGGAGCGCGGCGGTGAAGCGCGCGGCGGGTTGCGCGCGGGCGCCGCCCTGCTCGAAGAGCGCGTTGAACGCTTCCTGCACGAGGGCACGATGGTGCGCGAGCTTCGCCGCGAGCGCTGGCCAGTCCGGCTCGTCCATCGCCTCGGCGACGAGGGCGCGATGCTCGTCCGACTTCGGCAGCGCCTGCGTCTGCTGGTCGTCGTAGTACTGCAGCCGGTGCTCGAGCTTGCGCAGGAAGGCATACGCCTCGGCCAGCGCATCGGCGCGCGCGGGCTCGATGAGGCCGCGTTCGCGCAGCGCCGCCAGCGCGCCGCGCGTCGACGTCATGCGAAGCCCCGCCTCGCGGCCGCCGCGCACGAGCTGGAAGAGCTGCACCGCGAACTCGATCTCGCGAATGCCGCCGGGGCCGACCTTGATGTCGTCGGTCTTGCGGCGCTGCAGGGCCGCCTCGAAGATGCGCCCGTGCATCTCGCGCAGCGCATCGAGCAGGCCATAGTCGAGGTAGCGCCGGTAGACGAAGGGATCGACGCGCTCGGCGAAACCGGCGACGGGGCCTTCGATCACGCGCGCCTTGAGCCACGCATAGCGCTCCCACGGGCGCGCCTGGGTCACGAAGTAATCCTCGAGCTGCGCCAGCGACGACACCAGCGGCCCGCTGTCGCCGAAGGGGCGCAGGCGCATGTCGACGCGGAAGGCGATGCCGTCGGGAGTCGGCTCGGCGAGGAGCGCGATGAGCCGCCGCCCCACCTTCACGAAGAACTCGTGGTGCGATACCGGCCGCGCGCCCGTGGTCTCGCCGTTGGTGCCGTGAAGGAAGACGAGGTCGATGTCCGAGGACACGTTGAGCTCGCCGCCGCCCAGCTTGCCCAGGGCCGCCACCGCGAGCCGGTCGCCGGCGGGCAGCCCGTGCAGCTCTGCGATGTCGCGCTGCGCCTCGGCGGCGGCCGCGGCCACGCACGTCTCGGCGAGCGCCGACATGGTCTCGAACACCTCGTCGAGCGAGGCGAGCCCGTTCAGGTCGCGGTGCGCGAGGCCCACCATGACCGTCTCGCGCAACCGGCGCAGCCGCGCCGCGAGGCCCTCGGGATCGCCCGCGAGCGCCGCGGCCATCTCCGCGCGCGTGAGGGCCCGGGCGGCGCGCCTTTCGAGCGCCTCGATCACCGCCGGACGCGCATGGGCCACGCGGGCCGCGTAGCGCGAGAGGCGCAACGTCCGGGCGAGGGCGGCGGCGAAGGGCAGCGGCTGCGAAACGGCGTTCAAAAGCGGCGTGGTGCGAGGCGGAGGGCGCTACAATAACCGACAAATTCCGCCCTTCGGGGGAAGTCGCATCAAGGCCCTACCGCGAATCGTTTTCCGCCTGGCCTGGGGCGCCGCGGTTTTCCTTCTCGTGGTCTTCGCCCTGGCCGTGCTGTGGCTGCGCTACGCGGCCCTGCCCCACATCGACGATTACCGGGGACGCATCTTCGCTTCCATCGAGAAGGCGTCGGGCATGGCGGTGTCCGCGCGGCGCATCGAGGGCGGCTGGGAAGGGCTGCGCCCGCACCTGTCGCTGCAAGGCTTCGAGATCGCCGACCGCCGGGGCCGCGTCGCCGTGGCGTTCGACCGGGCGGAGGTGACGCTCTCGTGGTGGTCGCTCCTGCGCGCCCGCGTGCGCTTCCACGACGTCGACTTCTACCGCGCGGTGCTCTTCCTGCGGCGCGGCCTCGATGGCCGCCTCTATCTCGCCGACCAGCCGCTCGAGCGCGGCGGCACGGGCGACGACGACGCGTTCACGCAGTGGCTGCTCTCGCAGCCGCGCCTGGGCATCCACGACGCGATGCTCGTGTGGCGCGACGAGCTGGCGCAGGGTCCGGAGGTGCGCCTCACCGACGTGCAGATCTCGATGCGCCGCCAGCTCGGCACCCACCATGCGGCGCTCTCCGCGCGCCCGCCGCGGGCGCTCGCCTCGCGCATCGACCTGCGGTGCGACCTGCGCGTGAAGCGCGCCGACGGCCGCTATGCCGCCACCGGACGCGTGTACGGCGAGGCGCGCGACGCCGACCTCGCCGCGCTGCGCGCGCACCTGCCCCTGCCCGACACGCTGCGCAGCGGCCTCGGCAACCTGCGCGTCTGGGCCACGCTCGCCCCGCAGGGCGTCTCCGACCTCGTCGCGGACCTCAACATGCGCGACGGCCGCGCGCAGCTCGACACCGATGCGCAGCCGCTCGACGTCGAGACGCTCTCCTCGCGCGTCACCTATCTCGCGCGCCCCGACGGCTTTTCGGTCGCGACCCAGGGCCTGCGCTTCCGCCTGCCACACGCGGCCGAGACCTTCACCGGCAACTTCTCGCTCGCACGCGAGGCTCCCGCGAACCAGCCGCCGCACGTCCAGGTGGGCGCCGACGGCATCGACCTCAAGATCGCCGCGACCCTCCTCGAGTACCTTCCGCTGCCGCGCGACGTGCGCACGCAGGTCGTGCGCTTCGCGCCGCGCGGCCGGCTCGAGGACGGCTCGTTCTCGTGGACCGGGCCCGACGCCGCGCACGCGAAGAGCTACACGCTGCGCGGCCGCTTCAGCAACGTCTCGGTGAACGCCGTCGACCGATGGCCGGGTGCGACCCACGTGACCGGCCGCATCGAAGGCACCGACGCGGGCGGCACGATCGAGCTCGACTCGAAGGATCTCGTGCTCGACATCCCGTGGATCTTCCGCGCGCCGCTCGGCTTCGACGCCATGCAGGTGCGCGCCGACTGGAAGCGCGGCGCCCAGGGCGTGGTCGTCGACCTGAAGACGCTGCGCTTCGCGAACGCCGACGCCGCGGGCGAGGCGAGCGGCACGTGGCATCCCGCGCCGCACGACCCCGATCCCTCGCCCGGCTACGTGGACATCAAGGGACGCATCGAGCGCGGGCAGGGCGTTCGCCTCGCCGCCTACCTGCCCAACGTCATCACGCCCGCCCGCAACTGGGTGGATCGCGCCGTGCAGGCGGGCGACATCGCCAACGCGCGCTTCGAGATGAGGGGCGACCTGCGCTGGTTCCCGTGGGGCGAGGGGCGCGGTGACGGCCGCTTCCTCCTGGACGCGGACGTGAAGGGCGCGCGCCTCAAGTACCTGCCCGACTGGCCCAGCATCGACGGGATCGACGGCACGCTGCGCTTCGAGGACCGCGCGCTCAAGGTGCAGGCCGATCGCGCGATGATCTTCGCCAGCAAGGCGAGCACGGTCTCCGCGTCCATCGACGACATCGCGGCCCATCCGGCGCGCGTGCGCGTCGAGGCCGATATCGACACGACGGGCGCGGATGCCACCCGCTTCCTCAGGGAGACCCCGCTCGTGAACGGGCCGGGGGCCTTCACGCGCTCGGTGTCGATCGACGGGCCTGCGCGCCTCAAGCTCAAGCTCGACATCCCGCTCGGCCCCGAGGGCGACCCGCTGCGCGTCGCGGGCGACGTGCAGCTCGCCGGCGATACGGCGCGCGCGGGGGCGAGCCTCGTCATGCGCGAGGTGCGCGGCAAGCTCGGGTTCACGGAGCGCGGCGT
>Ga0157369_10000901_pt1 | contig 37938 bp, 32 predicted proteins | sample C25metaG_FD_113461 | JGI IMG/M metagenome (GOLD analysis project Ga0157369, IMG submission 113461) | Corn rhizosphere microbial communities from Kellogg Biological Station, Michigan, USA - C2-5 metaG | ecosystem: Host-associated > Plants > Roots > Rhizosphere > Soil | place: USA: Michigan... | reverse complement strand
TGCGGGCCGCGGCCAACCGCATGTGGTCGCAGCAGACCGGATCGCTGCTGGTGATGGACGGTTCGCGACTGCTTGGCATCATCACCGAACGCGACGTGATGAAGGCGGTCGCGCGCGGCGCGGATCTCGACGCGACGCCGGTCAGTGCGGTGATGACGTCGACGGTGCTGACGGTGTCACCGGAGACGTCGCTGCACGAAGCGGCCCGGCACATGGCGACGCGATGGATCCGCCACCTCCCGGTGGTCGACGGCGGCGAAGTCGTCGGCATGGTGAGCCAGCGCGACCTGTGCGGTGTGCTCGCCGCGCTCGGCGCCGAGCCGGAGTCCGGTCAGATCCCGGTGGACGACCTGGTCCGGTCCCGTCGGCTCACTCGAATCGAAGCCGGGGACCTGGACTGATGTCGGAGCGCGACGAGCGCGACCCGGTGCTGCCGGACCGTACGCCGGACGAGACCGACGTCGGCTGGGGCGACCCTGCTGGCGGCGACGGGGAGCCGTTCGCGGACGACGACGTACGGCGGCTCACCGAGGACGTGCCGCCGCATCACGTCGATCGCGACTGAGTCTGCTGGCGGATCAGGCGGCCTGCGGCGAGGCGCAGTACGCGCACTTGCGTGCCGCGGCCGGGATGGACGACAGGCACTCGGCGCAATCCTTCGTCGGGGTGGGCTCGTCCGGCGCCGGCTTGAACCGCTCCATGAGCCTGTTGACCGGTACGACGACGAAGAAGTACACGACCGCCGCGATGATGACGAACGAGATCACCGCGGTGATGAACTTGCCGTAGGGGAACAGAATCCCGGGGTCCGCCGGCGTCGTGTCGGTCTTGGCGTGTCCGCCGATGCTGAAGCCCTTGTTGCTGAAGTCGCCGCTGGCGCCGGCGACCAGGCCGACGAGCGGGGTGATGAAGGCGCCGACGAAGCCGGTGACGACGGCGCCGAACGCGGCGCCGATCACGATGCCGACGGCGAGATCCACGACGTTGCCGCGAAGGAGGAACTTCCGGAATCCGCTCATGCCGGCGCCTTTCGCTACGCAGGAGTTCCTGTCCGCGCCAGCCTTTCGCATCCCCGGTCTGGCGATCAACAGCGACCCGCGCGGCTCACCGTCGTAACAGCACCAGCGACAGCCGGGTCGTCGCTGCCGCTCCGGCCAGGCGGGCCGCCTGAGCGTCGGTCGCTGCGACCACCACCAGTCCCGCGCCGCCGTCGTCCTGACCGGAGTCGCGGGCGGGCACCGCGAGCACGGTCAGCTTGGCCGCGATCACTTGCGTTGTTGGCGCGCTGTCGTCGCCGGTGGTGCCCAACACGTCGACGAGGTCGCCGGCCCGCGTGAGCGCCGCGGCCGCCGGTCCATCGGCCAGCCGGATCGGGACGGCCACCAGCCCGGGCTCGGGCAGCGCCGCGAGCAACGAGGGTTCGAGCAAACGCACGTCGGTCACCGGCTCGCCCGCGCGCATCGGCGCCGCGACCAGCCGCCCGACCACGCGCTCGCGGACGAGCAATGCGCCGCGCGGAACAAGCCGCAGTGGCAGCCGCTCCGGCCGGACGTCGTGAGCGGTCAGCGGGGCGCCGCCGTCGACGTCATGCGCGACCACCCACACGGCCCGGGTCGGCGGCGAGTGCGGGCGCAGGACCTGCAGCGCGCATAGCACCGCGAGCCCGAGGCAGACCGCGGCCGCGAACCGGCGTGGCTCGCCGGCGAGGCGGCGGACGAGGGAGGTGAGCACGCGGCCAGCCTGCCGCGCTACGAGCGGCCGGACCACACGGAAGAGCGAGCTGTGGACGCCGCGACCGGCGGCGCCACCTGTGGAAGGAGCTAGGCGACCTTCGTACCGTCGCCCGAAGGCCCGGGTGACGGCGCGCTGGACGAAGACGAGCTGGACGAAGACGACGAAGACGAAGACGAGGACGACGCGGCATCGCCGGCCGCAGGCTCGGACTTGGCCGCCGGCTCCGACTTCGCCGCCGGCGCGCTGCTGCTCTTCGTCGTACTCCGGCTGTCGGTCTTGTAGAACCCGGAGCCCTTGAAGACCACGCCGACGGGCGAGAACAGCTTGCGCAGCCGGCCCTCGCACGCGGGGCAGACGGTCAGCGGGTCGTCGGTGAACTTCTGCACGACTTCCAGGCGCTCGCCGCACTCGGTGCAGGCGTACTGGTAGGTCGGCATGGTTCCCCTCCTCGGCGCTGGCACTCGATGGCCTCGACTGCTAATGATGCCTCATCGGCAGGCTCGCCGCCAAACTTCAGCCGTCGAGCTCGAACCAGACCACCTTGCCGCCGGAGCGCAGCGGCTGGACGCCCCATCGCGCGGCCAGCAGCGACACGATCAGCAGCCCGCGGCCGCCCTCGGCGGAGGTGTGCGGCTGGCGGGCGACCTCGGGCAGCAGCGCCGGGCTGTCGTCGCTGACCGAGACCCGCAGCACCGATCCGGCGCGCAGCTCGATCTCGATCGACGCCCCGGAGCGCCCGTGCACGATCGCGTTGGTGACCAGCTCGCTGACCAGCAGGGACGCCGTACGCCGCAGGTCGCCGGACAGTCCGACCCCTGCGCAGAAGGAGCCGACGAAGGCTCGGGCCCGGCCGGCGGAACGGGCGTGCGGCGGCAGCGAAACGGACGAAGCGGCGGAGGCTGCCGGAGCAACCTCCTGCTCATGACGCACGTCGACCGTCCCCTGCCCGCGCCTGCTGCGGCGTCGGGGCCCGGCGTCGCAAGCGATCTGTTACCCGTAAGTAAGAACTGTAAACGGGATGCGGGCCGGTGCGGCGCAACCCCGCGGCCTTCGGAGAGTTGACTGTCGGCATGACCGCGACGATCCGGCTCGCGACCACCGCGGACGCGGACTCCATCGCTGCCATCTATCGCCAGTACGTCGCCGACACCGTCATCTCCTTCGAGACCGAGCCGCCGGACGGCGCCGAGATGGCCCGGCGGATGGCCGCGCCGCCGCCGCTGCCCTGGTTCGTCGCCGAGCGCGCCGGCCGCGTCAGCGGGTACGCGTACGCCTCGGCGCACCGTGCGCGGGCGGCGTACCGGTGGAGCGTGGACGTCTCCGTCTACCTCGCCGCGGACGAGCGCGGCCAGGGGACCGGCCGGGCGCTCTACGCGCGCTTGCTCGATGCCGTCCGTGGGCTCGGATACGTCAACGCGTACGCCGGGATCGCGCTCCCCAACCCGGCGAGCGTCGGCCTGCACGAGGCGATGGGCTTCCGCCCCGTCGGCGTCTACCGCAACGTCGGGTACAAGTTCGGCCGCTGGCACGACGTCGGCTGGTGGGAGCTTGCCCTCGCGGAGCCGCCGCCGGCCGATCCGGGGGAGCCGAGGCCCTGGGCGCCCGGGTGAATATCGCGTTGCCTCGGGATTCAGAACGCCTGCTCGGGGTAGGCGCCGAGTTCGAGCCGGATCGTGAGCACCAGGAGGTCATACGCGTGGAGTGGTCGAGCCGAGCTGCCTGCCTGTCTGCCGAGCCCGAGGTCTTCTTCCCGGTCGGTGCGGGCGGGGCTGCCCTCGATGAGGTGAGCGCGGCGAAACGGATCTGCTCGGTCTGCGCGGTCCAGCCCGAGTGCCGCGACTACGCGCTGCGCACCCGGCAGCCCTTCGGCGTATGGGGCGGTCTCGACGAGGAGGAGCGGCGGATGCTGCTGCTCCAGCCCGTCTCGTCGTAAATCCCGCGATTTTGAACCGTTCGTTGGCAACCAACGAATGGGGAGAGACGTCTGTCCCTATGAGCAGCGCGCGAAATGGCCTCGGCACGGCACAATGGCAGTAAGCCCAGTGGTGGTTCCCCCCGGCACGGCACGGCAGCAGAGGTTGTGAAGGCAATGCGTTTCGTCCGCCCGATGTCCCGGGGCGTCCTTGTCTCCGGCGTCGGCGTCGGGGCGCTGGCCGTCGCCGGTGTCGTCGTGGCCGCCGTCCACTTCGGCGGCGCCTCCACCCACGCGTCCGCGCCGGCCGCGACCACCGCGAGCCCCCCCGCGCCGACCGTCCTCACGGTCGTCGGCGCGCGCCGCGGCAGTGTGCCGTGGAACAAGCCGCTAACGGTCCGGGTGACCAACGGCGCGCTGCGCAGCGTCGAGGTCGACGCCGGCTCCACGCTGATCGACGGCGTCATCGGCGGGAACGGCACCATCTGGCAGTCACAGACCACGCTGGTGCCGCTGACGAAGTACGTCGCGACGGTGACGTACGCCGACGCCGCCTCGCACTCGCACACGACGACGCTGAAGGTCGTCGCCGCCGACACCGACAAGCACCTGCGCGTGACGTTGTCGCCGGGTGACGGCAACACCGTGGGCGTGGGCTCGCCGATCGTCGCGCGGTTCAGCCGCGCGGTGCCGAAGTCGCAGCGGGCCAACGTCGAGGCGCGGCTCGCCGTGACGACCACGCCGGCCGTCGTCGGTGCGTGGCACTGGATGAGCGACGAGGAAGTCCACTGGCGCCCGCCGACGTACTGGAAGCCGGGCACGAAGGTCCAGGTGTCGTCGACGCTCGACAACTTCTACGTCGGCAACGGCGTGTGGGGCAGCGGCTCGCACACGGCGACGTTCCGGGTCGGCGACTCGCACATCAGCCGGGTGGACGTCGCGCGGCACGAGATGTACGTCTACAACAACGGCGTGCTGGTCCGCACGATGCCGATCAGCGCCGGGCGCGACAAGTACCCGACGAAGAACGGCGTGCACATCACCTTCGAGAAGTCGCAGGTCGTCACGATGGACTCGGCGACCGTCGGCATCCCGCGCAACTCGCCCGACGGCTACTACGAGAAGGTCTACTGGGACGTCCGGATCTCCTACGGCGGCGCCTTCGTGCACGCCGCGCCGTGGTCCGTCGGCGAGCAGGGCCGGGTCAACGTGTCGCACGGCTGCGTGAACCTGAGTACGTCGAACGCGACGTGGTTCTACTACTTCTCCAACCGCGGCGACATCGTCGACGTCTACAACTCCGGCGCCGCTCCCGACACCTCGGACCCGGGCATGGCCGACTGGAACATGTCCTGGGCGGACTGGGTCGCCGGTGACGCCGACCCGTCGCCGGAGGCGCTCGCGCTGCACCCGAAGATGCCGCACGACACCGAGCCGGCCGCGCCGGCGAAGCCGACGTACTCCCAGCCGCCGTCGCAGCCGACCTCGTCGCCCAAGCCGACCTCGTCACCGTCGCCCTCGCCGAAGCCGACGCACTAGCCGAGCTCGATCAAGCCTTCCGGGGTGAGGGCCCAGCCGACGGGCTCGTCGTGCGGCTCGTGCGGGACGCGGTCGAAGATCTCGCCGGCGTAGACGACGGCGATGCGCCTGGAGCGGTCGGGGACGCGCGCGAGGGTGCGGTCGTAGAAGCCTTTGCCCCGACCGAGCCGGTTCCCCTGCCGGTCGACCCCGAGGGCCGGTACGACGACGAGCGCGGCCGCGTCGATGGTGCTTGGGCCGAGGGTTGGGGTGGTCGGCTCGAGCAGCCCCCAGCGCACCGTCGCGAGCGCTTCCCATTCCTCGTACGGCGCCCAGTCGAGAGCCTCCTGGTCGTCGATGACGACCGGCAGGATGACGCGGGCGCCGTGACGGATCAGAGCGTCGAGGAGCTGCCGGGTCGGCGGTTCCTCCGCGACACCTGCGTACGCGGCGACGGTCGGGTCGGGTTCGGCGGCGAGCGCGAGCAGGTCCGTCGCGTGGGACGCCAGCAGCGCGCCGTCGGCCTCGCGGTCCACAGCGGGACGGCTGGCGCGCGCCGTCCACACACCCGTTCGGAGCACTCGCTTGTCGTCCACCGCATGCGAGCATCGCACCGACAACCTGTTCGGAGGTGGACGTGACGCTGCGCCTGCGGCTCTCGCTCGCCTTCCTGCTCGTCGTGATCGTGCCGTTGACGGTGGCGGCCGTCGTCGTCGGGCGCGGCGTTCCGCACGCGCTCGACTCGGCCGCGCGCAACCGGGTGCTCGCCTCCCGCGCGGGCGCGGGCGCGCTCGTGCAGTCGACCTGCCGCACGGTCCGGCTCGCCGCGGAGGTGCTCGGCCGGGAAGCCGCGGTCGGCGACAAGCAGAAGGCGGTGCGCGACCTCGTCGGTCGCGGCGTCGTCGGTTACGCAGTGGTCACCGGCGCGTCCGGCAGGGTGCTCGCCACTGCGGGCAGCCTCGGCAGCGTCGGTGGTGGCGGCGGCCCGGTCGGCCCGGGTGCGTTGGGCTCGTGCAGTCGCGGGCTGCCGACGGCGGCCGGCATCCGCGCGATCGCCGACTCGGTCGACGTGCGCTCCGCCGGCGGCGCCGGGTTGGGCGCGGCCGCGGTCGCCATCCCGCTCGACCACGACTTCGCCACCTCGCTTTCCCGCGCGGCCAACGCCGACGTCACGCTCGTCTCCGATCGCAGCGTCGTCGCGAGCACGCTGCCGAGCGGTGACGCGACCGCGCTGGCGCGCGAGGCCGGGGCGCTGGTCGGCGCGGACGACGCGAGGGGAGTGGGCGATCGTCTGGCCGCGGCGACGTCGGCCGGGCCCGGTCAGCCGGTCGTCGTCGTGAGCGTCCCCACACCTGGGGTCGGCAGCCTCGAGCTGCTCGTCGTCGCCGTGCTGATCGCGGTGCTGTTGCTCGCCGCGGTCATCGGCTGGGGCCTCGCCCGGGTCACGACCCGGCCTCTCGTCGCGCTGAGCGAAGCGGCCGAGCGGGTCGCGGGCGGTGACCTCGACACCCGGATACAGGTGACGTCCGACGACGAGGTCGGTCAGTTGGCGACGTCGTTCAACGACATGACCGACCGGCTGCGCGGTTACGTCGGGGCGTTGCAGACCAGCCGCGACGAGCTACGGCGCAACCTCGCCCGCCTCGGCGACACGCTGTCGAGCACGCACGACCTCAGCCGCATCCTCGGCGTAATTCTCGACACCGCGGTGACCGAGACGCGGTCGTCCGCCGGCGCGATCTACGTCGTCGCCGATGGCCGTGACGAGCTGATGTTGCGGGCGGTGCACCGGCTCGACGACCGCGGCGCGCGGGTCGGCGACGCCATCGCGATCGGCCTCGGCATCACCGGCGGCGTCGCCGAGTCGGGCGACGCGGTGCGCGGTCACGTCGGCGCGCCGGGCCTCGTCGCGGCGCCGACCGAGCCGCGCGGCGAGGAGATCATCAGCGTTCCGCTGCGGACCACCGGTCGCGTGCTCGGCGTGCTCAACCTTTATGACCGCGTCGACGGCCGGCCCTACGACGAAGGCGACCTCGAGACGATCCGAACGTTCGCCAGCCAGGCCGCGGTCGCGCTCGACAACGTGCTGCTGCACCAGGAGGCTCAGCGGCTCTCCGTCACCGACGGGCTGACCGGCCTGCGCAACTACCGCTTCTTCCAGCAGGCGATCGCTCGCGAGACCGAGCGCGCGATGCGGTTCGGCCGGCCGCTCGGCCTGCTGATGCTCGACCTCGACCACTTCAAGAACGTCAACGACACCCACGGCCACCAGGTGGGTGACGCAGTGCTGGTCGAGATCGCCGACCGGGTGCGCGCCGAGGTGCGCGAGGTCGACCTCGTCGCCCGCTACGGCGGGGAGGAGTTCGTCGTCGTGCTGCCGGAGACCGACCGCGCCGGCGCCGAGCACACCGCCGACCGCATCTGCGAACGCGTGCGCGCGCGACCACTGCACGCGTCCGGGGTTGAGCTGCGGGTCACCGTCTCGGTCGGTGTCGCCGTGCTGCCCGACGACGGCACGACCCCGTCCGCGCTGATCAGGGCCGCGGACGACGCGCTCTATGCCGCCAAAGCAGCCGGCCGCGACCGCTGGTCGTAGGCCGTCGCTGGCGGCGTTCTCGTCGCCTTGCGGCCGTCAGGCCGCGGCGCTCCCTGCGGCCTCGGCAGCCACGACCTAGGGACCGCCCGCGGGCGCGGACCTTGTTGACTGTGACGTTGTGTGTCTCTGACAGCGGCTGAAAGACACAGAACGTCGCAGTCAACGTCGTACGGCCAGAGCGGGCCGGGCGTGAAGCCCGCGGCGCGCTCGCGGTCACTGCCCGGCAAGGTCGTTGCCTCGCACTAGGGTCTGGGGCATGGCGGGCGGCGGATGAGCGGGCGGGTCACCAAGGCCGTCATCCCGGCCGCCGGTCTCGGCACCAGATTCCTGCCCGCGACCAAGGCAACCCCCAAGGAGATGCTGCCGGTCGTCGACAAGCCGGCGATCCAGTACGTCGTGGAAGAGGCCGTGCGCGCCGGGCTGGACGACGTACTCATGGTCACCGGGCGCAACAAGGCGCCGCTCGAGGATCACTTCGACCGGCATTACGAGCTCGAGGACAAGCTCGAAGCCGACGAGGGCAAGCAGCACCTGCTCGACCGGGTCCGCGAGCCCACCGAGCTGGCGACCATCCACTACGTCCGGCAGAAGGATCCGCGCGGGCTCGGCCATGCCGTCCTCTGCGCCGCGCAGCACGTCGGCGAGGAGCCGTTCGCCGTACTCCTCGGCGACGACCTCATCGACGAGCGGGACGAGCTGCTCACCCGCATGATCGACGTACGGCAGCGTCACGGCGGCTGCGTCATCGCGCTCATGCAGGTCCCCAAGGACCAGATCGCGCTCTACGGCTGCGCCGCCGTCGAACCCACCGACGACCCCGACGTGCTCCGGGTCACCGGCATGGTCGAGAAGCCCGCGGTCGACAAGGCGCCGAGCGACTACGCGATGATCGGCCGCTACGTCCTGTCCCCGGCGATCTTCGACGTCCTGCGCGACACCCCGCCCGGCCGGGGCGGCGAGATCCAGCTCACCGACGCCATTCAGGCCCTGACCGACCGCCCGGGCGACGGCGGGCCGGTGCACGGCGTCGTCTTCCGCGGCCGCCGCTACGACACCGGCGACAAGCTCGACTACCTGCGCTCGATCGTCCAGCTCGCCGCCGATCGCGCGGACCTCGGCCCGGCGTTCCGCGCCTGGCTCGCCGAGTACGCCGCCACCCGCCTGCCCGAAGGCGACCCGACCGAGCCGCTCTCGCCGTGAAGACCGTCGCCGAGCACCTCGCCACCGTCCTCGACGGCATCGGCGCGCTGTCGCCGCTCGAGCTGACCCTGCTCGACGCGCACGGCTGCGTCCTCGCCGAGGACGTCGCCGCCACCCACCCGCTGCCGCCGTTCGACAACTCCGCGATGGACGGGTACGCCGTGCGGGCCGCGGACATCGCCGGCGCGACCGAGTCCACGCCGGTCACGTTGCCGGTCGTCGGCGACATCGCCGCCGGCAGCGTCACGCCGTACTCCGTCCAGCCCGGCCTCTGCGTCCGGATCATGACCGGCGCGCCGCTGCCGCCGGGCGCGGACGCCGTCGTCCCGCAGGAGTGGACCGACGAGGGCCTCGCGCAGGTGTCCATTCGGGCCGCCGCGGGCGTCGGCGCGCACATCCGCCGCGCCGGCGAGGACGTCGCGCCCGGTACCACCGTCCTCACCGCCGGCGCGCACCTCGGCGCCACCCAGATCGGGCTGCTCGCCGCCGTGGGCCGCGACCGCGTGCTAGCGCGACCGCGCCCGCGGGTCGTCATCCTGTCGACCGGCAGCGAGCTCGTCGATCCCGGCCAGCCGCTCACCCCGGGCAAGATCCCCGACGCCAACAGCGCGCTGCTCACCGCGGCCGCGGACGAGGCCGGCGCGATCGCGTTCCGGGTCGGCATCGTCCCCGACGACCCGCGCCAACTCCTCGACACGTTGGAGGATCAGCTCATCCGCGCCGACCTCGTGCTCACCAGCGGGGGAGTGAGCGTCGGCGCGTACGACGTCGTCAAGGACGCGCTCGGCCGGCTCGGCACGGTCGCGTTCGACAAGGTCGCGATGCAACCCGGGATGCCGCAGGGCTTCGGCCGCATCGGCCCGGACGAGACACCGTTCTTCGGCCTGCCCGGCAACCCGGTCAGCGCCTACGTGTCGTTCGAGGTGTTCGTCCGGCCGGTGCTGCGCCGGATGCTCGGCGTCGAACCGATCTCGCGCCCGATCGTGCGCGCGCGCCTCACCGGAGCCGTCAGCTCGCCACGCGGCAAGCGCAGCTTCGCCCGCGGCTGGCTGTCCGTCGAGGAGGGCAAGTACGTCGTCCGCCCGGTCGGCGGCAGCGGCTCACACCTGATCGCCTCGCTGTCCGCCGCGAACGCCTTCATCGTCGTACCGGAGGACGCAACGCAGTTGGAGACCGAGTCGACCGTCGACGTGATGATGCTGGAGCGCCGCCAACGATGACCGAGTTACCGCACCTGGACGAGTCCGGCGACGCGCGCATGGTCGACGTCAGCGCGAAGGACGTGACGGCGCGTACGGCGACCGCGCGCGGACGGGTGCTGGTCAGCGGCGACGTGATCCGATTGCTGCGAGCCGGCGACCTGCCGAAGGGCGACGCGCTCGCCGTCGCGCGCATCGCCGGGATCATGGCGGCCAAGCACACGCCCGATCTCATCCCGCTTTGCCACCCAATCGCGTTGCACGCGGTCGACGTCGACTGCACGGTGGCCGACGACGCCGTCGAGGTGGCGGTGACGACGCGTACCGCGGACCGCACCGGCGTCGAGATGGAGGCGCTCACGGCCGTCGCGGTCGCGTGCCTCGCCGTGGTCGACATGGTCAAGGCGGTTGACCCGGGCGCGACGATCACCGACATCCGTGTCGTGGAGAAGACCGGCGGCAAGACCGGCCGATGGGTGCGTTCGGAGTGAGCGCGGAGGAGCTGCCGGCCGACGCGCGCGCCGTCGTCGTCACCGTCTCGGACCGCTCGCACGGCGGGTTGCGACACGACGAGTCCGGCCCGCTGCTCGCGGATCTGTTGCGAACATTGGGTTTCTCCGTCGGTGATGTCGTCGTCGTACCGGACGAGGTCGAACAGATCGAAGCCGCGTTGCGCGCCGCCGTCGCCGACGGTGTCGACCTCGTTGCGACGACGGGCGGGACCGGGTTCGCGCCGCGCGACGTGACACCGGAGGCGACCCGCCGGGTGCTCGAACGCGAAGCTCCCGGGCTGGCCGAGGCGTTGCGGCAGCACAACCGCGACCGGGTACCTACGACGATCCTGTCCCGCGCGGTCGCCGGTACGGCCGGCCGGTCGATCGTCGTCAACCTGCCCGGGTCGCCCAGTGGCGTGCGCGACGGTGTGACGGTGCTGACGCCGGTGATCGGGCACGCCATCGTGCAGCTGCGCGGCGGCGACCATTGACCGAGCCGCGCTCGCCCGGCTGGCCCGCCGTGCTCAGCGACGGCGACGTCACGCTGCGGCCGTTGCGGGTACGGGACGCGGCGTCGTGGGCCGACGCGCGACGGCGCAACGTCGAATGGCTGCGCGAGTGGGAGGCGACGCCGCCCGGCGGCCGCCCGTACGTCCCGACGGCGGCGGGCACGTTCGTCACGATGGCGCGCCGGCTGCGGCGCGAGGCACGGCGCGGCCGCGCGCTGCCGTTCGCCGTACTCGTGGATGGTGAGTTCGCCGGGCAGCTCAACGTCGGCGGCATCGTGCGCGGGTCGCTGCACTCCGCGCACCTCGGCTACTGGATCGACCAGCGCTACGCCGGGCGCGGCGTGATGCCAACCGCGGTCGCGCTCGCGACCGACCACTGCTTCGGCCCGGTTGGCCTGCACCGCGTCGAGGTGAACATCCGGCCGGAGAACGCGGCGAGCCGTCGCGTCGTAGAGAAGCTCGGCTTCCGCGACGAGGGTTTACGCCGGCAGTTCCTGCACATCGCCGGCGGATGGCGCGATCACCTGTCGTTCGCATTGGTGCGCGGCGAGGTACCGGAAGGGTTGCTCGCGCGATGGCACGCCGCGCAACTTCCTGGGCAACTGTCGCGCGACACGCCGCTCGATGTCCCCGACCGGAAGCCCCGCCGTAGCTAGCGTTTCTCTGCGATGGATGCCAACCGTCGAAGGACTTGCTCGTGAGCGCCGTCATCCTCGCGGTCATCGTCATCATGTGGGCCGTAGTGTTGGTGCCGATGTGGTTGCGCAGACACGACGCCGCGACCGAGTCGCGATCCGTCGACCGGTTCTCGGCCGCGATGCGCGTGCTCTCGCGCCGCCAGCCGTCGTCGTCCGGGTCGGCGCGCTACGTGCTGATGCCGCGGCGTACGGCGTCCGCGCCCTCCGTGCACGTGTCCGGCGCGGCCGCGCCGCGGCCGAAGCGTGTGCCTGCTCCTGCTCCTGTTGCTGCGCCGGCTGCTGCTGCTGCTCCGGCCGCATCCCGCCGTAAGGCGTCATTGGCGGTACGACGACGCCGGGTGCTGCTCGTCCTGCTCGGCGTCGCGTTCCTGACGATGGTGCTGGCGGCGGCCGGGGTCATGAGCTGGGTCCTCCAGGTCGTGCTCGACCTGTTCGTGGTCGCCTTCGTCGTCCATCTGCGGACCCAGGCCAAGCGGAGCGCTGCGCTGGCCCGCGATCGCCGGCGTGCGCCGCGCGTCCCGGTGGCCGTTGCGGCGGGCTCGCGCGGGCCGGTGACGCCGACTGCCGCGCGGTACGCCGCCCGGCTTGCTCGAGCCGCGACGCCGGCTGCGCCGCCCGCTGTGGCGCCCGCTGCGGCGGAGTTCGCCGAGCCGGTGGAGCTGCTCGACGAGCCCGTCGAGACGATCGTCGCCGAGGCGACCGGGACCGACGACGCGTCCGCGTGGGAGCCCGTGCCGGTGCCGCCGCCGACCTACACGATGAAGCCCCCCGCCCCGCCGCGCCGCTACCCGCCGGTGCGGCCCGACTACGACGAGGCGGTTGCGGGCGGCGACGAGGCGGTGGCCGCGGGCGCGGAGCCGGCCGTCGAGGCGGACGACGCGGGCCAGCTGGACGAGATCCTGACGCACCGCTGGGCCGTCAACGACTGAGCACCTCGGCTATCCTTGTCCCGCTTGGGGCTGTAGCGCAGTTGGTAGCGCGCTTCGTTCGCATCGAAGAGGTCAGGGGTTCGATTCCCCTCAGCTCCACCAAGGTGCTCGGATGACAACTCTGCCCCTCACCGAAGGCAGTTCGCTGTAGCTGACGCGGACGCTCTTTTCCTCGTTTCTCGCGCCTGAGGTAATGCCCGACCTCGTATGCGCAAGTGAACTCTGTCGGTCCGGGCTGGCATACATGTTGACCGTGACGACGGGGGTTCCGTGGCGCGACCATCGCGATGGTCCAGGGGTAATCCTCGCGCTCCGGATGCATACTCGACATGATGCCGACCTCATCGGGCGGTCAGGCGAGGGCCACGTGTTCGTGGTCGCCGAGCTAGGGAACGTAGGTCGTGTACCCCGGGCAGTTCGTCTTCGGAATCGTCTTGTTCGCGTGGTAGAGCGGTGTGGACATGATCGAGTAGTCGTCCCACACTGCCGTGACGTAGTACTCCACGTGCGCTGAGCACGGAGCCCACGCGCGGTCACTCGCATAATCGGTCCAGACGAGTGTCGAGGTGACGTTCGCTCCGGCGTTGCCACACGAAGTGGTGGTTTGGCAGAACCAGCCACCTCCACCGATTTCGGATGTGGCCGCTCCATTACTCGTCGCGTACGCGTTAGGTGGATAGACCCAGTAGGTGTCAGAGCCCAGGCTCAGCAACCGGCGTGACCCCCCGCCGTTGTCCACGGCCGCGGACATCACGCAGGAGTAGTCCTGGCAACCCGGGAAGTCGGCCGCGGACCCCGGGTAGGCGACCTCCAAGCCGGGCGGGCCACCTTTACCGACCGGGCACCCCATCTCGATACACACTGCGCCGACCGCCTCGTCGCCGACGATGTTGACCCCAGCACAAACGGCGTCGCCGTCTGCGCATCCAAGGTTGTTGATGTTTCCTACCAGCCCATAGGCTTCCGAACACCCCGAGCAGTTCGAGCGCACCCCCGCGGGAGCCCGCGTTTGAACCATGGTCATGCGCGTTGCGCGGTTGGTTACTTCGGTCACCACGAGGTGCTTGGCGTTGAGGAATGCGTGGCCGACGATGTGGTCGATTTCTTGGTGCGTCGCCACGTTGGTGATGCGAATGTCGATCGCGAGCTTCGTCGGATCCGGTTGGGACAGGGAGTAGGTCAGCGATAGCTCGCCGACATGTACGACGCGGTCGTGGATTCCCACCGGAGTCGCGGCGCGGGAAACGATCGGCTGCGCAAGCAGCATGACCAATCCCAAGCATGCGCCTAGGTAGACCTTGACTCGGCCGGATGCGAAGCGCATCTCTCTCCTTGATGATCCGACACGGCAGTTCGTATGAACTGCCTGATATGTCCGGATGGTGTCCGTCGCGCCTATCGCTGTCAAGGGACAGATCGGCGACGACGTCCCGCCTTGTGTTCACGCACGGTCGCGGCCGCATTCCAAGCGAGCCGAAGTGTCCGGGTCACCACTCACGAACAGGGCCTAAGTGGCGCCCACCAAGCCCTCCGCACTACAGACGATTCGCCTCGTTCCAGGGAGGAAGTTGCGGCCAGCCAACACTCGTCACTCCAGTTCCAGTGCGTCCGAAAATTCTCGTCTTGACGTATCGATGAAACGCGATATTTTCTGCCGACAACTACCGCCCGGTCGTGTGCGGTGGGGAGTCTCCACCGAATCAGTCGGGGGCTGGTCGCCATGGTCGCGCCGCGTCGTTCCGTTCTCTTTACCGCCGAACGCCCGCGTAAGTTCGTGGTCCCGATCGTGGTGGCGGTCCTCGCTGCCGGGCTTGTCGGGCTGACTGAGCCGGCGGCCCATGCGGCGGCTATGCCGATGGCCGGTGGTTCCGGGACGATCACGACCGCAAATGACCAGCTGTCGGCGATGATGGCGGCGCAGCGTCAGGGTTCGCGAGTCGAGGTGTTGTCGGAGCGAACCGAGACGACGCAGGTGTTCGCGAATCCCGATGGGTCGTACACCTCGGAGATCGCCGCTGGTCCGGTACGTCTTCTGCGTGGTGGTCAGTGGGTCGATGTCGACTCCACCTTGCAGAGCGGCAACGGTGTCGTCTCGACTGTTGCGACACCCACGGATCTGACTTTTTCGAGCGGCGGGTCGACGGCCATTGCGACGGCGACCACCACCGGCGACGAGGGCGCAGGCGTTCCCAAAGGCCTCAGCTTCGGGATGGACTGGGCGACCAATCTTCCGGCGCCGTCCCTGTCTGGGTCGACCGCGATCTATCCGAATGTTCTGCCGAGCATCGACTTGACGGTGACGGCGAAGGCCGACGGCTTCACCGACAACCTCATCCTCAAAGCGAGGCCGGCCACGACGCCGGCGGTGCGCATACCGCTGCGCCTCGGGGGCTTGACGCTGTCGAAGGCCAGTGACGGTTCGCTGCGACTGACCGATGCGCAGGGCCAACTGCGGGCGATCGCGCCGGCACCGACGATGTGGGACGCGCAGCGTGATCCGGCGACCGGGTTGCCGACGAACTCGAGAGCGATTCAGACGACCGTGGTCAATGTCGGTGGCCACCAGGAGCTCGATCTCACGCCTGACTACACATGGCTTTCGGATCCGTCGACGCAGTACCCGGTCACGCTGGACCCGACGACCACGCTGTACACGTCCTCGGACACCTGGGTCGAAAACGACACCCTGACCAATGAGAACGGTGCGACGGATCTGCGGGCGGGGCATTCGGCGACGGCGACGGCGCGGTCGCTGGTGAAGGTCGATGTGTCGTCGCTTGCGAACACGCAGATCCTTTCGGCGGATTTCGCGGCCTATCAGATCCACGCCTCGACCTGCCAGGCCGAGACCATGGGTATCCACCAGATCACCAGCAACTGGACTCCGACCACGATCACCTGGTCGTCCGGGCAGCCCAGCGTCGCGTCTTCACCGCTGGTGACGAACAGCGTGGCGTACGGCTACAACGCCTCGTGCCCGTCGGACTACGCCCATTGGCAGGACACCAATACGAGCACGACCGGGCTGACCCATCTGGTGCAGGGCTGGGTGAACGGCACGACCAGCAACTACGGCATCGAGGTCAAGGCCGAAGACGAGACGAACGCCTTCACCTTCAAGCAGTGGGACTCGGCGGACTACGGCGGCGTGCGCACCCCACGGTTCAACATCACCTACAACCACTATCCGGGGGTTTCGCGGCCGCACATCTCGACGCTGGTGACGGTCGGCACAACCAACTATGTTTCGGCGCCCTCGCCGTATCTGTTCGCGCAGGTCTCCGACTCCGACGCCTCGCAGGTGCGCGCCGATTTCGACGTCTACTACGGTGCGACGCTGGAGGTGAACAATCTGCAAGGCGGGATGGTCAACTCCGGCAGCTACTCCGGCGCGACGCTCGCCGGCACCTTCTTCGACGGCCGAACGTACTCGATGCGGGCCTTCGGTGACGACGGCAACACCCGCTCCACGGGCTTCGCTTCGGTGGTGTTCACGGAAGACAGGTCCGCACCGTTGGCGCCGTCGATCACCTCGACGCAGTATCCGAGCGCAATGTGGAACACCGCCGGCGGATCGGGGACGTTCACGTTCACCTCGTCGGACACCTACAGCGGCGTCGATCACTACCTGTACTCGCTCGACAATCCCACGCCGGCGACGGCGACATCGTCCCCGTTGACGATCAACCCGATGCCTGATGGCTGGCACACGCTCTATGTCGCCGCAGTTGACCATGTCGGCAACGTCTCGAGCGTGACCCCGTACACATTCGGCGCAACCCCAGCGGTCACCAGCCCCGCCGACGGCGCCGTGACCCAGCACTCGGTGTACCTGACGTCGCAGACGCAACCGGCGCCGACCGGTGTGGGTGTCGTGACGTACTACTACCGCCGTTCCGCGAGCGACCCGTGGCAGGTCGTCCCCACGGCCGACGTCAGTCTGACCGCGGGCGGGCAGCCGTTCAGCGGCTTCCCCTACGCCTACGCCCCATGTACGGACACCATCAATCACACCGACTGCGACTCCAGCGGAATTCCGTCCAAGCTGACCTGGAACGTCGCTAGCACCCTTGGGAGCACGGACGGCCCGGCGCAGGTCGCAGTCTGCTTCGGATCCTCCTGCCCAACGACATCGACCAGCACGCTGCCGAGCGGTTCCTCTACGCAACCACGCAACCTCACCCTGGACACCAAAGCCTTCGAGGTCGCCGCCACCCAGGACGTCGCACCCGGGGCTGTCAACCTGCTGACTGGCAACTTCCAGGTGTCGACCGGCGATGTATCGGTTCCGGGTAACCTCGACAACACCTTGTCGGTCGGACGCACATTCAACACCGTCCAAGCGACCAGCACATTGACTCACGGCATCTTCGGTCCCGGATGGAGCGCGAGCCTGCCGGTTGACTCCGCGGGCGCCGATTATGTCGGGCTGAGTGACACCGGGTCAGTGCTCACTTCGACATCGTCAGATCAGTCGACAGTCTCGTTCGCCACGACCGCAACGGGGGGGACGTACGCACCGACAGGGCCGGACGCCGACTCTGGTCTCAGTGTGGTCAGCACTACCAGCGGGTGCGCGGCCAGCTTCAAGTGCTACGAGCTCGACGATTTAGCTGGTAACAAGGTGCTATTCCAGTCGACGAGCGCCAACCCACCGACGCCCTCGCTGTCCGCGCCGGTTGCTTATGCGGTGATTAGCGTCACTGAGCCAGGTTCGGCGAACAACACCACGTTCACCTACACCAGCGGTCTTGTGACCCGGATCGTCTCGCCCGTGCCGTCTGGCGCGACTTGCACCAACCCGTCCGCCGCGTCCACGTGGACGGCTGGCTGTCGCGGCCTGGACCTCACCTACTCGAGTGGGAAGCTGACCGCGGTCACGTATGACACGAGCGACGGCACGAACCCCCTACAGGTGGACGTCGCCTGTTACGACTATGACAGCAACGGACGGCTCGCCGACGAATGGGATCCACGCAATATTCCGACCGCCGCAAGCGGCACGCATCCGATCGTGTGCGGTAGCCCGATACGCCCGACGCACTACAACTACGACAGTTCAGGGCGCATCCAGACGATCACCCCGGCATGGAAATCCAGCGGCGCGCCTCTCGCCGGCTGGACCATGGCTTACGACACGAGCGGCCGACTGTCGACCGTGACCCGGACGCACCTGACCGGGTACGCCAGTGGAAGCGAAATCAGCACCGTGCTCTACGGGGTTCCGGTCGCAGCCGACAGCACGAACCCGTCCTATCGGCCCGACCTCACCTCCGCGACAACCGCGACCTGGGCCCAGACCGACAACCCCGACGCGACTGTCGGCGCCACAGCGATATGCCCGCCCGGCGCGTCCGTCCCCGCCGACGCCACCGGCAGCCTGACGGACTGCACATTGACCTACCTAGACGCCGACGGGCGCGCGGTCAACACCGCCAGCTACTCCGGCACCGGTGCGGCCGGCTGGCACGTCAACACCACCGAGTACGACGCGCTCGGTCACGTCGTCCGCAGTCTCGACGCGAACAATCAGGAAGAGGCACTGTCGCCGACTACCGGCGCCGGAGCCCTCCTCGGCCTACCATCGAGCACCGCGCAGGCCGCCCTCGACCTGTCGACGATCAACGTCTACACGCCGAACGTCCGCGACGGCCAGCCCGATCTCACGGGCTCCTTCGGCCCGTACCACCAGGTAGAACTTGCCAACGGCACCATCGTCGACGCCCGCGCCTACACCGCCACGACCTACGACGACGGCACCGAAACCGGCCACCCGCAAGTCGGTGGCCTCCCTGTCTCCTATCACCTTGTCACTAAGAGAGTGACCTCGGCGAGTCAGTCAGCCGACGCCACACCGACGGCCTTGATCGACAGCCGCGAAACCGACACGCACTACTACAACGGCACCGACTACACCGGCTGGACCTACCGCACTCCACTACAGACGATCACCGACCCGGCCGGGCTTGCGATCACGAGCACGACGGTTCTGGATCCGGCGACGGGGCGCGTCGTCGATTCGCGGATGCCCTCTGCCGTCGGCGACACCGCGAACGCTACGGCCGGCTCGACGAAGACGATCTACTACGCTGCCGGCGCAACAAGCGGCGACAGCGCCTGCGACAACAAGCCACTTTGGGATGGCCGGGTCTGCAAGACCCTTCCAGGGGCGTCCGTGCCCACCTCGGGGTTGCCGAGCCTGCTCACCGGCCAAGTCATGAGCTACGACTACCTCGGCCGCTCGCTGGAAACCGACGAAACCTCGACGACCGACACCACCCACACTCGCATCACAACGACCGTCTACGGGTTCAACAGCACGATCACGTCCGGTGCGTCTGCGAACCCGTACGCCACAACATCCGAACAGACCGCGGTGTCCGGTGGTGTTGGAACGTTGACGCCTGCTGAGACGGTGACCTTCAACAGTGATACCGGTCTCGCGACGTCGAACAGCAACGGCACCCTTGCCGATTCCACGACGTACGACGACTTCGGCCGGGTGACCAGCTACACGGAGAACACCGCCGCGACCGGCGGACAAGCGAATACGGCCACCACGACGTACGACCCGACACATGGCTGGACGACCCAAACCACCGATGCCCACACCACAATCAACTACACTCGCAACGGCGGCAACGAACACCGTGGCCTCGTAACGTCTCAAGCCGTCACGGTCAATGGCACAACCGCCTATTCCGGCACCTTCAGCGCTGGCTATGACAGCGACGGCAACCTCACGAGCCAAACTGACCCGAATACCGTCTCCACCACACTGACCCGTAACGAAACTGGCCAGTTGACCTCCCGCATTGACGCCCAAGGGGGAAGCGGCTGGCTGTCCGACACGGTCGTCCCGTCGATTAACGGTCAGTGGCTACAGCACGACGGTACCGTGGCCTCGCAGGACTACACTTACGACGCGGCTGGAAGACTTGTTCTCGCCGACGACACCCCGACCGGCGGCCCGTGCGCAACCCGCGCCTACTCATATAGCGGCACCTACGGAGCCGACAGCAACCGCTACAGCTCATCGTCGTATCCCCCCGCGTCCGACGGCACCTGCCAAACGACCATCGGCGGCACGACCACCAGCCACAGCTACGACGCCGCAGACCGGCTCCTATCGGCGGGCAACGACACCGGCATCGTCTACGACACATTCGGTCGCGTGACAACGGTCCCGTCAGCAGACGTGACCGGCGGCGCGAACCTCACCGCCGACTACTACACCAACGACCTCGTCCACAGCGAAACCCAAGGCACCACCACCTACACCTGGAACCTCGACGCGAACGGCCGACTGGGCAATTGGAGCGCCACTGGCAGCGTCAACAAGACCAACCACTACGACGATGCGTCGTCAGACTCACCCGACTGGATCGCCGAAACAGCCGACGGCAGCCAATGGACCGTCAACGTCACAGACCTCATCGGCAGCCTCGCCGTCACGGTCGACCAGACCGGAACTGCGACGTATCAGTATGCGAATCTGCACGGTGACATCGCCGCAACTGCCGCAGCAGGCGCGACCGCCCCTACGCCCTCGCCCGACTACGGCGAGTTCGGCACCAATCCAGGCGCCACGACCCGCTACGGCTGGCTCGGTGCAAAGCAACGCTCCGATGACGACCTCGCCGGACTAACAATCATGGGCCAGCGGCTTTACGATGCAACGTTGGGACGTTTCCTGCAAACCGATCCGGTCCCCGGGGGAAGCGCCAACGATTACGACTATGCCGGACAGAACCCCATCACCAACTACGACCTAGACGGCCGAATGCAGGAGGCCTTGAGTGGTGGTGGCGGCGGGGTGATCTGGAACTCGGATCTGAGTCCGTGGCACCACTGGCACTACTCTCCATGGCATCCGCATCACCGCCACGGCCACTGCCACCATTGGTATAGCTGCGGAGCATCGTGGGTCTACCACCACGTCGGCGTGAACGCTGGCTTCACGGGCGGCGCGTGGTACGGCGTGAGCGCCAGCGTTGGCTGGAACTACCACGACGGCTTCTACGCCAACTGGGGGAGCACCAACTGGAACGATGGTGTCTTCGGTTACAGTGCAGGCGTAGGTCCGACCTTCCAGTCCCACAAGACCGCCGCTCACGGCCGATGTGGTGGGGCTGGGGTGGGCGCAGTGAGCGTTAGCGCCTGCAAGGGTTCGGGCGGCGGCTGGCAGTACTCGGGCACATACGGCCCAGGCCTCTGGGGTGGTAGATATTCCTATCGATCGTGGAACTGGCGTCCGTGATTCGAGCCGAACGAAGTATCAGCCGGTTACCTGAGCATTTGTGCGGGATGACCACCGCGCTTTGTTTCCAGGCGACGGTTCTGGTCGCGGCACTGCGCCTGATCCTGTTGGGCGCGGTGGCGGGGACTATCGCGACGACGCTGACTCTGGTCGTCGCCGGTCATAACGACTCAGCGAACGTCCTGATGTATTCGGTCGCTGCCGTTGAAATGGTCCTACTTGGTGCATTTCTGAGCGGAACGGTCTGCCTAGTGGCGAGTTTTGCACAGGATTGGCGATGGACCCTTCGCTTCGCGATTTCACCCAGCGAGCAGTCGCGTTACTTTGCCTGGGTCATCCGGCGTAGCGTGCCCCGCCGGCGGCCGGCAAGTGGTCTTCCGGGCTAGCGGCTGCCGCGTACCTGTCGTAGATCACGAATTGGATGAGTGGCTGGGTGACCGCGCTGCGACAAGCCCATCGCCTCTGACCTTGCGCCAGCGCTGACCGCCGGCTTTGACGTCTTCTGGATCGACGCAGAGGTTTGGGAATAAGAACAGCGTTCGCCCGCACTTGGCGCCAGGGAGCATATGCTGAGCCTGTCGGGTGAGTCGCGCACTGGGTAACCCTGCGGGTGAGGGGTGCAGCCGACAATGCCTCAGGCGAAGCTGGCCGTGAAGGCCAGGCGTTTCTACGTACGCGAGTCGTAGGCGCGCACCGTGGCCATGGGTGACGATCTTCCCCACGGTGAGCGACGAGCGGCTTCGCGCTGCCGGATGGTCCTCGTTAGCTGCCGCGGTATTGCCGAACGGTCTTGTGCACTGCCGTTTCGGCCGGCTGATCTTCTGACGCGAAGCTCACTGACGGCATCGTGGGTGTCCAAGTGCTAGCGCTGCCAGACAACGGCTGCACGGGGAGTACCAACACGTCGACTGTTACGTCGTCGTGCATACCATCAGCGAACTGGTCATGACGTCGAAGACAAAGCGCCAGCCAGGAACGTCGGCATTGGCTCCGTCGAACTCATTGACGGCGCTGTCGTGCTCATCCGAGTCGGTTACGACGGGCGACCACCGCTGAGGGTTGAGCACGTCCGGTTGAGTCTGTCGAGCGGGCTCAGCGGCCAGTTTCTCGGATTCGCGACTCGTGACCACGGCTGCGTCGGCATTGCCCACGCCACTGTGTCGTACTCGGTGAGCGTTTTCGCGCTGCCTTGCCCAACGTCACGAACCAACAGCCGACGCTGCGAATCCAGGACGGTTGAAGCCGATGCCGCGCACGACCTCAGTGGCGACGCGAACGGCAGCTTGAGCATCGCGCATCAGCGTCAGCTCGACAGCTTGCTCTAGCGTGAAGTCGTTCTCCGAGGCTCCGGCGGGAATTTCCAGCCGCATGTGCACCGCGTTCGGGTCGAGCGGTGACTTCAAGTGCGCTTGGACCTTGCGGATGTCGTTCAAAGCAAGCAGATTCTCAAGTAACTCATCGCTAATCAACCCGGCGCTCTTGGCCGCCTTCGCGACCGGCCCTAGGCCAGCACGCGCCAGCCGCGCTCCGAGGGCATCTTGAATATCGAGGTAGGCAGCCAGAGTTCGCTCACAGCATGCATGCGCGCATAGGACTACGGCAAGATAGGTGCCATCGACCCCCGTCGGCCAACTTGAGCTGAACCTTGCTCTATCACGAGTGCTGTCGGTGCTGGGCCAGTTGATTCATGGATTCACCGGCGGTGTACCGCTCGATGAGGTCGGCTTGCTGAGGTGGTGAGAGTCGTTGGCGGACTTTGTGCCGCTTACGGGACTGATCTGGGCCTGAATCGTCAGGCCGAGCGGTACGCCGAACGGTACGCGATTCCAGCGTGAAGTGGGGGAAGTGCCGAAAACTTCGAGTAGCGGCCCAGCAGCTCCACTCGGCACGTGTCGGTTTGAGCGGCGTACGACGACCGCCGCACCTCCATTGCGAGCCGTCTGACGAACCCCCTATCCTGCGGACTGCTTCGTCCACACATAAGGGATTTTTGGGGGGATACACGGATGCCCAGCAGTCTCCGTGCACTTCGTCTGCCGTCCGCGCTGGTGGTCACCGGTGGCGTGCTTGCCAGCATGTTCGTGACAGGTACGGCGCACGCCGATTCGTGCCTCACCGTCGATGCGACCGGGGCGTGCCTGGGAACAGGTCCGACCGTCCCGAGCGTGACCGTCGGCGGGCCGACGACCGTCGGCGGCGGGAGCACGCCGGGCGCGACAGTCCCCGCGCCGACCAGCGTCTGCCTGCTCGTCACCTGCGTCGCGAAGGGCGACCCGCTGGTCACCGTCCCGTCCGTGGCGGTGCCGAGTGTCACGGTGCCCGTGCCGCAGGAGACGACGCCCACCGTCACCGTCCCCGTCGGCTCGCCGACCGTGGAGACCTACCTCTACACCTGCACGCTCCCGTACGTGCGCGGCGCCACCGGGGTCACCACCTTCGGGAACGCCGTCCGCGACCTCGAGAGCGGCAATGTGGCGGCGGCGATCGATGACCTGCTGCTGGATGTCAGCGCGTACGGCGACTGGATCCTGGGCGGTGGCCCGGTTCTGGATCCCTTCGGGTACGCCGACACCTGCGTCCAGTAACTCTCGGACCAGGCCTGCCGCGCGGCTGCTGAAGCCTGACGGCCCGCTAGATCAGACAGCCCCAGGGCGGGCCGCTAGGCGCGGAGTTGCGCGGCGTACTGCTCCAGCAGCGAATGAAGGTCGCGCGCGACCGCGCCGCGCGCCATGTCGACGGCAGCCGCGACGCAGTCGGCTGGCAAGCCCTGGTCGACGTACGTCTGGAGCACCGTCGCGACCCCGCGCGCGGGCAGCCGCTGTTTCGCGGCGTCGGCGAGGTAGCGGGCGATGAAGTCCGCCGACGGCAGATCGTCACTGGTCGTGCCGGGCATGCTGGGTCCCCCTGAGCGTGGCAAATGCCCGGCGTCATCGTCTCGCGGCCGGGCACAAATCCTGCGTAACCCTGTCAGATCGGGCAGTCCGCCTGCAAGGGAGGTGTCCGGGCGGCCCGCCCGGTATCCGGGCCTAGGAGCGCCCGGCCGTCAGGCCGCGCGGTAGATGACCAGCGACGCGGCGACGTACTGGCAGATGAACCCGATCACCGTGAACGCATGGAAGATCTCGTGGAAGCCGAACCACCGCGGGCTCGGGTTGGGCCGCTTCAACCCGTAGACCAGGCCGCCGAGGGTGTAGCAGGCGCCGCCGGCCGCGATCAGCACGAACGCCGCCGCGCCGGCACCGTGCAGCAGCTGCGGTACGACGAACGCCGCGGCCCAGCCGAGGCCGATGTAGAGCGGGGTGTAGAGCCAGCGCGGAGCGTTGACCCAGACCACCCGGAACAGCACCCCGGCGGCCGCGACGGCCCAGACGGCGGCCAGCATCGCGATGCGCACGTCGCCGCGCAGCGCCAGCACCGCGAACGGGGTATACGAGCCGGCGATGAACAAGAAGATGTTCGCGTGGTCGACCCGCTTGAGATACCGCTCGACCCGCGGTGACCAATGACCGCGGTGATAGATCGCGCTGGTCGTGAACAGCAGCACGGCCATCGCGGAGTAGGCGGCCGCCGCCTCGGTCGCCGCCGCCGTCGGCGCGAGGACCGTCAGCACGATGCCGCAGGCCAGCGCGATCGGCGACGTCACGAGATGGAGCCAGCCGCGCAGCCGAGGCTTCGCGTACGCGACCGCGGCGGCCGCGAGCTCACGCGGGTCGGTCGTCATACAGCCACGGTACGGGGCCGTCTCAGATTTCATTCAGCCCGGCTGGCGACTCTGGTTCCCGACATTCACGGAGGACCTCGATGAGCAACGACTTGTTCTGGCCGGCCGACACCGACAGCGCGCCCGGCGACACGATGCCGCTGCCCGGCTCGGCCGGGTGGGGTGGCGGGTACGGCGAGACGCCGACCCCCGCCGACCGTCCGCGCCGGCCGTGGCGCGCACCGGCGCTCGCGGCCGGCCTCGCCGCGCTCGTCTTCGGCGGCATCGGCGTCGGCGTAGGGGCGGAGGTCGCCGGCAACGGCAACAACACGACGACATCGGGCGCCGGGCTCACGGTGGCACCGGCCGCGGCGCACGCGGCCGCCGATCCGAAGTCGCTCGCCGGCGTAGCGGCGAAGGTCCTGCCGGCCGTCGTCAGCATCAACGTGCAGGTGCAGGGCGGCGGCGACACCGGCTCCGGCGTCATCCTGCGCCAGGACGGCTACATCCTCACCAACAACCACGTCATCTCCGCGGCGATCGGCGGCGGCGCGACGGTCACGGTGACCTTCAACGACGGTACGACGGCCCCCGCGACGATCGTCGGCGGCGACGCCGAGGACGACCTCGCGGTCATCAAGGTCGACAAGACCGGCCTGCCGGTCGCCGTACTCGGTTCGGCGTCGTCGGTGCGGGTCGGCGATCCGGTGCTCGCGATCGGCTCGCCGCTCGGCCTGCAGGGCACCGTCACGTCCGGCATCGTGTCGTCGGTGAACCGGCCGGTGCAGACGAGCGACTCCAGCCAGCAACAGGATCCGTTCGGCGGTGGCGGCGGTGGCGGCCAGGGGTCGCCGACCACCGTCATCGACGCGATCCAGACCGACGCGGCGATCAACCCCGGCAACTCGGGCGGGCCGCTGGTCGACACCGCCGGTGAGGTCATCGGCATCAACAGCGCGATCGCGTCGACCGGTTCGTCGTTCGGCGGCCAGGCCGGCAACATCGGCGTCGGCTTCGCGATCCCCGTCGACCAGGCGAAGGTCGTCGCGCAGGAGCTCATCACGACCGGCAAGGCGACGCACCCGCTGCTCGGTGTCTCGCTCGCCGACGCGACCGACAGCAACGGCACCTCGCTGGCGCGCGTGCAGAGCGTTCTGCCCGGCGGCCCGGCCGCGAAGGCGGGCATCAAAGCGGGTGACATCATCGTGGCGGTGGGCGACCAGAAGACCGCCGGCGCGCAAGCCGCGATCGCGGCCATCCGCAGCCATCAGCCCGGCCAGCGCGTCGACATCACCGTCCTGCGCGGCACCGAGCAGAAGACGTTCACGGTCACGCTGGTCGACTCCTCGACGGCGCAGGGCTGACACCCGCTGTGTCCGAGGGCGCGCGGGTGCTGGTCGTCGATGACGATCCGCAGTTGCGCGAAGCGCTGACCCGCGCGCTCGAGCTCGACGGCTACGCGGTCGACACCGCGAGCAACGGCGTCAAGGCACTCGAGGCGATCAGCGGCCACCGGCCGGACGTCATGGTGCTCGACGTGATGATGCCGTACGTCGGCGGGCTCGACGTGTGCCGGACGTTGCGCGACCGCAAGGACCGGCTGCCGATCCTCGTGCTGACCGCGCGCGACGAAGTCGGCGACCGCGTCGCCGGTCTCGACGCCGGTGCCGACGACTACCTCACGAAGCCGTTCGCGCTGGAGGAGCTGCGGGCGCGTCTGCGCGCGTTGCTCCGCCGTACCGCACACGAGGACGACGGCGAGGACGCGGTGCTCACGTACGACGACCTCGTGCTCGACCCCGCGGCGCGCACGGTGCATCGCGGCGAGCGGTCGGTGGACCTGACGCGGACCGAATACACACTGCTCGAACTGCTCTTGCGCAATGCCGGCCGGCCGCTGCCGCGCGACGTCATCATGGATCGTGTGTGGGGATGGGAGTCGGAGCCGACGAGCAACTCGCTCGAGGTCTTCGTCGGATACCTGCGGCGCAAGACCGAGGCCGGCGGTGAGCCGCGGCTGATCCACACGGTGCGTGGCGTCGGGTACGTGCTGCGCAGCGAGCCATGACCTCGCCGTACGCCGCTGCGCAACAACGGCTCGGGCAGCTCGACGCGCAGTGGCGTGACCTCCCGCTGCGGACGCGGCTCACGTCGGCCGCCGTGCTCGCTGCGACCATCACCGTCGTCGCCGTGGTGGCGATCGCGTACGTCACCGTGCGGCACGAGCTGCGCGGGCAGGTCGACAAGCAGCTCCGGCAGCAGGTCGCCGACGTCCGGCTGGACGTCCAGCAGGACCAATTGACCCACGGCCTGCGGGTGACCTTGCCGCCGAGGATCGACGAGCCCACGGCGTACATCCAGGTGTTCGACTCGGCCGGTCATACGGCGACCACCAGCGCGCAGACCGCGGTCCCGTTGGCTGCGCGCGACGAGCTGGTGCTGCAGACCGGCGGGACGTGGCTGCGGGACGCGAAGATCAGCGGCGTCCACGTGCGGCTGCTGACGGCGCACAGCCGCATCGCCGGCGTCGGCATCATGGTCGCCGCCCCGCTGACCGGCGTTGACAGTCAGTTGCATGCGCTGCGCGTCGCGTTCTTCTTCCTGGTGCTCGCCGGGCTCGCGCTCACGGTCGTCGTCGCCTGGGGCGCGGTGCGCCGGACGCTGCGGCCGGTGCAGTCGCTGACCGAGACCGCCGAGGCGATCGCGGAGACGCGCGACCTCACGTTGCGGATCGAGTCGGCCGGCAACGACGAGCTCGGCCGGCTCGCCGGCGCGTTCAACACGATGCTCGACGCGCTCGAACGCTCGCTCTCGCAGCAGCGCCAGCTCGTTATGGACGCGAGCCACGAGCTGCGTACGCCGCTCGCCAGCCTGCGGACCAACGTCGAGGTCCTGAACGACCTCGACCGGCTGAGCCCCGAGCAGCGCAAGGCACTGCTTGCCGGCATCGTGTCGCAGCTCGAGGAGCTGACCGGTCTCGTCGCCGACGTCGTGGAGCTCGCCCGCGGTGACGCGCCGGCCAGCACGTTCGAGGACGTGGCCTGGGACGAGGTGGTCGAGCATTCGGTCGAGCGGGCCCGCCGCCACTGGCCCGCTGTCACCTTCAGCAGCCGCACCAGCCCGGTCGTCGTCCGCGGTGTCGTCAGCCGGCTCGAACGCGCGGTCGCGAACATGCTCGACAACGCCGGCAAGTTCAGCCCCAACGGCGCCGTGGTCGAGGTCGAGCTGCGTCCCAACGGGGTCCTCACGGTGGCCGACCGCGGCCCGGGTGTGCCCGATGATGCGCTGCCGCACGTGTTCGATCGGTTCTTCCGCGCCGACGAAGCCCGCGCGCTGCCGGGGTCCGGGCTCGGGCTCGCGATCGTCAAGCAGGTGGTCGACGGGCTCGGCGGCACGATCGAGCTGCACAACCGGCCGGACGGTGGCGCGGTCGCGACGATGACGTTGCCGCTCGCGCCGTTGCCCGCGCTGGAGCCCGCCGTACCGATGCCCGTGGAGCAGACGCTGTTTCAGTAATCGCCGCGCGTACGCCGTAAGGTCGAGGCGTGTCGTGGCTGCACCTCGACGAGCGCAGCGCGAGCATCACCGCTCTCGTCCTCCTCGCGCTCGCCTTCGTCGCGCGACCGTCGCGGCGGCGATGGTCGGCGTGGGTCGCGGCGGCCGCGTTCGAGACGGCGCTGGTGTGCGCGCTGTTCGCGCTGTGGCAGGTCGCCAACGGGATGACGCACGGGCACGAGCAAGGTGGCCTCAGCCACGGCCGCGCGGTATGGGCGGCAGAGCGCTGGCTGCACCTGCCGTCGGAGACCAGCGCGCAGCACCTCGTGCTCGGCCACCACACGCTCGTCCGCGCGATCAACTACTACTACGACACGGCGCATCTCACCGGCATGGTCGTGTTCCTGGTCTGGCTGTGGCTGCGGCATCGCGACCGCTACGCGCAGTGGCGCAACGTCGTCGCCCTCTTCACCGGCATGGCGTTGCTCATCGAGATGATCCCGGTCGCGCCGCCGCGGTTGATCGGTCACACCGGCTTGGTCGACACGGCGATGCTCTACGGGCAGAGCGTCTATGCGTTCGTCGGCAGCAACCTCGCCGATCAGTACGCGGCGCTGCCGTCGATCCACGTCGGGTGGGCCGTACTCATCGCGGTCGCCGTCGTGCGTTGCGGGCGCGGCTGGGCGAAGTGGGTCGTCGCGACCGTGCACGGCCTCGGCACGTTCCTCGTCGTCGTCCTCACCGCGAACCACTACTGGCTCGACGGCGTCTCCGCGGTGACGGTGCTCGCACTCGCGTGGGCGAGCGAACGCGGCCTACGTCGGCTCACGTCGCGGTGGTCGGTGCCGTCGTTGCTGCCGGTTCCCGCCGCCGGATCCGCGACAGGTCAGATCCAGCAGGGAGCCGACTCGTGATGCTGATCCCGCTTGTCGCTCGCATCGCACGTCTGTAGCCACATGCGATCCATCCACTGGTTGTACGTGATCGTCTCGCCGGTGAGGATCGGATAGAAGTAGCCGAAGTTCCAGGTGACGCCGGCGAGATAGACGGCGATGGCGGTCGCCGCGAGCAGCCTTCGCACGGGTAGCCGCACGAGCACCCCGCTGAGGCCGCGCTCGGTGTGCACCATCGTGCCGAACACGTCGCCGACGGTCCGCACCGCGCGCGTCGCCAGCAGCATCCCGATCGCCATCGTCAGCGCGAGCACCATGAACGGCACGCTGGGCAGCAGGTAGAACAGGAACATCGTCCGGTGGCAATCGTCGGCGGGATGGCAGCGGTCGACGACCTGCATCTCGTCGAAGATCCACGGCACGTAGCCGGCGAGGAAGCTCACCAGGATCGCGGCGGCGCGCCAGTCGAACCGGCCGATCATCCGCCACGCCGTCGCGAGGAGCGCCGGGATCGACAGCCACCAGATCAGCGGCGTACCGATGCCGAGCACTTCCTGCGAGCACGACGACGCCCCGCACGCCTTCGACTTGCCGTCGTAGAAATACGCGACCGGGCGCGCGAGCAGCAGCCAGCCGAGCGGGTTCGACAGGTAGGGATGCGCGGCCGACAGCGTGTTGTGGAAGTGCCACATCTCGCGGTGGTACGCCCACCACCCGTGCAGCACCGCGAAGAAGTGCGCGATCCACGACTGCCCGGCGTGCACGTACTTGTCGTGGTCGTAGGCATGCACGCCGTCGGAGAGGAACCAGCCGGTCCACGACAAGGGATAGACGACGAGCGGGAGTATGACGAACGGCACCAGCGCGAACAGGCCGTCGTAGAGGACCGCGTTGCCGCTCGGCGACTCTTGGCCGGCCACGCGTCGCGCGCCGGCGTCCCACCAGACGGCGAGCAGCAGGAACACCGGGATCCAGAACGCTCCGTTCCACTTCGTCGCCGCGGCCGCGCCGAGGCAGAGGCCGCACGCGATCCGCCACGGCCGTACGCCGAGGAACCGCATCGGCTCGCCGTGCTCCAGCAGCAGGGCGATGCGCTGCCGCCCGTCGTCGCGGTCGAGCACGAGGCAACCGAACGCGGCGAGCACCCAGAACATCAGGAAGATGTCGAGCATCGACGTACGGCTCTGCACGAACTCGAGGCCGTCGAGACTCAGCAGCAATGCCGCGATGCAGCCGAGTGTGTTGGACCGGAACATGCGCCGCGCGATCCGCGCGATGATCAGGATGCTCGCGCTGCCGACGATCGCCGCCGAGAACCGCCAGCCGAGCTCGTTGTTGCCGTAGATCGCCTCGCCGAGCGCGATCACCCACTTGCCCAGCGGCGGGTGCGCGACGAACGACGCGGTGCCGGAGGAGTTCACCTCGACGCCGTGGTGCAGCAGGCTCCACGCGTCGCCGGCGTAATAGGTCTCGTCGAAGACCTTGCCGCTCGGCCGCGTGATCCGGAACAGCCGGAGGAACAGCCCGACGGCCGTAATCAGCAGCGGGACGCCCCAGCCCCACCAGCCGTTGCTCGGCATCGGCGGCCGGAGCCGGGCGAGCCGCGTGTCGACGACGGTCTCGGCGCTCGACACGGGTTCATCGTAAGCAGGCCGCTCGCCGGCGGAGGCGGGATGATGCGGGCGTGCCCCTCGTCCTCGCCGCGACGCCGATCGGCAACGTCGCCGACGCGTCGCCGCGGCTGCGCGACGCGCTCGCGACCGCCGACGTCATCGCGGCCGAGGACACCCGGCGGCTCAGCCGGCTGACGGCCGCACTCGGCGTCACGGTCACCGGCCGGGTGGTGTCGTTCTACGACGCCGTCGAGGCGGCGCGCACGCCGACGCTGCTCGCGGACCTCGTCGCCGGCCGCACCGTCGTGCTCGTCAGCGACGCGGGCATGCCGCTCGTCTCCGACCCGGGCCACCGGCTGGTCGCCGCCGCCATCGACGCGGGCATACCGGTGACGGTCATCCCCGGGCCGTCGGCGGTGCTCGCAGCGGTCGCGGTCGCGGGGCTGCCGGCCGACCGCTGGTGCTTCGAGGGGTTCCTCGGCCGGCGCGCGGGCGAGCGCCGGCGCCGGCTCGCCGAGCTCGCCACCGAGCCGCGCACGCTCGTCTTCTTCGAGGCGCCGCACCGCGTCGCCTCGACCCTCGCCGACCTGGCCGCGGCGTTCGGTGCCGACCGGCCGGGCGCCGTCTGCCGCGAACTGACGAAGACGCACGAGGAGGTACGGCGGGGGACCCTCGGGGAGCTGGCCGAGTGGGCGACCGGCGAGGTGCGCGGCGAGATCGTCCTCGTCGTCGCCGGCGCTTCCGCCGGCGCTGCGGTCGAGGTGGACGACGCGACGCTCGCGGCCGCGGTCGCCGTACTGGTCGATCGGGGGATGAGCCGGCGGGACGCGGTCGACCAGGTCGCCGCGGTGCACGGGGTACCCCGGCGGCGCGTGTACAGCGCCGCCACGTAAAACGTTTCGCCCGGCCTCTAGGCTTCGGAGCATGTCCCGGCACATCCTCACCGCGGTCGCGTGGCCGTACGCGAACGGCCCGCGGCACATCGGCCACGTCGCCGGGTTCGGGGTGCCGTCGGACGTGTTCAGCCGCTACCAGCGGCTCGCCGGCAATCGCGTGCTGATGGTCAGCGGCACCGACGAGCACGGCACGCCGATCACGGTGCAGGCCGACAACGAAGGCGTCTCGCCGCGGGTGCTCGCCGACCGTTACAACCGCGTCATCGCCGAAGACCTGCAACGTCTCGGCCTGTCCTACGACCTGTTCACCCGTACGACGACGCGCAACCACTACTCGGTCACGCAGGACCTGTTCCGCCAGCTGTACGCGAACGGCTATGTCATCGAGAAGCCGACGCTGTCCGCGATCTCGCCGTCGACCGGCCGCACGCTGCCCGACCGCTACATCGAAGGCACTTGTCCCATCTGCGGGTACGACGGCGCGCGCGGCGACCAGTGCGACAACTGCGGCAACCAACTCGACCCCGAGCAGCTGATCAACCCACGCAGCCGGATCAACGGCGAGGCGCCGGAATTCGTTGAGTCGCAACACTTTTTCCTCGACCTGCCGGCGTTCGCGGACGCCCTCGGCTCGTGGCTGCAGTCGCGCACCGACTGGCGGCCCAACGTGCTCAAGTTCTCGCTCAACCTGGTGGCGGACCTCAAGCCGCGCGCGATCAGCCGCGACCTCGACTGGGGCGTGCCGATCCCGCTGCCCGGCTGGGAGGGCCGCGGCGACAAGCGGCTGTACGTGTGGTTCGACGCCGTCATCGGCTACCTGTCCGCGTCGATCGAGTGGGCCCGGCGCACCGGCGACGCGGACGCGTGGCGGCAGTGGTGGACCGAGCCGGATGCCGAGTCCTACTACTTCATGGGCAAGGACAACGTCACGTTTCACAGCGTGATCTGGCCGTCGATCCTGCTCGGGTACGACGGCGAGGGGACGGCCGGCGGCGTTCCCGGCGACCTCGGCCGGCTGTCGTTGCCGACGGAGGTCGTGTCGAGCGAATACCTCACCATGGAGGGGCGCAAGTTCTCCTCCAGTCGCAGCGTGGTCATCTACGTGCGCGACTTCCTCGACCGTTACTCGCCGGACGCGCTGCGCTTCTACCTGTCGGCGGCGGGCCCGGAGAGCAACGACACCGACTTCACCTGGTCGGAGTTCGTCCGGCGCAACAACGACGAACTCGTTGCGGCGTGGGGGAATCTCGTCAACCGCACGCTGTCGTTCACGGCGAAGAACATCGGCTCGATCCCGTCCGGTGACGCGTTGACGGACGCCGACCGCGCGCTGCTCGAGACGACCGCCGCGGCGTTCGAGACCGTCGGGGCGGGCCTGGAACGGTCGCGCATGAAGGCGGCGATCACCGAGGCGATGCGCGTCGTCGCGGAGGCCAACAAGTACCTCTCCGACCAGGCGCCGTGGAAGCTGCGCGAGAGCGACCCGGACCGGATGCGCGCGATCCTGCACACCGCGCTGCAGGCGGTGAGCGACTGCAACACGTTGCTCGCGCCGTTCCTGCCGCACTCGGCGCAGCAGGTACACACGCTGCTCGGCCGCGACGGCGTGCTCGCGCCGAGCCCGGAGCTGCGTGAGGTCGACGATCTCGACGGCGGTCCGTCGTACCCGGTGCTCACCGGCGACTACACGACGGCCGCGCGGTGGGCGTCGGAGCCGATCCCGGTCGGTGCCGAGGTCGCGCCGCCGACGCCGCTGTTCGCGAAGCTCGATCCGTCGGTCGTGGACGAGGAGCTCGCGCGGATGGAGCAGGCGGAGTGAGCCGGCGCGGCGCGGGGCGCGAGGGCGAGCCGCCGCCCGCGCCGGAGCCGCTGCCGCGGCCCGCGCTCGACAGCCACTGCCACTTCGACCTGATGGACGTGCCGGTCGCCGAGGCCGTCGCCGCCGCGCGCGCCGTCGGCATCGAGCGGATGGTCACCGTCGGCGTCGACGTCGACACGTCGCGCTGGCAGGTCGAGACGGCCGAGCAGTACGACGAGGTGTACGCCGCGGTCGCCGTACACCCGAACGAAGCGCCGGCCGCGGACGAGTCCGACTGGGCCGAGATCGAGAAGCTCGCGATGCACCAGAAGGTCGTCGCGGTCGGGGAGACCGGGCTCGACCACTTCCGCACCGGCGACGACGGATGGCGGCGACAGGAGGAGTCGTTCCGGCGGCACATCGACATCGCGAAGCGCAGCGGCAAGGCGCTGATGATCCACGACCGCGACGCGCACGCCGACGTACTGCGCGTGCTCGACTCCGAAGGCGCGCCCGAACACGTCGTCTTCCACTGCTTCTCCGGCGACGCGGCGTTCGCGCGGCAGTGCGCCGACCGCGGCTACGTCATGTCGTTCGCGGGGAACGTGACGTTCAAGAACGCGGCGGATCTGCGGGACGCGGCCGCGCTCGCGCCGGCCGACCTGCTGCTGGTCGAGACCGATGCGCCGTTCCTGACTCCGATGCCCTACCGCGGCCGGCCGAACGCGCCTTACCTCGTGCCGCTGACGGTCGCCGCGCTGGCTGAGGTGCGCGGCACCGGCGTCGCGGCGGTCGCCGACGCGGTGACCGCGACCGCCGCGCGCGTCTTCGGCTGGAGCTAGGGGCGGAGGGCTCGGGTTGAGCGTGTGGGGCTCGCGCGTGCTCCCCGCGTAGCTCGGACCCGGTCACAACCGGCCGCGGCGGGCCTTGTGACCGGTCACGGAGTTCCCGTAGCCCGAATTGCCTAGTCACCTGGGCGATCGTTAGGCTCGATGAAGACTTGACGGCCGGATCGGGCCTCCCGCGGCAGCGCCGCGAACCTGGTACCCAGGTTGCACCGCCTCCAACGAGCGGTGAGGACGCCCGTGCCCGGATGGCTCGACGCTCGGAGAACTGTGCGCCGCTCACCGCTCACCATTGCCTTGCTCGCGGTCGTCCTGCTCGCCCTCGGTGGCGGAGCGACCGCGTTCGCGATGTTGGACAAGACCGTCCGGCTCGACGTCGACGGCCAGCACCTGTCGGTGCGGACGTTCGCCGGCAACGTCGCCGGAGTCCTGCGCAAGGCACACCTGGTGGTCGGCCCGCACGACACCGTCGCCCCTGACCTCACCGCGCCGGTGCGCGACGGCTCGCAGGTCGTCGTACGTCACGGCCGGCTCGTCACCGTGACGGTCGACGGCAAGGCCCGGCAGGTCTGGGTCACGGCGATGTCGGTCGACGGCGCGCTCGACCAGCTCGGCCTGCGCGCCGACGGCGCATGGCTGTCGGCGTCGCGGTCGCTAAGCATCCCGCGCCAGGGCCTGTCGTTCGCCGTCCGGCTGCCGCAGCACGTCACCGTGCTCGCCGACGGCCGCCGGCTGACCACCGACACCACCGCCCCGGACGTCCGGACGCTGCTGCGCGACCTGAAGGTCCGCACCGGCAAGCTCGACAAGCTGAGCGTCCCGCTGTCGCTCTATCCGACGAGCGGCCTGGTCATCACGATCGACCGGGTCTCGCAGAAGATGGTGAGCGAGTCGGTCGTCGTACCGTTCCGGACCCTCACCGTGAAGACCTCCGCGCTGTACGTCGGCGATTCGAAGGTCACCCGCTACGGCACGCCGGGTGTGCGGCTCAACACCTATCGGCTGGTCTGGAAGAACCACAAGCTGATCCGCCGGGTGCTCGTCAGCTCGGTCATCAAGGCGAAGTCGGTGCCGCAGCACGTCGAGGTCGGCACCAAGCCGAAGCCGCGCTACAGCCCGACCGCCGACGGCCTCAACTGGGCCGCGCTCGCGCAGTGCGAGTCCGGCGGCAACCCGCGGTCGGTGTCGTCCAACGGCGAGTTCCGCGGGCTCTACCAGTTCACGATGGGCACGTGGGAGGGCGTCGGGGGCACCGGCGACCCGATCGACGCATCCGCGAGCGAGCAGACCTACCGCGCGCAGATCCTCTACCGCCGCTCCGGCGATTCGCCGTGGCCGGTCTGCGGTCATTACCTCTATACCTGACGGGTGACCTTGCTCGGGCCGGCCGACGTACGCCGGCTCGCGGCCGAGCTCGGCGTTCGGCCCACCAAGAAGTGGGGCCAGAACTTCGTCGTCGACGCCAACACGGTCCGCCGCATCGTGCGCACCGCGGCGCTCGACGCCGATGACGTCGTCCTCGAGGTCGGCCCCGGCCTCGGCTCGCTGACCCTCGGGTTGCTCGACGTGGCGGCGCGCGTGATCGCGGTCGAGGTCGATCCGGTGCTCGCCGAACAGCTGCCGCGGACGGTCGCGTCGTACGCGCCCGAGGACGTCGCCGAGCGGCTCGACGTCGTCGCCGCGGACGCGCTGTTGGTGAACGCGCTGCCCGGGCCGGCGCCGACCGCCCTCGTCGCGAACCTGCCGTACAACGTCGCGGTGCCGGTGCTGCTGCGGGCGCTCGAACGCTGGCCGTCGCTGCGGCACGGCCTCGTCATGGTGCAGGCCGAGGTCGCGGACCGCATCGTCGCGCCGCCGGGATCGCGGACGTACGGCGTGCCGTCGGTGAAGGTGGCGTGGTGGGCCGAGGCCCGGCGAGCCGGGTCGGTGCCGCGCAGCGTCTTCTGGCCGGTACCCAACGTCGACTCCGCGCTGGTCGCCGTACGGCGCCGCCCCGCGCCGCCGCTGACCGCTGACGTGCGCCGCGAGCGGGTCTTCGCCGTGATCGACGCGGCGTTCGCGCAGCGGCGCAAGGCGCTGCGCTCGGCGCTGGCCGGGCTGGCCGGCTCGCCCGCCGAGGCCGAGCGGGTGCTCCGCGCCGCCGGCGTGGATCCGCTCGCGCGCGGTGAGTCGCTGTCGGTCGGCGATTTCGCCCGGCTCGCCGCGGTGATGGGTCCGTAGGATCGACCGCGTGAGGTGCGCGCTCTGAGCGGCGGCCCGGCCGCGCCGCTGCGGCCCCGCTTCCCCGGCCCCGGTTCGGTGACCGTCCGGGTGCCCGCGAAGGTCAACCTGCACCTGTCCGTCGGCGACGTGCGCAAGGACGGCTTCCACGAGCTGGTCACCGTCTACCAGGCCGTCTCCCTCTACGACGAGGTCACCGTCGAGCCCGCCGACCGGCTGACCGTGTCGGTCGTGGGGGACGGCGCGGGCGAGGTACCGCTGGACGACGAGAACCTCGCCGCCCGCGCGGTCGTCGCCGCGGCCGCGGTCGTCGGCCGTGAGCCCCATCTGAAAGTGAGCATTCGCAAGGGGATTCCGGTCGCGGGTGGCATGGCCGGCGGGAGTGCCGACGCCGCCGCCGCGCTGGTCGCGGCCGACTCGCTGTGGGGCTGCGCGCTCGACCGTACGACGCTCGAAGGGCTCGCGGCCGGGCTCGGCAGCGACGTCGCGTTCCTGCTCGTCGGCGGCACCGCGCTGGGCACCGGCCGCGGCGAGGTCATCTCGCCGGTGCTCGCGGTCGGCGACTACCACTGGGTGCTCGCGCTCGCCGACTTCGGCTTGCCGACGCCGACGGTCTACGCCGAGTACGACCGGCTGCGCGCGGCCGGTGCGCTGGCCGAGGAATCACCCGCGCCGGACGGTGTCCTCTCGGCGCTGCGGGCCGGTGACGTCGTCGCGCTGAGCATGGCCCTGTCGAACGACCTGCAACCGGCCGCGCTGTCGCTGCGGCCGCAGCTCGCGCGGGTGCTCGGCGCCGGCCGCGAGCTCGGCGCGGTCGGCGGCATCGTGTCCGGCTCCGGGCCGACGGTGGCGCTGCTCGCGCGGTCGTCCGCCGAGTCGGTGCGGATCGCTTCGGCGCTGGCCGGTCTCGGCGTCTGCCGGACGGTACGGCGCGCGACCGGCGCGGTCGCGGGCGCACGCGTCGTGACCGGAGAGAGCGCACCGGCGTGAACCTCGTCAACCTCGAGGCGGTCGGCAAGGCGCACGGCACAACGGTGGTGCTGCGCGACGTCTCGCTCGGTGTCGCCGAGGGCGACCGGATCGGTGTGGTCGGGCGCAACGGCGGCGGCAAGTCGACGCTGCTGCGGATCCTCGCTCGGCACGAAGACGTCGATACCGGCCGGGTGACGCACGCGGGCGGTCTCACCGTCGGGCGTCTCGGCCAGCACGACACGCTGCCGGCCGGCGCGACGGTGCTGAGCTGTGTCGTCGGTCAACGCGCCGAGCACGAATGGGCCGGCGACGCGCGCGTCCGCGCGGTGCTCGCCGGGCTGCTCGACGGGATCGATCCGGAAGCGCTTGCCGGCACGCTGTCGGGCGGTGAACGTCGCCGGGTCGCGCTGGCCGCACTGCTCGTGGCCGAGCCCGCGTTGCTGCTGCTGGACGAGCC
>Ga0157369_10000900_pt1 | contig 37963 bp, 28 predicted proteins | sample C25metaG_FD_113461 | JGI IMG/M metagenome (GOLD analysis project Ga0157369, IMG submission 113461) | Corn rhizosphere microbial communities from Kellogg Biological Station, Michigan, USA - C2-5 metaG | ecosystem: Host-associated > Plants > Roots > Rhizosphere > Soil | place: USA: Michigan... | reverse complement strand
TGTTTCGTACGCACCAACTGTGCGTGGAAATAGGGGAAAGCGCACCTATCTGATTTGGCGGGTGCGGAGCGACGCATTCGACCGTCATGTGGAAACTTGCGCAGTGCAGAGTCGGCTCCGCGCTCGCGCGCGGGCTGCGTGAGCTTCTCGAATCAGGTGCAAAGGAAAGACCGTCGTCCTTCACTTGGAACCCGATTCAGACCTTCGTGAGCCAGTGCATGAACCGCGGATCCTTTCCGGTCACGACGTCGAAGTAGGCCGATTGGCGCTTTTCGGTAACGGGTCCCCGTCGTCCGTTGCCGATGATGCGATTGTCGAGTTCGCGGATTGGGGTGACTTCCGCGGCTGTCCCGGTGAAGAACGCTTCTGTCACCAGGACGCACGTCGAGGCCCGGTTTTAGTTCGCGCGATGAAACGGAGTTGCGGATAGGTCCGTGATAGCCGCTCGTTCATCCCGTCCAATCCTCAATCCTACGGTCACTCGTTTTTGAGGAAGTTTTCATGGCTGGTTCACCCAAGCTGCCCCCCGCGGGCGATGCACTCGTTACGCCCTTGCTCTTCGATAATCAGGGGCGCCCTGAACAAAACGATAAGCGTCGTCCATATAGTTCCACGCAACGAATCGCGCCACAACTACTCGCGCAGATATCACAACAATCAGTTCCACATAAGCGAACCGCAGACGGCAACGCGGCCCTACCGACCCATGGGGTGGCCGCATATCTCGCACGCACGAAGATCGCTGACCGAGCGCCGGGCGCGTATCAAGGGACCGCCCCAAGGATTGACGACGCGCCACAACCGTTCGCCTACCGCCAACAGCTGCGCGGGGACCAACCGGTCCAGCCCGGCGCACACCAAGGCTTCAAAAGTCCCCAGGCTGCGCAAAACGTTCTGCAATGGATCGAATCCCGACCGGAAAAAGCTCAACCGCCCTCGATCAAAGACAAAGACGCCACGCTTCTTGAAGCGCCTCCGGCGCCAAGCACCACCAAGTCCGCCTTGCCGACCGGTTTGCCGCCGCCGCCGTTTGTCTTTAATCGTGCGAATGATAACGCCCACGATTGGGCGCCAGGACTGCCTCACCTTCAAGCGTCACGTTTCACCAGTTCGCGCCGCCTCGCTGCCAGTGCATTGTCAAGCGTAGGCACCTACATAGACCTCCTGCAGACTGACAGTACACGCGCGCCGTTGAACTTCAAGCCGGTTTCGTTGCATAACCTCACACCGGGCCAACAGGCATTGCAAAAGCGATTGCTCACCAAACAATCCATCGAGATACCTGTGTGCGGCTCCGGCTATACCGCGTTGAGCACGATCGCATACACCTTTTTGACTGCAAGGGGCGAAAACAGATCGACGCTTCACCCAGACGTGCCCGGCCAGCGCGAAATCCATATTAAATTGATCTCCCCGAACGGACTCATCGGTGGCCTTGCCTATACGCCGGGTACTGGGGCGTTAGATGACCCTGCTTCCACCACCAACACGCCCGCAAGTCACCTCGAAATCCAAATATTCGGCTTTCAATTCAAAGACTATTTTGACTACAGAATCAAAAATGCTAAAAGCGACGAAGAGCGCACCTACTTTGCCGGGCTGAAGGCAACGAATTACGATTCCCAGGCGGGACGGCCAGGTCCCTTTGCAAACCTCGACACGCTATACCACAACTACAGCGCAAAGAATAAGACAAACACCCGAAGTGCCTGGAAAGGACAAGTTCAGCGTGGACACGATGGTGTCCTGGGCTATATGAAATGGGTGAGGTCTCGGTTGGCGCAAATCAATGTGTTCATTGACGAAGTCCCGGGCGAAGTGGTGAGCTACGAGACGAAGGATGGACAGCCGATCTTTAAGTATCGCGATGCGGGCGGCAAGATCACCGAGATGGCGGGCGACGTTGCCATCATGGCCGGCGGGCAGGGCCCGCTTAAAGCAGCGCCGGCGCAAATGAACAGCCTTGAGGAAACACAAAAGCTGTCTTGGGACGGAATGATCGAAGACGCGCACCGCGCGTTGACAGCGATCAAGACCGGGACCGACAGTGAAGCGACTGCCGCGATGAAGGCATTCGGCCAAAAATATCTGGGGAAACAATTGCTCGTCATTGGGACCGGTATTGCGGCGGAGGAGGTTCAACCCGCGATGGACGCTGTCGTACAAGCCTATGAAACACGTCGTTCGACCAGCGCCGGCACGCTCTCGCCGTTGCCGCAGCAAAACGGTGGTGTCAAATATATCTCGCGCAACGCTTACATTCACGAACTGTCCCAAAACGAGCGAGGCGCCCTCCGATACGCACGCCTCAAGAATGAAACAGGCGAGGCCCGTTTCACCAAAATAGCCACCAAAGGCGAGTTGGAATATAGAGAGGATCTGATCGAGATCTTCCGCAAAGGCTCCACCGCGAATGCGTCGCATGAGTTCGGTAAGCTCCTCGCGGATATGAATGGGGACCCCGCTCGCCGATTCATGCTCGTGCAGGCCCTAACGCGGCTCGCGCGCGATATTTCTTCCGGTCTGTCGTCAGCGTATGACGAGCACGTGGAGGTCGATCCTTTCATGGAGTGGCGGGAAGACATCGAAGAATGCATGTTGACGATCAACCGAGACCACAACTCGGCAATCGAAACGGTAGCCGTGCCCACTCGGAACGAAAACGTGGATCGCTTCAAACGCGAACGGGAAATGGGCAACCTGTATGCGGTCGGCAACGACTACAAGTTCGTCGCCCGCGAAGATGGCAAGTTCGTGCTCGAATACGAGGGCAAGCAGGATGGCCCGTTCGATGCGGCGTTGAACGCAACGGGGCGTAGCAACTACGGTCTCGACGCGTCGTCCGTCCAAATGCCGAAAGAGACGAGCACGGTCGGCAGCGCGACGGATCCGGCGCTGCAGTCGTACGAGGTCGAACCGGGTTTCTGGCTGGCGAATTCGAAAGGCGGCATTCATCCGCTCGTGGTCTTGACACCGGCATTGATTCAACGCGAAGTCATGATGGGTTCGCAATCGATTCACGGCGCACCCGGCGCGGTCGCTGCATTCGGCGTATCCGCGAAGATCTCGGGACAACGGGCCAAGGAAGCGGGCGAGGTTCTCGGGCAGATTCTTTTCCCAGATGCCCGGGACGCGCTTGGTTCATTGCCGATCGTCGGCACCACATCCCGAAAATGGCACACCGCGTGATGCACTGGCCGCGGTAATTGCGAGAGGAGGCGCCCAGTCACGGGCAGCCAGCGTCGCGGGATTCTTAACACGGGCGATCCCGCGCGCTTATGCTCAGCTCACCGAATCTTCGCAAATGAAGTAGGGCGATAGGTCGAGGACGTTTGGGAAATGAGGCAATCCGTGGCCGCTCGCTGCATTGCATTATGATCCGCGGGTCGCGCTCTCGCTCTCGCTCAATTTGAGCACGGTCGTCGTTCCTGGCCTCACGCCTGCCGCCATTTCATTTCTGATGCGGGCCACGCATCGGCCTGCGGTGCCGGGCCTCTATCTCGCCTATCCTTTGGTTACGTAAGCAGTCCTAAACAGTGGCCATCTCGGGCGGCGGGTGATCGAGCGCAGAGATATGCGCGGTCGCCGGCGATCGAACGTCATATTTGCCGGCGGCGCAAGCCAGTCCCAATATGATTGGGTATTACCAGTACTTCAACGGCGCCTTTCGGCCGACCACTGCTCGGTCAACTCGGGGAAGTCGGTGAATACGCGAGTCCTGCCTTCGGGTGTTGGCCCGAACGCTTCGCGCGCCATGGTGTCATTGACGATGCCTGTCGCCCATGTGCGCGCACCTTCGGAGGCGTCCACGCCAGCCTTTGTATCGTCAAGCACGAAGCACGCGTCCGGTTGTTGGCCGACTCGCGCAGCCCCGGTTCTATATCCCTGCGGGTTGGGCTTTGCGGGCACTTCGTTTACGGTAACCACCAGTCGGTTCGGGAAGTACCGGTCCAACCGTGTCTGACGGAGCAGCCGCGCTGCGTTTTGCGCCACGCTATTGGTTACGATTGCAAACGGCACCTTTTTTTCTTGAGCCAATGTCAGAAAGTCATGGACGCCCTCTCTTGCATGTATCGGGTTTCTCTCGATCAGTTCCCGAAAAATTTCATCCCTGCGATCTGCCAAAATTTCTGCTTCCTCCGGCGTACAAGATTTGCCGGCGCGCTTGGCGAGCTCCATGACAATTTCGGGATTGCTGCCGCTGAGGGCATCGGCCTCATGGGGCTCGAGCGTGAAATTAAACTGTTCTCGGCAGAGAAGAACCCAAGCAACAGCCTGAAATTTCGCGCTATCGACCAGCGTGCCATCGAGATCGAGTAACACCGCCCTCGGAGGAGGCGCGTTCTCATCTTTTCCCGTCACGGAATGCAGAAAGCTGAGGGGGCTTCGTCGGCCCGCCGCCGCAAGTCTGCGCAACTGGGTGGAGGGCTCGCCGCGCTTTTGCGGTTGCGGAGCGTTCGTGAACGTGCGTTGCTTTCCGGGGATTCCAGACGACGAACCCGCACTGATGTTGTCGGATGTATCTCCAATTCTCATCTTGATCCTCTTTTGGAAGTGCCGTGACAAGCGCGGATAGCGCTGCGAACGAGCGAGCTTTCGATTGTGCGATGCGCTTGCGCCGATTTCGCTCATGCGCGGGCCGTGTCCGCGTGCCGCGGCGTACGCGGCTAAACCGCGGGTTAGCGGTGCGGGGCGGCCGCATGTGAATCGATAATCGCGGCGCTATCCTAGGCGCTCGGAACTGGAGCTATAAGGCAAAAATGCGAAGCGATGGATGCACGTGCGAATTCCAATTCCAATGAAGGTGCATGGAGGCGTGGCTCAGCAAGTGCACATCCGAGGCTTTGTTCAGCAGAGGAGGGGGCAAGTTGGTGGTGGGCTCAACGCTATATTTTTGACGCAAACGCATCGCTGCACTCGACTTGGAGAGGCAGGGCCAGCGTGAAAGTGGCGCCCTCTCCGAGTGCTGCGAATGGATCGTCGACTAACCGTGTTCCCGATGGACTAGTGCTCGGAAGACGCGGGGAGCGCCAAAGCTGCCCCCTAGCGGGGTGGCGTCACAATCGCGTTGACTTCCCGTTTAGACGTCGTGCTATCAGGTCTTATGCATTTGTCACCAGGCTGCACGTCGAGCCCCCAATCACCTTGCTCGTACCAATCATCGCCTAGCAATTCGGCCGGGTGCTGAGTCCGGCTTTGCCCGTTTCCGCAGCGCATGTCGTCAGCTGCGCAATAGTGGTCACATCCCCAGCAGACACGCTCGGGATGCACTGGATGCAGCGGAAATACCTTCGCCATGCGTTTTCTCCTACCCTGCAGCAACAACTCGGGGTGATTATCCGTCTTCGCTATATGGCGCGTCTGTGTCAGAACGACGCATCGTATGCAATCATTCAATGGCGGCGCGATATCGCAACTCTTTCGTGGCTTTAAGTCAGAACGGCGGCGCGGTTGCGCATGGTGTGGCGCGGCGTCGGCTGTCTAATGGCGTGATGCGCGGCGCCCGAGACACGGCGCAGGCGCACGGCTGACGCGCCGTTACACGGCGATGCCTTCACGATCTTTCACACGTCGTAGTCGCATGCTAGACTCCGCCCCTATGTCGCTTTGCCGCAGATTCCTCATCGTCCTCTTGCTGGCACTGAGCCTTCCGGTTCAGTCGTTCGCGGCTATCTCGGCGAAATACACCGCCGTGCAAGCCCCAGGGATCGAGATGGGCGCGTCCCATGAGGAGCAGGTCGAGGCGGATCAGCACGTCCTTCATGTCGGCCAGGACGCCATGCTTGCCGGCGATCACCACGATCGACATTGCGCCAACGCGCACCACACCCATCACGCGCATCTCTGTTCGACGTGTGCGTCCTGCTGTTTAGGCGTGGCGTTGCCGTCTACGCCTGCGGTCGCAGTATGCGCGGACGTGAGCCGCGCACTCGTTCCTCTTCCTCCCTCTGACGGTGTCGTGTCGTTCCTGACCGACGGCATCGAACGTCCTCCGCGCCGCCTATTCGTCTGATGCTCGCTCGCGACAAACACGTCGCGGCCTGAATTTCGCACTGGCTGTCCCGCTCCGGATCGCCAGTCGACTCACGACGAGAAAATAAATGCGATCGATCACTGCGGCGCTGCTCGGCGCGGCGGCTATTTTGCCGTCGCTCGCGCACGCCACGACTATCCTTGCCGACCCGGCGGATCCGTCCGCATCCGTGCCTGCGCTCACCGCATCGTCCGCCCTCGACGGGTACCAACCGTATCGCGATGGCGATGGCGAGGGCGCTAGCTGGCAACAACTCAATCGTGCCGTGACGGCGAGGCCCATCCGGGGCGCAAGGAATAACGGAATGCAGAACGGGATGACGGGCAACATGCAGGGCGACATGAAGCACGACACGCTTCCCGCCGAGCCCACGGCCGACGGCCGCGCGGGCCCCTCGATGCATGAGGAGCCCCCGAAATGAAGAAGCGATTCATTGTGACTCCGACCACCGTTGGCATTGCCGCGATGGTTTTCCTCGCAGGCTGTACGACGTTCTCGAAAGACGGCGGATTCGATGCCGTCTCGTCCACCGCGTCGGAGCGAATCGGAAAGGAGGCCGTCATCGTCAAGACCGACGCCGATCGCGAATCGGTCGCCAAACGGACGCAAACGTTACTGGCAAAACCGCTATCGATGGACGACGCGGTTCAGGTTGCACTGCTGAACAACCGCGGGCTCCAGGCTTCCTACGCGGAACTGGGGCTGTCGGAAGCCGATCTGGTACAGGCCGGCCGACTGCCCAATCCGGGGTTGACCTTCAGCCGGACGCGCTCGAGCAATGGGGACCTGAACATCGGTCGCCTGTTTTCGGCGAACGTGCTCGCGATGCTGACGCTTCCCGTTGCCGCTCATATCGAAGCGCGCCGGTTCGAACAAACGAAGCTCGAAACCGCCGATGCGATGCTCAAGGTGGCGGCCGATGCGCGCCGCGCCTACATCGAGGCGGTCGCCTCCGACCAGGCCGCGAAGTACGCGGAGCAGGTCAGGGATTCCGCGGAAGCCAGCGCCGAATTGGCTCTGCGCATGCGCCAAGCGGGCAATTTCAGCAAGCTCGACCAAGCACGCGAGCAGGCCTTTTATGCCGATGCCGTCGCGCAGCAGGCGAGGGCACGTCAGCAAGCCGTCGCCGCACGCGAGAAGCTCACCCGCATGATGGGCCTGTGGGGCGCGGAAACCGAATACCCGCTTCCGGATCGCCTACCCGACTTGCCGAAGGTCCGGCCGGACCTGAAGGGCCTGGAAAGCTACGCCATGCGCAATCGCTTGGACATTCAGGCGGCAAAGCTGAGAACGCAAGGCGTGGCGTCCTCGTTGGGCTTGAGCCAAGCGACGCGATTCATCAATGCGCTCGATGTCGGCTACCTCGACAACTACGAGACCGACAAAGGGCGTGAACACGGTTATGAAATCAGCGTGGACGTTCCGATTTTCGATTTCGGCAGCGTCAAGGTCGCCCGCGCGCGAGCAACCTATATGCGTTCGGTGAATCAATTGGCGCAGACGGCCATCGACGCTCGTTCGGAGGTGCGCGAATCGTACTGGGCGTACGCGACCAGATACGACGTCGCCAAACACTATCGAGACGAGGTCGTCCCGCTGCGAAAGGCCATCTCCGACGAACTTCTGCTTCGATACAACGGCATGCTGGCCAGCGTGTTCGAGTTGCTTGCCGATTCGCGCGAGCAGATAGGTGCGGTCGACGCCTACATCGATGCGCTGAAGGACTACTGGCTGGCGGAAACGACGCTTCAGCAAGCGCTCGGCGGGCGCCTGCCGCAGGCGGGCGGGGCTCAGGCAGCGAAAGCGGAGCTTCCTCTGAACGAGGCGGAGCCCACCGCACGAGCCGCACCGGTGCCCGTGAAGCAACCGTCGGCGCCCACAACGACTTCAGAAGGTAATTGACATGGTTTCCCGTCGACAATTTCTCAGCGGCTCCGGGGCCGCGCTCGTTGGCGCCGCGATGGTCAGCAAGGCCGGCGCGGCATCCCTGCCTGAAGCGCCGACGATGGCGAAGGCCGTGACGCAACCGCCGCTGGCGCCGCACGACGGACGTCCGTACACGCCCGTGACGACGCTGAACGGCTGGACGCTGCCATGGCGAATGAAAAACGGTTGGAAAGAATTTCATTTGACGGCCGAACCGGTCGTACGCGAAATGGCGCCAGGCATGAAAGCGAACCTGTGGGGCTACAACGGTCAATCGCCTGGCCCGACCATCGAAGCCGTCGAAGGCGACAAGGTCCGCATCTTCGTGACCAACAAGCTTCCCGAGCACACCACGGTGCACTGGCACGGCATGCTGCTGCCGAGCGGGATGGACGGCGTAGGCGGGCTCACGCAGCCGCAGATTCCACCGGGCAAGACGTTCGTCTACGAATTCCAGCTCGAGCGACACGGCACGTTCATGTATCACCCGCATGCCGATGAAATGGTGCAGATGGCGATGGGGATGATGGGCAGCTTCATCGTTCATCCGAACGACCCTAGCGTCATGCCGGTCGACCGCGACTTCGTCTTTCTACTGGCCGCCTACGACATCGACCCGGGCAGCTACACCCCGCGCGTGAACGAGATGACGGACTTCAACATGTGGACGTTCAACTCGCGCGTGTTCCCCGGTATCGATCCGTTGCCCGTGCGTGCGGGCGATCGCGTTCGGATTCGCTTCGGCAATTTGACGATGACCAATCACCCCATTCATCTGCACGGCTACAGCTTCGAAGTGGCCGGCACCGACGGCGGATGGATTCCGCCTGCGGCACGCTGGCCCGAAGTGACGACGGACGTGGCCGTGGGCCAGATGCGCGCCATCGAGTTCACCGCGAACCGCCCGGGCGATTGGGCATTCCATTGCCACAAGTCGCACCACACGATGAATGCGATGGGGCACCAGGTGCCGAATTTGATCGGCGTGCCGCAGCAGGATCTGGCCAAGCGCATCAACAAACTGGTGCCGGACTACATGGCGATGGGCAGCACGGGCGGTGCGATGGGCGCGATGGAGATGCCGCTGCCCGACAACACCTTGCCGATGATGACGGGCACAGGGCCGTTCGGCCCGATGGAGATGGGCGGCATGTTCACCGTGGTGAAAGTTCGCGAGGGCTTGGGCCGTCACGACTACCGTGATCCGGGCTGGTTCAAGCACCCGAAGGGAACCGTGGCCTATGAATATACTGGCGAGCTGTCCGGTAGCTGAATTTCACCATGAGATCGCGATGGCCGCGATCATCGATTTCATTCCTTCGACTTCGGAGAAAGCATGATGAGGAGAGCATTTGTTTCGATCGCGATGGGGTGTGTGCTCGCGTTTTCCGCTGCGTCGTATGCGGCGGGCGATATCAGCAACATGGACATGAGCGACGGTGCGAAGCAAAGCACCGATGCAAAGAACACGATGTCGCACGGCGAAATCAAGAAGGTCGACACCGCGAACGGCAAGCTCACCATCAAGCATGGCCCGCTCGAGAACCTTGGCATGGGCGCCATGACGATGGTCTTCAAGGTCAAGGATCCGGCGATGATTTCCCAGGTCAAGGTTGGCGACAAGATCGATTTCGTGGCCGAGAAAATTGACGGCGCACTCACGGTCGTCAAACTGCGGAACGCGAAGTCGAAGTGACGCGCCGGGCGCCGACGGGCGATGCGGTGCTGATCGAATGGCGTGCGCGGGCGAGCGTCGCGGGAGAGCGATTGGAATGGCAAGGCGTCGATCGCTTCAATCTACGCGGCGATCGCATGTATCAAGGGCAGGGGGGGCACGCGGCGTGTAGCGGAGCAGATGGCCGCTGCCGTTCGGCGTGCACAGGAGCGGGGCGCATGAGCCGTCATCACGCGTTCAAAGATCCCAATTCTGAGCCGATGCCAGCTGTGACCGCCAGCGATCGAGATTCGTGGGATCGGTCGTTTGCCCTTTGCTCAACCCTTGCGTGACGAACTTCTGGATCGTCAACTGACCGTTCAGCGTCTCGAGAATCTGCGTCGCCCGCAAGCGCAGTCCACTGCCTGAGAAACCGAGATCGAAATGGATCACGCGACGCCTGCTCGGCCCGATCACGAGGCTCTCACCGCCGCCGCCGCCCGAGCCTCCCTGTAGCCCCATGCGGGGCGTGTCGCGTATCGGCACGTTCCATTGGAACCCGTTGCGCGCAATCCAGTGCTTCGCTTCTCTGTTGTCGGCCGGCGTGCTGAGCAGACCGGCCGGCGCGTTGGACGCGTCCTTGGCCATGGTGTAGCGAGAGTTCCAGGTACTGAACGTGTTCGAACTCGGATTGGCTTCATACATGTCCTTTTTCACTTCCCCGCGATCGATCCAGCTATCGGTCTTTGCATCGTGTTCGTACCACTCGATCGTCTCGCACCATTGAAGTTGCGGGCAATCGATACCTTCGCCCGCGAGCGGGCCGAGCTTGCGCGGGTTGACATCGACACGTGGAATCACCTGGAACGAGTGTCCCGCTGGACCCGCGCCAGGACCGCCCATCGCTTGAATGTTGCCGAACGTCAGACTGACGATGGTGAGTTGGGCTTTTGTGCCGGGAAGGGGCATGCGCATTTCCTCGGAGATCGAAAAACAAGAAGGGCTCGGGAGCGGCTGCTTCCCCGAGGCTGATCGTTGTCCTGGGTACTTCAGCCGGCCGCTAGCGGACCGGGGCCAGGGTGACGCGCTCGGGGTGGCCGAGCCATACCGCAAGCGCCGAGTAGTTGTCGGTCTGTCCGTCGGGGCCCGCGCGCGTTTTGGCTTCTCCGACGAGCACGGCTAGCCAATCGTCGACGGTGTGCACGATGCGCAGGCTGTGCTCGATTACGTCGTCGGGCAACTGCTGCCACAGCCCGTCGGTGCAGAGCAGGAAGACATCGCCGTCGTGAATCGAGACCACCTCGCCGACGCTCGGTGCCGCATCCGTGCGGACGCCGAGCGCGAGATGCAACAGGCGAGGGCTGATGCCGTCGCAGGGCAAGCCGGCATCCGCGAGCTGTTGGACGAGGCTGTGATCGCGCGTGCGCCCGAGCAGCAGGCCGCGGCGAAACCAGTACAGACGGCTGTCGCCGAGATGAGCCCATTGCGCGGTGCCTCGTTCGCGGTCGATCCGCAGCACGGCCACCGTGGCCGCCATCTTGTGCTGCTCAGGGTTGCGCCGTTGCTCGGCAAGGATCGCTTCGTTGGCCGCCGCGAGGGCGGCGTGCAGCACGCCCTCCGGCGCGTCGTCCGCGTCCGCGCCGCTCGCGCAGCACGAGAGCACGGTGGCGACGGCCAGCTTCGACGCGACTTCACCTCCCGGTGCACCCGCCACCCCGTCACTGACGACAAACCACTCGCTTGTCTCGCCGGCCACGTGACCGATGGCGTCCTGGTTGATGGTCCTGCTGCCGGAATGCGAAAACTGCGCATGCGATATCTTCATCCCTTCATCCGAAACGCAAGCTCAGGTGCGGGAGCGGCCACGATAGCCTTCGACTTCCGCGTCGTAAGCAGCCAGAAACGCCTTCCCGAAGACCGAAGCAAAGTCGTCTTCGATCGCAAATACGGCATCGCGATGATGGTTCACGTAGCGGTCCCACATCCGCGCCTTATACAGCGATGGCACGTAGCGCTCGTACCAGCGCTGCGCGCAATCGCGTTCGCGCAGGCGCTGCGGCGAGAAGCGCGCGACGAGGTCCATCAGCGCGGCGCGCATGCCTGCGACCATACCGATCTGATGCGCATGCAGGTCCTGAAAGGCGTCGCTCACAGCGGTTTGCGGCGACATGAATCCCGGAAACGGCAGGCCGAACATCTGTCGCAGCACCGCGCCGCCATCGGGCAGCAGCTTGAGCGGATTGTTCTCGCGATCGAGCAGCATGGTCATATCCGCTTTCACTTCGCGCTTCAGGATGCTGCGTGAGGAAAGCAGCTCGACCGTGCCGTTGGCAAACAGCGAGAGCAGTTGACCCGCGACGAACACCTGCTCCGCCGACAACTGGCGCGGCTGCGCCGCGGCGTCGAGGCCGGCGCCTTCGAAAAAGGCACGCAGCAAGGCGTCGGGCGAGGCGGGTTCTTCGGCGGGAGCGTGCGCTGCTGCGTCGTCATGCTCATGGCGCATCTCGGCCGCGGCCGCTGGTGCATCAGGTGGCGTCGCAGGCGCGGCAGGGGAGGCCGCCGGCGTCGGCGCGACACTTTGCAGACGGACGTGGCTCGCCCAATCGGGACTGTGATCGGCCTGGGTGACGACCGGCGCAGCCTGCGGCGGCCGGGCCGCCGGCGATGGCGACAGTATCGAGCCGGCGCTCGCAGATGAGATGGCCGGCTGCCCATCGAAGCCGTTCTTCTCGGCTGAACCGAACAGTTCGAGCGGATCGGTGGAAAGCGCCCGGAATTCGCGTGACTGCGCGCGTGACTGCGGTGCCGGAGTACTGGCCGCCGCAGGGTTCCCTTGGCTAGCTGTTTCCAAGGCCACGCTCTCGTCGCCTTCGGCTCGCAGCAAGTAAGGGCCGATGCGAACGATGTCGCCGGTATGCAGGCGCTGAGCCTGCGCGTACCCGACCGGCGCATCGTTCACTTCAATGGCGGCGACGCTGCTCAGATTTTTCAGCGAGCACGCTTCGTCGCTCACTTGCAACAACGCTTGCAGGCGCGATATCTGCCGCGTGTCGTCGCGCAGCACGAGGTGGTTGTCATGATCCCGGCCGATGGTGCCGCCAGGCGGGTGGAACACGACAGCGGTCTCTCGGTCTTGTCCGACCGGACGACCGGCGTGTTCGATAACGATCAGTTGCATGGGTCGATACGTCGTCGGATGAGCATTGCGTTCGGAAGTGTCCTGCGCACTCACGACGGAGCCAGATGCTTGCGTCGGGCGGCTTCGAACGCCGGTCCCCAGATCGGATGCCCCTTTTCCGCGGTGGACAGTTCGAAGTGAGGATTGATGTCGAGAATTTTCGAGAACTCCATACGGCAGAGCGAGACGCGGTTCGTGACGCAGTAACTGAAGGCCATCAGCTTGTGCGCTTCGATCTGCGTATCGGTGTTCCCGCTGTCGATGTCGCGCGAGTGGCCGAGGATGTACAGCGTGCGTTCGTAGTCGCCGGCGTCATAGGCCGCATGAGCGCTGGTCACGGCCGCGCGCGCGGCCGATTGCGCGGGCGTCAAGGTGCCGCAGCCGCTTAAGGCGAGCATGAGCGCGCTATATAGAGCGCAAATGAATGCGGGACACTTCATTCTGATGGAGATGAAATCGAAGAATAAAAAGATTTGCGACGGAGTGTGATTCTAGTGCTGCTTGCAACGTGTGGTGATATGTCTGTTACTTTCTGTTGCAAATTAAAACGATAGTTTTGATTCCTTCCTCAAGACAGTCTCTTGTTTCCTCTGACAATCGACACTATAGTTCTCGCACTTTACCAAGGGCGATATTCATTTGCCGCGCAAACGGTTTATGCGTAGCGCGTCAGGCGTGCCCTGTTTTTTTGAATATGGGCGCTAGAGCCCCGTACGGCGGGCTTGCATCGGGTATGCGCATTCCGGCGACATGGGAATCTGCCATTTTTTCCGACAAAGGTGTCTGTGGGAAATATTTCTCGTCGGCCACGAAAATACGTGGCTGAAGGGAGTGCAATTGTGATTTCAGTCGTTACCGGTCGGTAGTCGTATAAGATTTCTTTATGCTGTTAACTGGATTTATTTATGCGGATATGGCGGAATTTTATGTGCGCAAGGCGAACCACCCCATTTTCGATGTAAGGAAAATGGAATGAATCAATGGCAATGGCCTGCCGGCCAAATTGTATTGGCGTGTCTTTTATTGCTGCCGGGCTGTGCCGCCACAGAGCATGCCGCGGCGGTGCCCTATTCCATTACGTTCAATGTCGCCGCGGACGTGAATCCGGACCTAAACCGCAAACCCGCGCCGATCGTGCTGAAGGTCTTCCAGCTGAAAACCACGTCGGCATTCGATGGCGCGGACTTCTTTTCGTTGCAAGGCAAGCCGGACGAAGCCCTCGCCGGCGCGCTGCTGGGCGTGGACCGCGTCATCCTGCGCCCGGGCGAGTCGCGGACGTTGCGCTATCCAGGCAGCGTCGACGCACGGGCGGTAGGGGTCGTTGCGGAGTATCGCTCGCTCGAGCAAAACCGTTGGAAGATGAGCGTCCCGCTGCCGCAGGCGAAGCAGCTCAACTTCTATCGTTTTTGGCAGACTTCGCCCAGCGAGATGAAGGTCACGATCGCCGTGAGGAACGGCGGTCTCGCGATTGGCGACGACACGCGAGGCCGTCAATGACCGAGCCGCTCTTGTCTTCGACGTCGGTCGCGGCGTTGCGCCAGCGCGTGGTCTGGACCGAGGGAATGTTCTTGCGGCCTCAGCATTTCCAGCAGCTCGAGCGCCATTGGGAGCGCTATGTTCGCGTGCGTTGCGGCGCGCTGCAGGGGTTCTTTTGGGGCTTCGACGAGTTCGAGATCGATCGCGATCTGCTCGCGCTCGGCAAGATCGCTTTGCTCGCGGCTTCCGGCGTGATGCGCGATGGCACGCCGTTCGATTTGTCGCACCCGGAGGATCGTCCGGAGCCGCTCGACGTGCCTGCCGACGCGAAGGACCAACTCGTCGTGCTTGCGCTCCCATTGTGGCGCGGCGGCGCCGAAGAGGTATCGTTCGGCGGCCAAGCGCACACGGACCTGGCGCGCTACGTGGTGCGCGAGCATGAAGTGGCGGATGCGAATACGGTTGCGCTCGGCCCCGCGCTGCTGCAGACCGGCCGTTTGAATGCGCGGCTGATGCTCGAATCGGAGCTGACCGGCGAATGGCAGGCGCTCGGTGTGATGCATGTCATCGAGCGCGGCACGGAAGGACGCTTGCTCGTCGACGACACTTATATCCCGCCGCGGCTCGTCGCGGCGCGCGACCCGGTGCTGCTGCGCTACACGCGCGAGTTGCACGGGCTGCTTGCGCAACGCGGCGAGGCGCTCGGCGAGCGACTCGCGCAGCCGGGCCGGGCGGGCGTTTCCGAAGTGGCCGACTTCCTGCTGCTGCAACTCGTCAACCGCTATCTGGCGCTCACCTGGCATGCCCAGCAGGACGTGGTCGTGCATCCGGAGACGCTCTTTTGCGACTGGCTGAAGCTCGCCTGCGATCTCAGTACGTTCACGGCGGCAGGGCGGCGTCCGCAGGTGCTGCCGGTCTATTGCCACGACGATCTGCGCGCGAGCTTCGGTGCACTGATCGTGGAGCTTCGGCGATCTCTGTCGACGGTGCTCGAGCAGAATGCGATCCAGATCGAGTTGACGGATGCGGGCAATGGCGTGCGGGTTGCGGTGATCGCCGATCCGGCGCTGCGCGAGCAGGCGGGTTTCGTGCTCGCGGTGCATGCCGACGTGCCGGCAGATGCCTTGCGCGTGCGCTTTCCGGCGCAGGCCAAGCTGGGTCCCGTGGAGCGCATTCACGACCTCGTGCATCTGCAACTGCCCGGCATCGGCATGCGGCAACTGCCGGTCGCACCACGGCAGATTCCCTATCACGCGGGCCACACTTATTTCGAAATCGATAAGGGCAGCGAGCTGTGGCGTCAGCTCGAGCGCTCGGGCGGGCTCGCATTCCATATCGCAGGCGATTTTCCGGCGCTGTCGATGGCGTTCTGGGCGATCCGCGGCTAGCAGGCATTCTCGATGAACTACTCCTCCGATTCGTTTACCGCCGGCGCGGGCGGCTTCGTTCCGCCGAATCCCGGCGGCGCGAAGCCGCCCGGACCGGCAGCAGCGCGCGTGGACACCGAGCCGGCGCCCGGCCACTGGGCGGCGAGCGGCACCAATCCGCTCGTCGCGGCCGCCAATCCGCTCTTGAACCTCCTGCCGCAGATTCGCTCCACGGTGCATCATCCGAATCCCGCTTGGTTGCGCGAGCACCTCGCCGCCGAGATTCGCCAGTTCGAAACGCGGGCGCAGCAGGCAGGCGTCGCGCCGGAGGCGATCATCGGCGGGCGCTATTGCCTTTGCACGGCGCTCGACGAAGTCGCGGCGCTCACCCCTTGGGGGGGCGGGGTCTGGTCGGCGCATAGCCTGCTCGTGCTGTTTCACAACGAGACGTGGGGCGGCGAAAAATTCTTCCAGGTGCTCGAGCGGCTGTCGCAGCAACCGCGTCAGCACCTAGACTTGCTCGAACTTCTGTACTTTTGCCTGGCGCTGGGCTTCGAGGGCCGCTATCGGGTCCTCGACAACGGTCGCTCGCAACTCGAAGCGCTGCGGCAGCAACTCGCGCGGACGATTCGCTCGGTGCGCGGCGAGTACGATCCTGCGCTCTCCGCGCATTGGCGCGACCCGCTCACGAGCGATGTCGCGCGGCGCCCCACGGTGCCGCTGTGGGTGTGCGCGGCGCTTGCGCTGCTCGTCGGCCTTGGCGTGTTCGCCGCGCTGCGCATCATGCTCGCGAGCCATTCCGACCAGCTGTTCGCTTCGATCGATGCGCTGCACTTGCCCCAATTGCAGCCGGCTCAGCCCGCGCCCCGTCCGGCGCCGCCGCCGCGGCTCGCGCGGTTCCTCGAGCCCGAGATTCAGGCCGGCCTCGTCACGGTGCGAGACGAGGCCGACCGCAGCGTCGTCGTGCTGCGCGGCGACGGCTTGTTCGCATCCGGCTCGGTGGACGTGATCGGCCGTTACATGCCGGTTCTGATTCGCATCGCCGACGCCTTGAACGGTGTGCCGGGCAATGTCCGCGTGACGGGCTACACCGACGACGTCCCCGTTCATACGGTGCGCTTCGCATCGAATTGGGATCTCTCGCGCGAGCGGGCCGAAGCGGTCCGCAGCCTGCTCGCGGCCCGCCTCGCTCAGCCGCAGCGCATCGTGGCCGAGGGACGCGGCGCGCTCGATCCGATCGTGCCCAACGACAGCCCAGCCGCGCGCGCCCGCAACCGGCGCGTCGAGATCACGCTGATGCTCGCGCCTGCGGGCAGTGCGGCATCGGCAGCCACGGAGACGCCCCTGAAATGAAACGATCCCCGCGCTCACTATCGTTTGCTGTCGATCGGAGTTCGTGCTTCAGCGCTTGCGCCGATCCCATGCAAAGCGCCCTTCGAGGAGGCCTCAGCCTCTCTTGGGGCGGAACCGGCGCCCTGAAGGAAATCTCCTTGGGGGCGGGAGGCTGAGATGAGCCAAGTTTTTGAGCGCATCGCGCGTCCCCTGCTGCGCCGTGAAGCAATGACCTTCGCCGGCCTCGTCTTGCTGGCTGTGCTGATCTGGATTGCCGGTCCGCTGCTGGCGTTTGCCGGCTATCGTCCGCTCGAAAGCGCTTGGGCGCGCTGGGCGGCCATCGTCTTGCTGTTTGCCGTGTGGGCAATACGTCTCGCCTGGCGCCGCTGGCGCGCCTCGCAGTTGAATGCACAGATGCTGAACCAGTTGCGCACCGGCGCCTCGAGCCCCGCGGGGCAGGAGCCCGCGCAACCGCACTTGGAGGAGCTGCGCAGCCGCTTCGACGAAGCGGTGACGCTGTTGAAGCGCGTCGGCTTCGGCCGGGCCGACGGCGCGCGCAAAGGGCTGGCGCGCTGGTTCGAGCGCATGTCGCGCCAGTATCTGTATCAGCTGCCGTGGTACGTTTTCATCGGTGCGCCGGGCTCGGGCAAGACGACGGCGCTCGTCAATTCCGGACTCAGCTTTCCGCTCGCAGAGCAGTTCGGCCGCGCGGCGATTCGCGGCGTGGGCGGCACGCGCCATTGCGATTGGTGGTTCACGGACGATGCGGTGCTGATCGACACGGCGGGCCGGTACACCACGCATGAAAGCAACCGCGCGCTCGATGAAGGCGAATGGAACGGCTTCGTCGAGTTGCTCAAGAAGTACCGCGGCCGTCAGCCCCTGAACGGGGCGATGCTGACCATCAGCGTGGCCGATTTGCTGAGCGCCTCCGAGGCGCAGCGCACGCAGCACGCGATGGTGCTGCGCCGGCGCCTGCAGGAGCTGCGCACCCAGCTCGGCATCCAATTCCCGGTCTATCTGCTCGTGACGAAAGCCGATCTGCTCGCGGGCTTTACGGAGTATTTCAGCGCCTTCGGGCGGACCGAGCGCGCGCAGGTCTGGGGCTTCACGTTCGCCTTGCGCGAGAGCAGTGCGCCCGGATTCGACCTGCGCGATGCGTTCGATCGTGAATATCAGTTGCTGCATCGGCGCTTGAACGACGCGCTGCCCGAGCTGCTGAGCACTCAAAGCGATGCGCGTCATCGCGAGATGGCCTATCTGCTGCCGCAGCAATTCGCGGACTTGCAGGACATGCTGGGACAGTTCGTGGTCGAAGTATTCTCGGCATCGAGCATCGAGCCGATGCCGATGCTGCGCGGCGTCTACCTGACGAGCGGCACGCAGGAAGGCACGGCGTTCGACCGCGTGATGAGCGGCATCAAGCGCTATCTGAAAATCGAGGGCGTGCCGCCGGCGGCGCAGGCCGGCTCGACGGGACGCAGCTTCTTCCTGAAGAACCTCCTGCAAGAGCATATCTTCCGCGAGGCGGCGCTTGCCGGCACCAACATGCGCTGGCACGAGCGGCGGCGCGTGCTGCGGATGGCCGGATATGTCGCGCTCGCTCTGGTGCTGTGCTTCATGCTTGCCGTTTGGCTGCGCAGCTACACGCGTAATCGCGCATATCTGGACGAGGTCGCCGCGCGCGTACCGGTGGTGGATGCGCAGGTCAGCCGCGCGAAGCTCTCCGATGCCGACGACATCGCCCGCCTGCTGCCAGCACTCGATGCGCTGAGGGCGTTCCCGAACGCGCGGCAGTTCGAGCTGCGTCATCCGCCGCTCGCCTATCGCTGGGGGCTCTTTCAAGGCGAGAAGATCGAGGAGGCCGCCGACGGCGTCTATCGCCGAGCGCTCGAAAACGTGCTGCTGCCGCTTGCGGCGCGCCGCATGGAGACTGCGCTGCAAGAGGCTCGCAATGGGACCGGCGAGTACGCGTATGCGGCGCTGAAGGCCTATCTGATGCTGTACGACGGCACCCACTACGACCCGGCATTCGTGCAGGCGGTCGTGGACCTCGAGATGGAGCGCTCGCTTGCGGCCGACTTTCCGGCTGCGCAACGCGCGTCGCTGCGCTCGCATCTGGCCGCGCTGTTCGGCGATCGGGTCGTCGTCTCGCCGTTTCCGATGAACGAGCGCCTCGTCGCCGACGTGCGCGACCGCCTGCGGCAGGTCCCATTCTCGCAGCGGCTCTATGGTCAACTCGCGCGCACGCTGCGCTCGAGCACGGCGGCCTACGATTTCAGCGTCGCGCAGGCGGTGGGACCGGATGCGTCGCTCGTATTCCGGCGGCGCAGTGGCAAGGGGCTCGACGAGAGCCTGTCCGGTCTCTATACGCCGGAGGGCTACTGGAACGTGTTCTCCAAGCGTCTCGCCAACGAGATCGACAGCTTCGGCCGCGAGGAAATGTGGGTGCTGAATCGCGGTGCGTCCGAAGTGCCGAATGCGGCCGATCAGGCCAACTGGGCACGCAACATCCGGCAGCTCTATCTGAACGACTACATCAAGACCTGGGACGACTATTTGGCTGACATCGCCCTGCAGCGCGGCGCGACGCTCACGCAAAGCATCCAGATCGCGAGGACGCTCTCGTCGCAGGATTCGCCGCTCGCGCGGCTGGTCCGGGCGGTGGCGCGTGAAACCGCGCTCGGCGAGGCCGACGGCAGCGGCCAGCACGCGCTCGCGGCGCAGGTGCAGGACAAGGTTGGCGAAGCGCGCAGCTCGCTCTCGCAGATTTTCGGGGAGGCGCCTGCAGACGATACGCGCGCCGCGGCGCCGCCTGCTCGGCCCGAAGACGTGGTCGACAACCATTTCGCCGGCTTGCGGGCGCTGGCGCCCGCCGACGGCGGCAAGCGTGAGCAGGGAGCAGGGTCCCCCGCCGGCGGCCCCCTCGACCCGACGCTCAAGATGATCGATGCGCTCTACACGTACCTGGCCGCGACCGACGACGCGCTGCGCAGCGGTGCGATGCCGCCGCCGTCCGGCGCGCTGGATCAGGTCCGTGCGCAGGCGGGCCGCCTGCCCACGCCGGTGCGCGAAATGCTCTATGACTTGTCGAATGCGGCAAACGGCAATGTCGCCGCCGTCGAGCAGAAGAACGTCGCGCAAAGCGCGGGCGTAAGCGTGGGTGACTTTTGCCGACAGGCCATCGCCGGACGCTATCCGTTCGCGCGCGGCGCCGCGCGCGATGTCGCGCCGGCGGATTTCGCCCACCTCTTTGCGCCGGGTGGCCTGATGGACGACTTCTTCCAGAAGCACCTGCAGACGCTTGTGAACACGTCGGCGCAGCCGTGGCGCTTCAACAACCGCCCGACCGACGCGAACGCGTCGGACGCGGCCCTGCTGGCGCCGTTCGAGAAAGCGGCCGTGATCCGCGATGTGTATTTCGCCGGCGCAAGCCACGACGCGCAATTGAAGGTCGAGATCATGCCGCTCGACATGGATCCGTCGATCACGGAGATGGTGCTCGACGTCGACGGACAGATCATCCGCTACGCACACGGGCCGCAAGTGCCGACCACGGTCCAATGGCCCGGTCCGCGCGGCAGCAACCAGGTGCGGCTGCAGGTCTTCGAGCAGTCCGGCGCGACCGGCGGCTTCGTGACCGAAGGGCCGTGGGCGCTGCACCGGCTCTTCGATCGCGCGGCGCTCTCGTCGGGGCGTGAGCCCCAGCAGGAGGTCGCGAACTTCACCGTCGACGGCAAGCCGTTGTCGCTGCGCGTCACGGCCGGCAGCATCCGCAACCCGTTCCGGCTGCCGCAGATGGAGTCGTTCACATGTCCGACGAAGTCATGAGCGCCGTGCCCATGTTCAACGACGAAACCTTGCCCGCCTGGTACGGAAAGATTCCCGGCGCCGGCGACTTCGTCAACCGGCGGCTCCCGCACGAGCTTGCCGGCTGGTGGGAGCGCTGGGTGCAACAGGGGGTGAGCGCGATGCGGCAGCGCGGCGCAGGCGAGCTCGAGCGCTATTACGCGATCGCGCCCGTATGGAACTTCCTGATTCCTGCGGGCGCGGGTGCACAGTGCGTTCAAGCCGGGTGTCTCGCGCCGAGTTGCGACCGCGTCGGCCGCTACTACCCGCTGATCGTCACGCAGCCGATCGCGGTGGCGGATTACTGGCGTGAATTGCCCGACGTTGCCGATGCGTTCTATCGGCAGATCGGTGCGGCGCTGGTTGAAACGATCCGCTTCGCGCATTCGCCCGGACACTTGGAGCGTGCGCTCGGACAGGCCCGGCTGCTGCCGGGCGACAGCACTGCCCCAAGCCGTGATGCGAGTGCGAACGAGACGCTGCCGCCGGCCGTGGCAGCCGCGTGGCCCGGGCTGTCGCAGTATTTCGATCCACACGGAGCGACGGGCTTCTGGTGGACCAATCGCATCGACGGCTCCCCGTTGCGCACGCATGCGCATACCGGCGCGCCGGACGCCCGCCTGTTCCTCAGGCTGTTTGGCGCGCAGGAGATCGGATCAAGAGGTGGCAAATGACGGAACAGCTATCGAGAGAAAATGAACAGGACGCAGGCGCGGCCGTGGCCGGACAGGCGGTGAGGCCGCTGCCGCTCGGACACCGGCTCGGCGAACTGCAGATCGAAGCGGTGCTGGGAGGCGGCGGCTTCGGGATCGTCTATCGCGCCTTCGATTTGGCTTTGCAGCGGGTGGTGGCGATCAAGGAGTACATGCCTTCGATGCTCGCTGTTCGCGATGGCGACCAGACCGTCGCGCTGCGCTCGGAGCGCTTCGCGCAGGCGTTCGATGCGGGCCGGAGCGCGTTTCTCAACGAGGCGCGGCTGCTCGCGCAGTTCGACCATCCGGGACTCGTCAAGGTACTGCACTTCGGGGCGAGCCACGGCACCGCGTACATGGTGACGCCGTTCTACGAGGGGCGCACGCTCAAGCAGATTTTCGACAGCGGCGCCCGGATGCGCGAGGCCCAGCTGCGCGAGATCGTCGCGGCCTTGCTCGGTGCGCTCGATACGCTGCACCGCGCGCAGTGCTTTCATCGCGACATCTCGCTCGACAACATCTTGATCCGGCCCGACGGGAAGCCCGTGTTGCTCGACTTCGGCGCGGCGCGCAAGAAGATCGGCGATCTCGTCGATGACAGCGCGATGATGCTCAAGCCCGGCTATGCGCCGATCGAGCAGTACACCGACGATCCGGCTTTTAGCCAGGGCCCTTGGACCGATCTCTATGCCCTTGGCGCCGTGATGCATGCGATGGTGTCCGGCGAGCTGCCGCCGGCAGCCGTGGTGCGCAGCATCCAGGACGGCTACCAGCCGCTCGCGTCGCGCAAATTGCCGGATCGCGATCGATACAGCCTGCCATTGCTCGCGGCGATCGACCACGCGTTGCAGTTGCGTATCGTGGAGCGGCCTGAATCGGTCGCGGAATTTGCCGCGGAGCTCGGCTTGCATGAGTTCGATCACGTGCCTGCCGGCGCCGAACGCCGCGCCGTGGACGACGCGCCTCGCCCTCCCGTGCCGCAAGCTGCTGTCGATGCGGCTTCGACTGCTTCCGCCGACGCGCCGCCTGAGGTCGAACCGGCGCCGACGCAGGCCGCCTCGGCCACGCAGCGGCAGGCGCCGGAGGCGACGCACACGGCGGCTGACGTCGGCACGACGGTATCCATGGAGACGCAAACGGACGCTGGCCAGCGGGCCGATCGCGCAGGCCGCTTCGCCGGGCGCCCGACGTGGCTGCTTGCCGGGGCCTCGCTGTTCGTGGTCGTCGCTGGCAGCGCGGCTATCGCGCACTTCACCAAGTCCGCCAACCCGGTGCCAGCGCCAGCTCCGGCATCGGTGGGGGCCCATTCGACCGCGGCTCCGGCCGGCTCCGGGAGTGCCGTCTCGGCGCTATCCGGCGCACGGCGTGAAACGGCCCCGGCGCCGATGGCGGTGACACCGCCCGCTGCATCGCCGGACCGGCTCGCCCCGTCCATCGCGGCGAACGCAAGCGGTGCACCCGGTGTGCCGAGCGCGGCCAATGCGAACCACGAAGCGGCAAATCGCGAAGCGCCGACGGCCAGCCTCGATGCCTCGGAGTCCGTTGTCGCGGGGGCACCGGGCGCCTCGGGACCCGCCGCCGCATCTGAACCGCAGCCGGAGCCCAAAGTCGACACCGTCGCCGTGCGGCTGCACGTCAGGCCGTGGGGCGAAATCTATGTAGGCGGCGTAAAGCGCGGCGTGAGTCCACCGCTCAGGTCTTTGGCGCTCAGTCCCGGTGTCTATCAGATCGAAATCCGCAACGGCAATCTGCCGCCGCTGCGTCGCACGCTGAAGATCGACCCGGGCAGCAAGTCCGTCAGCATCGACTACGCATTCGAGTGACATGGATCGGTTCATAGATAGGAAAGCCATGGAGAGAGCAGAACGGATCGAAGCGTTGCTCACCGCTATCGAGTCCGACGCGCCGTGCGGCCCGAATCTCGAGTACGAGCCGGAGTACCTCGAGCTCGAGCAGCGCGCCACGGGCACGCCCGAACAGCAATACGGCGATACGGTGATTCCGGCCGAGGCGCCCGACTGGGTGGCCGTCGAGCGGCTCGCGCTCGCCTTGCTTCGCCGATCGAAGGACTTGCGCATCGCTTTGCATCTGACGCGCAGTTGGATCGAGCTGCGCGGCCTCGCGGGCTATGCGGACGGCCTGCGGGTCGCCGCGGGGCTCGTCGACCGATGGTGGGACGAGGTGCATCCGCTGCTCGACAGCGATGGCGAATCCGATCCCACGTCTCGCATGAACGCACTGGAGGAACTGGCGGGTGCGCTCGGTTGTGCGCAGGCCGCCCGCGCACAAACCTTGATCGACACCCTCAGCGTGCGCGACGCCGGGCGCGTGATCGACGGCCACGGCGCGGAGCTCGAGCACTACCCGGGGGGACGCGACCGTCTGCAGGCGGATTTGCTGAACGCTCGCGACACAGGACAGGTGGCGCTGCAAGCCGGTCTCGATGCGCTCGATGCCATCGATGCCATCCGCACTTGTGCGACGGCTCGGCTTGGCGAGGCGTGGTCGCTCGACGTGAGCGAGTTCGAAAAGACGTTGCGCCGGGTCCGGCATGACTTACTGCCGGCCCCCAGCGCGGAACAACCGGACGCCGCGTCCGCCGCCGTCGCTGGGGCGGCTGGCGCACAAGACGAAGGCGCAGGAGGCCCGGCAGGCAGCGCAAATCTTGCCCGCCTGTGGCAAGCCGCGGAGCTCTCGAGCCGCGACGACGTGCGAATCGGCCTCGAAAAAATGTGCCGCTACTTCGAGGTGAACGAGCCGAGCCACCCCGCGCCGATCTTGCTGCGCCGCGTTCAACGGCTGCTGACGCTGGACTTTTACGAAATCATCCGCGATCTCGCGCCGGAGAGCCTGCCCAGCCTCGACGTGCTGAGCGGGCAGCGCAGCGAATGACGGTTCCAACGACAGGCGGCAACCACGGCGGCATTTTCAACGTTCAACGGCGCGAGCCGGAAAGAGGAGCATATGACGACCGATAAGAAGAGGGCCAACACAGCGAGCGGACAGAAGTTCATTGCTCGCAACCGCGCACCGCGGGTGCAGATCGAGTACGACGTCGAAACGTACGGATCCGAACGCAAGGTTCAGTTGCCTTTCGTGATGGGTGTGCTGGCGGATCTCGCCGGCAAACGAACCGAGCCGTTGCCGGATCTGGCCGAGCGTAAATTCATGGAGATCGACGTCGACAATTTCGACGAGCGGATGAAGTCGCTCGCGCCGCGCGTCGCCTTTCAGGTGCCGAACACGTTGACGGGCGATGGCATGCTCAGCATCGACATGGCGTTCGAGCGCATGGACGATTTCTCGCCGGCGGCGATCGCGCGCAACGTGGATGCCATGCGGCGCTTGCTCGAGGCGCGCACCGAGTTGTCGAACCTGTTGTCGTACATGGACGGCAAGCACGGTGCGGAGCAACTGATCGAAAACGCGATCAACGATCCTGCGCTGCTGCAGTCGCTGGCGCGCCACGCCGCGCAGGGCAGTGCCGAGAATGCTTCCGCAACGTCCGATGTCGACGATGTCGCCGACGTCGACCCGCAGCCGGAGAATCGCGATGACTGAGCGCATGCAAACCCTCGCCCCGCGCGAAAGCGCGGCGCCTGCCGCCGCGCAGGCCGAATTCGCCGCGCTGCTGCAAAAAGAGTTCAAGCCGAAGACGGAGCAGGCACGCGAATCGGTCGAGCGCGCTGTGCGCACGCTGGCTCAGCAGGCGCTCGAGAATACGGTCGGCATGACGACCGATGCCTACGGCACGGTCAAGCAGATCATCGCCGAGATCGACCGCAAGCTGAGCGAGCAGATCAACCAGATCCTGCATCACGAATCGTTCCAGGCGCTCGAAGGCGCGTGGCGCGGGCTCCACTATCTCGTGAACCAGACCGAGACCGACGAGCTCCTGAAGATCAAGGTGTTGCCGGTGGCGAAGAAGGAGCTTGCGCGCAACCTCAAGCGCTACAAGGGCGTGGGATGGGACCAGAGTCCGCTCTTCAAGAAGGTGTACGAAGAGGAGTACGGACAGTTCGGCGGCGAGCCGTTCGGCTGTCTCGTCGGCGATTTCCATTTCAATCACAGTCCGCCCGACGTCGAGATGCTGCGTGAGCTTGCGAAGATTGCCGCGTCTGCGCACGCGCCGTTCATCGGCGGCGCATCGCCCGAGTTGATGCAGATGGACTCGTGGCAGGAACTCGCGAATCCGCGCGACCTCACGAAGATTTTTCAGAACACCGAATACGCCGCGTGGCGCAGCCTGCGCCAGTCCGACGACTCGCGCTACCTCGGCCTCGCACTACCGCGCTTTCTCGCGCGGCTCCCGTACGGCGCGCGCACCAATCCGGTCGACGAATTCGATTTCGAAGAGGAAACGGATGCCGCGAGCCACGACCGCTACACCTGGGCCAACTCCGCTTACGCGATGGCGGTCAACATCAACCGCTCGTTCAAGCTGTACGGCTGGTGCTCGTCGATTCGCGGCGTCGAATCGGGCGGCGCGGTGGAGGACTTGCCGTGCCACACGTTTCCGACCGACGACGGCGGCGTGGACTTGAAGTGTCCCACCGAGATCGCCATCAGCGACCGGCGCGAGGCCGAGCTCGCGAAGAACGGCTTCATGCCGCTCGTGCATCGCAAGAACTCGGATTTCGCGGCTTTCATCGGCGCGCAGTCGCTGCTGCAGCCCGCCGAATACGAGGATCCCGATGCCACGGCCAACGCGCGCCTGTCGGGCCGGCTGCCGTATCTGTTCGCATGCTGCCGCTTCGCGCATTACCTCAAGTGCATCGTGCGCGACAAGATCGGCTCGTTTCAGGAACGCGCGGACATGGAGCGCTGGCTGAACGACTGGATCATGAATTACGTGGACGGCGACCCGACCAACTCTTCGCAGGAAACCAAGGCGCGCAAGCCGCTTGCCGCGGCGCACGTGGTGGTCGAGGAAATCGAAGACAACCCGGGGTATTACGCCTCGAAGTTCTTCCTGCGCCCGCATTACCAGCTGGAAGGCCTCACCGTCTCGCTGCGACTCGTCTCGAAGCTGCCGTCGGCGAAGTCGGCGGCCGCATGAATCTCAACGGAAATCAACTGGCAAGGAGCAAACGATGGGCGTAGCGATGTTTATGAAAGTGGACGGCGTCACCGGTGAATCGGAGGACTCGCAGCACAAGAACTGGACCGACATCCAGTCGTTCTCGTGGGGTGCGAACCAGCCGGGCGCCATGTCGAGCGGCAGCGGCGGCAACGCGGGCAGGGCGAGCTTCAACGACCTCGTCGTCGTCGCCTATATGGACAAGGGTACGGCCGCGATCCTCAAGAACTGCGTGTGCGGCAAGCACCTGCCGTCGGTCGAGATCTCGGCCTGCAAGACGGGCGGCAAGCAGATCGAGTTCATGCGCATCACGATGCAGGAGGTGCTCGTGACTTCGGCGCAGGTCACCGGCGTCGACCCGAGCGACGCTGCGGACCGCCTGCTCATGAACTACGGCTTTCAGGCCGCCAAGGTCAAGAAGCAGTACTGGGAGCAGACCGACACAGGCGGCAAGGGAGCCGAGGTGTCGGTCGGCTGGAACATCAAGGAAAACACCGAGATGTAAGGGCCGCGGGACCGATCCATGGACAACACGCTATCGCCCGGCGCCGGGGAGGCCGCCGCGCGCGCACCGCTCAAAGTGCGCGACCGCCTGCAGCCGGCCCTGCTCGACCGGCTGACGGACAGCGCGCCGCAACAGCGCACGGAGGCGCCCGACGCGCAGGCGATCGGCGGCGAGCGCCTGCGCGCGGCGGTGTTGCGCGATCTGGCGTGGCTGCTCAATACCGCCAATGCGGAGGATGGGCATGTCGACTGGTCCACGTTCGAGCAGGCGCGTGCGTCGGTCGTCAACTACGGCATGCGTCCGCTGGCGGGCAAGCAGATGTCGGGCCTCGAGCGCATGGAGATCGAGGCCTCGATGCGCGAGGCGATCTTGCGTTTCGAGCCGCGCATCCTGGCCGAGAGCGTCGAGGTCCGCAGCCTCGCGGACGACGCACGCCACGGCGCGTTGGCGCAGCGCCAGAACGTGCTCGCGTTCGAGATCAAGGGCACGTTGTGGCTCGCGCCCTATCCGATCGAACTGGTGCTGCGCTCGGATCTGGACCTGGAGACCGGCGCGGTGTCTCTGCAATCCTTCGGGGGCGGCTGATCGTGGATACCCGTCTACTCGACTACTACAACCGCGAGCTTGCCTATCTGCGGGAGCTGGGCGCCGAATTCGCCGAGCAGTTTCCCAAGGTGGCCGCTCGCCTGCGCATGGACGATGCGGGGCCGCCGGACCCGTACGTCGAGCGCCTGCTCGAAGGCTTCAGCTTCCTCACTGCGCGCGTGCAGATGAAGATGGACGCCGAATTTCCACGCTTCACGCAGGGCCTGCTCGATGCCGTTTATCCCGGCTATGCGGCGCCGTTGCCGTCCATGGCCGTCGTACAGTTCACGCCGCGCATGAACGAGGGCACTCTCGCGCAAGGCTACCGGCTGCCCGCCGGGACCGCGCTGCAGGCGAAACTCGCCGACGGCGAGCAGACTGCCTGTGAGTTTCGTACGGCGCACGAGTTGACCTTGTGGCCGCTCGAGCTGACGCGTGTGACGCTGACGGGTGCGCCTACCGATCTGCCACTCACAGGGCCGTTGTTGCGCCGCTCGGTGCGCGGCGCGTTGCGCATCCGGCTGAAGGCCCTTGGCGGCGTGAATCTCGCCGACTTGCCGCTGGACCGGTTGACGTTCCATCTCGCCGGACCGGAGCGCGATGCGCTGCAACTGCTCGAACTCGTGGCTGCGCATACCCTCGGCGTGGTGTGCCACGACACGGCGAGTCCGCCGCGCTGGCAGCATGCCATGAGCGCCGAGGCGGTGGAACAGCGGGGCTTCGCGGCCGATGAGGCGCTCTTGCCCGACGACGGCCGCAGTTTCCACGGCTATCGCTTGCTGCGTGAGTACTTCGCGTTTCCGGCGCGGTTCCTGTTTTTCAGCATCGACGGGTTGCGGCCGGCCCTCGCGCAAGCGCGCGGCGACGAGTTCGACGTGACGTTGCTGCTGGACCGGTACGACGCGGCGCTGGAAAGCGTCGTCGATACGCGCCATCTGGCGCTTTACTGCACGCCGGCGGTGAACCTGTTCGCGCGCCGTTCGGACCGGATTCCCGTCATCCCGGGTGCACGCGAGCACCATGTGGTGGTGGACCGCAGCCGTCCGCTCGACTACGAGGTCTATGCGGTCCAGCGGCTCGTGGGCGAGCGGCTCGAGCAGGGATCGGAGCGCGAATTTCGCCCGTTTTATGCGACCTTCGGTTCGGACGCAGGCAACTTCGGCGCGTATTTCACGATACGCCGCGAGCCGCGGCTGATCTCCGCACAGGCGCGCGCGCACGGCACGCGCACCGGCTATGCGGGCAGCGAAACTTATGTCTCGCTGGTGGACACGCAGTGCGCGCCGTTCGACGAGGTGACGCGCTATCTCGCCGTCGACACACTGTGCACCAATCGCGATCTCGCGCTCATACTGCCGCCAGGCGGTGGCTCGGCGTTTACGCTGCGGATCGCGGCGCCTGTCGAGCGGATCGCGATGGTGCGTGGCCCGTCTCGTCCGCGTGCGCCGATCGGGGACGAAGAAAGCGCGTGGCGTCTCATCAGTCACCTCGGCCTTGCTCGGCAGACCCTGACCGATCTCGACGACACGGAGGGCGGCGAGCGGCTGCGCGAGCTGCTCGAACTGCACGCGGACCCGGCGGATGCAGCCATGCGCAGGCAAATCGACGGCGTGCGCCAGGTGGCGTTCAAGCCGGTGGTTCGCCGCCTGCCTGGCGCTGGGCCCGTGATGTACGGACGGGGCGTGCAGGTCGAGCTGACCGTCGATGACCATGCGTTTTCCGGTGATAGCCCCTATCTGATCGGCGCCGTGCTCGAGCAATTCTTCGCGCGGCACGTGTCGATCAATTCCTTCGCCGAATGCGTGCTGCGCAGCGTTCAGCGCGGCACGCTCGCGCAGTGGCCCGCGCGCATCGGCAGGCGGCCCGCGATATGACCGCGCCTCATTGCATGTCCGCCGATGCGCCGCGGCTGGACGCGTGGTGGCAGCGTCTGCGCGCCGCGCCATACGCCTACGACCTATTCCAGGCGCTGCGCTGGCTCGATGCGCTGTCGCCCAGCGCGGCGCCGCTCGGTCGCGCCGCGCGTCCTCGCGACGAGTCGGTGCGATTGGGCGTCGAGCCGTCGCTCGGCTTCGCGCCCGCGATGTTGGCCGGAGTGCGCGACGGCGGTGCGCACCCCCATCTGGCGATTCGCGGGTTTGGACTCTTCGGACCCAATGGGCCGCTGCCGCTGCATCTGACCGAATACGCGCGCGAGCGCGCGAAGCAGTACGACGATCCGACCTTCGCCGCATTTGCGGACGTGTTCCATCATCGGCTGATCCTGCTGTTCTACCGTGCGTGGGCCGATGCGCAACCGGCCGTCAGCCTCGATCGTCCAGGGCGCGCGCGTTTCGACGCTTATCTCGCGAGCCTGATCGGGCGTGCCGCGCCTGAGGCGGCCAAGCGTTCGCATGAGGGCATCGCGCCGCATGCGCAGTACTTTCACGCGGGCCATCTGGTGCGGCACACGCGCAATCCCGAAGGGCTCGCGCAAATCCTGCGGCGCCACTTCGGCGTGCCGGTACGCATCGTCGAGCATGTGGCGCAATGGCTGCCGCTCGAGAACTCGCAGCGCTGCGCGCTCGGTGCGACTCGCTCCACGGCGCCGCTCGGCAGCGCGGCGCTAGGCGTTGCGGTGCGGGATGCGCAGTCGCGCATCAAGATCGTGCTCGGCCCGCTTACGCTCGCCGAATACCGGCGATTTTTGCCCGGCGGCGCGGCGGCGCGCGCGCTCGCGCAATGGGTGCGCGACTACGTCGGCATCGAGTTCGACTGGGACGTGCAGCTCGAACTGGCGCCCGAGGAAGTGCCGGCGCTTGCGTTGGGTAGCCGCGAAACGCTCGGGCTCAGCGCTTGGATCGGGCGTCGGCTCGACCCGGCGCCCGCGCGCGACCTCGTGCTCGACTACGCCGTCCGTGGTGGTCGCCCCTCTCAACCTCAACCTGCTTGAACGAAAAACCCCTATGTCCGAAATTGGCCGGGTAGCCCTGTTCGGGAAACTGAACCCTTTCCTCTATCAAACACTGGAGCAGGCAACCGGTTCTTGCCGGCTACGCGGCAATCCGTACGTGGAGCTGGTCCACTGGCTGCATCAGATTCTGCAGCATCAGGACAGCGACCTGCATCGCGTGCTGCGGCGTTTCGATGTCGATGCCGCGGTGATCGAGCGCGGCATCGCCGCCGTGCTCGAGCGGCTGCCGCGCGGTGCAGGCTCCGTGTCGGATCTGTCGGCGCACATCGACGACGCCGTCGAGCGCGCCTGGGTCTACGCGACGCTCAAGTACGATGCGGCGAGTATTCGCGGCGCGGTGTTGCTGCTCGGCATCGTCAAGACACCACAATTGCGCAACGTGCTTTACGCGATGGCGCGCGAGTTCGAGCGCGTCGTGCCTGACGTGCTGGCCGATGAACTCGAGGCCATCGTGGCCGGTTCGCCCGAAGCGCCGCAGACCCCCTCGGGCCAGAGCGCCGCACCGCGCAACGAGGGGACGGCGCTGCGCCGTTACGCCGTCGACCTGACCGCACGGGCGCGCGCGGGTGAGATCGATCCGGTGCTCGGCCGCGACAGCGAGATTCGCCAGATTGTCGACATCCTCTTGCGGCGGCGGCAGAACAACCCCTTGCTGGTCGGCGAGGCGGGCGTGGGCAAGACGGCGATCGCCGAAGGGTTCGCGCTGCGCATCGTAGCTGGCGACGTGCCGCCGCCGCTTGCCGATGTCGAACTCCATCTGCTCGACATCGGCCTGCTGCAGGCCGGCGCGAGCGTGAAGGGCGAGTTCGAGAGCCGCCTGCGAGCGGTGATCGACGAGACGATGTCGGGCGAGCGCAACATCATCTTGTTCGTCGACGAGGTTCATACGCTCGTCGGCGAGGGCGGTCCGGCTGGCACGGGCGACGCCGCGAACTTGCTGAAGCCCGCGCTTGCGCGCGGGCACCTGCGTACGATCGGCGCGACGACCTGGTCCGAATACAAGCAATACATCGAGAAGGACCCGGCGCTGACGCGGCGATTCCAGGTCGTCCAGGTGAGCGAGCCGGAGGAGCCGGCTGCGCTGACGATGCTGCGCGGCATTGCGGGCAAGCTGGAGCAGCATCATCGCGTACTGGTGCTCGACGACGCGCTCGTTGCGGCGGTGACGCTGTCGCGCCGCTATATCCCGGCCCGGCAGCTCCCCGATAAGGCGATCAGCTTGCTCGACACCGCTTGTGCACGCGTGGCCGTAAGCCAGCACAGTGTGCCGGCGGCGATCGAGGACGTTCGGCACCGGATCGAGAGCCTGCGCGTCGAACGCGCGCTGGTCGAGCGAGAGCGGACGCTTGGTCTGGGCGATGGGGCGCGGCTCGCAGCGATCGATGCGGCGATCGATCGGGACGCCACCGAGCTCGCGGCGCTGGATGTGCGCTGGCAGGCCGAACTCGCGGCGTTGGCGCGCATCGTTGCCTGGCGCAGCGCGCTGCTCGACGATGCGGCCTCGAGCGACGAGGGCAAGCTGGACATCTCGGCACGCGCCGACACGCAAGCAAAGGTCGATGCAGCGCTGCGCGAGTTGGCCGAGTTGCAAGGCGAGACGCCGCTCGTGCTGCCCGCCGTCGATACGCACGCGGTCGCCGCCGTGGTGGCGGACTGGACCGGCATCCCGCTCGGCCGCATGGTCAGCAACGAGATGCAGGCCGTGCTGCGGCTCGCCGACACGCTCGGCGAACGCGTGATCGGACAACGCCACGCGGTCGAGACGATCGCCGAACGCATCCAGATCGCGCGTGCGCGGCTCGACGATCCGGTCAAGCCGCACGGCGTATTCCTGCTGTGCGGGCCGTCCGGCGTCGGCAAGACCGAGACCGCGCTGGCGCTTGCCGAGACGTTGTACGGCGGTGAGCACAACGTGATCACGATCAACATGAGCGAGTTTCAAGAGGCGCACACCGTCTCGACGCTGAAGGGGGCGCCGCCCGGCTACGTCGGCTACGGCCAGGGCGGCGTGCTGACCGAGGCCGTGCGGCGGCGGCCATACAGCGTGGTGCTGCTCGACGAGATCGAGAAAGCGCATCGCGACGTGCACGAGATCTTCTTCCAGGTGTTCGACAAGGGCTGGATGGAAGACGGCGAAGGACGGTTCATCGATTTCCGGAATACGGTGATCATTCTCACGTCGAATGTCGGCACGGAGCGCGTCATGCAGCTATGCCGCGACCCGCAGCGTCTGCCCGATGCGCAGACGCTCGCCGATGCGCTGCGCGGCCCGCTGCTGGAAGTGTTTCCCGCTGCGCTGCTCGGACGTCTGTCGGTGGTGCCGTACTTCCCGCTGACCGACGAGATGCTGGCGCGCATCGTAGCGTTGCAGTTGCGGCGCATCGAGCGCCGCCTCGAAGATCACCATCGGATCGAATTGCGTTGCGCGGAACCGGCCACCGAGCTGATCGTCGAGCGATGCCGCACGATCGAATCCGGCGGCCGCATGGTCGACGCCATCCTGAACCACACCATTCTGACCCGCATCAGCCGCGAGGTGCTCACGGCGACGCTCGAAGGCCGCGTGCTCGAGGCCATCGAGGTGAGCGCCGCTCATGGCGAGTTCGTTTACCGGTTTGAGCAGAAGGAAACCGCATGCCCAGAATCTTCACACTAGACGGCCCGCTGGGCGAGACGCTGAAGTTCCATCGCTTGGAAGGCGAGGAGATGCTCGGGCAAAGCTTCGAATTTCGGATCGAGGCGCTGGCCGACAGCCACAGCCTGTCGCTGACGGACTTGCTCGGCAAGCCGGTGACGGTGCGTATCGAGCAGCAGGACGGGTCGACGCGCTATCTGAACGGGCTCGTCGCGCGCGCGCAGCTATACGGCCGGCGCGCGACGCGGCACTACGGCTACGCCCTCGTGGTACGCCCGTGGCTATGGCTGGCCACGCGCCGCTCGGACTGCCGGATTTTCCAGGACAAGACCGTGCCGCAAATCGTGCAGCAAGTGCTGGCGCCTTACGGCTATCCGATCAAAAACCGCCTCGTCGAGAGCTACACGCCGCGCGAATACTGCGTGCAATACAACGAGACCGATGCCGCGTTCGTCTCGAGGCTCATGGAGACGGAGGGCATCTACTACTACTTCGAGCACGCCGCGCAGACGCACACGCTCGTGCTGTGCGACGCGATGTCGTCGCACGTTGCGCTGCCCGGCTATGCGACGATCCCCTTCATCGGCCCGGACCGGACCGCAATCGCTGACCGTGAGCACATCGACAGTTGGCAACCGGGACAGCAGGTGAGCGTCGGCTCGCACCAGGCGACGGACTACGACTATACGAAGCCGCGTGCGGACCTGCTCGCGCAGCGCGTGGACCCGCGCGGACATGACCATGACCGTTATGCGATGTTCGAGTGGCCGGGCGGCTATCGCGACGAGGCGCCCGGCACGCGCTACGGCCGCATCCGGCTCGAGGAGCTGCAAGCCGAGCATGAGCGGGCGAGCGCTTCGACGAACGTGCGCGGCATGGCGCCCGGCTATCTGTTCACGCTCGAACGCTGCCCGCGCGTCGATCAGAACCGCGAGTATCTGATCGTGCGCTGCGAGTACCGCTTCCAAGAGAACCCCTACGCGAGCGAACACGCCGACGACGAAGTGCGCCACGATACGCTGGCCGTGGCACAGCCGCACAACCTGCCTTATCGTTCGCCGCGCGCGACGCCGCGGCCGCGCACGAATGGGCCGCAGACGGCCACCGTCGTGGGCCCGAAAGGCGAGGAGATTTGGACCGACCAATACGGTCGCGTCAAGCTGCAGTTCCGCTGGGACCGCTATGGCCAGTTCGACGAGAACTCGTCTTGCTGGGTGCGCGTCTCGAGTCCGTGGGCGGGCAGCGGCTTCGGCGGCGTGCAGATTCCGCGTACCGGCGATGAAGTGGTGGTGGATTTCCTGAATGGCGATCCCGACTATCCGATCGTGACGGGGCGCGTCTACAACGGCGAAAAGATGCCGCCATGGGGGTTGCCGGGAAGCGCAACGCAAAGCGGGCTGCTCTCGCGTTCGTCGCCGGGGGGGACGGTCGAGCATGCAAATGCCTTGCGGTTCGAGGACAAAGCGGGGCAAGAGCAACTGTGGCTGCATGCGCAGCGCAACTTCGACGCGGAGACCGAGCAGGATCATACGCTGTCGATCGGACATGACCATGCCCATTCGGTCGGCAACGACGAGACGATGCAGGTGAAGAACAACCGGCAAAGGAGCGTCGGGCAGAACGAGACGGTGAGTGTCGGACAGCACCGGACGGCGAGCGTCGGCGGAAACGAAACGATGAGCGTCGGGCGCAATCGTAGTCGGGAGGTCGGGCAAAACGAGACCGTGACGATTGGCGCGAACCGCAGCGCGACCATCGGCGGCCACCATGCCGAAACCGTCGCCATGACGAAGACCGAGGAGATTGGACAGAACAAGACGTTGACGGTCGGACAGCTCTACCACACGGCCGCGACCAACATGACGACGGCCGTGAGTGCCGCGCATACCGAGGAAATCGGCACGCGGACGTCGTCCATCGCGCGCGAACATGTGGTGAACGTTGGGGGCTCGCAGCGCGTCAACGTGGTGGCCAACCAGTCGACGAACGTTGAACAGCACGTGAAGATCATCGCTGGAAAAGGCATCAGCCTGATGTGCGGCGCGTCCAGCATCACGATGGATTCGGCGGGCAACATCACGATCAAGGGCGTTAACGTGAGTGCCGTCGGTGCCGCCAGCCACAGCATCATGGGCAAGACCGTCACGTCGTCCGCGACCGGCGAGCACACCATCGAAGGTATGGTTCTGAAGCTCAATCCATGACGCACGACATGCATACCTGGCAACCCGTCAATCCGGTCGAGCGACGGTTGATGCTGGCCCATCAGGACTGGCTCGGCTTCGCACAGGATGCGTCCGCCCGACTGATGGTCTGGCAGACGAACGACGCGGACGCGCCCCTGGTGCGCCTGTATTTTCAGGCGCAGGCGGAGGTGTCGTGCGCGGTGATTACGCTGCGTTCTGCATGTGACGACAGCGCGCAATACCCGTATGCGCTCGCGCAGGAACTGATTGCCTTCTACGAAAACCGGCGCGCCGCGTCGACCGAGCAGGGATTGCGAGCGGATTGGCGAGCGCCTGCAAATACGGCTTGCGACGGTGCGCTGTACCTGCTGCAGGTCGTCGACAGCCTGCTGCGGCATCACCCGGACTTTTTCCCAGGCATGGTGCTGGTGCTGGAACCGCGGTACACCGGGCGTCGCGGCGACGCCGCCGTGTTCGAGCGTGCCGCCGGCGACTTGCTGGCGTTATCCGCGCCGGCGCCACAGCTTTTCGAGCGGCTGCGGCTCGTCGTTCCCCGTAGCGCCGACAGAGCGCTACCGTCGCTCGCCGCACGCTTTCCGGAGCTCGTGCGCGTCGTGCAAGGGCGGTATGCAATGCAGAGCGTGCCGCGCGAATTGCTTGCGGAATCCGGCGAGCGCGGCGCTAGCGGCGACTTGCGGCGCCTCTTCGTGGAACTGGGGGAGACGATCGGCGAGAACGACCCTGCACGAACGATGCAATTGCATGCGAGGGCGTTGGAGATCGCCGAGCGGGAGCAGTGGCTCGACCAATGCGTCGTACTCCATTTGATTGCGGGGTCTGCGTGGCTCAAGCAACGCCATCACGACGACGCGCTCGCCGCGTATCGCAGCGCGACCGAATGCGGCACGCGGGCCGTGAGCGCGGGGCATGGAGCCGGTCACAAACTCGTCGCAAATGGGCTGTTCGGCGAGGCGAGCGTGCATCTTGTCCGAAAAGAGTTTCCGCAGGCGGCCTGCTGCTATGAGCGCGCGGCAATCGAGATGGAGGCGGCTCCCGACGCGATGATGAGCGTCGAGGCATGGCGGATGAGTGCCGATTGCTGGGACAGGGCCGGCGAGCGTGAGCTTGCGCTCGAGGCGGGCTTCAACGCGCTCGATGCCGGATTGCAGGTGGACGCGTCCATGCGCAGGACCGGCAGCCTGCCGCTCCTCGTCGAATGGATGGTGAAGCGGGTGGGTGCATTCGATAGACGACGCCCCGAACTCCAGGAAAAAGTCGACGCCCTACTGGGCGCGCAGCAGGCCTGAGGGGAGAGGACTAGTCGTGGCCTTGTCTGCAGTCAAACACCTGGACCCGGTGATCGGAGTCGACGTCCATATGGTCGCCATCGGCCCCGACCCGGAAGTGCCGTTGCCGCATCCCCATGTCGGCTTCGTGCTCGATCTGCGCGAGTATGTCGATGCGGCGATGGGTGTCATCGGCAGCATCGTATTCACGTTCGTCGAAGAGAAAGCGCAGTCGTATCTCGCCGCGCACCCGGACGCCCTGGCGCAGCTCGACCAAACGATCGACACCGTGGCCGGCGCAGCCGGCAAGGCTGAGGCCGCGGTGATGAGCAATCCGCTCGGCGCCGATGCGGCAGAACTGGCCGAGGGCGCCTTCGCCACGGCGAGCGCGCTCGGGGCCGGTGTCGGGATGGGCGGCACGGCTGGCCGGCCGGTCTACGTGAACGGCTTCTTGCGAGCCACCGCCGGAACGCACACGCTCCATCTGCCGGCGTTGCATTTCCCACTCGGCGAGGCGTTCACCGCGCCGGACCCCATGCCGTCGAATGACGCCGAATCGTATATGGGCAGCCGGACGGTGCTGGCCAACAACGATCCGATGTCGTTCATGGCACTGCCTGCGATGAGCTGCTGGGCCATGGGGTTGGAGCCGCCGCCGCACAACGGCGCGCATACGGAGCGCACGCACCTGTCGATGCCGTCGTCGGTGATGCTGCCGATTCCGGCGGGGCGGCCGGTGCTGGTGGGGGGGCCGCCGGTGATGAACACGATCTCGGCGGGCAAGGGTATCTTCAAGGCGTTTCGCGGCTCGAAGTGGGCGTACTCACTCGCGGACAAACTGCATTTGAAACCGGGTTTCCTGCGCTGCAATGTACTGCGAGCGGAGCCGGTGGACGTGACGACGGGGGAGGTCGTCGTCCAGCAGCGGGATTTCACAGTTGCGGGACGACTACCGCTCGAGTGGGATCGGTATTACGCGAGTCATGACACGCATGCCGGCGCGGTCGGGATGCGTTGGCAGACGCCGGCCGATATCCGGCTGGAGTTGCTGCCGCACGACGGCGCGATTGGAGCTGTCGCGTACTTTCCGGATCATGCGACGGCGTACGATGCGCTGCCTGCAGCCGAGGGCTGGTCGGCCCGCGTGTACGACTGGCAACACGGGCACGCGCTATACAGGCTCGATGATCGGCTGGTGTTGCGCACGAGGGAAGGGATCGAATAC
>Ga0157369_10000893_pt1 | contig 38084 bp, 38 predicted proteins | sample C25metaG_FD_113461 | JGI IMG/M metagenome (GOLD analysis project Ga0157369, IMG submission 113461) | Corn rhizosphere microbial communities from Kellogg Biological Station, Michigan, USA - C2-5 metaG | ecosystem: Host-associated > Plants > Roots > Rhizosphere > Soil | place: USA: Michigan... | reverse complement strand
GCTTATTCGCGTTGTCGTAGAGGACTAGCGTATGCGCGGTGTCGAAGGTGTCGAAGGCGTCGCATTCGTGCTTTTGCTCGGCGCCTCGCGACCGGATGAACCAGCCGATGCCTTCTCGCCGACACAACCGCCGAATCAACGATGCATCCGATTCGTCGAATTGAATCGTTTGTTCTCGAGCGGGAAGCTTCGCTCGATCGACATGGGTGAGATCGAGATGGAACGCGCCAGCTAGCACGGCACTACGTTGCCGCCACTCGTCGACGAGCGTATGAACGACATCCAAGACGTTCATCTCTCGGAACACTCGCGTATTGATGCGACGTTCCAGCAGCGAGAGGGCATCCTGGATGAATAGCTGATAGGTGGCCAGGCTGCCGTCGCACTCCCCTTCGCGCGCGTCGACGACGATGCCGTTAATGGCATGCAGCCCGCCGGTATCGGTAGCGAATTGAATGGAGGCAGGCACCCCTATGAGCGCTTCCAGCGGGATGCCGATGGCCGTCGAGACGCAGGAGATGCAGCCGTCGATACCGCCTAAGAGGCTTTCTTTAATGTCGGCGCGCTGGGGCAGCAATAGCGACTTCAACGCGTCATCGCTCGTCCCCAACGCGAGGCGGATCGCTCGCTTGCGTTGCGAGAGCAACGGATCGAACGATGCAGGCGGTAACGGCGGATAGTTCACGGCGCCCCCTTTCGCTGATACGCAAGAAGGGAGCATTTGACACCGGGCAATCGTCTATCGGGACAACGCGATCGAGTTTTGGGACCACATTACGCCGTCTCATGCATAACGGGTGGTCGCCACACGTTTAGCACCGTGCCAACACGCACGCCGATCACCAATTGATTAGTAGTCCTGATAAATCTCACCGTGCGGCGAGTTGAGCGCCTTATGGGATAAGCCAGTTCATTAGTAGTCCTGAATATCCTCACCCAAGCGAAAACGGCGCCCTAGGGGCGCCGTCGACGTTCTATCCAACGCTGAGAGCGATAACGCTGGGCTTAGTCGTTGCCGTCCTTGGCCGTATTGCTCGCCAGCATTTCCGCCCGCTCGGCGCGCGCTTCTTCTTGCGACAGTCCTTCGATCTTCACGCGCCCCGTGCCCGCATGTTCAAGGCCGAGCATCTTCGCCGCCGCGAACGAGAGATCGATGATGCGACCGCGCACGTACGGCCCGCGATCGTTGATTTTGACGACAACGGACTTATGGTTCGCCGTGTTCGTGACGCGCACGTACGAAGCGAGCGGCAGCGTCTTGTGCGCGGCCGTCAACGCATTCATGTCGAAACGCTCGCCGCTGGCCGTGCGACGCCCCGCGAAATGCCGGCCGTACCAGGAGGCGCGGCCCACTTGCTTGAAATCGGACACGTCAGGCGCGTTCTCGTCGATCGGCTGTGCGCCGGCGAGCGACTTGTCGTGGGCGGCAGGCACAGCCGGCGCGCTCCCGAAGGCGACAGGCGCATTCGCAGCCTGGGCGATCGCGGGAACACCGCTTGCGCTCCCTGTCTGCGTCGTGGGCTGCACCGCGCAACCCGTAAAAGCGCCGGCGACAAAAAGCATCCCCAGCGATCGACGAAATCGATGTTTCATATGACGTTTAGCCAATCTGGCGAGCCGGCCCGCGCAGCGTTTCGCATCGCGGTAAGGCTCGGGCGATCAAGCACGGCACATCGCGCACGCCCTGGGCGTGTGCAACGGTACAGCGCTCGGCTGCGGCCAAGTTCGGCCGCTTTCAGCCCGGTTGGTGTTCACGTCTGGTGCGGCTGTCCCCGTCAGCTTGACCAGACCCCACACGCCGCCATCGAACATGGCTACCACGTTCTTGCGCGCCTCAAAGATCAGAGGCGCGAGGAACGGCGGCGTAGGCTCACCCAGCGGTACGGCCGATGGCCGCATCAGGCGCGCAGCGCCTGGCTGGGTAAGACGTGTGCATCGAACTTCGTCGATACGGAAACGAAGCCGCTACTAACGAACAAGCGAAGCAAGCGACTTCGGACTTCATTGACAGCGACCGGCGTGCGTAAGTTCAGGCAAGGGCCGGTACGCCCGTAGAGCAAGCACGGGAACTCCCCGCGCAAAGTGCCGAGGCATTATAGCAGAAAAACGAGGCAATCCAAGACGGACCGGTCCACTCGTCATTGATTCTGCCTATGGACGCAATAATGCACATTGGGAAGCGGCCGTTCGGCCAAGCAGCGCCGGCCCTGGCCGGCTGGTACCATCTTTCTTTTTGCCGCCGCCCTGCCCGAAATGAAGGTCTTCGTCATTCCCGTCACCCCCTTTCAGCAAAACTGTTCGCTCGCCATCTGCGAGGCGACGCAGCGCGCGGCCATCGTCGATCCGGGCGGCGATCTCGAACTGATCGAACGCGCGGTCGCCGAGCATGGGGCTTCCGTCGAAAAGATCCTCCTCACCCACGGGCACGTCGATCACTGCGCGGGCGCCAAGGCGCTGGCGAACCACTACGGGGTGCCGATCGAAGGCCCGCACGAAGACGAGCGGTTTTGGATCGACCAGATCCCCGATCAAAGCGTGCGGTTCGGCTTTCCGGCGGCGCAGGCGTTCGAGCCCGATCGTTGGCTCGTCGATGGCGATACGGTCCGCTTCGGCGAGGAATCGCTCGACGTCTATCACTGTCCGGGGCATACGCCCGGCCACGTGGTGTTCGTGAGCGCGGCGCATCGAATCGCATTCGTCGGCGATGTCCTCTTCGCCGGTTCGATCGGCCGCACGGATTTTCCGCGCGGCAATCATGGCGATCTGATTCGCTCGATCCGCACGAACCTTTGGCCGCTCGGCGACGACATCACGTTCGTCCCGGGGCACGGCCCCACCTCGACGTTCGGCCAGGAACGCCGCACGAATCCCTATGTCGCCGACGGAGTCAGCGCGTGACAGCCGAAATCTATGTCAGCACCGATATCGAGGCCGACGGCCCGATCCCAGGCCCGCATTCGATGCTGAGCTTCGCATCGGCGGCCTACACCGAGGACAAGCAATTGATCGGCACGTTCTCGGCCAATCTCGAAACGCTGCCGGGCGCCGAAGCGCATCCGGTGCAAGCGGCCTGGTGGAAGACTCAGCCGGACGCCTGGGCGGCCTGTCGCGCCGATTTGCGGCGTCCCGAGGAAGCGCTCGTCGCCTACGTCGAGTGGGTGGAGGCGCTGCCGGGCAAGCCCGTGTTCGTGGGCATGCCCGCGGGCTTCGATTTCACGTTCATGTTTTGGTACATGATGCGCTTTACGGGGCGCTGCCCGTATTCTTGGTCGGCGCTCGATATCAAGACGCTCGCGTTCGCCATGACGGGCCTGCCCTATCGCAAGTGCATCAAGCCGCGCATGCCCAAGCATTGGTTCGACGATCATCCGCACACGCACGTCGCGCTCGACGATGCAATCGAGCAGGGCGCGCTTTTCTGCAACATGCTCAAGGACTTGCGCGTGTTGCAGCAGGCGTCGAAAGCCGCCCCCGAGGCGAAAGCGCGCAGCGACGAAGCCGAAGCGAAAGGGATAGCACAAAACGACGCTGAGAGCCCGCCAAATTAGGGAAAATCCCTCAGCTGGCCGCCGTTCAATTGCCTTTTGTTTCTTCCGCCACTAATATCGAACGCAGTGGTTGTCGGATAGGAGGCGCGGATGGCGCTCGACACGTTTTCTCAAAAGATCCTGCGCCTGTTGCAGCTCGATGCGCGACGCTCGGTGCAGGAAATCTCCGACCAAGTCGGCCTGTCGAGCACGCCCTGCTGGCGGCGCATCAAAGACATGGAGCAATCGGGCGTGATTCAGCGCTATACGGCGCTGCTCGACCGCGAAAAGCTGGGCCTGCATGTATGCGCGCTCGCCCATATTCATCTCACGCGGCACACGGAAGGCGGCGTAGAAGCCTTCGAGCGCGAGATTTCCACCTGCCCGGAAGTGACCGAGTGCTACAGCACGACGGGCGAGGCCGACTACATCCTCAAGATCGTCGCGCCCGATATCAAAGCTTACGATGCGTTTCTACATGAGCGCATCTTCAAAATCCCCGCCGTGGCCCAAGTCCGCACGAGCGTCGTGCTGCGCGAGATCAAGTTCGATACGCAGTTGCCGCTGTAACGTTGCGGTCGTTGCGGTCGTTGCCCTCAGCGCTCAGGCATGCCCGGGCGCGCGCGCCGAACTCGCGGCGAGCTGCCGCTGCAGCGTGACATTGCGCGCGCCGAGCTTCGCCTTCAACTGCGCGAGATCGATCCGCGCGATCAAGTCGCCGTCATGCTCGCGGTCGCTCGTCGCGTCGGCCGCAAGCGTGATGTCCACATCGAGCCCCGTGCTGAGGTAATGCACGTTAAGCCCCGCCGCGCGTAGCCCGTGCTTGGCGAGCTCGGCATCGACGAGCGTTGCGACGGCCACTCGAGTGGGCAAGCGCGTCGGCGGATGGGCGAGCGCGTCGTTTTCCGGATCGACGTGAATCAACGCATCGAGCACGCGCTTATCGGTCATGACGCGTGCGCGTGCCGATTCGGCAATGTAGTGCCCCTCGGAAACCGAGATAAGCGGATCGACGAGGATATGCGCGTCGACGAGCGCGTGGTCGCCCATTTTTCGCGTGCGCAGCTCATGGACATCGCGCACGCCCGCCGTCGCCATCAACAGCTTGCGGATATCGGCGGTGGCGCTTTCGTCGAGCGCTCGGTCCGACAAGTCTTGCAACGCGTTCCAGCCGAACACCCAGCCCATGCGCGCCACCAAGAAGCCGACGATCGCGGCGGCGATCGGATCGAGCAGACGCACGCCGAACAGGCTGCCGACGATACCGATGCTAACCACGAGCGATGAGGCGGCGTCCGAACGCGCATGCCACGCATTCGCCACGAGCATCGCGGAGCGCACGCGCTCGGCTTCGCGCAGCATGTAGCGAAATAGCCCTTCCTTCGATACGAGAACCAGCACGGCGACGACGAGGGCGCTCACATGGACGGCCGGAATGTTGTCCATATTCGCGAGGCGTGTGCCGGCCCGCCACAGCATGCCGATCCCGACGACAACCAGCAGTGCGCCAAGAAACAGCGAAGCCACAGTCTCGTAGCGATGGTGGCCGTAGTTGTGATCCGCATCCGGCTTTTCAGCGCTGGCGCGGTTCGCGACCAGCACGATGAAATCGGAGATGAGATCCGCCAGCGAATGGATGCCGTCGGCGATCAAGGCTTGCGAATGCGCGAAGAAACCTATCGCCACCTGCAAGCTCATGAGCACGAGGTTCAATGCGACGCTGACGAACGTGGTTTTACGCGCGACGGCCTGCTTCTCAACGGATTCGAGTTCGGCGGTGTGGGGATGCATCGGAAATTGGAGCGAAGACGTGGTTTATCTCGATTCTACCAAGCGTCCTGCAGCCGCGCTCTGACATTCACGCTGTTTTTTCTTTTAAATCAGGGTGTTATGAGAACGCGACGTATTCTTATTCCTAGACGCGTCCGCGCCGTCTCCCGAATCGTACTGAACCGGCAAGCGCTCGAGGGCACATACATTAGACAAATAAAAACCGCGCACCCAATGGGTTACGCGGTTCTATTTTGGCGGTGTGAGGGCAATGCCGCCGGCGCTTAACGCGCCGACTGATGCTCAAACCGTACAAACCTGCAAACGGCCGAACGTGCCAACGGCCTAATGCCGATTACTTACTTAATCAGGAATTGATCGCGATCCTGACCAGCGATCCAGCGCGGCGGCTTGCCACGACCGGACCAGGTATTGCCGCTCGCGGGATCGCGATATTTCGGCGCGACGCCAGCGCGGGGACGGCCCGCTTTGCCCTTGCCGCGACCGCCGCCGAGTTCGGCCAGCGTAATGCCGTAGTCGGCCATTTTTTGTTTGATCTCGTTCAGCACTTCGGCGTATTCCTTCGCCTTCGCCTCTTCGATCTGCTTCTCCAGCTTCTCTCGTTGCGCGAGAAGTTCCTTGTAAGAAGACATACGTTCCCTTGTGGTTTCGGTAAATGGCGCCGATCTCATGTCGGGTATTGCCATCTGAATGCGTGGTGCCTCGGATATTTCGGAAGCGAGATTAGCACAAAAGGGAAGCGGACGAAAAGCCCGAAAAGACCAGTATCGAAAAAAGATTCACGCCCATTTGTTTCACTCATTCGTCATCGATCAAGCTCATCTCATTTACCCAATCGAAGTGACATCTCAAATTTCCAGTCCAATGAGAACGGGCGAGGCATGCAACTTTCAATCTGTGAAACCGATATAGCATATCTCTTACAAAGCTCTCATGAAATGAAAGGATCCTGCACCAGCGCGGCATTCGGGGGGCGCGGCGCCCCTCTGGCCGCAGCCGATTTGACATTTGTTGATATTGACCTTTCTGATCAAGGGGATGTTTCTATTCGGCGAGATCGGCCGCGCAGGCTGCGAGCGCTTGCTCCAACGCCGATAGGTCGAGCTTCGCGGAGTCGAAGGCATGGCGCAGGCGTTGGCCGTCGATTTTTAAATCGGCGCCGTACCGGTCCACCCCGGCCAACCGAACTAACGCCGGATTGGGTGCATGGCGATTGAAATAGTCGATCAATGCGGTTTCGTCATCGTCGGCCAAAGGGTCGAGCGGATCGAGTTCGGCGGCGTCGAGCCAGCCCATTGCGCCGAATCCGCCGATGTATCGCATTCGCTCGATTTCGAGCACACGAAACGAAAAATCGCCAAGCGCGAGGTAGCGCTCCGCATCGGGGTGATAGCGCAAATAGCGACGCACCAGTGCGGGATCGAGCCCGCCGGGCGTGAATTGGCCAAGGAGTGTCAGCCGCTCTCCGCTCAGCACATCGTCGTTCGACGGCGTATCGACGACGAGAAAACCTGCGCGTCGGTCGGCCTCCAAGTTGCGCGCGTGTTCGGCGAGCCGGCTCACGAGCACGACGGGCCGGTGTCTGGCATCGACGGCAAACGGCAGAGCCGTCGGATACGGAAAGCCGAGCGGCTCGCGCGAGTGAGTCGCCAACGCGCCCGTCGATTTGCGGTGCAGTAAATGCAGCGGCGCACGTGCGGAAATGTTCATGGTGCGTTTCCTTCGCTTCGGCCCCGCATCGTTTCGCTTGTCGGCGAAGTGCAAGGCGGTCCATTAGAATCGGCGATTCGCCCTCATTGCAGCCTGGGATGGCGCGGCCGATTCGCCGGCCGGCCCTCCCCATCCCTTTAAGTTCCGAGCGCTACTCGTGTCGCAAACCACCTCATCGCCATCGTCCCCGCTTCCCGCCGCCCACCGCAACCTCGCCCCGGCTGCCCGGCAGCGTGCGCGCTACGCGACGATGGCCCTGTTTTTTATTGCGGGCATGGCTTACGCCAGTTGGGGCGTCCATGTCCCGACCGTGCGCGATAAATTTCGGCTCGATCCGGCGGCGCTCTCGGTCGCCCTGTTCATCCTCACGGCCGGCTCGATCGCGGCCACCCTCACTAATGCGAAATGGATCGCGCGAGTCGGCACACGCCGGGCATGCCTCGTGGGCGGCCTCGTGATGTCAGCCAGTATGGCGCTGATTTTAGTCGCGCCGACGTATTGGTTGCTGTTGCCCGTGCTGGCCGCATTCGGTGCAGGCATGGCGACGATGGACGTCGCGATGAACGCCGAGGCAAGCGCCGTCGAGCAAGCGCTCGGGCGCCCCATCATGTCTTCGCTGCATGGCATGTTCAGTCTCGGCGGCATGATCGGCGCCGGGGCGGGCGGCGTGGCGCTCGCGCATGGCATGGCGAGCGTCGCGCATCTATTGCTGGCGGCGCTCGTCTGCGTGCTGGTGCTCGTGCTCGCCTGCCCGGCCGTGCTGCCGCACGTGCCGCATGCCGAAAGCCATCATGAGAGCGGGCGTTCCAGCCGCTGGCGCTCGCCCGTTCTTTGGGCCCTCGGGGCCGTCGCGCTCATCGCGCTGATCGCCGAAGGCGCCATGTACGATTGGGCGGCGGTCTATATGCGCGATGTCGTGCGTTCCACGCCCGCCTTCGCCAGCGCCGGTTATGCCGCGTTCACGGGCGCCATGGCCGTCGGACGATTTGCCGGCGATGCGGTGCGCGCCCGGTTTGGCGCAGTCCAGCTCGTGCTCGCCAGCGCGGCGCTCGCGTGCGCCGGCATGGTCGGCGCGCTCGTCTTGCCGTTCTCGGTCACGGCGCTGATCGGCTTCGCGATGATGGGCATCGGGCTCGCGAACATGATGCCCGTGTTGTTCGCCGCAGCCATGCGCGTGAAAGACATTCATGCGGCTGAGGGGCTGGCGCACGTGGCGAGCATCGCTTATGTCGGTTTGCTGTTCGGGCCCGTACTGATCGGCGGCGTCGCACAAGCCACGAACCTTTCGATCGGGCTGTCGGTGGTGGCGCTTTGCGCCGCGCTCGTGGCGGTGATCGGACCACGGGTGCTCAAGCGGCTCGGCGTGTGAGAGCCACGATGGGCGCACAAAAACAAAGGGCGCATACGCCTTTTAAGCGTACGCGCCCTTGCGTCCTTTCTCCGCTGCGGCGGGCCGCGTAAACGGCCCGCCGCAGCATCGATCGGCCAGGCTTTCGATTACATCGCCACTTCGTTCAGCAGCGTCTTCTTGCCTGCCTTGTAGTCGTACAGCGAAATCACGCCGTGCTTCAAATCGCCGTGCGAGTCGAACGTCGTCTCGCCGATCACGCCCTTGTAGTCCGTCGACGGCATGGCCGCCAAGATCTTCGCCGGATCGGTCGAGTTCGCACGCTTCATTGCGTCGACGATGATGTAAACAGCGTCATACGTGAACGGCGCGTAGATCTGGATCGGCACGCCAAAACGAGCCTTGAACTTCGCTTGGAACTCTTCGCCGGCCTTGCCCATCTTCTCGAGCGAGCGGCCTGCTTCCGAGCACACGACGTTCTCGGTGGCGTCGCCGGCCAGCGTGGCGAGCTGATCGGTACACACGCCGTCACCCGCGAGGATCTTCGCCGTGATGCCGAGCTGCTTCGCTTGCTTGGCGAACGGGCCGCCCGTGGCGTCCATGCCGCCGTACATGATGGCGTCCGGATGCTCGCCCTTGATCTTCGTCAGGATCGACTTGAAGTCGACAGCCTTGTCGTTCGTCGCGTCGTGCGACAGAACTTCCATGCCGAGCGACTTAGCCGTCTTTTCGAATTCGTTCGCCAAACCTTGGCCGTACGCCGTGGCGTCGTCCACCACCGCGACCTTCTTCAACTTCAAAGTCTTAACTGCGTAGTTTGCGAGAGCCGGGCCTTGCTGCGCATCCGTCGCCACGACGCGGAACGTCGTCTTGAAGCCTTGCAGCGTGTATTGGGGGTTCGTTGCCGACGGCGAGATCTGCGTGATGCCGGCGTCGCTGTAGATCTTCGACGCGGGGATCGACGTGCCGGAGTTCAAGTGGCCGACCACGGCGACGACCTTGTCGTCGACGAGCTTCTGCGCAACTTGCGTGGCCGTGCGCGGGTCAGCCGCGTCGTCCTGTGCGTCGAGTTGCAGCGTGACCTTTTGACCGTTGATCGTGAGGCCCTTCTTGTTGATTTCTTCTACGGCGAGGCGTGCGCCGTTCTCGTTGTCTTTACCGAGGTGGGCGATTTGGCCCGTCAGCGGCGCGACGTGACCGATCTTGACGACTTCGTCTGCCGCGGCGCCCGTTGCCATCGTCGCAGCCAACATCGCAGCAGCGCTGATCGGCAACAGTTTTTGCATCTTAATATTCATGTAAGTCTCCGGTTTCGGTCCCAAAAACGACGTCATCGCCCTAATCCCCGCCTTCCCTCTTGTTTGTGCCGAAGGGGCAATTACGCCGGATGCATCGTCATGCACTTGGTTGCGCACGCAGGCCGACCTGTTCGTGACAAGCCACACCATCGTGCTGCGCGCAAGTGTAGGGCAACAAATTAAAGTTGGGGGCTTTTTTGAGAAACTGGGAAGACTACTAATAGCGCGAGTTGCAAAAAAGGCCTGACAAAAACAGATCGGCTCGCCGCAAACCCAATAAGCATGCGGGTTTTCGAGCAGTCTCAGGTGGCGGCCGCGCATGCGACCGTTCACTCGGAATTGCCACGAAAGCGTGCTAACGCATTGATCGAGATCAAAAATAACGTTTAGCGCGGCATACGGAAAGCATTCAGTTATCGTTCAAGCGCATAGCTTTTACGGCAGCCGGCAGACTGGTTATTCCACTAGGTTCGATGCCGAAAGCCGGCGTAAAGCGGCGCGCCATTCGGCGTCGAGCGCATCGACGATCTCCCCCGCCCCGCAGCCGAGACGGCGATGGCGCGACAGCGGCGCGCCTTGTCCGGCCCACAGCGACAAATAATCGCCGCGGTCGGCGCGGGCTGCGGCTTGGCGCAGCTCTTGGGTCAACGCGTTTTGCACGGGATACGGCGCGACGCGCTCGGGCTGCGCTTCGAGCGTATCCATCAGCGTATTGCGGATGCCGCGGGCGTAGCGACCTGTGATCGCACGCGTAACCGAAGTGGCGGTATCGGCGCTCGCCGCGAGCCGCTTCTTCCAGTCCTGCGCGGCCGAGCTTTCGGCACATGGCAGAAACACGGTGCCCATCTGGGCCGCTTGCGCGCCGAGCGCGATCGCGGCGGCGATGCCGCGGCCGTCCATGATGCCGCCTGCGGCCAGCACCGGGATATCGAGCGCATCGACCAGTTGCGGCACGAGCGCCATCGTCCCGACGAGTGGATTGCGCTGCGCATCGATGAAGGTGCCGCGATGGCCGCCCGCCTCCGCACCTTGCGCACAGACGGCGTCCGCGCCCGCGTCGCGCCACGCGATGCCTTCGGCGACATGCGTCGCCGTGCCGATCACGTAGCTGCCGGCCGCCTTCAGCCGGGCCACATCGGCCGGATCGGGCACGCCGAAGGTGAAGCTCACCACGGGGATACGCAGCGCAATGACTTGATCGAGTTGCTCGCGAAACGTCGGTGCATAGCGGTCGGGGGCGCGGCCAGGCGGCAAGCCGAGCGCTTCGCGTAGCGGGTCGATCGCCCCGAGCGCGTTGGACACCATGGCGTCGGTGGGCGTGACGGAATCGAGCACGAACAGGTTGACGCCGAATGGGCGCGTGGTCGCCGCGCGAATCTCGGCCACCTCCGCCGCCAGCTTCTCGGCCGTCATCGCGCCGGCGCCGAGGCTACCGAGCGCGCCCGCATTGCTGGCGGCGGCGACGAGGGCCGGCGTCGTTGCGCCTACCATCGGCGCTTGCACGAGCGGCAAGCGCAGGCCGAACCGCTCGGCGAACGGGGTCGAGGGGCGGCTCTGTGCATTCGTGTTCATTTCGATTCTCCGAATTCGACGCTCTGCAGGGGGCGGTGGGCGGGAAAGCGCTCGCCGCGTTCGACGGCTTAGAGCGCACCACGATGCGCTCACTCTACGCGTAGGCGCATCGCTCGGAAAATGAATAATCGAGAACGACTTGTTCCCATTTAGTGATCGGCCGAACCGCTCGGCGATGCGACGATCGGCTGCGGCGCGTCGATTCGGGCGCAGGGGCCGCCCCGGCCGCACGGGCCCGTTCAGCGAATAACGGCGATCGGTGCCAAACTAGCGGCCCGAACGACTGCATAACGAGGTACCGAATGAGTGTAACGACGCGATGGATCGAAATCGACGCCGGGGCCGGCGAACGTTATGACGGCTATCTAGCGCTCCCGCGGGCCGGCAAGGGCCCGGGCGTCATCATCGTGCAAGAGATTTTCGGTGTGAACGCACATGTGCGGGCCGTCGCAGAGCAATACGCGTTGGCGGGCTACGTCGCGCTCGCACCCGATATATTTTGGCGCGCCGAGCGGCGAGTCGAGCTGGGCTATGTCGGCCCGGATCGGGATAAAGCGCTCGCACTGCTCAAGCGCATCGATGCGAACCAGGCCGCCGCGGACCTCGGCGCAGCGGCGCAAACGCTACGCGCATTGCCTGAAACCGCGGGCAAGATCGGCGCGGTCGGATTCTGTTTTGGTGGGCAGCTCGCGTACTTGATGGCGGCGCGCGGCAGCGTCGATGCAGCCGTCGCCTACTATGGCGGCGGCATCCAGAACAAGCTCGACGAAGCGGCCAACATTCGCGTGCCGATGCTGTTTCACTACGCGGAGCACGATTCGTCGATTCCGCAAACGGCCGTCGATGAAGTCAAGCAGCGATTCGCTGGGCATGCCGGCGCGCAGTTCTTCGACTATCCGGGCGCCGAGCACGGCTTCAACTGTTCGGATCGGGCCGCCTACAATCAGAAGGCGTCGGCGCTCGCCCACGGGCGCACGCTCTCGTTCCTTTCGTCAGTGCTTTAAGCCAAGCGGCAGGCGTTGGAAGCGCGCGGCGGATTCACCGCCGCGCTTGGATCGTTGCTTAGATCGTTGACCGGCGCGCTGCGCCAAGCGTATCGAAGGCGCCGAGGCGTTACGCCTTCTTCGAATAGGCGCTGCACCAACCTTTACCTGCGACTTGCTTGCCGCCGAACATCGGGCACGGCGCAAAGGCATCGGCGGGCTTGCCCTGGAAGAACGAGCAATTGCCGCATTCCTCGCCGGCGGCGTACTTCGGGTACTTCGCCTTGTCGACCTTGGTCGCATCCATCTTGTAGCCGAGCGCTACCGCGGTAGGATCGTTTTCGGCGACCTTCGGCGCATCGGCCAATGCCTGGCGGGAACCCAGCGCGAGCGCGGACGCGGCGCCCAGGCTCGTAATCAGAAACGTGCGACGGGACGATTTCATGGGGGACTCTCCTTTATATGGTCCTGCTCACCGCTGCTCTACGGCAGCAGAGGGCAAGCATAGCAACGAAGTGCGCTCAGCGCAGCCATGTCGACCAAATGTCAGGGATAAGTACGGCCACGCCGTCACGACCCCGCCGTCACGGCCTGCCGCTCGATTGCTCGCCACCCCGTTCACGGATCACGCTCGTCCGACGAGTTCGACAACGCGCTGAGCGATCGCCAGCGATGCCGTGAGCCCCGGCGATTCGATGCCGAATAAGTTGACGAGCCCCCGCACGCCATGGGCGGCCGGCCCCTGGATCACGAAATCGGCGGCTGGCTCGCCCGGGCCCGACAGCTTCGGACGAATGCCCGCGTAGGCGGGCTGCAGGGCGTCGTCGGGCAGTTCGGGCCAATACTCGCGAATCGCCGCGTAGAAAGAATCGGCGCGACGCGGATCGACGTCGTAATTGATCGTATCGACCCATTCGACGTCGGGCCCGAAGCGCGTCTGTCCGCCCAGATCGAGCGTTAAATGCACGCCGAGGCCAGCTTCGTTCGGCATCGGATAAATCAGGCGGGAAAACGGCGCGCGGCCCGAGACGCTGAAGTAGCTGCCGCGCGCCAAATAGAGCGGCGGAACGTGGCGCGCATCGAGGCCGCGGATCTTGCGGGCCAGCGCGTTGGCGTGCAGCCCCGCGCTGTTGATGACGCAAGCGGCGGAGAGCACTGTTGGGGTCTCGCCGCCCACCGACACCACAAAACGCCCGGCCCGCGCTTCGACCGATTCGACGGGCGAGTGGAACGCGCACACGGCGCCGTCGCGCTCGGCGTCGCCTTGCAGCGCCAGCAGCAATTGATGGCTGTCGACGATGCCGGTTTGCGCGGAAAACACCGCCGCCTCGCAGCGCAGGGCGGGTTCGAGCTCCTGCGCGTCGGCGCCGCTTAAGCGAATCAAATCGAGCACGCCGTTTTCCTTGCCGCGCGCTTCGATCGCGGCCAGTTGCGACAGTTGATTGCGAGCCGTCGCGACGAGCAGCTTGCCGCAACGCTCGTGCGGCACGCCGCGCTCGGCGCAGTACTCGTAAAGCATCTCGCGGCCGCGCACGCAGAGCGTCGCCTTCAGCGAACCGCGCGGGTAGTAGAGCCCCGCGTGGATGACTTCGCTATTGCGCGAGCTCGTGCCGGTACCGATCGATTCGGTCGCCTCGAGCACAATCACTTCGTGGCCACGTTCCGCCAACGCGCGCGCCACCGCCAGACCGACCACGCCCGCGCCGATCACCACACATTCGATCTCATCCATGTCTGTCGTCGCGGCCCGCCGGGCCGCGCTTCTCCGTCCGCTTGCAACGTCTATGGGGATGGGGCTTCGCCTGGGCCAATTGTACGACGCGCCGCGCGCGCCAGTTGCGGGACGCGCATCGACGCCGCGCCATCAAGCCTACACACCATACGCGGTCAAAAACCGATCGGCCGACGGCGGCCGCCGCGTTCGGGCCGGATATCGTCCGCGCGCACGGCGTCGCGGCCATCGATCCGCGCCGTGCCGAACGCATGCAAAATCGCGCGACGCATATCGCGCGGCGACGCATGCGAGAGCGCTTCCAGCGCGTCGTCGGCCAATTGCGCCGGGAACCGTTGCCCCCAGTTATGCGCGCCGCGCACTTCCGCGTAGATCGTCTGAGCAATCCGCCGCGCGCCGTCGCGATCGGGCGGCGCAATCTCGTAGATGCTCATGCGGCTCAAAATCGGCTCGGGGATGCCCCGTTCGTCGTTGGCCGTCGCAATCCAGATGACTTGGCCGGCGTTGATCGGCACTTCGGCGAATTCGTCGGTGAACGTCTGGGCGGTTTCATGTTCGAGCAGCGCGTAAAGCGCACCGAGCGGGTCGTATTGCGAATCGCCGCTCGCCTTGTCGATTTCGTCGACGACGATGACCGGATTCGCATAACTGCCGTTGACGAGCGTTTCGAAGACTTTGCCGGGCTTGGCGTTTTTCCATTGGGAGGAGGCGCCCGAGAGGATCCAGCCGGCCGTCAGCGAACTCATTGCGACGTAGTGGTGGGAGGTGCCGAGCAGCCGCGCGAGCACCTTGGCGAAATGCGTTTTGCCGATGCCGGGATCGCCCAGCAACAGCATCGGCATAAGTTCCAGCCGGTCTTCCGTTTCGACGCAGAGAGCGACCTGCCGGCGTACGTCTTCGAGGGGATCGGCGAAGTTCGGCAAGGCCTCGATCAGCGCATCGATCGCCGGCATGCGGGTGGGCTTGACGCAAAACCGGAGATTGCCGATTTTGAGCATTTTTTCGTAGGTCGCGCGCAACGCTTCGTTGGCGCTCTCACCGAGATCGTTCAGCGCGGTCTCCACTCGTTCGAGATCGTAGACCTTGCTGAACGAAGCCACTGCGATTTCCTGCTTCACCACGGCCGTCGTCATCGCTCACCTCGTTTCACCGCCGAGCGCGCCCCGCCGTTGCCTATGCCGTTACCTTGTGTCCTGCCTGCGTCCGGCCTGGGGGCGGCGCATCGTTCGCTTCGTCGTCGTTTCAGTGTACCGAAGCAAGTTCCATGCGAAAAGCCAGCAGCCTTGGCGGCGTGCTGCTAACAGGCCGCCAAGAGACTGCCAAGGACGATGCAGGTACGAGGAATGCAAGGCAGGAGACAGTCCGGGGACGAGAGTGGCGTTAGGCGTAAGATGGGCGCTTGTCGTCTCGCGCCGCGGTATTCGTCTGCGGTAAGGGAGAGAAGCTCGATGAGACGTGTTACCCGCATCGTCGCCCGGTTTGGCGGCGCAATCGTCACCGTGATCGGCGCGTTCGCCGTCTTCGCGCTAGCCAGCGCGCTCGCCGCGAGCGCTGCGATGGCGGCGGCGAACACCGCGGGCGCGAATAACGCTGCGTCCACCGCCTCGGAGGCCCCGCCGAACGACGACATGCCGCCGGCCATTCAATGGCGGTTGGATGTCGTGCGCGACGGTCGGACAATCGATACGTTCGAAGCGACGACCACACTCGGACAGGCCTTTAGCGACACGCATCACCACAAAGTCACGCATCGCGTCGGTTGCAAGGACAACCCGGCCGGCGACATCGATTTGGCACGGACGGTATCGGTTTCACCCGTCGCAGCCGACGTTAGCGGCGTCACACTCGCCATCGAAGCCAACGAGACGGTCGAAGACGACACGGCTCCGTCGACGCCCGAAGGCTGTGCGCTCCCGCCGCAACCAAGGCGCGTCAACGCGAGCCATCCCGGCCTCGTCGTCCCCATCGGCGAAACCGCGACGTGGACACTGATCGACAAAAATCCGACGCTCGTCTATCGCGTGCATGCGAGCGTCACGTCTCAGTCTCATTAACAACAGTTGGAAGAAGCGGAAACGGCACGGCATGCGAAACCCCGAAGAACTTACGCAGGCAGGTGCGACGGCCCCTCAAAAAAAGGAATTCGTCGCCGTCAGTTGGAATTTGCATAAGGGCCGGTCGCCGCTCGGGTTCACCGCCTGGAAAGCGATGCAGCGCTGGGTGGAATCGACGCACGCCGATGTCTATTTCCTGCAAGAGGCGATGGCGCGGCGCATGCCGGGCCCCGTGCTCGCGACGAGCTTCGGCGCGCCGGTCCACGAGCCGCTCGCCGATGTATGGGAGTGCCAAGCCACGGAAATCGCGCATGCGCTCGATCTCGAGATCGCGCTCGGCCCGAATGTCTTCAAGCCTTCCTGGCGCCACGGCAATGCGATCCTTTCGCCACATCCGCTCGATCTGGGAGGACGCTGGGATATTTCCGCGCATCGATTCGAGCGGCGCGGGTTGCTGGTCGCACGCGCGACCTTCGCCGGCCAATCGGTGACGCTGCTGTGCGCGCACCTGGCGCTGACGCGTGCGGCGCGGCTGCGACAGATGACTTGGATCGCGCATTGGATCCAGCGGGAGGCGCCGGACGGGCCGCTCGTGCTGGCGGGCGATTTCAACGACTGGCGCAACGATTCGGTCCCGCTCTTTCGCGAGCACGGGCTCACCGAAGTGGCGACGCTGCTGGGGCAGCCCGCACGCACCTTCCCTGCGTTTTCACCGGCGCTCGCGCTCGATAAGATGTTCGTGCGGGGCATGCAGCCGGTCGAATGCGTCCAGCCCACGCAGGACACGGCCTGGCTGTCCGATCATTTGCCTTACATCGCGCGTCTCGAGTTGAGTCATTAGCGCGTCGACCGCGGGGGCTATTAAGCGCCATCTGCCGATGCGGTTATATAGGCATGCCGAATTGACATAGACCGCGCCGCCACGGCGATGCTGCAGGCGCGTTAAAATAGCGGGTTTTCAGCGTCTGTCGACGCATCGCGACAGCCCTTCGCACGCCCCGCCGGCCGGAGCGTTCGTGTGCCGAGCGCTTTGGTGCCAATCCCTTCGCACTTTCACCGTAGCCATGAGCAATCTGAACCCGCAAACCGTCCTTTCCGTCCACCACTGGACCGACACGCTCTTTAGCTTCACCTGCACCCGTGATTCGTCGTTCCGCTTCGAAAACGGGCAATTCACGATGGTCGGGCTCGAAGTCGACGGCAAGCCGCTGATCCGCGCCTACAGCATGGCGAGCGCGAACTACGAGGAAAACCTCGAATTTCTGAGCATCAAGGTGCAAGACGGCCCGCTCACCTCGCGCCTGCAGCATTTGAAGGTTGGCGATCAGGTCCTCATCGGCAAAAAGCCGACGGGTACGCTAATGGCCGATAACCTGCTGCCCGGCAAGACGCTGTGGCTGCTCTCCACGGGCACGGGCCTCGCGCCGTTCATGTCGATCATCAAGGATCCGGACGTGTACGATCGCTACGAGAAGGTCGTGCTGACGCACACGTGCCGCTTCGTCGACGAGCTCGCCTACAAGGAATACATCACCGATCACCTGCCGGCTCACGAGCACATCGGCGAGATCGTGCGCGAAAAGCTCATCTACTATCCGACTGTCACGCGCGAAACGTTCCAGAACCGGGGCCGCATCACCGAGCTGATCGATACGAAGAAGTTGTTCGAAGATCTGAACGTGCCGCCGTTTTCGATCGAGAACGATCGCGTCATGCTCTGCGGCAGCCCGCACATGCTGCGCGACACGCGTGAGTTGCTCGACGGGCTCGGCTTCAAGGAAGGCAGCAACAACGAGCCGGGCCATTACGTCGTGGAAAAGGCGTTCGTCGGCTAAGCGTCTGGCCGGCTGACGCAAGAAGGCGTGGGGCGCCGGGACGAAAGCGCGGTCTCCATTAAGTCGCAGCCACCAAGTCGCAGCCCCCTCGCCGCAGCCTCCTCGCCGCAGCCTTGCATCGCACTCGAGCGACAAGTGTCGCTAGACAAAACCGGAGCCCGTGCTCCGGTTTTTCTTTTGGGCGCTGCCCGGTGGCTGTTACAGTACCCACTCCAATCCGCTGTTCCTTCGTAGGAATTTTTCCTACAACTCAAAACGCTAGAACTGTCAATTCGGGCTTCTCAAGGCGTCAGAACGCTTGTCTTCTCTGTATTTTTTCGAATTTTGGGATATTATCCGCCCCGGTGAGGGTCGAATGAAAACGTTTTCTGTCCGTATCCTCGACCGTTACAAGATGTAAATTTCGTTACGCGAAGCGTCGTCTTTTCCGACGCGACGACGTGAATTTTTGAGATCTTGTGTTCGCGATGAATCAACGTTTGGCTCATTCCGTTCGGCACCCAGAGCATTCCGACCTGTCGCGCGTCGTCCCGCTGGGCGCCGCCCAATCGAGCGCGAACGCGACCGATCGGCGCGTACGCGAACTCGGCGACGAGTTGGCGCACGCGCGAGAAACGATCAAGCGCGAGGTCGCGCGCGAAATCCACGACGGCCTCGGCGCCGAATTGACGGCCGCGCGGTTCGCGCTCGCCAACGTCGAGCAAGCACTCAACGCAGGCTCGGATGCGTCGGCGGCCATGGCGGCGCTCGCTTTGGCGCAGCAATCGCTCGATGCGGCCTCCGAGGCCGCTCGCAACCTGGTTCGAGAGCTGCACCACGCGCCGAACGCCGATGCCGGCGTCGAGGGCGGCGTCGTGGCCGCGCTGTCGCAATGGACGCGCGAATTCGCCGAGCGCACAGGGCTCGCGACGAGCTTCGTCTGCGCCGCCGACGTGCGCCTCACGCAATTGCCCGCCGATGCGGCGCTCGCGGTCATGCGCGTGGCGCAAGAAGCGCTGAACAACGTCGCGAAGCACGCAAACGCGTCGCGAGCCGATGTGCGGATTCAGACAGACGCAAAACGCCTGATCTTGATCGTCGAGGACAACGGCCGCGGCCTGCCGCCGCGCGCGCGGCACGCCGGCGCGCCCAGTTCCGCCGCCGCCCGCGGCTTCGGGCTGCCGGGCATGCGCGCACGCTGCGAATCGTTCGGCGGCTCGTTGCGCATCGCCTCGCGCCTGGGCGATCCATCGCCGGCCGCGCCGTGGCCCGGCGCGTGGCCTGCGACGGACGCGCCGGCCGCGGTTCGATCGGGCACCACCGTGCGCGCCCACTTTCTGTGGGCCGCGATGGTCCACGATCGCGCGGATAAGGCCGGCGCCGGCCGCCGCACGAGCCGCAGCCCCCGCGCCCCGCGCGCGAGGTGAGCTAGATGACGCTCAGGATATTGCTCGTCGACGACCATGCGATCGTGCGCCAGGGCGTTCGTCAGCTGCTGCTCAATCACGGCGTCGCGCGCGAAGTGGTGGAAGCCGAAACCGGCGCGCAAGCGCTCGCCAGCCTCGACGGCGGCCCGTTCGACATCATCCTGCTCGACATTTCTCTGCCCGACATGAATGGCGTCGAGGTGCTCAAGCGCGTGAAGCGCCGCGCGCCGCGCGCGCCCGTCATGATGTTTTCGATGTATCGCGAGGATCAGTACGCCGTCCGCTCGCTCAAGGCGGGCGCAGCCGGCTACTTGTCGAAGACGGTCACGGCGGCGCAGATGATCGAGGCGATCCGGCAGGTGGCCGCCGGCCGCAAGTACGTGAGCCCCGCGCTGGCCGAGGCGCTCGCCGATTACGTTTCGTTCGACAGCGAGCAATTGCCGCACGAGAAGCTGTCCGATCGCGAATATCAAACGCTGTGCATGCTGGCTTCGGGCAAACGGCTGACCGACATCGCCCATGCGCTTTCACTGTCGGTCAAGACCGTCAGCGTCTACCGTGCGCGGCTGCTCGAAAAAATGAAGCTGCGTAACAACGCGGAGCTCACGTTTTACGTGATGAGCAACCGCCTCGTCGACCTCAATCCCGCCATGGCGGGTTGACGTCAGACTTTTCTGATTCCTTACGGCAGGGGCGGTCGGGAAGGCCACATCGGCTAGAATCTAGGGTTTTTCCGTACGCAGAGTTGCACCATCGCGGTGTTTACTCCAGGAGCCCTCGCCCCCATGTCCCTTTTCCGCAAGAAAAACGTCGAGCAGATGATTGCCGGTGCCGAGCGCACAGGCCTCAAAAAAGCGCTCGGCGCGCTCGATCTCACCTTCCTTGGCATCGGCGCCATTATCGGCACCGGCATTTTCGTGCTGACGGGCACGGGCGCCGTGCAAGCCGGCCCCGCGCTGATGGTGGCGTTCATCATCGCCGCCGCCGCCTGCGCGTTGGCGGGCCTCGCCTACGCCGAGTTCTCGTCGACGATTCCCGTCGCCGGCTCGATCTACACCTACTCGTACGCCACGCTCGGCGAGCTGGCGGCCTGGATCATCGGCTGGGATTTGATGCTCGAGTACGGGCTCGCCACCTCGGCCGTCTCGGTCGGCTGGTCCGGCTATCTGCAATCGCTGCTCGCGGGATTCGGTCTGAAGCTGCCGGTGGCGCTGTCGGCCGCCCCGGGCGCCGTGGCCGGGGCGACGACGCTGTTCAATCTGCCCGCCTTTCTCGTCATGATGGCCATCACGACGCTGCTGTCCGTGGGCGTGCGCGAATCCACGCGCGTGAACAATGCGATGGTCGCGATCAAGGTTACCGTCGTGATCGCCGTGATCGCCGTCGGCGTATTCCACGTTCAGCCTGCCAATTGGCATCCGTTCATGCCGAACGGCTGGCACGGCGTGTTCGGCGCGGCCGCTGTCATGTTCTTCGCGTTTATCGGCTTCGATTCGGTGTCCTCGGCCGCGGAAGAGGTAAAAAATCCCAAGCGCGATTTGCCGATCGGCATCATCGCCTCGCTGGCCGTGTGCGCCGTGCTGTACATCGCGGTGGCCGCCGTCGTCACGGGCATCGTCCCGTCGCCCCGCTTCGCCGATATCTCCCACCCCGTTTCGTACGCGCTGCAGGTGGCCGGTGAAAACTGGGTGGCCGGTTTTATCGATCTCGGCGCCGTGCTCGGCATGCTGACGGTGATCCTCGTGATGAGCTACGGCCAAACGCGGATCATCTTCGCGATGTCGCGCGACGGGTTGCTGCCGCAAGCGCTTTCGCGCGTCCATCCGCGTTTCGCCACGCCGTTCACCACCACCTGGATCGTCGGCATTTTCTTCGGCCTCATCGGTGCGCTCGTGCCGTTGAACGTGCTGGCCGAGCTCATCAATATCGGCACGCTGGCCGCATTTTCGATGGTGTCGATCGCGGTGCTCGTGCTGCGACGCACGCATCCGCACCTGCCGCGCGCCTTCCGCTGCCCCGGCGTGCCCGTCGTGCCGCTGGCCGCCGTGGCTGCCTGCGTGTTTTTGATGATCAACCTGCAGTGGATCACGTGGGTTGCCTTCCTTGCGTGGCTCGCTATCGGTCTAGTCGTCTATTTCGGCTACTCGCGCCGGCATTCGCTGCTCGCTCGCGACGAGCGCAAAATCGGGTGCTCGAAAGAAACATCCTCGCGCTGAAGGCCGGCTTCCCCCCTAGTAGCGCCGCCCCGCCCCGACGGCATCGCCGGTTTCGACCGCGATGCCGTTTTTGTTTGCACGCGCCTTGCTGCGGGCTTGCCCCGTGCAACGAGTGAACTTGCTGGCGTCGCACGGTACATAATGGACAACGTGACTGTCCGCCCGCACGCCTTTGGGGCGCGGTGGGTCCATCCCTCTTTACAGGAGGAGCAATGCAATGGAATTGACGGAAAGCTATACGCTACCCGTGCCGCCACAGCGGGCTTGGGAAGCGCTCACCGATGCCGCGATCCTGCGCGCGTCGATCCCCGGCTGTGAAGATATTCAGGCCGATGGGGAGAACGGCTTTTTCCTAGCAATGAATCTGACATCCGAAGGGGTCGCGGCCCGTTTCAAAGGGCACGTGCATCTCGCCGATGCGGCCGGGCCGCAGTCGCGTACGCTCGTATTCGAAATCGACGGGCCGGTGGGCGCCGCCAACGGCGGCCAACCGGCGGCGAGGCTACGGCTGGAGGCCGACGGCGATGCCTCCGCCACGCTGCTTTACACGGCGCGCTCACAAGCGCTACATGTCGACGGCAAGAGTCCCGCGCACGAGGCCGTGCGTAAGGTCGCCGACGAATTCTTCAAACGCTTCGCGGCCCAGCTCTCGGCCCGCGATTTGACGCTGCCGGCCGACGCGCCGCAGCCGGCGGAGCCTTCGCTGCAACATGCCGCCGTATCGCAATCCGCGCCTTCGGGCAAAGGGGGGAAGTCGTGGAAAGCATGGACCTCGAGGTCCTAAATACCACTAGACGATGGCTCGCCGAGGGCAAGCAGGTATGGCTCGCGACGGTCGTGCGGACCTGGGGCTCCTCGCCGCGTCCGCCAGGGGCCCTGCTCGCGATTCGCGGAGACGGCCTCGTGACCGGATCGGTATCGGGCGGCTGCATCGAGGACGATCTGATCGAACGCGTGCGTCGCGGCGAGATCGATCCGGCGCGGCCCAGCGTGGCGCGCTACGGCATCGCGGCCGAGGAGGCGCATCGCTTCGGCCTGCCTTGCGGCGGTACGCTGGAACTCGTCGTCGAGCCTTTGACGGTCGAGAGCGGCATCGATGCGCTGTGCGAGGCGCTCGGCGGCGGCGCGCTGGTGGCGCGCACGCTGGAAATGACAAGCGGCCGCGCGCGATGGGGGCCGGCCGCGGCCGCCGACGGGCTGCGGTTCGACGGCGAGCGCCTCGTGACGATTCACGGGCCGCGCTACCGGATGCTCGTGATCGGCGCCGGCCAACTGTCGAGCTATTTGGCGTCGATGGCCGTGGGCCTCGACTATCGCGTCACCGTCTGCGATCCACGCGAGTCGTACACGGACGAGTGGAACGTCCCCGGGACGGAAATCGTGCGCATGATGCCCGATGATGCCGTCATCGAGATGAAGCTCGACGGCCGCTCGGCCGTGATCGCGCTGACGCACGATCCGAAGCTGGACGATCTCGCCTTGATGGAGGCGCTCAAGACGCCGGCGTTCTACGTCGGCGCGCTCGGCTCGCGGCGCAACAATGCGGCGCGGCGCGAGCGCTTGCGTGAATTCGACCTAAGCGACGCCGAGCTCGCGCGGCTGCACGGGCCGGTGGGTATTTACATCGGGAGCCGCACGCCGCCGGAAATCGCGATTTCGATCCTGGCCGAGGTGACGGCCGCTAAGAATGGCGTATCGCTGCCGACGATGCTGCAAGTCGAGGGCGCCAAGGCTGCGAAGGAACAGGCGGCCTAGCGCGGCAATTGCGGATAGCCCGGCCCGAACGGAAGCGCGTTTTGGCGCTCGGCTTCCGTCCCAGCCGGCGATGATGCCGCACTTGCCGGCGCGCCGGCGCCCGCACCGGCCTCCTCGTCGGCCACCCCGCTTTCGAGCCGATAGAGCCAAGCCAAGAGCTCGGCCACCGCCTGATAGAGTTCGGGCGGAATTCTCGAATCCAGATCGACCTGCATCAGCAGCGACACCATCTCCGGCGCCCGATGGACGTAGAGCCCCGCCTCCTGCGCACGCTGGATGATCATCTCCGCGACGAGCCCGTAGCCCTTGGCGATGACACGCGGGGCGCGGTCGCCGCCCTTGGCGTCGTAGGCGAGCGCCGCCGCGCTTTGGCGTCTCTCGCGGCGGCTCACGATCCGCTCCATTCGAATGGATCGTCGAACAGCCGATCGATCGGTGACGGGACGGGGCCGCGTTTGCCTGCGGCATCGGTGTCCGCCTCGCGCCCGTTTGTGTCTAACGGCCCGTCGCGCACTTCCACGTCCAGCACGTCGTTCGAGGCGTCCCGTGCTTGCGCATCGGCTTCGGCCGCCGCCGCGGCAGCTGTGCGCGCATAGGCTGAGGTGGCCGTCGACGCCGCGCCGCCCGCCGCGGCGGGCGAAGCGCCGCCGATCTCGCGAATCTGCAAGCCGGCCAGTTCGATCCCAGCCGCCTGGAGCCGCCGGCCGAACGCGGCGCCGCCGGATGTCAGCCGCGCCGCGCCGCCAGGGCTCGCCTGCACCCGGACGACGAGTTGCGCGCCCGTTAGTACGAGGTCGGCGTCGACGGTGCCGAGCGTGGGCAATGCGAGCGTCACGCGCGTGCGCCAGCGCTGCGTCGCATCGCCCTCTTCGGCTTCTCCTTGGCGATTACGCCGCTCGCGCTCGGGTTCGATCGTCCAATCGAGCTTCGCCCCCGGCCATACTTCACCGGTCCATCGAAATTGCTGCGTCGCGAGGACATCGAGCTGCTGGCGCACGATCGGGATCGTCGCCGGGTGCAGCGAGGCGGCGATCGAGGCGCGCAAATCCGGTGTCGGCGCGCCCGGGCGCGCAGCGTTGCCGCCGTCGAGCCCGCCGGCTGACGCACCGCGCCAAGCGGCGCTGTCGGCTGCGGCGTTCGGATACGACGCGGCGCCCGCATGCGCCCCGGTCGGCAGCGAGAACTGCGGCGGCAACTCATGCGGCAGCCAACCGGCGCCGGAAGGTTCCGCTCCGCCAGAGGCGAGCCAGGCCGGCGTGCCGGCCGCGGCCGAATCCGCCGACGCTTGGCCCCAATCGAGCGGCAGTTGCAGCGTCTCGGCAGCCAGCCGCGTTTGCGGTTCGTTCGCCAGCGCCTCGGCGGAATAGCCGCCGCTCAGCCACTGGGCCAAGTGCGATTCGTAGAAGAGGCCCGATTCGTTGACCGTGTGCTCCAGCGCCGCCGCCAGCTCGTCGACCGGCATCGCGGCCGCCGCGGCGCCGACGGCGGCTGTCCCGGCCGTCGAGGCTGCCTCAGTCGATGAAGGGGAACGAGCGCCGGAAGCGGCGGCGGCATCTGCGGCAGCCGACGTTGAGCCGGCCGATGCCGCCCCCGCCGAGCCAGCGCCCGCCGCAAACAGATTACCCGCCGCCGGCGTATCGATCGCGGGCGGCGCAGGCCAAATCGGCGTCTCGCCGATCACCGCGGGCGTGGCGTCGCCGCCGAACCGCGAGATCGCGTCGAGCGTCAGCGCCACTTCGGAAAGAACGGCTTGGGCGGAAGCGGGGGGCGGCGTATCGCCCAAAGCGCCGGCGGCGTCGGGCGAGGCCGGCGTGTCGACGGTCAGCCCCGTCGCGCCGGATTGGGCCGGGCTCGTGCGCGAGCCCGCACCGACGCTATCGAGCAGGCTGTCGATGCGGCTCGCCAGCATCGAGGCGAGGGCAGAGTCGATTCCAGTCATGCCGCGTCCTTGCGCCGTCGTTCGGATCCGCCGTCGTGACGCGAGCGCAATGCGCCGCGGGCCGGGAAAAAGTTGAGGGAGCCAGCGCGCTCAACGCGCGCTGAACAGTTCCTTGAGCACGTGAGCCGGACGCCGCGCCGAAAAAAACGCGGACAGACGCGCCACGCTCGGGTTGAGCAGATCGCGAATGGCGGCGTCGTCGGCCAGAATCTGTCGAATCAAATCGTACTTGCGCAGCCGGTCGTGCTCGTCGAGCGAGAGGCCGGCATCGACCTCGAGCAGCCTATCGACGAGCGTACGGTACTCTTCCTGCAACTGCATCAAGTCCGTCCACAGTGCATGGCGTGCCGCCGAGAGCATCCGCTGCGAAATCGCAGCAATCGCTTCGTACCGTGCAAAATAATCCGCTTTCGAATTCATCGCTACGCGCCCGCCTGCCCCTGCTGCGCCAACAGCCGCTCGGCTTCGACGCCGATGGCGATCCAGGCTTCCTCGAGCGTTGCGAGCAAGCCGTCCACTTCGATCAGCATCGCTTCGCTTTGGGCGATGTTCGCTTCCAGCAAGCGTTGATTCATGTAGCTATAAAGCGCGTCGAGCCGGAGGGCGACGTCGCCGCCAACCTCCTTGTTCAGCGAGGCCTGCAAGCCGCTGCCGATGATCCCCATGGCTTTGCTGATCGCCTCGCCGCGCGGGCCGATGTTGCCTTGCTGCAAATGCATGCGCGCGTGCGCAATCGCCTTGCGCGCACCTTGGTACAGCATCAGGATCAATCGATGCGGATTTGCGCCCATCACCCCTGTCTCGACGCCGACGCGCGCATAGGCGCCCGCTCCAGCGTGTCCTTGGGAAAACATCGGCGCTTCTCCTTGTTGGTCGTCATGTCCGGTACTTCCAGCGCGCCCCGTGAATCGCAACGCGCTGCTCATAACGCGGTTATCGGATAGCCCGGGCAAAGCTTTAGCCGCCCGCGGCGTCGATCGCCGGCCGCGCACGCGGCCGAGCCGCGCCCAGCCGCCTTCTAGATCGACATCTGCATGATGTCGTTATAAGCGGCGACCAATTTATTACGAACTTGTAAGCCAAATTGCAGGCCGATGTTCGCCTTTTGCATATCCACCATCACGTCGCTCAGCGAGACGTTCGGCGAGCCCAGTTCGAATGCCTGCGACTCCCCGACCGCCTTGTTCTGATCGTCGCTGATCTTGTCGATCGAGCTCTTGAGCGCGGTGGCGAAGCTGCCGGCCGTCGCCGCACCCGATTGTTCGCCGAGCGAGGCCGCCTTCGACTGCCCAGCCGCTTCGGCGGCCATCGTCTGCATTTGCTGCAGCGCCGACGTGAGCGGATTGACTGGCACGGTCATAGTCTCTCCTAAATCCAAAACTAAAAAAGGGGCGAAAGGCGTACGCCGCAAAACCTGCCGCAAAAAGCGCGACGCACTGACCCATCACGGAGAGTGAGCATAGCAGCGGCCCTCTTGGCAAACCCGTGAAACTAGGGGGAAAACCCGCTTCTATTCGACTGATTCAGTTGCGACCCGACATGGATAATCCCCATCGTGAAAGTGTCCCGCCCCAGCCGACAAGGCGCTAAGCCTTAAGCGCACCGGCCGGACACCCCCGCATCCCGGAGAACCCCGACGCATGGATTCGCAGGCTAATTCTTTGATCAACCCCGACGCTCGCATGGGCCTCGCCGGCGCGCAGCCCGGCGCTGCCGCGGCTGGCGCCTTGCAAGGCGCGGGCGTCGGCTCGGCCGCCGGCGGCGCCGAGTTGGGCGGCATCGCCCAGCGGCTGTCGTCGCTGTCGCAAATGCGCGGCAACCCGCGCGCGCCGCTCATCATCGCCGTCGCCGTGCTGGTGGCAGTCGTCACCGCCCTCGTGCTGTGGGGCCGGACGCCCGATTACCGCGTCCTATACACAAACCTGTCGGACCAAGACGGCGGCTCGATCATCGCCGCGCTGCAGCAAGCGAATGTGCCCTACAAGTTCTCGGAAGGCGGCTCGGCCATTCTCGTGCCGTCGGAACAAGTCAACGAAGTGCGTCTGAAGCTCGCCTCGCAGGGGCTGCCGAAAAGCGGTTCGGTCGGCATGGAGCTGATGGACAACGAGAAGTTCGGCATCAGCCAATTCGCCGAGCAAGTGAACTATCAACGTGCGCTCGAAGGTGAGCTCGAACGCACGATTCAATCGATTTCCGTGGTGCGCCAAGCGCGCGTGCATTTGGCGATCCCCAAGCCGTCCGTGTTCGTGCGCGAGCGCGAGGCCCCGACGGCGTCGGTGCTCGTTAACCTCTACCCGGGCCGCATGCTCGATGACGGCCAAGTGGCGGCCATCACCCACATGGTGGCCTCGAGCGTGACCGATCTGCCCGTCAAGAACGTGACGATCGTCGATCAGGACGGCACGCTGCTGACGCAGCCGTCGTCGGGCAACGGCCTCGACGCCACGCAGCTCAAGTACGTGCAGCAAGTCGAGCACAACACGCAGCAACGCATCGACGCGATCCTGGCCCCGCTGTTCGGCGCCGGCAATGCCCACGCGCAAGTCAGCGCCGACATCGACTTCTCCCAAGTGGAGCAGACGGCCGAGACGTACGGCCCGAACGGCAACCCGCAGCAAGCCGCGATTCGCAGCCAGCAAACGAGCGAAGCGAGCGACATGGCCCAAGGCGGCGCCTCGGGCGTGCCGGGCGCGCTCTCGAACACGCCGCCGCAGCCGGCTTCGGCGCCGATCGTCGCCGCCAGCGGCACGAGCGCCACCGGGCCGGCCATGACGCCGATCAACGAGCGCAAGGACGCCACGACGAACTACGAGCTCGACAAGCGCGTGAGCCATGTGGCGCAGGCCAAGGGCAACGTCAAGCGTCTCTCGGCGGCCGTCGTCATCAATTACCAACGCGTGGTGGACGCCAAGGGCCACACGACGATGCAGCCGATCACGCAAGAGAAGCTCGCGCAAGTCACGCAGCTCGTGAAGGACGCGATGGGCTACGACGCCAAGCGCGGCGATTCGGTCAACATCGTCAACGCGACCTTCACGACCGAAGCCGATCCGCTCGCCAATCTGCCGTGGTGGAAGCAGCCCGAAATCATCTCGCTCGCGATCCAAGCGGCGAAGTGGCTCGGCATCGCCCTGGTTGCGTTGGTCCTGTATCTGATGATGGTCAAGCCCGCCATGAAGCGCGCGTTCCCGCCGCTGGCCGAAGGCGCGGCAGGGGATGGCGTGGGCGCGGGGATGGGCGGCATGCTGGACGGCCCCGGCGAGCCGGTGCTGCTCGACGGCGGCTCCCCTTCGCCAGTCACGACGGCGATCGAGCTCGACAACGACATGGAGCAGAACCTGCTCGCGTTCGAGAGCGAGAAGCACAAGTTTGAACGGAACCTCGATTACGCGCGGACCATCGCGCGCAAGGATCCGAAGATCGTAGCGACGGTTGTCAAGAATTGGGTGTCCGATGAGCGCTGAAGGAGTCACGAAGAGCGCGCTTCTGCTGATGTCGATCGGCGAGGAAGAAGCCGCTGAAGTGTTTAAGTTTCTCGCCCCGCGCGAAGTGCAGAAGATCGGCGCCGCGATGGCCGCGCTCAAGAACGTCACGCGCGAACAAGTCGAGCACGTGCTGCAGGACTTCGTCAAAGAAGCGGAGCAGCACACGGCGATGTCGCTCGATTCGAACGACTACATCCGCTCGGTGCTGACCAAGGCGCTCGGCGAAGACAAGGCCGGCGTGCTCATCGATCGCATCTTGCAAGGCAGCGATACGAGCGGCATCGAAGGCTTGAAGTGGATGGATTCGCCCGCCGTGGCCGAACTCATCAAAAACGAGCACCCGCAGATCATCGCGACGATCCTCGTGCATTTGGACCGCGATCAAGCCTCGGAAATTGCCGCCTGCTTCACGGATCGCCTGCGCAACGACGTGCTGCTGCGGATCGCCACGCTCGACGGGATTCAGCCGGCCGCGCTGCGCGAGCTCGACGATGTCCTCACGGGCCTGCTCTCGGGCAGCGACAACTTGAAGCGCAGCCCGATGGGCGGGATCCGCACGGCGGCCGAAATCCTGAACTTCATGCCGAGCGCGCACGAAGAATCGATCCTCGAAAGCGTGCGCCAGTACGACGCGGATCTGGCGCAAAAGATCATCGACCAGATGTTCGTGTTCGAGAACTTGCTCGACCTCGAAGACCGCGCGATTCAGTTGCTGCTCAAGGAAGTGGAATCGGAAGCGCTCATCATCTCGCTCAAGGGCGCGCCGCCCGCGCTGCGTCAGAAGTTCCTCTCGAACATGTCGCAGCGTGCGGCCGAACTGCTCGCCGAAGATCTCGACGCGCGCGGTCCGGTGCGTGTCTCGGAAGTCGAAACGCAGCAGCGCCGCATCCTGCAGATCGTGCGCAACCTGGCCGAAAGCGGCCAAATCGTAATCGGTGGAAAGGCGGAAGATGCATATGTCTGATTCGGGCCGCTCGGACAAGAAGCCGCTCTCGGCGTACCAGCGCTGGGAGATGGCTTCGTTCGATCCGCCGCCGCCCCCCGATCCCGTGCGCGAGAACAAGCTCGCGCAAGAAATTCAACGCATCCGCGCGGCCGCGCATCAGCAAGGGCTCGCGTCGGGCCATGTGGCCGGCCAAGCGATCGGCTATCAGGCCGGCTTCGACCAGGGCCACGCCCAAGGCCTCGAGAAAGGCCGACAGGAAGCGCACGCCGAAGCGGCGCGCCTCGCGGGCTTGGCCGACGCGTTCAAGGCCGCGCTCGACGGCGCGCAAACGGAAATGGCGGAATCGCTCGTGGCGCTCGCGCTCGACATCGCTCAGCAGGTCGTGCGCCAGCATATCGCGCACGATCCGGCCGCCCTGCTCGCGGCCGCGCGCGACGTGCTCGCGGCCGAACCCGCCCTCGCGGGTGCGCCGCAGCTGATCGTCAATCCGGCCGATCTGCCGATCGTCGAAGCCTATCTGAAAGACGAACTCGAAACGCTCGGTTGGAATGTCCGCACCGATCCCGCCGTGGAACGCGGCGGGTGCCGCGCGCAAGCCGCCACCGGCGAAATCGACGCCGCCATCGGCACGCGCTGGCAGCGCGTGGCGGCCGCTATCGGCAAGGTGAGTCAGTGGTGAACGAAGTCACCGTCGAATCGCTGCGCGCCAGCGGCCTCTCGCCGCTCGAAGTGGAGCTCGCGCTCGCTTCGTTCAGCCCCGAAGCCATGCCCGAAGCGCGCCGTGCGTTGGAACCCGCGGTAGGCAATGCGCTGGCCGTGACTGAACTCGATTCGCCCAGCGATTTCGGCGACATTGACACGCACGCGAACGGGGAGATCCACGCGGACACGGACGTGAGCGGCGACGCCGGCGATCACGCCGCATCGCCGAACGAGCCCGATCGCCCGCATCCGGCCAAGAGCCTCGTACATGGGCACGGCGCGAACGGCCACGCCGCCCCGGCGGTAGCCAGCGCGTCGCGCGCCGCGGCCCCGCCGCCCGCCTTCACGCCAGATCCGGCGCTGGCGAGCAACCCGCACCTCGGCGCCTGGCGCGGCCGCCTCAACGCCGTGCGCGAACGCACCGCGCTCGCGCGGCCGCTCTCCGCCTGCGGGCGTCTCACGCGCGCGGCCGGGCTCGTCCTCGAAGCGATCGGGATGCGGCTCGCCGTCGGCGCGGAATGCCTGATTGAAATGCCGCCCGGCAGCACGCTGCCGATGGCCGAGGCCGAGGTGGTCGGCTTTGCCGGCGATCGGCTGTTTTTGATGCCGACGACGGAAGTCGCGGGGCTGCTCCCGGGCGCGCGTGTTTATCCGCGCGAGAGCGCGCCGCTGGCCGATCCGCTCGCGGGCGCGAAGCGTCTGCCGGTCGGCTGGGGCATGCTGGGACGCGTCGTCGATTCGTCGGGCCGCCCGCTGGACGGCCTCGGCCCGCTCGACACGGGCGCCGACGCGCCGCTCTCGGCGCCGTCGATCAACCCGCTGCAACGCGAGCCGATTCAACAAGTGCTCGATGTCGGCGTGCGCGCGATCAACGCGCTGCTCACCGTCGGACGCGGCCAGCGCATGGGCTTGTTCGCGGGCTCCGGCGTCGGTAAATCGGTGCTGCTCGGCACGATGGCGCGCTATACGAGCGCCGAAGTGATCGTGATCGGGCTCATCGGCGAACGCGGCCGCGAAGTGAAAGAGTTTATCGAGCAGATTCTCGGCGAAGAAGGCCTCGCGCGCTCCGTCGTGGTGGCCGCGCCCGCCGATGTCTCGCCGCTGATGCGGATGCAGGGCGCCGCCTATGCGACCTCGCTGGCCGAGTACTTCCGGGATCAAGGCAAGCATGTGCTGCTCTTGATGGATTCGCTCACGCGCTATGCGATGGCGCAGCGCGAGATCGCGCTGGCGATCGGCGAGCCCCCCGCGACCAAGGGTTATCCGCCATCCGTGTTCGCCAAGCTGCCTGCGCTCGTCGAGCGGACGGGCAACGGCCCCGAAGGCGGCGGCTCGATCACGGCCTTTTATACGGTGCTGACCGAAGGCGACGATCAACAAGACCCGATCGCCGATTCGGCGCGCGCGATTCTCGACGGCCATATCGTGCTCTCGCGTGCGCTCGCTGAAGCCGGCCACTATCCAGCGATCGACATCGAAGCCTCGATCAGCCGGGCGATGACGGCGCTCATCGACGAGAACCACATGGACCGCGTGCGGCTCTTCAAACAGATGCTCTCTCGTTATCAGCGCAATCGCGATTTGATCAACGTCGGGGCCTATTCGAGCGGGCGCGATGCGCTGCTCGACCGGGCCATCGCGTTGTATCCCCGCATTGAAGCGTTTTTGCAACAGGGCTTTCGCGAATGTGCGCCGTTCGAACCAAGCCTCACTATGCTCAATGCGTTGTTTGAATGAGGAGTCCTAAGCGATGGGCAAGCATTTTCCAATCAAGACGCTGATCGACCTCGCCCAAACCGACGTCGATGCGGCCGCCAAGCAGCTTGGGCGGGCGCAGCGCGAACGGGCGGATGTCGAAGCGCAATTGGATTCGCTGGTGCGCTATCGCGATGAGTATCACGCGAACTTCTCGGCTTCGGCGCAAGCCGGGATGCCGGCCGGGAGCTGGCGCAATTTTCAGGCGTTCATCGATACGCTCGACGCGGCGATCGAGCAACAGCGACGCCTGCTGGCGACGGCCACCTCGCGGGTCGAGGCGGCCAAGCCCGAATGGCAGCGTCAAAAGCAGAAGCTCGGCTCATACGAGGTGTTGCAAGCACGCGGCGATGCCGAGCAGGCGCGCGTCGTCGCCCGGCGCGAGCAGCGCGACGCCGATGAGCACGCGGCGAAGATGCTGCGCATGCGTCAACAAAATTTGAATTGAACCAGAATCCGATCGGCGGGCACGCGCGCGTAACGGCTGCCGCCCGGCCGACGAACTTAGAGGCTTAGCCATGTCGCCCCTTTCCATCCTCGGGTCCCCCACCGCCACGGCCAGCGCCGTGTTCGGCAGCGCGGCCTCGACCGCCAGTACGACGGCGGCAACGTCGTTCTCGCAAACGCTTCAGCAAAGCGTCCATGCGCAGCAGCAGAGCGCGCAGCCTAGCGCGCCGAACGCCGACGCCTCGGGCGGCGCCAACGCGCAGAACGGCGGCGCGTCCCAGTCGGCTTCGAACGCGGCCAACGGGGCGCGCGGCGACAGCGCGAATGCGAACAACAACGCGAATGCGAGCACGGGCGCCTCGTCGAATTCGACCGACAGCGGCAACGGCGCGACGTCGTCGCAAGCCAGCACGGGTACGAAGCACGGCGATGCGGCCTCGAACGGCCAGCAGGCCGACCAGACCCAAAACGCGGCCGACGCCGGCAACGCGGCGGCTCAAACCGCCGCTGCGCAAGCTGCAGCTCAGCAACAACAGCAGCAAGCGCAGGCCGCGGCGAGCGGCGCGACGACCGACACCACCGGCGCGGGCGCCACGACATCCACCACCGGCGCTACCGGCAAGACGGGCAGCTCGACGCCCAGGACGGTGCGCGCCGCAATCGAAGCCGCGCTGGCCGCTCAAATGGGTATGCAAGGCGCCGCTAGCGCAATGGGCGCCGGCGCCAACGGATCGAGCGCGCAGGTCATCGGCAATACGGGGACGACGGCGAACGCGGGCAATCTGACGAACGGCACGGGTTCGCTGCCGCTCGGCTCCAAGGGGATCGCCGCGCTCACCGGCGACGGCAAGAACGCCGCCACGGCAGCCGTCGGCAACGCGGCCCAAGAAGCCGCCAAGGCCACGGCCGGCGCGCAGGCGTCGCCCGACAGCGCCGCTGCCGCTACGGCTCAGGCGCTGGCCGGCGGCGGCGACGCCACCGCGGCGATCGCCACCATGAAAGACAACGCCGAAGCAGCTCGCGCCGCGCTGGCCGCCACCCAAACGGCTTCGGCCGCGAGCGTGGCGAGCGCCGCTGCGCAAGCGGCGGCCGCGGCAGGCTCGCCCAATGCGGCGGCGGCCGCAGCGGCTTCGATCGCCCCGCAGGTCGGCACGCCCGATTGGGAAGACGCCTTCAGCCAGAAGGTCGTCTTTCTGTCGAACGCGCACCAGCAAAGCGCCGAGCTGACCTTGAACCCGCCTGATCTGGGCCCGCTGCAAGTCGTCTTGCAGGTGGCCGACAACCACGCGCACGCCTTGTTTGTGTCGCAGCATCAGCAGGTGCGAGAAGCCGTGGAGGCGGCGCTGCCGAAGCTGCGCGACGCGTTGGAGGCTGGCGGCCTTGGGCTGGGCAGCGCCAGCGTCAGCGACGGGTTCGCGCGCCAGGCGAACCAGCAGCAAGCGGGCAATCAAGGCGGCGGCTCGGGCCGGCGCGGCGGTAGCGGCGGCGGTTCGGGCGGCGGCCAAGGCGACGGCACAGTGACGTCCACGGCGACCATCAGCACGCGCCGCACGGTCGGGCTCGTCGATACGTTCGCTTAACCGCGGGCGCGGATTCGAGGGCTCCCATGGGGCGAATGGGCCTCGTGGCGCCGATCGCCTTTCGATCCGCCGCCGCGGTCGGCGCGAGCCGCATCGATCTTAAGCGGACTGTAAGCGGATGCTAAGCACGCGCCAGCCGAGGCTAAGCGGGCCGCAAGCCGGCTCCAACCGATACGGCCCGCTTTTTGCTGCCCGCTTTTGCTTGCCCCTCCGTCGCGCGGTCGTGACGCCATCGTCCTAAACGAACGAGATGGCGCTGATTGTCCCTTCTTTTCGGCTTATCGCCGATGCCCGCTTTAGCGAACAATTCACCTTACCGCACTTACGCAAAGCATTGTCATGGCATCCACGACCGCAAATCAGCAGACCGTCGACGTTCCCGCGAAATCGGGCAAGCTCAAACGCATCTTGCTGATCGCTCTCATCGCGATTTTCGCCGCCGGCGTCGCTGCCGGTGGCATGTACTTCTTCCTGCTCAAGAACGGCGTGTCGAGCAGCAAACCGGCTCCGCCGCCGCCCCCGCCGCCGCCCGTGTTCTTCGCGCTCGATCCGATGACCGTGAACTTGCTGTCCGACGACGGCCAACACTACCTGCGCGTCGGTCTGTCGCTTAAGCTTGCCAATGAGAAGACGCAGGAAGCGCTGCAGTTGCATATGCCGGAGATTCGCAGCCGGATCTTGCTCGCGCTGTCGAACAAGCATCCCGAGGATCTCTCGACGCTCGACGGCAAGCACGCGCTCGCCGAGGAATTGAAGACGCTGATCGAAAAGCCGACGGATAGAGGCGAGCCGCCCGTGCATATCGAGGCGGTGCTCTTTACGGAATTCGTGGTCCAGTAGGGCGTAGCGCCCGAAGCATGCCGGCGCGCCGCGCACGCAATCGGGCCATCCGCACTACCTAAGACGCTACTCACCAACCGCAATACAGGGACGAGCAAAGCAATGGGCCACGAAGAGTTTATGTCCCAAGAGGAGGTCGATGCACTCCTCAAGGGCGTAACCGGCGAATCCGACTCCGACGCCGATCACGGCGACAAGGCGGGGGTCCGGCCATACAACATCGCGACGCAGGAACGGATCGTTCGCGGCCGGATGCCCGGCCTCGAAATCATTAACGAGCGCTTCGCGCGCCTGCTTCGCCTGGGCATCTTCAACTTCATGCGACGTACGGCCGAAATCTCGGTCGGCCCGGTGAAGGTACTGAAATACAGCGAGTTCACGCGCAATCTGCCGATTCCGACGAACCTGAACCTCGTCCATGTGAAGCCGCTGCGCGGCACCTCGTTGTTCGTGTTCGATCCGAACCTCGTGTTTTTCGTCGTCGACAATCTGTTCGGCGGCGACGGCCGCTTCCACACGCGCGTCGAAGGGCGCGATTTCACGGCCACCGAGCAGCGCATCATCGGCAAGCTGCTCAACCTCGTGTTCGATCACTACACGACGGCGTGGAAAAGCGTGCGTCCGCTGCAGTTCGAATTCATGCGTTCGGAGATGCATACGCAATTCGCGAACGTCGCCACGCCGAACGAGATCGTCATCGTGACGCAGTTCTCGATCGAATTCGGCCCGACGGGCGGCACGCTGCACATCTGCATGCCGTATTCGATGATCGAGCCGATCCGCGACGTGCTGACTTCGCCGATCCAGGGCGAAGCGCTCGAGGTCGATCGCCGCTGGGTGCGGGTGCTGTCGAAACAAGTGCAGTTGGCCGAAGTCGAGCTCACGGCCGATCTGGCGCAGATTCCCGTCACGTTCGAGGACATCTTGAACTTGCGTGCGGGCGACGTGCTGCCGATCAACATTCCAGAAAACATTGTGGCCAAGGTCGACGGCGTGCCCGTCATGGAATGCGGCTACGGACTCTTCAACGGTCAATATGCGTTGCGCGTGCAAAAAATGATCAGCGCAGCGGAAAACACGATTAAGGAAACGGATTATGAGTGACTTGAACGCCACGCCGGGCAACGGCACCGCCGATCTCGACGCCGCGCTGGCCGCCGCCGCCGCCGAAAGCGCCAAGCAAGCCCCGGGCGCGGCCGACGAAGAGGCGAGCCTCGACGATTGGGCCGCCGCGCTGGCCGAGCAGAATTCGAACGAGCCGCCCGCGCCCGCCGCGGCCGGCGTGTTCCAGCCGCTGTCGAAAGTCGAGCCGACGACGACGCGCAACGACATCGACATGATCCTGGACATCCCGGTCCAGATGACGGTCGAACTCGGGCGCACGAAAATTGCGATTCGAAACTTGTTGCAACTTGCACAAGGTTCGGTCGTCGAACTCGACGGGATGGCCGGCGAGCCGATGGACGTACTCGTGAACGGCTGTTTGATTGCCCAAGGCGAAGTCGTGGTGGTCAACGACAAGTTCGGCATCCGGCTGACCGACATCATCACACCGGCCGAGCGCATTCGAAAACTGAACCGATAACCGATGAAATCGTTCTTGCACCGTGCGCCGCTCGGCCGGCGCGTGGCAGCAAAGCTAGCGGCGTACGCGCCGCGCGCCGCGGCGGCAGCGGCGATCGTGACTGCTGCAATCGTCTCGCCCATCGCGGCGGCGGCCGACATGAACGCCGTCAACAACGCCGCGAAGATCGCTTCCGGCGTCGGCGCCGGAACGGCTGTGCCGTCGGTCGGCGTGGGCGCCGTGTTGCAAACGCTCGTCGGCTTGGCTGTCGTGATCGCGCTCGTGTTCGCCTGTGCGTGGCTCGCCCGCCGTTTCGGGCTGCAGCCCTCGGCGAGAGGCCAGATGGTGCGCACGGTCGGCGGCGTCTCGCTCGGCGGCAAAGAGCGCGTGGCCGTGGTCGAGATCGGCGATACCTGGCTGGTGGTGGGCGCCGCGCCCGGCAATGTGCGATTGCTGCATACGATGCCGGCCCCCGGCGCCGGCGAAGCCGGTCCGTCCGCGGGCGGCAGTGGCGACGCCGATCCAGCCGCCATGCCCGGCACGTTCGGCTCGCGCTTTCGCGCGGCGCTCGCGGACGAAGCGCGCAAACGGTTTTCTCGGCCTTCGGGCGGAGGCAAGTAAATGTCGTCCAGCTCTCTCGTGCGGCTCGGGCGCGCCGCACTGCCCGCCCTTCCGCTTTTAGTCTTCGTGCTATTGCCGCAATTGGCCCAAGCGCAAGGCACGCCGGCCGGCTTGCCGGCCTTCACGACGAGCCCCGGCCCCGGCGGCGGCACGACCTACTCGCTGAGCGTGCAGACGATGCTGCTGCTCACGATGCTCTCGTTCCTGCCGGCGATGGTGCTGATGATGACGAGCTTCACGCGCATCATCATCGTCCTGTCGCTGCTGCGCCAAGCGATGGGCACGACCACCACGCCGCCGAACCAAGTACTCGTCGGCCTGGCGCTGTTTTTGACGCTGTTCGTGATGTCGCCTGTGCTCAACAAGGCGTATGACGACGGCTACAAGCCTTTTTCCGACGGCACGATCCCAATGGAGACGGCCGTGCAGCGCGGCGTGGCGCCGTTCAAGCAATTCATGCTGAAGCAAACGCGCGAATCGGATCTCGCGCTGTTCGCGAAGATTTCGCATTCGCCGCCGCTGCAAGGCCCCGAGGACGTCCCGCTCTCGCTGCTCGTTCCCGCGTTCGTCACGAGCGAGCTTAAAACGGCCTTTCAGATAGGCTTCACCATCTTTATCCCGTTCCTCATCATCGATATGGTCGTGGCCAGCGTGTTGATGTCGATGGGGATGATGATGGTCTCGCCGGTGACGATTTCGCTGCCTTTCAAGCTGATGCTGTTCGTGCTGGTGGACGGCTGGCAGTTGCTCATCGGCTCGCTCGCCCAGAGCTTTGCCTGAGCCTGCAACAGGAGGACCGCTCTCATGACGCCCGAATCCGTACTGACGCTCGCCCATCGCGCGATGTACGTCGCCTTGCTGCTCACCGCGCCGCCGTTGATCGTGTCGCTCGTGGTGGGCTTGCTGGTCAGCTTCTTCCAAGCCGCCACGCAGATCAACGAAGCGACGCTGTCGTTCATTCCCAAGCTCATGGCGGTC
>Ga0157369_10000892_pt1 | contig 38093 bp, 31 predicted proteins | sample C25metaG_FD_113461 | JGI IMG/M metagenome (GOLD analysis project Ga0157369, IMG submission 113461) | Corn rhizosphere microbial communities from Kellogg Biological Station, Michigan, USA - C2-5 metaG | ecosystem: Host-associated > Plants > Roots > Rhizosphere > Soil | place: USA: Michigan... | reverse complement strand
GAGTTGGAACGGCGGCGTGATCGAGGCGTTCAGCACCGTCAGCTCATGGCACAGCACCTCAATCTTGCCGCTCTTCAAGCCGGCGTTGACCGTGCCTTCCGGACGGTTGCGCACGCTGCCCACGACGCGCACGCAGAACTCGTTGCGCACCCCTTCGGCGGCCTTGAACATCTCGGCGCGATCCGGGTCGCACACCACTTGAACGAGCCCTTCGCGATCGCGCAAATCGATGAAGATGACGCCGCCATGGTCGCGCCGGCGATGGACCCATCCGCACAGCGACACGGTTTGACCCAGCAGGTGTTCGGTCACCAGACCGCAGTATTCAGATCTCATCGACATGGTATTCGTCTTTCGTTTGGCATAAGGGGGCGACGCGGGCGAACTTGGCCACGGCGCGACATTAAAGGGGCGGCTCGATCGGACGGCGGGACGGCGCGCCGGCCGGCCCCTGCGGGGCGACGACGCCCATCGAGACGATGTACTTGAGCGCGGCATCGACCGTCATGTCGAGCTCGATGACTTCCGCTCTCGGCACCATCAGAAAAAAGCCCGAGGTGGGATTCGGGGTGGTCGGAACATAGACGCTGACGTGATCGCCCTGCAAATGATTGACGACATCGCCGCCGGGCACGCCCGTCAAAAACGCGATCGTATATGAGCCGCGCCGCGGGTATTCGATCAAGAGCGCTTTGCGAAACGCATTGCCGCTGCTCGATAGCAGCGTGTCCGACACCTGCTTCACGCTCGTATAGAGCGGGCCGACGATCGGGATATGCCGCACGATCGCGTCCCACCAGGTGACGAGCTTTTGCCCGACGAAGTTCTGCGTGAACAGGCCGACGATAAAAATGAAAGCCAGGGTGAGCAGCGCGCCGACGCCGGGCAAGTGAAAGCCGAACAGCTTTTCAGGCTGCCACGATGCGGGCAGCAACAGCAGCGTCTGGTCCATCGTGCCGATGATGAGCCCGAGCACCCATAGCGTGATCGCCAAGGGCACGAGGACCAGCAGGCCGGTCAAAAACACGGATTTCAGCGTCGTCTTCTTCATAGGTACCGCCAGAGAACCGCTTGGAAAATAATCGGCGCGCGTTCGCCCGTGCCTGAACCGGCCCGGAGCCGATGCGTGCGATGGCGCCCCGGCGCTTGTCGCGACTTGCGACCAGCCACTGCACTATGCTGCTCGCCCTATGCGGGCGGCGGCGACGCGTAACTTATGCGTCGGTCGCCGCGGGCGTGCTGCTGGCGGCCGGCGGCGTGCTCGCGCCGTCGGACTTCGTTTCGGACTTCGTTTCGGCTTTCGCCTCGGCGCCCGATTCCGATGGGGCGGCTGCGGCGCCGTTCGTCGAAGCGTTCGAGCCGTTCGCTCCCTTCGAGCCGCCGCGGAAATCCGTGACATACCAGCCCGAGCCCTTGAGCTGGAACCCGGCGGCCGTCACCTGCTTACGGAACGAATCCTTCTCGCATTGCGGGCACTGGGTGAGCGGCGCGTCGCTCATCTTTTGGAGCACGTCTTTCTCGAAGCCGCACGATTCGCAACGGTAGGCGTAGATCGGCATGATTCTCTTCCCGACTATTTCCGACAAAAAAACGGTTGATCGCTTGCAAAGCGTTGAATTATAGCCGCATTTGGCCTCGCCCCGGCTCCCCGGGGACACCGCCATGCGGTTTGCAAGATGGGGGCGGCGAGCGCCGAAATCAACCCCGGGGAACGGTTGATCCGTCAACGGGCGGCAGAGCGGACGAGAGAGCGCCTTGGGTTAGCGAGCGCGGGCGTCGCTTCGCGCATCGTCGCGCGCATCGCTTCGATGCCTGCGCCGGGCTCAACGCCGGCGCCAGCTCATCCAACGTTCGCGCCCGGCAAAGACGGGAATCGAATCGTTCACGCTCTCATCCTCGATCAGCTCGAACGAGCCCGCGAGCAAGGCGTCGAGCTCGGCGCGGCCGATCGGGAACGGCGGCCCTTTGGGCGAATCGCCGAAGAAGAAAAACCCTGCCAGCAGGCCCCCAGTGGGGAGCAACTCCGCCATCCGAGCGACGTATGCGGCGCGCCGCTGCGGCGGCAACGCGCAGAAAAAAGCGCGCTCGTAAACCCATTCGGGCGAGAACGGCGGCTGGTAAGCGAAAAAATCGGCCTGCTCGACAAGCGCGGCATGCGAGCCCAACTGCTTGCGGGCTACAGCGACGGCATCGGCCGAAAAATCGATGGCGCGCACCGTCCAACCGGCTTGCGCGAGCCAGAGCGCCTCGTGCGCGCTGCCGCAACCGGGGATGAGGACGCGCAGCGGCGCCGTGCGCGCGACGAACGCCGCAAACGCGGCAGGGACACCGGCTTGATCCCAAGGCGTGAAGCCTTGCCGGAACCGTTCGTCCCAGAATTCGGCCGCATTGGGATCGCGCGTGGAGAAGACCGGCGCCTCGCCGCTTGCCGACGTAGCGGCGGACGACGGTTGCGGTTGCGGTTGCGGTTGTCCGGAGGACGGCTTATTCATGGCGTTACGCTCCGTAAGCGAAAGCGAGCCACGCGCGGGCGACGACGGCGCCGACGCCCACGGCGATACCGAACAAGAGCAGCCCCTGCAGCAGCCGATTCGTGCGCTTTTGTTCGAGCAACAGCAGCTTAATCGCGGCGTCGTGCGCGACGCGCGCGCCGTCGTGCCGCTCGGCGAGGATGTGATGGATAAGCCTCGGCAGCTGCGGCAACGTCTTGCTCCATTGCGGCGCCTCGACCTTGAGCCGTTCATACCAGCCACGCCAGCCGATCTGTTCGTTCATCCAGCGCTCGAGATAAGGCTTGGCCGTTTTCCAGAGATCGAGCTCGGGATCGAGCGAGCGCCCGAGCCCCTCGACGTTGAGCATCGTCTTTTGCAGCAGCACGAGCTGCGGCTGGATTTCGACGTTGAAGCGGCGCGACGTGGAAAACAGCCTAAGCAGCACTTGGCCGAGCGAAATATCCTTCAGCGCGCGATCGAGATAGGGCTCGCACACCGCGCGAATGGCGCTTTCCAACTCTTCGACCCGCGTAGTGGGCGGCACCCAGCCCGATTCCAAATGCAGCGTGGCGACGCGGTGATAATCGCGCTTGAAAAACGCCAGGAAGTTCTGCGCGAGGTAGTTCTTATCGAAATCGGAGAGCGCGCCGATGATCCCGAAATCGAGCGCGATGTAGCGGCCGAAGTGCGCCGGATCCAGGCTCACCTGGATATTGCCCGGATGCATATCGGCATGAAAGAAGCCGTCGCGAAACACCTGCGTGAAGAAGATTTCAACGCCCTCGCGCGCCAGCTTGGGGATATCGACGCCTGCCGCCCGCAGCGTTTCGACCTGGCTGATCGGCACGCCCACCATGCGCTCCATGACGAGCACATTCTGCGTGCAGAATTCCCAGTACATCTCGGGCACGAGCAGCAGATCAAGCCCGGCGAAATTGCGCCGAAGCTGGCTGCCGTTCGCCGCCTCGCGCATCAAGTCGAGCTCGTCGTGCAGGTACTTGTCGAACTCGCCCACCACCTCGCGCGGCTTGAGCCGTTTGCCGTCGGCCCAGAGCCGCTCGGCCCAGATCGCCAAATCGCGCAGCAGCGCCAGATCGGAATCGATCACGGGCAGCATATTCGGCCGCAGCACTTTGATCGCGACGTCCTTCCCCGCGTGCTGCCCCGACTTCACCTTCGCGAAATGCACCTGCGCGATCGACGCGCTCGCCACCGGCACGCGCTCGAACTCGTCGAACAACACGTCGACGCGCGCACCGAGCGATTTCTCGATGATATCGATGGCCACGGCCGAATCGAACGGCGGCACTTGATCCTGCAGCTTGGCCAGTTCGATGGCGACATCGGCCGAAAGCAGATCGCGGCGCGTCGAGAGCACCTGCCCGAATTTAACGAAGATCGGCCCGAGGCTTTCGAGCGCCAGCCGCAGCCGAACCGCGGGAGGCGTCTTGAAACGGCGGCCGATCGTGCCGATGCGCACCAGGAACCGCACACGGCGATCGCTGATGCGGCTCAGCATCATTTCGTCGAGGCCGAAGCGCACGACGGTATACATAATCTTGAAGAAGCGCAGTAGACGCATGGCAGGCCCGCGGACTAACGTACGCGGCGCAAAGCGCCTGCCTGGCGGGCAAGCACCTGCTGATCGAGACGCTCGATGCGCTTTTCGATGCGCGCCAACGCATCGCGCGCACGGGCAAGCTCGCTATCGAAGCCATCGAGCGCACCCCGGCGCACGAGCTGCGGGCGCTCGTCGAGCAAGTATTCGGCAACCGAATCGCGCACGCTGCGGCCGGCGCGCAACGCCTGCTCGCCCGCTGTGCGGATCAGTTCCGCCGCGCGGTGGGCCGGGGCGTCGCCGATCAGCTTCGCCAAATCCTCTTCGGGCTCCCACCGCAGATGCTCGGCCAGCTTCGCGAGCTGAGCGGCGAACTCGGCATCGCCTTCGATCTTGACGTGCTTCATGACCGCCGCCTGCCCGCCTTGCATAAACGCCGGCAGCGCATCGGGCCCGACGGCGAGCGAGACATCCGCGGTTTTGGCATCGATCTCGTCGACGGCGCTCAGGTAGCCGTCGGACCCGACCGCAACAGTCAGCGTTATCGTGGAAAACGCGAGACGGGCCGTTTTACCGGCGTACGGCGCCAGTCGATCGCGCGCCCAGGCTTCGCGGGCGAGCAAGTGGTTGACGGCAGCGACAAAGGGCTTGGCGGCAAGAGTCATCGGGTAGTAATAAAAAGCCCGCGCCGGCGGTAGCCGACGCGGGCCTCTATTGTAGCGCCCGATGCGGGGCGCTAACGGCAGTCGAACGGCAGTCAATCGGCCTAGGCCGAATGGGCCGGCGTACGCATTCAGTGCATGGCCGCCTGCTCGATGCCCGCGAGCAGCCATCCTTCCCCGCCCTGCTTAGGTTTCGTCAATTGCCACGTTTCGGCGAACGGCTGGGCCGCCTCGCCGGCGGCTTCGCGAATCAAGCCCGTGTACGAGACGCTCGCGCGATATTCGAGCGCATCTTCGGCCAGATCGACGAGTTCGGCGTTCAGTTGCACGACGTCGGTCTGATCGCTGCCTTGGGCTCGGCCCGCGTGTTCGAGCTTGAGCTCCGCGAACATCTCGGGCGTGGAGAACGTGCGAATGTCGCTCAAATTACCGGCATCCCAGGCGGCCTGCAGGCGCACGAAGTTGACTTTCGCGTGGTGCAGGAACGCCGCTTCGTCGAAATCGGCCGGGCGAGCGAAGGCCGCATGCCCTGCCCCCGCCACGGTGGCCACTGGCGCAGCGGCGACACTCGACGCGGAGGCTGGCGCTTGCGAAGAGGAAAAGGACTCCCGGCCGACCGGGAATGCGGCGCCTGCCGTGGCGAGCGCCGGCGTGTCCTGCCGGCGACGCAGCGCGAGCAGCTTGCGCACAACCCAAATTCCGACCATCGCCAGCAAGGCGACGACGATCATGTTCGCCATGGCGCCTGCGAAGGCGCCGCCGAGGCCGAAGTGAGACAGCAGCGCAGCAATGCCCAGCCCAGCCGCCAAGCCGGCGATCGGCCCGAGCCAGCGCGAGCGCGCCGAGGCGGCGGCCGGCGCCGGTTGAGGGGTAGCCGAGCGCTGCGCCTGCGCGCCGGCCGGCGTTTGCGCGCCGGTTTGCCCCGTGCGCGCCGACTGCGGCGTGGGCGAGGCGGCGTCGCGCTGCATCGTGGCCTGCGATTGGCGGCCCATGCTACGCCCGCCGCCCATGCGTTTCGCTTCCGCATCGAGCGTGGCGAGCGTGCCGGCCGCGAGCATCGTCGCCACGGCGAAGAGCCGGATCCGCTTCGTCAAATGCAATGAAAGCTTTTTGGAAGATTGAGGAAGCGCATCGGCCATATCAGTATTTCCTATAAAAACAATGAGTTAGGGGCGCTAGTACTTCACCCCCAGGTGCAAGGCTACCACGCCAGCTGACAAATTGTAATATTTGACGCTGTCGAGCCCCGCTTGTTCCATCATCGTTTTCAAGGTGTCCTGATCCGGGTGCATTCTGATCGATTCGGCAAGGTAGCGATAACTGTCGGCATCTTTAGCGAATCTGTCGCCAAGCCACGGCAAGACCTTGAACGAATAAACGTCGTACGCCTTCTTGAGCGGCTCCCACACTTTCGAGAATTCGAGCACTAGGAGACGTCCGCCCGGCTTGAGCACGCGGCGCATCTCGGAAAGCGCGACTTCCTTACGTGTCATATTGCGCAGGCCGAACGCCACCGTCGCCACGTCGAAGTAGTTGTCGGGAAACGGAATCTTCTCGGCATCGCATAGCAGGGCCGGCGTGACGATACCGCGATCGAGCAAGCGGTCGCGGCCCACTCGCAGCATCGATTCGTTGATGTCGGTCAGCCATACCTCGCCGGTCGGCCCTGCCTGCTTCGCGAACGCCCTCGACAAATCGCCGGTGCCGCCCGCGATGTCGAGCACCTTGAAGCCGGGCCGCACGTTCGCCTGGGCGATCGTGAACTGCTTCCAGACGCGGTGCAATCCGCCCGACATCAAATCGTTCATCAAGTCGTAGTTCGTCGCGACCGAATGAAACACGCCCGCCACCTTCTTCGCTTTGTCCCGCTCATCGACGGTTTCGAAGCCGAAATGGGTCTTGCTCATCGCGTTTATCCTCCGCGTTTTCTCAAATAGGTGCGCGATCGTACCAGGGCGCCGCGCCACCGCTGCCGCACGACCCGTGCCCTCTGGTGCGACGACGGCGCTCGAAGCGGACCTTGGCGGCCATCTCGTTTCGCCGCGGGGCGATCTTAGCGGTCAGTGACAGTGGCCGCGCGGCGCACCAGTTGCCGCCATCGGCGCGTCGCGGTCGACGCCGGCCGCCGCGAGTTTGTCGAAATACGCGCGCCACAGTTCATCCTGGCGCGTCGCCAGCTCATAAAGCAGATCCCACGAGTAGATCCCCGTGGCATGGCCATCCGAGAATGTCGGCTGCAGCGCGTAATTGCCGACGCCCTCGATGGAGACGATCGACACCTCCCGCTTTCCCGTTTGCAAGGTTTCTTGGCCGGGCCCGTGGCCACGCACTTCAGCGGAGGGGGAATAGACGCGCATCAATTCGAACGGAATTCGATAGCTCGAACCGTCCGCATACTGCACTTCCAGCGCGCGCGATTTGGCGTGGACGACAATGCCCGTGGGCACCGGCGTCTGCGAGGTCAGTCCGCTCATAGGGTCTCTCGTGTCGGTGAAGCTCGGCGGCCGGCGTCCGGCCCGAGCGGCGGCAACGCGCAGGCGCCGCCGGCGCTCATGCCTGCGCTTGCGCCATTTCCTGCCGCAGCGCTTCGGCGATCAACGTGGCCTGCGCGCGACGCTGCGACAGCAGCGCCTCGGAGACGGAACGTTGCCGCGGCGCCCAGATCGGCTGCGGAAAATGCGCGTCGTTCGTAAACCGCGGGATCACGTGCCAATGCACATGCGGAACCTGATTGCCGAGGCTCGCCAGGTTCACCTTCACGGGGGTGAGGACGCGCCGTACCGCCCGCTCGGTGGCGTACACCGCCAGCATCAGCCGCTGACGCTCGACGGGCGTCAAATCCGAAAATTCCGCCACGTGCGCGTTCCACACCACGCGGCAAAACCCCGGATAGTCGTGCTCGTCGGCCAAGATGACGCGCAACGCATCGTCCTGCCAGAGCACGACCCCGCCTTCCTCACGGCAAAATACGCAATCCATCATCGCCCCTTGGCATCGGCAAACTCATTGCGCGCTATTAAACCAGCACGCGCTCGATCCCGCCATGGTTGGCACGCTCGACGTATTCGGACATCCAATTCTCGCCGAGAATGTGCCGCGCCATTTCCACGACGATGTAATCGGCTTGGACGTTCGCATCTTCGTTGTAGCGCGACAGTCCTTGCAAGCAAGACGGGCAGCTCGTCAGCACCTTGATGTCGCTCGCGGCGTCGCCCGCCGCCGCGGCCTCGGCGCCGTTCGCCCCCGCCGAAGTGACCGCGATCTCGCGCAGCTTGGCCGCGCCCTTGCGGATTTCTTCTTCCTTGCGGAAACGCACCTGCGTCGAAATGTCCGGGCGCGCCACGGCGAACGTGCCCGACTCGCCGCAGCAGCGCTCGTTCTTTTCGATCTTATAGCCGTCGCCCGCCGAGCCCATCAGTTCGTTGACGAGCTTAACGGGATCCATCGTCTTGATCGGCGTATGGCACGGGTCGTGATACATGTAGCGCGTGCCCTTGATGCCGTCGAGCTTGATGCCCTTTTCGAGCAGGAACTCGTGAATGTCGATGATGCGGCAACCCGGGAAGATCTTCTCGAATTCATAGCCGGCCAGTTGGTCGTAGCACGTTCCGCACGACACGACGACGGTCTTGATGTCGAGGTAGTTGAGCGTGTTGGCCACCCGGTGGAATAGCACGCGGTTGTCCGTCACGATCTTCTCGGCCTTGTCGTACTGCCCCGCCCCGCGCTGCGGGTAACCGCAGCAGAGGTAGCCCGGCGGCAGCACCGTCTGCACGCCAGCCTCCCAGAGCATCGCCTGCGTGGCGAGGCCCACTTGCGAGAACAGCCGCTCGGAGCCGCAGCCCGGGAAGTAGAACACCGCCTCCGAATCGACGGTCGTCGTCTTCGGATTGCGGATGATCGGCACGATCTTGTTGTCCTCGATGTCGAGCAGCGCACGCGCTGTCTTCTTCGGCAAATTGCCCGGCATCTTCTTGTTGATGAAGTGGATCACTTGCTCGACCACGGGCGGCTTGCCTGTCGTCGCGGGCGGATGCGCCGTCTGCTTCTTGGCGAAGTTTTTCAGCAGATCGTTGCCCAGGCGCTGCGCCTTGTAGCCCACCCCCATCATCGCCGAACGGGCGATGTTGATCGTCTGCGGATTGGTCGCGTTCAAGAAGAACATGCCGGCGGCCGCGCCTGGGTTGAACTTCTTCTTGCCCATCTTGCGCAGGAGGTTGCGCATGTTCATCGAGACATCGCCGAAGTCGATCTTGACCGGACACGGCGTCGCGCATTTGTGGCAGACCGTGCAGTGATCGGCCACATCGTTGAACTCGTCCCAATGTTTGATCGATACGCCGCGGCGCGTCTGTTCTTCGTATAAGAACGCTTCGATCAACAGCGACGTGGCGAGAATCTTGTTGCGCGGGCTATAGAGCAGATTCGCGCGCGGCACGTGCGTGGCGCACACCGGCTTGCACTTGCCGCAACGCAGGCAATCCTTGACGGAATCGGCGATGGCGCCGATGTCCGATTGCTGCATGATCAAGGATTCATAGCCCATGAGGCCGAAGCTCGGCGTATAGGCATTGCGCAAATCGGCGCCCGGCAACAGCTTGCCCTTGTTGAAGCGGCCTTCGGGGTCGATCCGTTCCTTATACGCGCGGAAATCGGCGATCTCGGCTTCCGTCAAAAATTCGAGCTTCGTGATGCCGATGCCGTGCTCGCCCGAGATCACGCCGTCGAGCGACCGCGCGAGCTTCATGATGCGCTCGACCGCTTGGTGAGCGTCCTGCAGCATCTCGTAGTTGTCGGAGTTGACGGGGATGTTCGTGTGAACATTGCCGTCGCCCGCATGCATGTGCAGCGCAACGAACACGCGGCCGCGCAGCACGCGTTTGTGGATCGCCTGCGCTTCGTCCAGGATCGGCTTGAACTCGCCGCCGTTGAAAATCTGGCGCAGCTCGGCGCGAATCTCCTGCTTCCACGAAACGCGGATCGTGCGATCTTGCGTGACGTGGAAGACGTTGACGCCCTGTTGATCGTCGACGCGATCGGCGAATTTCTCGGCCAGCGCCTCGTAGCCGAGCCCCACCAGGTAGTGCTGCGCCTCGCGCAGCGGCAAGTCGAGCTTCGCCTGCAGGAAGCTCCAGCGGGCCCGAACGCGCTGCAGCAGTTCCAGCGCTTGTTGCACGCGGTCTTCGAGCAGCTCCGCGCTGGGGATTTCGTTGGCGTCGTCGGTCTTGCCGAGCGGCAGGTTGCCGCCCTTGAAGAACGTTTCGAGCGCATCGACGAGCTGCAGCTTGTTCTTGATCGACAGCTCGATATTGATGCGCTCGATCCCGTCCGTGTACTCGCCCATGCGACCCAGCGGGATCACCACGTCTTCGTTGATCTTGAACGCGTTCGTATGCTTGGCGATCGCGGCCGTGCGGCTGCGGTCGAGCCAGAAGCGCTTGCGCGCCTCCGCGCTGACGGCCACGAATCCCTCGCCGCTCTTGCCGTTCGCCATCCGCACGACTTCCGAGGTGGCTGCCGCCACCGCATCGGCGTCGTCGCCCACAATATCGCCGATCAACACCATCTTCGGAAACGCGTTGCGCTTCGATTTCGTCGCATAGCCGACCGCGCGCAGGTAGCGCTCGTCCAGATGCTCGAGGCCGGCCAGGATCGCCCCGCCGCGCTTGGACGTTTCGAACAGGTAATCTTTGATCTCGACGATGCTCGGAATCGCATCGCGCGCCTGGCCGAAGAATTCGAGGCAAACCGTGCGCGTATGCGCGGGCATTTTGTGCAGCACCCAGCGCGCCGACGTAATGAGGCCGTCGCAGCCTTCCTTCTGCACGCCGGGCAGGCCCGCGAGGAATTTGTCGGTCACGTCCTTGCCGAGCCCCTCCTTGCGGAAGCGCCGGCCTTCGATGGAAAGCGTTTCCGTGCGCAACAGCCGTTCGCCGGGGGCGTACTCGCCGTCGAACCATTTAAGCTCGAAGCGGGCCACGTCTACATCGTGGATCTTGCCGCGGTTATGTTCGAGGCGCGTGACTTCGAGCCAATTGCCCTGCGGATCGACCATGCGCCACCAGGCCAGATTGTCGAGCGCCGTGCCCCACAGCACGGCCTTCTTGCCGCCCGCGTTCATCGCCACGTTGCCGCCGATGCAAGACGCATCGAGCGAAGTCGGATCGACGGCGAACACGTAGCCGGCGGCCTCGGCCGCTTCCGTCACGCGGCGCGTGACGACGCCCGCGCCCGAGAAAATCGTCGGGGTTTTGGTCGGCACGCCCGGCAGTTCGGTCAATTCGACGGCGCCGAGCTGTTCGAGCTTCTCGGTGTTGATGACGGCCGAGAACGGCGTGAGCGGCACCGCGCCGCCCGTGTAGCCGGTGCCGCCACCACGCGGAATCACCGTCAGCCCGAGTTCGAAGCACGCCTTGATCAGGCGCGCGGTTTCGGCTTCGGTGTCCGGCGTCAGCACGACGAACGGGTACTCGACGCGCCAATCGGTCGCATCGGTCACGTGCGAGACACGCGAGAGCCCGTCGAAGCGAATGTTGTCCTTCTGCGTACAACGGCCGAGCACCTTCGTCGCCCGGCGGCGCAGATCGGCCATCGCGCCGAACTCCGCGGCAAACGCTTCGACCGCCGCGCGCGCCGCGACGACGAGCATTTCCACGCGCGCCGCGCGCTCCAGCCCTGCTTCATCGCGATGCTCGATCAGATCGGCGCTGCGGCGCTTCTCGATCTCGTTCAAGCGATGGTTCAGCGCCTCGATCAGCAACGCCCGCCGCTTCGGATTGTCGAGCAGATCGTCTTGCAGATAAGGGTTGCGGCGCACCACCCAGATATCGCCGAGCACTTCGTAGAGCATCCGCGCCGAGCGGCCCGTGCGGCGTTCGGCGCGCAATTCGTCGAGAACCTTCCACGGTTCGTCGCCGAGCAGGCGGATCACGATCTCGCGATCGGAAAACGACGTGTAGTTGTACGGGATCTCGCGCAAGCGCGGTTCGGGATCGGCGGTGAGGGCGGCCGCGGCGCCGTGCGGGTCGAAGACTTGAGGTGCGTTCATGGTCGGACGGATCGATAAGCCGGGCGAAGCGTCGAGCGACGGCTGCGGCCGGCAATGCGCGTCACGCGCAAGATTTCTGGAAACTGGGCGTCGGGAGCGAGTGAACGCGGCGCGGGTAGGCGCGAGCGCGGACCGCTCTAATGGAATCTCGCTAGCCGCACGATCGTGCGTGACGGGCATGCCGCTGCGCCGCCGGGCGTGCTTCCCGCGGGGCTGGGGTCAGTGGGGCGGTCCGTGGCTGCCAGCGCATTATCCGGTCCTGGTCTTAAAACAGAATTCTACCGCATCGTCTCGATATATGTTGACGGTCAACCTATGTTGCGCCGGCGGTCGGCAGGCTACCCGCCACGGCGCCAAAGCGTTGCCGGGCTTGGGTTTGCGCGAGTCCGGATGTGCGATTGACCGACCATTCGGTTAATCGCCGAACATCGGCGAATCGTTCTTTTTCGTCCTCCGAAGCCACTAAAAGCGGCCTCGGTTGGCGCTATCATTGATCCTTTCGCCTCTTGTCCGTCACGCCGAACGCTGCGCGCGCCACTTCCATGTCCTCCTCCTCGCACGATTACCTCAAAAAAATCCTGACCGCTCGCGTCTACGACGTGGCTCGCGAAACGGAACTCGAACCGGCGCGTCACCTGTCGGCCCGGCTGTCGAACCGCGTCTTTCTGAAGCGCGAGGACAACCAGCCCGTGTTCTCGTTCAAGCTGCGCGGCGCCTACAACAAGATGGTTCACATCGACGCCGACGCCCTCGCGCGCGGCGTCATTACGGCCTCCGCCGGCAATCACGCGCAAGGGGTGGCCTATTCGGCCGCTCGGCTCGGGGTCAAAGCCGTCATCGTGGTGCCCGTCACCACGCCGCAGGTCAAGGTCGACGCCGTGCGCACGCACGGGGGGCCGACGGTGGAGGTCGTGCAGATCGGCGAGTCGTACAGCGACGCGTACGCCCACGCCATCGAATTGCAAAAGGCGCGCGGGCTAACCTTCGTGCATCCGTTCGACGATCCGTACGTCATCGCGGGCCAAGGCACGGTGGCGATGGAAATCCTGAGCCAGCACCAGGCCCCGATTCACGCCATCTTCGTGCCGATCGGCGGCGGCGGGCTCGCAGCCGGTGTCGCCGCCTACGTCAAAGCGGTGCGCCCCGATATCAAAGTGATCGGCGTGCAGACGGAAGATTCCTGCGCCATGGCGAAATCGGTGAAGGCCGGCGAACGCGTGACGCTGCCCGAAGTGGGCCTTTTCTCCGACGGCACGGCCGTCAAGCTCGTCGGCGACGAAACCTTCCGCTTGTGCCGCCAGTATCTCGACGAAATCCTGACCGTCGACACCGACGCGCTGTGCGCCGCCATCAAGGACGTCTTTCAAGATACGCGCAGCGTCTTGGAGCCGGCCGGCGCGCTTTCCGTGGCCGGCGCGAAGCAGTACGCGGAGCGCACGGGCGTGACGGGCCAAACGCTCGTCGCGGTGACGTCGGGCGCGAACATGAATTTCGACCGCATGCGCTTCGTGGCCGAGCGGGCCGAGGTGGGCGAAGCGCGCGAAGCCGTCTTCGCCGTCACGATTCCCGAGGAACGCGGCAGCTTCAGGCGCTTTTGCGAGCTCGTCGGCAGCGAGCGCAGCGTGACCGAGTTCAACTATCGGATCGCCGATGCCAGCGCGGCGCACATCTTCGTCGGCGTCCAGATCAAGAGCCGCGAAGAATCGGCGGCGATTGCGCGCGCGTTCGAAGAACACGGCTTTCCCACCGTCGATCTGACCGGCGACGAGCTTTCCAAGCAGCATATTCGCTACATGGTCGGCGGCCGTTCGCCGCTTGCGCGCGACGAACGCCTGTTCCGTTTCGAGTTTCCGGAGCGGCCCGGCGCGTTGATGAAGTTTCTCTCGTCGATGGCGCCCGATTGGAACATCAGCCTCTTTCACTATCGCAACCAGGGCGCGGATTACAGTTCGATTCTGGTCGGAATTCAAGTGCCGCAGGCCGATAACGCGGCGTTCGAGCGCTTCCTATCGACGCTCGGCTACCCGCATTGGGACGAAAGCAACAATCCCGTGTATCGCCTGTTTCTTGGGTGAATCGGCCTCAGCCCGGATACCAGCGCCCGCAATCAACCGAACTCGATGACACCCGAACATTCCCCGCTCGGCAAAGGCACGACCTACTCCGAGCAGTACGATCCGACGCTGCTGTTTCCGATCGCTCGCCGCCTCGCGCGCGAGGCGATCGGCATCGGACAAACGCTGCCGTTCTTCGGCACCGACATCTGGAACGCCTACGAGCTGTCATGGCTCAACGCGCGCGGCAAGCCGCAGATCGCGATTGCGACGTTCTTCGTGCCGGCCGAGTCGCCCAACATCGTCGAATCGAAATCGTTCAAGCTCTACCTCGGCTCGTTCGCGCAAACGCGAGTCGATTCGATCGACGCGCTGCGCGAGATGCTCAAGCAAGACGTCTCGAACGCCTGCGGCGCGACGGTCTCCGTACGCTTGACCGCGCCGGTCGAATTTTCGAAGCTCGAATTCGAGGAGCTCAATGGGCTTTCGCTCGATCGGCTCGATTTGGATGCCGATGCATATGAGCCCGATCCGACGCTGCTGTGCGCCGCGCTCGACGAAGCGCCCGTGGAAGAGACGCTGTATTCGAATCTGTTGAAATCCAATTGCCCGGTGACGGGCCAGCCCGATTGGGGCAGCGTACAGGTTCACTACGTGGGGCCGCAGATCGATCATGCCGGGCTCTTGCGCTACATCATCTCGTATCGCTCCCATACGGGCTTTCACGAGCAATGCGTCGAGCGCATCTTCATCGACATCCTGCGCGAGTGCCGGCCCGTCAAGCTCGCCGTCTATGCGCGATACACGCGCCGCGGCGGGCTCGACATCAATCCGTTCCGGACGAACTACAACCTGCCGATGCCGGATAACGCACGCACCGCGCGGCAATAAGTAGACGATAAGCGGGAGGCAGGCTCGTGAGTCGGCCGAGCCGGTCGGGGCTCGCCGCTCGGGTGCAATGCCCGGCGAGCCGAACCTCAGAACGGCTCGCTGGCCCGAGCGGCGGCGTCGCCCACAGCCGGCGCGCCGCGCGGCACGAAGCGCCCGCCGCGCTCGCCCGACGCCGCGCGATCGCGGTACGACAGCACCCCATTGACCCACACCGCATCGATGCCGTCGGCAACTTGTCGCGGGTTGTCGAACGTGGCAGCGTCGCGCACGCTCGCCGGATCGAACAGCACCAAATCGGCGTGATAGCCCACATGCACTTCACCGCGGCGATCGAGGCCGAAGCGCCGCGCCGATAGGCTCGTCATCTTCCGCACTGCCTCTTCCAACGGCATCAGTTGCACATCGCGCGCGTAGTGCCCCAGCACACGCGCGAACGTGCCCCACAGCCTCGGATGCGGCAAGGGGTCGTTGGGCAATCCATCGGAGCCGACCATCGTGGCCGGATGGGCGAGAATGCGCTGCACGTCCTCCTCCGACATGTTGTGATAGACGGCGCCGGCCGGCTGTAGGCGTTCGGCCGCCTCTTGCTGCGTCACGCCCCACTCGCTCGCGATCGCCGAGAGCCGCTTGCCCGACGCCTCGGGATACGGCGTCGACCAGGTGACGGTGATCTCGATATCGCCGGTGACTTGCTTCAGATCGAGCGTCGTCGAGCTGCGATCGTAGGGATAGCAATCGCAGCCCACACGCTGCTGTGACCGCGCCCGTTCGAGCGCGGCGAGCACCTCGATGCTGCGCCCCCAGTTGCGCGGCCCCGCGCACTTCAAATGCGAGACGATCACCGGCACGCGCGCATGGCGGCCGATGCGGCAGGCTTCGTCGAAGGCGTCCAGAATCGCGTCGAATTCGCTGCGCATATGCGTGGCGTAGAGCGCCCCCGCTTGCGCGAGCGGCTCAGCTAGCGCCATCACTTCTTCGGTCGGCGCGCTAAACGCCGAGGCATAGGCGAGCCCGGAACTCAGGCCAAGCGCTCCATGCTCCAAGGCTTCGATCAGTTGCGCGCGCATCGCGTCGATTTCGGCCGGCGTCGCGGCGCGATCGAGCCGGTCCATATGATTGCTGCGCAACGCCGTGTGCCCGACGAGCGCCGCTACGTTGACGGTCGGATGCGCCGCGTTGACGGCGTCGACATAGGCGCCGAAGGTGGGATAGCGAAATGCGTCGCGCTCGCCGAGCAGGTTCATCGGATCGGGCGGCTCGCCTTGCAGCGTGACGGGCGAGGCGCTGATGCCGCAGTTGCCGACGATCACCGTCGTCACGCCCTGCGAGAGCTTGGGCAGCATTTGCGGCTCGCGGATCACGTAATTGTCGTCGTGCGTGTGAACGTCGATGAATCCGGGCGCGAGCGCGCGGCCGTCCGCCTCGACGATCTCTTCCGCGATCCAATTCGACAGATTGCCGACAGCCGCGATTTTGTCGCCGCGAATGGCGATGTCGCGCACGACGGGCGGCTTGCCGGTGCCGTCGTACAGCGTGGCGCCGTAGATCAGCGTATCGGCGGCTTCGGGATGAGAGTGCATGGGGCGTCTCCGAATGCGGGGGCAAGTGCGGGCAGGCGCGAATGCGTGCGCGGAACGGCGTCGAAACGCGCCAGAACGCGCGCGCCGACATCCGAAGAATCCTACTCGTACTTTAGGTACCATGGGAACCCGGACGGCGGCTTTCGCGCCGGCGCACGATCTCACCAGGACACCTCCATGACACTCACGATGACGAGCTACTCGGCCGCTTCGATCGATCCGCTCAGCAAAGGCCTCGGCTCGGTCCCGAGCGCCAGCGTGCCGCTCGAACATGCCGCCAACCTCGAATGGAACCTGTTGGCGGAGGACGTCAGCTTGCCAGCCGCCGTCCTGTATGCGGATCGGATCGAGCACAACCTAAAGTGGATGCAGGATTTTGTCGCCGAATACGGCGTCAAGCTTGCGCCCCATGGCAAGACGACGATGGCGCCGCAGCTGTTTCGCCGGCAAATCGAAACGGGCGCCTGGGGCATCACGCTCGCGAGCGCGCATCAAACGCGCGCGGCTTACCACGGCGGCATCGAGCGCGTGCTGATGGCCAATCAGCTCGTGGGCAAGCGCAACATGGCGATGATCGCCGAGCTTTTGTCCGATCCGGATTTCGAATTCTTTTGTCTCGTCGATTCGGTCGACGGCGTCGAACAACTCGGGGCGTTTTTCAAGGCCGCCGGCCGCCGCCTCCAAGTACTGATCGAACTGGGCGTCGCCGGCGGGCGCACGGGCGTGCGCGACGACGCGCAGCTCGAAGCGGTACACGCGGCCATCCGGCGCCATGCCGGTACGCTGCTGCTCGCGGGTATCGAGTTGTATGAGGGGATCATCGCCGACGAACAGGCTGTCCGCGCCTTTCTGCGTCGCGCCGTGCAAACGACGCGAACGCTGGCCGCCGCGGGCAAGTTCGACCGCGCGCCGGCTGTGCTCTCGGGCGCGGGCTCGGCCTGGTACGACGTGGTGGCCGAAGAATTCGCGGCCGAATCCAAAGCGGGCGAAATCGAAGTCGTGCTGCGCCCGGGCTGCTATCTGACGCACGATGTCGGCGTGTATAAGAAAGCGCAAACCGAGATCCTCGCGCGCAACCCGATCGCCAAGAAGATGGGCGAGGCGCTGCTGCCGGCGCTGCAACTTTGGGCCTATGTCCAATCGATTCCCGAAGCCGATCGCGCCATCATCGGCTTCGGCAAGCGCGATGCCGCGTTCGACGCCGGCATGCCGGTGCCCGCGCGCCACTACCGGCCGGGCTCAGGCGCGAGCGCTCCGCGTGCGGTCGAGCCAGGCGAAGGCTGGGAAGTGACGGGAATGATGGATCAGCACGCCTATCTGCGCATTAAGCCGGGCGCCGATTTGAAGGTCGGCGATATGCTCGCGTTCGATATTTCGCACCCGTGCTTGACGTTCGATAAATGGCGCCAGTTGCTGATCGTCGCTCCGGACTATCGCGTGCAGGAAGTCGTCGAGACGTTTTTCTGAATCGGGACGCGCGGCGGTTTATCGGCGATTTATCGTGCGTTGTCCCGCTTGACTCAACGCGTCGGAGCAGCGGAAGAAGCGCCGGTTTGCTGCGCGTCGCCCGTCGCCGCCGCCTCGGCCGAATCGGTCCGATCAACATCATCGGCCGACAACGGTATGCCTTGCGCGAAATCGCCGACGCGCGCTTCGAGCTTGGTCAGCGCACCGGATAAAGCCGCCAGCGCCTCGTCGGGCAGTGCGCCCATCGTTTCGCGCAAGAACGTATTGCGTTGGGGCAGGCTGGCGTGAACTGCGGCACGGCCCTCCTCTGTCAGCCGAACGTTCGTGATGCGGTTGTCGCGCGCATCGACGCTGCGCTCGATCCAGCCGATCGCTTCGAGCGCCTTCAATTGACGCGTCAACGCGCCCGGATCGATGCGCAGGCGTTCGACGAGCCGCTTCTGCGACCACTCGCCTGCGGGATCGGTCAGCGCAAGCAAGATGCGCCAACGCGGCAGCGCGTGCCCGACATGGGCTTCGAAGCCCGACATGAAAGCCCGATAGGTACGGCCGAACTGCTGAACGATGGCGACGTAATCTTCCATAAAGCAACCTTGATTTCTCGACTATTCCGCGGACGGCGCGGGTTCTGACCTGCGCCTGATGCTCACATGCGGGACGCGCCGACACTGCCATAACGCGATGAGCGCCACAACGGCCGCCACGGCGATGCCCGCATGGATCGCAGCCACGAGCGCCTCCCGCGCCAGCTCGAGTAGGTGCGCCCCATCGTGGCCCGCGCGCGCCAGCGTATCGAGCAGCGTCTGCTGCGCTTCGCGATTGACGAGGATTTGCGGATCTCGCATCGTCGACCACCATTGCATCGCGTGATCGGCGCCGAGCGCGTTGTTCACGCCGCGCGCATAGAGGTGCGTAATGAGCGTGCCGGTGACAGCCGCGCCGAACATCCCGCCGATCATGCGCAGCGATTGCAGCAGCGCCGTCGCGATGCCCAGGTGCTCGCGCCCCGCCGTTTCCTGCGCGAACACGGTAAGGTTCGGCAGCAGAAAACCGAGGCCGACGCCGCCGACCATCATGAGTCCCATCAGCAACGCATGCGGCGTGGCGCGCGTGGCGAGCGCCGTGCCGGCGCAGGCGCACGCCAAGAGCGCGCTGCCGACGAACAGCATCGCATTCGGACGCCGAATGCGCGTCACGATCCGGCCATTGACAATGCTGCCGATCGTAATGAACACGACCAGCGGCGTGACGACAACGCCCGCATCCTTGGGCGACAAGCCAAAGCCGCCTTGCAGCAATAGCGGCGCGTAGAAGATCAGCGAGAACATCGAGAACCCGCCCAGTAGCGACAACATGAACAACGCGGCTAGGCTACGGTTGGCGAACATATCGAGCGGCAGAATCGGCTGCTCGGCGCGGCCTTCCCATTTCCAGAGCCAAATCGCCGAGACGATCGCGAGCAAGGCAAGCGCGCCGACGCCAACCGAAAAACCGCGTTGCGACAGCGATTCCACGAGCAATTGCAACGATCCGAGCGCGACGGCGATCAGCAACGAACCGGGCCAGTCAAGACGAATCTTGCCGCGCGTCTCGACGTGCCGTAGATGCGGCAGATAGCGCCAAACGAAAATCAACGAGAGCAGGCCGACCGGCAGATTCACATAGAAGGCCGAGCGCCAGCCGTAGTACTGCGTGAGAAAGCCGCCCAGCGACGGGCCGATCGCATTGGCGATACCGAACGCCGAACTCATCAGCACTTGCCAGCGCAGCCGCACGACCGAATCGGGAAACAAATCGGGAATGCAAGCGAAGGCGGTGCCGACGAGCATTCCGCCGCCGATGCCCTGCAAGGCGCGCGCGAGCACGAGAAAGAACATGCTGTTGGCGGCGCCGCACAGCACGGACGCCCCGGTAAAGACGACGATCGAAGCGATCACGAACGGCTTGCGCCCGAAGTAATCGCCGAGCCGCCCGAAGATCGGCACGGTGATCACCGATGTAAGCAGATAAGACGTGGCGACCCACGCATAGAGCTCGAAGCCGCGCAGTTCGGCGACGATCGTCGGCAAGGCGGTGCCGACGACGGTCTGATCGAACGCCACGAGCATGGTCACGAACGAAATGCCCAGCATCGCCAACAGCGATTCCCGGAACGGCAGTAGCTGCCCACGCGAGTGGTGAGCTGCGGTGTGAACGGCCATTTTTTGTACGCGCAATCGTTGATACGTCAAAGAATGCAAAATGATAGCATGGGCTCGCACGATTCGCTCGCCGCTCCGCCGCTCCGCCGCTCCGCCGCTCCGTTGCCGGGCCGTTTGGCGCTCAACTTCGCCGTTCCTTCGCTAACTTCGATATGGAACCGATACCTTTTTCGACCGTACCGCTCACCACCGAGGACTTGACGACGCTCGCGCTTGCTAAGCGGCAGCTCGAGGCCCGGCCCCTCGCCATGAAGCTGGCCGACGCCGTCGGCGCACCGGTCGAACGGCTGATGGCGCGATTGCCGGCGGGCGCCCACGACGTAATCGCCAGTGCGACGCGGCGCGCGCTGGATAAAAGCCTGCTGGCCGCAGTCGCGACGCTCGGGACGCCTCGCCTCATCGCCGACGACGTGACGCCGGCCTCGGGGCTGACGTCATACGCCAAGCCGCGCGACTGGCTTCACAAGATGGCCGTTGCGACGACCGGCGCCGCGGGCGGCGCCTTCGGTCTAGTCGCCTTGCCGGCGGAGTTGCCGATTACGACCACGCTGATGTTCCGATCCATTTGCGATATCGCTCGCAGCGAGGGCGAGGACCTGGCGCTGGCCGAAGCGCGGCTGCAGTGCCTGGCCGTGTTCGGGATGGGCCGCAGCACGAGAGATCAAGAAACGGATCTCGGCTACTTCATCGCGCGCGGCGCGCTCGCCCAGGCGGTCTCGAAGGCGTCGTCCGAACTGGCGAGCAAGGGCATGGCGGCGCATGGCACGCCAGCGCTCGTGCGCCTCATGAATGCAATCGCGGCGCGCTTTTCGGCGCAGGTAAGCGAACAAGTGGCGGCCAAATCGATTCCCGCGATCGGCGCCGTGCTGGGCGCCGCCGTCAACACGGTGTTCATCGATCACTTTCAGCAGACGGCCCACGGGCACTTCACCGTACGCCGTCTCGAACGGCGCTACGGCAGCGAGGCCGTCGAAGCGGCCTACCGCGCTGTGGCGCCCACGTCGGCGACGGGTTCGACCTGAACCACTCCCTCGCGCGCGTGACGGCGAACGAATTGCGCGGCCCGCTCTAGCGCCTGCTTCGCTTCGGGGACGAACGGCGTCCACAGATGCCAGACGTGCGGCATCTTCGGCCAAATCTCGATTTCCACGTGTACGCCGGCCGCACGGGCTCGCTCCGCCACGCGGCGGGCATCGTCGAGCAGCACCTCCGTACTGCCGGCCTGGATCAGAAGTGGCGGCAAGCCGGAGAAGTCCGCATAGAGCGGGGAAAGGTAGGGATGCGTCGGATCGGCGTCGCCGATATAGAACGCCGCCGCACGCGCGATGGCGGCGCCGCAGAACATCGGATCGAGGCCGTCGTTCGTTTGGATGGTGCCGCCGGTCGCCGCGAGGTCAGTCCACGGCGAAAACAACACGCCGGCGGCCGGCAGTGGATCGCCCGCATCGCGCAGCGCAATCAGCGTGGCGAGCGCGAGGCCGCCGCCGGCGGAATCGCCGGCGATCACGATCGAATCGGGTGGCGTGCCGTCCGCCAGTAACCGGCGATAGGCCGCCAGCGCGTCGTCCAACGCAGCCGGAAACGGATGCTCGGGAGCCAGCCGGTAATCGAGCGAAAAAGTCCGAGCGCGCGCACGTGTGGCGAGCCCGAAGACGAGCGAACGATGCGAGGCCGGCGAACAAAAGTAATAGCCGCCGCCGTGGCAATAGAACACCGTGCGGACGGCGCCGCCGGCGGCGGACGGCACGAGCCATTCGCCGCACAGCGGCGCGTCCGAGGGCCTATCGCGCACGATCAGCCGCCAACCGGTGGGCACACGCGGGCGTCGGATACGTGAGCTAGCGTGCGCGCGGGCACGCTCGACGTTCACATGCGGCTTCAGTGTTTCGGGGCGAAACTGCTTCTTCAGCAACCAACAGGCGACGGCGCTTTGCCAGCTCATCGGGGCGCACTCCCAGAATGACGATCCAGGATCGTCATGTTAAGTGCGCCTACCAGCCGCGGTATGTGCTTGCCGACGCTAGGCACTTAGCATTAGGCGCTTACGCACCGGGGCGCGAAACGCTAAGCTAAAAAGGCCGCCCCGCGTCCGAATCACTTCGGCAAGACTTGCCCGCGGATTTCGCCACCCGGGTGTTCCTTGGTATGGACGTTGAAATACCACTTACCGCCCATCAGTTCGGAAGCCTGGGCCTCCGTCAGCGTAGCCGCGCCCGTGATGGGGCTCTCCAACTTGTCCTTGGGAATCGGAACAACCGGCGGCGCGTTCACCCCCACGCCGGCAGGCCCGTGGAAATGCGCGGCCGTCGCGGGCCCGGTCAGCCCTTGGTATGTAACTTTCCAATTGAGCATCTTGGTCGACGAATCGAACGTGGCGTCCAGCGTGCCGCTGCCCTTCGTGGACGTGGGCGGCACTTCGCTCGAGGGCTGCAGATTCGCGGTGAGATTGACGGTATCGGCCAGCGCGGCGCCCGTGGCGAACGCCCACAACAGTACGGCGACGTTCAACTTTCGCATTGCATGCATGTTGTTCTCCTGTCGGTAAACGCCGCCCGATGCTGTCATCCCACACATCGTGCATGCGGCGTCTCACATACTAGAACAACCGATGACAATGTGCGCGCAGTCGAACAGCGCAGCACCGCGTTCGCGCGATCGATCAACAAACCTTGCGAAACATGGCGTCGACGACCGTGCCAGGCCCGACCTCGACCCAAGGCGAATCGGGCGAGCGCAGCACGCCCGCCGGCGCGCCATCGGCCCGCAGGTAATGCGTATCGAGCGCGCGCCACTGCTTGCCCGCGCAATCGATCTGATAGCGGGTGACCGACACGGCCACGGGAGCGTTGGCGCCCGGCATCATCGCGGGCGTTTTCCAGGTTGTCTTGGCGGTGTACTCGATGTAGCCGTCGGAATCGGTCGCCACGCTGTCGGTATCGACCGCATAGGCCAAATCGCTGGCGCTCTTGAGCGAAGTCCACTGCGTAGCGTCGGCGTAAGCCATCGAGCCGAGCGCAACCGAAAGGACGATACATGGACGGAGCCAATTCATGTTTATTCCCTGACGTTCGAAATTGGCCCGGCTTTGCGAATTCGCTAATTATTTTGGAGTCCTGCATATTTTGCGATGCAACGGCTCAGATTCTAGCAGAGCATGCAAGCGATGCGCGATGGAATATGTCGTGGATTAGGGTTCCGTGGCGCAAAATGCGGGGCACGCGGTACCCACGCGGTACCGTTGGTTGCTTGATGTGTTGGGGCCGTTATGCCACGCGCGTGCGTGTCATCGAGGGGTCACTGCGACGCTTGCGCTGTTGCGCCGTCGGCATCGCCGGCCGCTTGGAAATCCTTGGTCCGCAAGCTGACTTTCCGCGCGTACGCCGAGGAACCGCCGTAGCTCTTAAGCGCGGCGCCGACGTCGCCGCGCGCCGATTCGATATAGCCGTGCAAGATCGCGGAACCCGCCTCGATGTTCGCCGCCGGCTCCATCAGATCGAGGTTCTTGACGAGGCGCTTGTGCGCCGCCGGCACCACTTGCATCAGCCCGGTCGCGCCATGCGCGCCGCGCGCATGCTCCTGGAAACGCGATTCGATCGAAATGATCGCCAGCACGAGCGCCGGCGGCAGCGAGTACTTCGACGCCGAGGACATCACCGCAGCGGAGATTTGTTCCGCCTTGGCGCGTGCAAGACCGAACTTTTGCGTCAGCAGGTCGCGAATACGATGGACATCCCCGGCGTGGACGCTGTTCCCGCCGGGCGTCGCATCGGCCGTACCGGTGGCTGTGGCCTGAGCGGACGGAACCGTTCCCGAGGCGATGTCGGGGGTTGCCGGCAAAGCGGCCTGCGGCGCGCCCACAGCGGAAGCGGCGGCGATTGCGCCCGTCACCGGCCCGCGCAATGCCTCGGCCGGCTGCGCGAAGACCGGCGCGGCGAGACCGAAACAAGCAAGCAAAGCGCAAATAAATCGGGACATAGACTGACGTGGCGGGACGGTGCGCCGCATTATAGCGGCTCGTTTCCCTCCGTTCAGGGGCCCGATTAAATTCTTCAGTCGATTAAATCGGGCCACCTCGCGGGCTACGGTCCTCGCCTTCGCGCAAGCGGGCGGCATGCTTCGTGCGTATTGCGCCAAGGTATGGCGTAGCGGAGGACGGCGTGCGCGCGGCTGGTCAGGATTCATCGAAATGGGCTCTCAAAGGGGCCGCCTACTTCGATCACGAGACGCATCGCTTCGATCGGCTTACCGGAAGCGAAAGCCGAAGAACGCGTCGACGCGGCGACGATCGTACCCGCCGCCGCGCTCGGCGATCCGACATGCGGCCGAATCGCGCCCGGCATGCGCGCCGATCTTTGTCTTTTTTCAACAGCGGATAGGTTGCCGCCAGGCTCGGGCAGCGAATCGTTCCTTCGCCTGTTCCAAGCCGGCACCCCCGACGCCGTGATAATCGCCGGCAAATTCGTAGGCGACGACTTGTGCCGATTATGCGAAATGTACGATAAAAACGCACGTCTAAGCCTCGTCGAAAAACGCCAGCCCGATAAACGCGAATCCATGCAAACGGAGTTGCCGCAACGCGCTTTCTTCTAACTTTTGTTGCATGGAAAGAGAGTCCGGCATAACGCGACGCTTATGAGTAACAAGCTTAAACAAAGTCCTAATTCTGTAAGTAAAGATTGCTCCGCAACAACGCCGCGAATAATCACGTCATAAAGCGCCAAAGGTTCCCGACTTCCGGCTCGGCTTATTGCTCGCCCCCGGGCGCAATGGTTCTATCTCTGTGCATCGCAACGACCCAAAAACACGCTTCACAGGGGAAGGGATAGACCATGCCGAACGTAGCCGAACCCGCCGCGCAGCGCGCGAGCTCGATCGAGCAGGCGGGCTGCGACGCCGCCTCGCTCGCGCTCTCCTGCGCCGCGTTGCCGGCACGCGCCGATCGCACCGGCTCTCCCGCTGCGGCGTTCCACAAGCCAACCGCCCCGTTGCACGCGCATTCGGCGCTGCGTGCCGCCGCGCGTGGCGCATGGCGCGGCGCGAAGCGGTTTATTCCCGACGCGCTGTTTCTCGCGCTTTCCCATTGGCGGCATGTCGGCCGCCTCCCCAATCTTGCTTCGCCGCAAACGTTCAACGAGTTCATCCTGCATCGCTGCCTGCACCCGGAGCCGCAATGGAGCCGGCTCGCCGACAAGCTCGCCGTGCGCGAGTTCGTCAAGGAGCGCATCGGCGAGGAGTATTTGATCCCGTTGATCGCCGTACCCGAAGTCTTCACCCAAGCGGTATTCGATTCGTTGCCGAACGCGTTCGTCATGAAGACGAATCATGGGTGCGCCTACGTCAAAATCGTCGAGGACAAGCGGCGCACGTCGTTCGAAGAATTGAACCGGCTCGCCGGGCGATGGCTGGCCGAGGATTTCTACCGCGCCTCGCGCGAACGGCACTATCGGCCGATCAAACCGCAGCTTTACTTCGAGCAACTGCTGCTCGACGAAGCCGGCCACATTCCCGCGGATTTGAAGATGAACATGTTCGGCAAGGACGCGCAGGGGCGGCCCATCATCTATGCGGGGATCGTCTCCGATCGCTTCGGCACGCCGCACGGCGACGTGTTCGACGTGCGGTGGAATCGCGTCGACATCGCCGTCGGCCACTACCCGCAAAGCCAAGTGCCGCCTCCCGCGCCGCCGCATTGGGACGAAATCGTCCGGCTGGCCACGCGTTTGGCGGACGGGCTCGGCTACGTGCGCGTCGATCTTTATGTGCCGAACGGGAAAGTCTATTTCGGCGAACTGACCTTCACCCCCGGCGCCGGCGTCTTCCCGTTCCATCCGGATCGGATCGACTACGAATGGGGCCAACTCTTCAAAAACATGCTCTGAAGCGATCGACCCATCGGTCAAGACGATTTCTAACAAGGAAGCACCGCATGAACGAGCAGCCCACCCTAGCGCCCGCGGCGGACGCCGTTTCGCACGCGCTGGCCGACATCGACCAATCGCTGCGTCTATCGACGCAGATCGACGCTGTAGCCGAGCCCGCCTTGCGCGATATTTATGCGACGGGGCTCGCCTGGATGCGGCGATTCATCATGCAGCCGCACCCGGATCTCGGGCGCAAGGGCGCCGTCTGCCCGTTCGCCAAACCGGCGCATGACGATCGGGCGTTGCTGTTTTGCGCGTTCGATGCCACCGCCATGCCGTTCGATGTCTACATCGACACGTTGATGCGCTTGCCGCGCGTGTTCGAGCGCGTGGCCACGGAACGGCCCGAACCGACTGATCTTTTGTCGCTCGCCGTGTTTCCGCTCGGCTTGCGCGCCGATACGTACTACAAGTTCATCGATTGCGCGCATACGGTTTTGAAGCCTTTCTTTATGGAATGCGGACTGATGCTGGGCGAGTTTCATCCGGCGAGCACCGTGCGCGGCGCGCATTCGGCAACGTTCCGGCCGATGCGCGCGGACGTGCCGCTCTTCGTGATTCGCGCCATGGCGTTGCATGACATTTTGTTTATCGACGGCGAATCGACTTCGCTCGGCATGCGCGTTCACGAGCTCGAATGCTATTTGCGTTGGAATGCGCATCGGCTCCCGGCCAGCGAAGCGGAGCACGTGAAGTCACGGCTCACTCAGCGCAAGGCGCAGCTGGTCGACGACGAAGTCGCCATGCACTGAATGAATGATTGATTGATCGATGAAGACGAGAGGAAGCGAGACAATGGACGAATTGTCGTGGGAAGAATGGCAATCGCTTTGCGAAATGATGAACGGGTACATCAAGACTCAGGTGCTATCTAGCGCATGCGATCTTGGCGTATTCGATGTGATCGAGCGAGGCGCCACCGTGGCGTCGCTGCCGCGGCAACTCGAAATCGACGAGCATGGTTGCCGCGTGCTGCTGTTGGGCCTGAAGCATTTGAAGCTGATCAGCGTGAGCGATACGGGCGACATCACGAACGCGCCGCTCGCGCGCCGCTGCTTGCTGCGCGAATCGAAGCAATCGATGGTGCCGTTCGTCCATCTGAACGACAAGATCCAACATCGCGCCTGCTTGCATTTCACGCGCGCTTTGCGCGAAGGGCGCAACGCCGGGCTAGACGAATTCCCCGGCGATACGCCGACGCTCTATGGGCGCATGGCGACCGATCCGGCGCTCGAACGGTTATTCCACGAGGGCATGGGCGCTTATACCCGGCTGTCGCCGCGCATGATGGCGGTGAAGGAATTTAGCGAAGTGTCGAGGCTGCTCGATGTCGGCGGCGGCGACGGCACGAATGCGATCCGGCTGTGCGAGCGCTATCCGTCGCTGAAGGTGACGTTGATCGATCTGCCTTCGGTCATCGAAAAAGCCCGGGCGAACATCCGCGCTAACGGCCTGGAGGATCGCGTGACGTGCGAAGCCGTCGATATGTTCACGGAACCTTGGCCGAAAGGCTGTGATGGCGTGATCTTCTCGCATGTGCTCGAAATCTTTTCGCCCGAGAAGATTCAGTTCCTTTATAAGAAAACGCGCGCTTATCTCGACGATGGCGGGCGGCTGTTCGTCTGGTCGCTGATGTGCGATGCCGATGAAGCGGGGAGCTTGCAATCGGTGAAGTCGTCGTTGTATTTCGTGACCGTTGCGAGCGGGCAAGGGATGGCGTATCCCGTGCGGGATCACACGAGATGGTTGAACGATGCGGGGTTTCGTGTCGTCGCGGAGTATGACGCGCGCGCGATCGATCATTGCGCGTTGGTGGCGCGGTGAGATTTCGCGGACCCTGCCGCGTCCGCACGCGACGCTAGTTGCTCGGCAGGCAGCCCACACCGTTGTTGATCGCGCAACGCTATTGTGTGATCAACAATGCACGCGCCTTCGGACCGGGCGTCGCCCCCCCTTCCGAAACTATTGAGATACCTTGCTGGCGCGAATATAGCGACCAGCTGTGGATCCGTTAGCTGGCTTGCCACTCCGCCGGCCGCTTCCCTCTGTCGAACACGTGATGCAAAATCCCGGCCGATCTAACCACGGCATGCGACCATGTTCGAACAAATCAACGCATCGCCCGACCACGTGAGCAAGGACGTGTCGACAACTTCATTCATCGTCAGAACCGTGCGTACAGCTGACGTCTCATCATGGCGCACTTTGAGGCGGTCGCTCTGGCCACGCACAAGCGAAAGCGACCATCTGCGCGAGGCGGAACAGTTGCTGGGTACACCACACCGATACGCGATCGTGATCGCGATCTCACCCGAGGGCGAAGCGCTTGGCTTCGCCGAGGCTGCAATACGGCGCGACTACGTCAACGGCTGCAATACGTCGCCCGTGCTGTTTCTCGAAGGCATATACGTTGTCCCGAGCGCGCGTCGCCACGGCATCGCCAGAGCGCTGTGTGCCTCGATCGAGGAGTGGGGTAGTTTGAATTCGTGCGCAGAATTTGCTTCGGACACCGCGATCGAGAATCTGGAAGCTCAGGCATTACATCAAGCGCTGGGCTTTCACGAGACTGAGCGGGTCGTGTTCTTCCGTCGGCGTGCGTTGCGGACTTAAGATTTTCCCGCCAACGCAACGACCAGCACGCGCCCGCCGTCTATTGAGACGACGACAATTTCATCAGCAGCAGACCGCTCACGATCAGCACGGCGGCGCAAACGCGCATAAAGCTCAATTGCTCGCCCAAGAACGCAGCGCCGACTAAAAAGGCGCCGACTGCGCCAATCCCCGTCCAAACCGTATAGGCGGTGCCAAGAGGGAGCGTACGCATCGATAACGACAGCAATGCAACGCTGGCGATCATTCCAACAAGAGTGACGACGGAAGGCAGCAATCTCGTGAAACCATGCGACTGCTTCATCGATAGGGCCCACACCACTTCGAATAGTCCGGCAATCACGAGCGTTACCCAAGCCATATCGGCCCTCCTCAAAGAGCCGGGCCGTCTCGGACATTCCGTCCCAACGAGATCGACGCAGCAAAAACAAAAGGCCCCGGGAACTCGTTCAAATGCCTGATTTGAACGAGAACCGGAAGGCCTTTTTACCTCTAAAACGACGTTCCTTTTTAGAACGGAATATCGTCATCCATATCATCGAGCCCGCCGCCGGCCGGTTGGCTCGGCCGGCTGGCGCCACCGCCACCGCCACCACCACCGCTACGTGCGCCGCCGCCACCACCCATCGAGCGGCCGCCACCACCACCGCGCGATTCCGACGGCTCGCGGCTATAACCGCCGTCGTCGCCCCCGCCCATGCCGCCACCGCCTGCCCCACCGCGGCCGCCCAGCATTTGCATTTGATCGGCGACGATTTCGGTCGAATAACGATCCTGACCGTCCTGCCCTTGCCATTTGCGCGTACGCAAACGCCCTTCGATATACACCGACGAGCCCTTCTTCAGATATTCACCCACGATCTCGGCGAGCCGGCCGAAGAACGCGACGCGGTGCCACTCCGTCGCTTCCTTGAATTCGCCCGATGCCTTGTCCTTGTAGCGATCTGTCGTGGCAAGCCGAATATTGGCGATGGCGTCCCCGCTCGGCAGGTAACGAATTTCAGGATCGGCCCCGAGATTGCCGACGAGGATGACCTTATTTACGGATGCCATGAGTATCTCCAGTTGATCCATTGCGCGATCGCGCTCGCACGCTCGGCTCCCTGAGCGCGCAACGCCTGCGGTCGCGTCAAGCCTTACGCAGCGGCTTCATATTGGCGGCGATTATAAGCCAGGCCAACACCAGGCCTGAGCACGCAAAAAACACCGCATTCTGGCCGACGGACTTCATGAGCCAACCGCCCACGACGCCGCCCAATGCCAGCCCGATCGACTGCGTCGTGTTGTACACCCCCGCCGCCGCCCCCTTACGCGTACCGGGCGCGAGCTTCGATACGAGCGAGGGCTGCGACGCCTCGAGAATGTTGAACCCGAGGAAGTACACGAACAGAATCGCAGCCACGGACACAATCGTATGCGGCGCCGTGCCCAACAACAATTGGCCGATCAGGATAAGCGTGATGGCCCCGCATAAGACGGGTTTCATCTTGCCCCGCTTCTCGGCCGCGATGATGGCCGGCACCATCATGACGAACGAGAGCCCCATGACGGGAAGATAAACCTCCCAATGCGACGCGACCGGCAGCCCGCCCGCCACCAGCACGCGCGGCACGACGAGAAACAGCGCCGTTTGCGTGGCATGGAGCACGAGCACGCCAAAATTGAGCCGTAGCAATTCGACGTTGTGCAGCACCTCGGCGAACGGCGCACGAATATGCACCGGCTTCGGGGCGTCGGGCACGATCCACAGCACGACGCCGACGGCCACGAGCGACAGCACGCCCACCATGGCGAACAGGCCGTTCATGCCGACCCACTGATAGACGATCGGCGCGCCGACGATCGCGACGGCGAACGAGATTCCGATGCTTCCGCCCACCATCGCCATCGCCTTCGTGCGATGTTCGTCGGCCGTCAAATCGGCGATGAAAGCGATCACGGCCGACGACACGGCCCCCATTCCTTGGATCACGCGGCCGACGATGATCCAGGTCATGTCGTGCGCCATCGCGGCAACAAAGCTGCCGAGCGCGAAGATCAACAAACCGGTGGCGATGACAGGCTTGCGCCCGAGCTTATCGGAGGCCCAGCCGTAAAAAATATAGAGCAGCGATTGCGTCACGCCGTAAGCCCCGAGCGCAATGCCGACGAGCAGGACGTTGTCGCCGCCGGGAATGGTCCTCGCGTAGATCGTGAAGACCGGCATGATCATGAACAGGCCGAGCATGCGCAGCGCGAAGACGCCGGCGAGCGAAACCGTGGCGCGCAACTCGGGCGCACTCATGCGTGAGGATGTAACGGACGGATTCGACATCGGAAGCGAGCGTGGGGGAATCGTAGCGACGTCGCACACGCCGCTCGGGGGCAGCGAACTAGCGAGCGTGGAGCTTACGCATTCCCGCGCGCTGTAAGGACGCCGTAACGGTGGTCTGGAAAAGTCGTTATAGTAGCAGGTTTGGCCCCCTCCCCTTCTTCGCCGAAGTCCAGGTTTCATGGAACAGATTCGTATCCGTGGGGCGCGCACCCACAACCTGAAGAACGTCAATCTCGATCTGCCTCGCCACCAGCTCATCGTGATCACCGGCTTGTCCGGCTCGGGCAAGTCGTCGCTTGCGTTCGATACCCTTTACGCGGAGGGGCAGCGCCGCTACGTGGAAAGCCTCTCGGCCTACGCGCGCCAGTTCCTGCAGTTGATGGAGAAGCCCGACGTCGATCTGATCGAAGGGCTATCGCCCGCCATTTCGATCGAGCAAAAGGCGACGTCTCATAATCCGCGCTCGACGGTGGGCACCGTCACCGAAATTCACGACTATCTGCGCCTGCTCTACGCCCGCGTCGGCACGCCGTACTGCCCGGATCACGAAATCGCGCTCGAGGCGCAAAGCGTCTCGCAAATGGTCGACGCGGCGCTCTCGCTGCCCGAGGAAACCAAGCTCATGATCCTCGCGCCCGTGGTGGCGAACCGCAAGGGCGAGCACGCCGAGTTGTTCGAGCAGATGCAGGCCCAAGGCTTTATCCGGTTCCGGATCCGCTCGGGCGGCGGCGCCGCCAATGAAGGCGAGGCGAAGATCTACGATGTCGATTCGCTGCCCAAGCTGAAAAAGAACGACAAGCACTCGATCGATGTCGTCGTCGATCGTCTGAAAGTGCGCGCCGATATGAAGCAGCGCTTGGCCGAATCGTTCGAAACGGCCCTGCGCCTAGCAGACGGCCGCGCGATCGCGCTCGAAATGGATACCGAGAAAGAGCATCTGTTCAGCTCGAAATTCGCGTGCCCGATCTGCTCCTATTCGTTGCCGGAGCTCGAGCCGCGCCTGTTCTCGTTCAACAATCCGATGGGCGCCTGCCCCGATTGCGACGGGCTTGGTCAAATCACGTTCTTCGATCCGAAGCGTGTCGTGGCGCACCCCTCGCTTTCGCTGGCGGCCGGCGCCGTGAAGGGGTGGGATCGGCGCAATCAGTTCTACTTCCAAATGCTGCAAAGCCTGGCGGCCTATTACGATTTCGATATCGATACGCCGTTCGAAGATCTGCCCGAAAAAGTGCGCAAGCTGATCCTGTTCGGCTCGGGGAAGGAACAAATCCCGTTCTCGTACATCAACGAGCGCGGCCGCGCGACGGTGCGCGAGCACGTGTTCGAAGGCATCATCCCGAATCTGGAGCGCCGCTATCGCGAAACCGATTCGGCGGCCGTGAGAGAAGAGCTGGCAAAGTATCAGAACAATCAGGCGTGCCCCTCGTGCGACGGCACACGGCTGCGGCGCGAGGCCCGTTTCGTGCGGCTCGGCATGGATGGCGATGCACGCGGAATCTACGAAGTTAGCGGCTGGCCGCTGCGCGACGCACTCGGCTACTTTCAAACGCTCAAGCTCGAAGGCGCCAAGCGCGAGATCGGCGAGAAGGTGGTCAAGGAAATCGTCGCCCGCCTCATGTTCCTCAACAACGTCGGGCTCGATTACCTCTCGCTCGAACGCAGCGCCGATACGCTCTCGGGCGGCGAAGCGCAGCGCATCCGCCTCGCTTCGCAAATCGGCTCGGGCCTGACAGGCGTGATGTATGTGCTCGACGAGCCGTCGATCGGCCTGCATCAGCGCGACAACGATCGCCTCATCGCCACGCTCAAGCATCTGCGCGATTTGGGCAATTCGGTCATCGTGGTCGAGCACGATGAAGACATGATCCGCATGGCCGATTATGTCGTCGACATGGGGCCGGGCGCGGGTGAACACGGCGGCATGATCATCGCCGAAGGCACGCCCAATCAAGTGCAGAAAGATCCGGCTTCGCTAACGGGCCAATATCTGGCCGGCGAGCGTCGCATCGAGTTTCCCGACGAACGCAAGGAGCCCGACGAGCGCCGGCTGCGGATCGTCGAGGCGCACGGCAACAATCTCAAACGCGTCACCCTCGATCTGCCGGTTGGCCTGTTGTCCTGCATCACCGGCGTCTCGGGCTCAGGGAAATCGACGCTCATCAACGACACGCTTTACCATGCGGTCGCACAGCACCTGTACGGCTCGTCGGCCGAGCCCGCCCCTTACGAGCAGATCGAAGGGCTCGAGCATTTCGACAAAGTCATCAATGTCGATCAATCGCCGATCGGCCGCACGCCGCGCTCCAATCCGGCCACCTATACGGGCCTGTTTACGCCGATCCGCGAGCTGTTCGCCGGCGTACCGTCCTCGAAAGAGCGCGGCTACGATCCGGGCCGCTTCTCGTTCAACGTCAAAGGCGGGCGCTGCGAAGCCTGCCAGGGCGACGGCGTGCTGAAGGTGGAGATGCATTTTCTGCCGGATGTCTACGTGCCCTGCGATGTTTGCCACGGCAAGCGCTACAACCGCGAAACGCTCGAAGTTCACTACAAAGGCAAGAACATCAGCGAGGTGCTCGACATGACCGTCGAGCAAGCGCACGAGTTCTTCGGCGCGGTGCCCGTGATCGCGCGCAAGCTGAAAACGCTGCTCGACGTCGGGCTCGGCTATATCCGGCTGGGGCAATCGGCCACGACGCTTTCGGGCGGCGAAGCGCAGCGCGTCAAGCTCTCGCTCGAATTGTCCAAGCGCGATACGGGCCGCACGCTCTACATTCTCGACGAGCCCACGACGGGCCTGCATTTCCACGATATCGCGCTGCTGCTGGAAGTCATTCACCGGTTGCGCGATCATGGCAATACCGTCGTGATCATCGAGCATAATCTCGATGTCATCAAAACCGCCGACTGGGTGATCGATCTCGGCCCGGAAGGCGGCGCGGGCGGCGGGCAGATCATCGCGCAGGGCACGCCCGAGCAGATCGCGAAATCGAAGGCGAGCTTTACAGGACGGTATCTCGCGCCGTTGCTCGAGCGCCGCTGATCGCGGCGTCCGTTCGCGGCGAGGCGCGAGGTACGGCGCCAAGCCGCCCGACATCGGTTGGAGACCACGAATATCATGGCTAAGCGCAACGAGGCCCCCGAAGACCCCCGCATCCGGGAGGTCGGCGCCCGCCCCGTGCGGCTCACGAGCGACATGAGCTTGCCCAAGCTTTCGGCCGCCGAGATCGGCAGTTACGCGCTGGCGTTTGTCGGCATGTGGGCGGTGCTGCACTATAAGCTGCTTGCCGCGCTGCTGGCCGGCATGCTCGTCTATCAGCTCGTCCATACGATCGCCCCGGCCATCGAGCGCCACATGTCGAGCCAACGCGCGCGCTTGGTGGCGGCCGTCGTCATCGCCATCGTGGTGGTTGGCGGGTTGATCGGCCTGTCGATCGGCATCGTCGAGCATTTCGAACGTACGGTTCCGAACATTCAAAACCTGCTCGATCAAGTCATGCAGATCGTCGATCAGGCGCGCGCGCGCTCGCCCGAGTGGCTGTCCGCCATGCTGCCCGGCGATGTCTCGCAGATGAAGGAAAAGGCCGGCATGCTCGTGCATTCGCACATGGCGCAGTTGCAGCAGGGCGGCAAAAACGTCGCGCGCGGCTTCGGCCATGTGTTGTTCGGCATGATCATCGGCGCGATGATCGCCATCACGAGCGAGCGGCATATGCAGCGTCTGCCGCTTTCGACGGCGCTCGCCGCGCGCGCGGCTCGGTTTGCCGACGCATTCCGGCGCATCGTCTTCGCCCAGGTCAAGATCTCGACGATCAACGCCGTTTTCACGGCGCTTTACTTGCTCGTGGCGTTACCGGTCTTTCATCAGCGGCTGCCACTGTCGAAGACGCTCGTGCTCGTCACGTTTATCGCCGGGTTGCTGCCCGTGATCGGCAACTTGATATCGAATACGCTGATCGTCGCCGTCTCGCTCGCGGTCAGCCTACCCACCGCGATTTCGTCGCTCGTGTTTCTCGTCCTGATTCACAAGTTCGAGTACTTCTTGAATGCGAGGATCGTCGGTGGACAAATCGAGGCGCGCGCTTGGGAGCTTTTGCTCGCCATGCTGATCATGGAGGCGGCGGCCGGCGTGCCCGGCCTCATCGCCGCGCCGATTTTTTATGCTTATATCAAGCGCGAGTTGGTTTATTTGAGGTTGGTTTAAGGTTTCGTGCTGAGCACAACGCCAGCCGCATTGCCGACATCCGCGCAGCCGAGGTCGAAGCGGCTCAAGCTTCGAGCTTTCATTGTTGGGGCGCGTACGCCGGCAACTAACGCGGAGCCTCCTGAAGCGATGCAGTCCGTTTGCGTGATGGCTAGGTTCACCCGCTCGTTGCCTCGGCTTGCGCCTTGACCACCACGGAAATCTCGGACGCAGACTGACTAAGGTAATTCAGTCTCAAAATAGCCCGCTTATCTCGCAATCGCCTAGGCAGTCGTGCTCTTGGCCTTCTCGATCATGACCGCCGCACGCTTTTCGGCGCTCAGATGCTTGTATTTCTTCATCGCAAAACCTACCTCGTTGGCGCGGCGTTGCACTCGAAGCGAGAGTCTAAGCAGACTCGAACCGAATAAAAAGAACCTTTCCGATCGTCCTAGTTCTCCCTCCTTCCATTCTCCGATAGGCACTGCTCGATAGACTCGCCGGATTCCCGACACGCCGCTACGCCAAGGCACTCGTAGCGCAACTTGATTTCCGAAGGAGACGTGTTCCTATGCAGAGGGTCCAGACGAACCGCTATCGCCGCGGCGATGAGCCGCGCGGGGGCGGCCGCGCATGACAAGCTTCAAGACCTGCCGAACCTTTTCGGTGAGCGGTCCAGCGCTGCCGGAGATCGCCCCGGGCTTGCCCGCGCTGCACCTGAGCGCGATTCAGGGCAAGGAGCAGCTCTCCACGCTCTACCGGTACGAGCTGTGGCTCACCACACCTGCTGATCCGCTGATGCGGGCCCAGATGCAGGCGCCGGAGCTGGCCAACTTGGACCTCACCTCGATGCTCGGCAAGGAGTTGACGGTCTCAATCCAACTGGAAGGCACGGGTACGTTCGTGGCGGGCGCGCTCGGCCAGGCCGGGGCGGCCGGTATCGGCGCGGGTACGCGCGAGATCAGCGGGATCGTGACCGAGGCCAGCTATGTCGGGGAGTTAAATCGCCACTATCGTTACCGCGTCGCGGTGGAGCCGTGGTTGGCGCTCGCGCGTGAGCGCAGCGATTACCGCATCTTCCAGCGTAAAAGTGTGCTGGAGATCCTGCACGAGGTGTTCGGCCGCTATCTGTACGCGTTCGAGTTCCGGGTGGGCCGCCTCTACAAGCCGCTGCGCTATCAAGTGCAGTACGGCGAGACCGATTTCGCGTTCGCCCAGCGGCTCATGGAAGAGCACGGCATCGCCTGGTTCTACGAGCACTCGCGCGGCGTGCATCGGCTGGTGCTGGTCGACGGTCCGGGCGGGCATCGAGCGGTCCAGAGCGCCGCGTACCAAACGCTCGAGTACTACCCGCCGGGCCATCGGATCGATCGCGAACACGTCGATCGTTTCGAGGCGACCGAAACCCTGCAATCGGGCATCTGGACCACCGACGATTTCGATTTCGAGAAGCCGGGCGCGACGCTGACGGCGCACAACAGCCTGCCGCGCGAGAGCGCGCACAACCAGCTCGAACGTTATGAATGGCCCGGAGACTACACCGATCCCGAGGACGGGAGCGAGTTCGCCCGCATCCGGATGGAGGAGATTCATGCAAGAGGCGAGCGCGCCCGGGGCGAGGGCAACTTGCGCGGCGTCGTGTGCGGCGCGACCTGTACGCTAACAGGGCACCCGCTCGCCCGCGCCAACCGCGAGTATCTCGTGATCAGCGCGCAGCTGGACGCGAAGGAAACGGCGCAGACGACAGGCGGTTCGGACTACGCGGTGCGCAGCACGTTTGTCGTTCAACCTTCGACGATTGTCTTTCGGCCGCCGCGCACGATCGAGAAGCCCCGCACGCGCGGCCCGCAAACGGCGATCGTGAGCGGCCCCGAGGGCGCCGAGATCTGGACCAACAAGAACGGCGAGGTGACGCTCAAGTTCCACTGGGATCGCTCGCCGGTGAAGGACCAGAACTCCTCATGCTGGGTGCGGGTGTGCTATCCGTGGGCGGGCAGCCGCTTCGGCGCCATCCATGTTCCGCGAGTGGGCACGGAAGTGGCGGTCGATTTCGAGAACGGCGATCCCGATCGGCCGATCGTGGTGGGGCGGCTCTATAACGCGCAGACGATGCCGCCGTGGGCGCTGCCGGCCAACGCGACGCAAAGCGGCATTCTGACGCGCTCGACCAAGCACGGCGGCTATGGCAACGCCAACGCCATCCGCTTCGAGGATAAAAAAGGCGCCGAGCAGGTGTGGATTCAGGCCGAGCGCAATCTGGACACCGAGATCGAAGCGGATGAAACCCATACGGTCGGTCAGGACCGAACCAAGCAAGTGGGTCGAGACGAAACCGCTCGGATCGGGCGGCACTGGAAGCTGGCGACGGCAGGCTATAAGGTGGAGACGGTTGCGCTGGCGTCGGTCAAGAGCGTGGGCCTGGGCGCGATGGTCAACGTCGGGATGGCGTACAACGTCAACGTTGGCGGCCTGTATCTGCGCAATATCGGGTTGCAGATGGCGAGCACGGTCGGCCAAAGCCGGCTCGATCGCGTCGTGCAGGACTGGACGGCCGACGTGGGGCACGCGTACACGGTCACCGTGCGCGGCAAGGCGGTGGGCGATGCGGTGCGGGCCGATTTGGCCGATCCGATCGAGCCGTCGCCGGAGTTTGCGCCGCAACTGCCCGCGCCCGTAGCGAGTTCCACGGCCAATCAAATACGTCTGAGCGATACCGGCGAGAGCCGCCTCTCGGGCGCCAAGCAAGCGCAGCTGGTGGGGCCGGGCGGCGCGGTGACGATCGACGAATCGGGCATCCACATCGAAGGCGCGGCCATCTACCTGAAAGCGCCGACGATCAGCATGACCGGCGGCAGCGCGGGCTCGCTCGCGCCGGTGACCGAAGCCGATTGCGCGCAGTGCGAGCACAAGACGACCAGCGCGAACCCGGTCGACGTCGCCACCGGTCAGAAAGTGCTGTATCACGAAGACTTCACGTTGCCGGGGCGAATTCCGATCCGTTGGGCACGCGGTTATCGTAGCGCCGATCAGCGCGCAGGCAGCCTGGGCGTGGCGTGGAAGCTGCCGTATGCGAGCGAAGTGCGCGCAAGCTCGGCCGGGTTGATCTATGTCGATG